>WBZM01001488.1_pt1 | contig 23043 bp, 19 predicted proteins | sample 5204271 | NCBI WGS metagenome assembly WBZM01 (sample SAMN12344346, study PRJNA552823) | activated sludge metagenome | biome: Activated sludge suspended growth; feature: Nitrification reactor; material: Wastewater; isolation source: activated sludge from nitrification reactor of wastewater...
GTGGAATACGGCTTTACCCTAACCCCACCAGCGGCCACTTTAGCTTATATTTCAACAAGCCTACTAGTTCAAATGCTTCTCTTAAAATTATGGGGCTACGGGGCGAAGTACTCAAAACCTATACATTATCCATTGGAAAAATACAACACGACTTCTCTATAGCTGAACTTCCGGCAGGTGCCTATTTCTTGAAAATGGAAGGCCAAGACGGTCGCATTTGGACAGACAAAATTGTGAAGCAATAAATTTTAAAACCTTACTGGGCAGTCGAACTTAAACGCTTGACTGCCCAGCTTTCATTTATTCCACATGAAAAAATATTTTATTCTCAGCTTTTCACTGATGGTTGTCCTCAATGTAAAACTACAGGGACAGTGCCCAACTGGCAATATTACACTAAACACTCAGCAACAGGTGGATGATTTTCCTGCCAACTATCCAGGGTGTATAAATATGCTATATTCAATTTTTATATCGGGGTCTAATATCAACAACCTAAATGGATTAAATACGCTTAACTCCATTGGGTCTCTTCAAATAGTTGGATGTCCCGCATTGACAAGCCTCCAAGGATTAGAGAATGTAACTTCAGTAGGAGGATACTTTGGCATTTCTTATAACTCCGGACTGACGAGCCTACAAGGCTTAGTATCATTAGAAACCGTAGGAGGAAGCCTTAGTATCTTCGAAAATAGTACATTAACGAACTTACAAGGACTGGGGATAATCAATTCTGTTGGGCATCTTTCTATTGTTAACAATAGTGCATTGACGAGCCTCTACGGGTTGACAATTACTTCTATAAACGGAAATCTAACCATATTTTTGAATGGCGAATTGGAAAACCTTCAAGAAACTGAGACAATCACTTATGTTGGGGGGACTATTTATATTCAAAATAATGCCATATTGACAAGTTTGTCTGGTATGCAAAATATTGCCGCCGGTCCTATTGCGAATCTTGTTGTACAGGGTAATCCGAATTTATCGGTCTGCGAACTTCCTAATCTCTGTACTTATCTTTCTGACCCATCCAACCTCGCAGATATTTCCGGCAATGCTGCAGGTTGTGCCAGCCGTTCTGAAGTCGAAGCCGCCTGCGCCCTACTTCCCATCGAACTGCTCAGCTTTGAGAGCGAGGAACAGCGAGGCGATTGCCTGCTCACTTGGCGTACAGCTTCTGAACAAGACAACAGCTATTTTGAAATCGAACATAGTCGCAATGGCATCTCCTTTGAAACCATCGGCGTTGTGGATGGCGTTGGAACTAGTTTGATGGAGAGTTCTTACAAATTCCTTCACCAATCGCCGATGCCCGGTGTCCATTACTATCGCCTTAAACAATACGACTTCAATGCTGAATACTATTACTCTTCTATTATATCGGCAAGAATAGTGGGAGATGGAATCAGGATTTACCCTAATCCCATGACGGACGATAGGCTTAATATCGCCCTGAGCGAATTGCAGCAACTTGATAATCTGAAATTAAGCATCATCGGAACCGATTCTAAACACATCCAACAAATCGAATTGACTGGCATAATACGAGAATGGGTCGTGCCATTCAAGTGTTTAACATCGGGAGTTTATACCATTCAAATAACAGATGGGGGCGGGTTCATTTATCGGCAAAAACTGGTGAAACTTTAATCACTGAGATTCACAAGAAGGCTCATAAATCAATGTTTATTATTTTACAATATTTAGGTTTTTATCAATTACATAGCATCTTTAATACATTGTTAATTAAATTTTCCCACCCTTCACCCAAACAACCACCGATGCATCTTCGGGAACTCCCTTGCCCACAGCGACTCGTTGTGCCTACCTCGCTCCCGGATGACCACACGAAACTGCTCGTGCGTAAAGCCGCCCCGGTGCAGCGCCTCGTGAAGGCGGTTCAAGCCCGACTCCATGCGAACGCTCTCCCGCATACTGCCCGAAATATAAAATTTGCTCTTTTCGCCCACGTCGTGCCCGGCCAATTGGAACACCTGGGGGTTGAACCATAGCGCCGGGGACAGCACCCCTACCCTGCCGAAGACTTCACCAAAGCGCAGTCCCGCCCAAAGCGCCAGCAACCCGCCCATCGAACTGCCGATGATGCCCGTCGTTTCGGCATGTGGTAGGGTCCGATAGCTCTGATCTACTTGGGGCTTTATTTCTTTGATGAGGTAATGCATGAAATCCAGTCCTCCGCCACCTTGCCGACCCCGTTTGTATGGGGCATACTCATGAATGCGGTTCGAGCCTGCATTGTCAATTCCCACAAATATGGCTTGAAACCGCTTGGGCATTTTAGCCATTGTTTCGGGGATTTTCCAGTGGCGGCCCCCAAAAGCTGTCTCCGCTTGAAAAAGGTTTTGCCCGTCCAGTGCATAGATGACGGGATAGCGGCGGGTAGTGTTGGCATAGTCGAACGGGAGCAACAGGCGCACCTTCCTTGGAGCGTTGTAAGGTGGAATTGTAATATCGAAATCCTGAAGTATGGGGTTCATTCTGGCCTTTTTTTGCACCTATCCTGCCAAGCCGCCTTGAACTGGGTGCGCTCTTCCTCGCTCATGTTGCGCCATTTTTCCCGGAAGTTCATTTTACCATGTCGGTGCGGGCCGCCGCCTTTGAAGCCGCTGAACAATATCTTGCTCAGTATGAGCAAGCCTACTGCCTGCCAATAAGTGAGTACAGTGACGCCTGCCACGACCTTGGGCAAAATGGCGTTCCACAGCAGCATGACCACCCAGCCCACCAGCAGCACGAAGCCCACGATGGCGAAGGGAATGAGGATGAATTTTTTGCGATTGGGCATGAACATGGCGTCAATAGTTTATTAGTTCTTGATAAAACGTTTCAAGGCGGCTGCGCAAATGCTGCACGGCATAGCGCTTCCGGGAAATCAGGGTCTTGATGTTTTCGCCCGTCCGGTCGGCTATTTGCTGGAAAGTCTGGTCTTCCAGTTCGTTCCAGACGAAGACGTTGCGTTGGTTTTCGGGCAGTTCTTCGAGGGCGTTGAACAGCGTTTCCCAAAACATTTGCCGTAGGTACTCGTCCTCCGGTGTGGCGAAGTCGGCCAACAACAGGTCGTTGAACTGCGTTTCGCCTTCCTCGTTCTCGTTGGCAAGGTCTTCGAGGCGGTCGGGAAGGCGCTTGCGGGAGCGGTCGGTCAGCTTGTTGCGGGTAACCCTGAAGAGCCATGCCCCGATGTTCTCGATGGAGTCCAAGTCCACGAGCTGACTGAGTTGGAACCAAACATCCTGCAATACGTCCTCTGCGTCGGCGTCGCTGCCCACCCTTGGCCGTATGAAGCCGAAGAGCCGCTTGCCGTACTCCCTGACGGTCTGGACGATGGTTTGCCGTTGTGACATGGTGGTGGTTTCGGTCACGAAGATGCCGTTTTTGTGGAAGGCAGACGAGCAAGGCAGAGTTTTACTTTAACCTTTTTGAAAAAAATTTGGGAAGCTGCTTGAAATTAACTCGCCTGCCCCCAAAAGGCGGCTTTTTATCTCCGGCAACCAGATTCGGGTAGCTTTTTAAAAGCTGGATTGTTTGCCGCCAGGAAAAGTTTGTTTTGGCATACGTAAAAAAACGGAACGGTTATTGCAAACCCTTGAAATCTCCTTCTTGAAAAAAAACAGTTAAAACAGCACTAAAGGGTTTTGCGATACGGCTAAACTGCCCTCGTATTTATTTTTTTGACTTTTGAATCGAACAAATGCTAGGTTGACTACCTTTCCGCTTTGTCCTATTCTCGACACAGCCACCTGAACCTTTCCTGTTTTACCTGACTTCCCCTATTTTCAAAATTCCTAATCCCTCGTAGCAAACGCTCTACTCATTCCGGCATTCCGTCGAAAGCGAACTGCATCGTTGGTTTCGGAACATCCAATTGCCTTGCGGCAAAAGGCCACTCCCGTGCCCGGTGCTTACTTATAGACTGTCTCATTCATTTAACAAAAAACACATGTTTATGAAGTACATCTCACAAACACTTTGTCTGTTTTTGCTACCGTTGCTGGGTTTTTCACAAGACCATGTCCTTTCGCAAAAAGTGAGGGAGGCCAAGGCCAGCAAGCAGGTATTTTCAAAGCCGAACCTTTTCAGTTTTGGCGGTCAGACAAAATCCAGTGGCAAATTCAGCGACATCATTGAAGAGGGCCAACTGCTCACGCTCAACCTTGGCAACTTAAAATCACTGTACCAAGGCGGGCCTGATGCACTTGAAATCGAACTTCCAATTGGCACTGGAAAGCCACTAAAACTGGAGTTGGTCAAGCACCAATTGCTCACCGAGGATTTCACACTCGTGACCAGCGATTCGGAGCAGCCCCAGCCCTACCAGCCCGGCGTCTATTACCGGGGCGTGGTGAACGGCGATGCCAATTCCTTTGCGGCCATCAGCATTTTTGAGGATGAAATCATCGGAGTGCTCGGCACGGAAAAGGATGGGAACATGGTGCTCGGAAGGGCGGATGGAACCGCCAAATCCGCCAACTATGTTTTTTACAAGGATAGTGATCTGCTCCTCGACAACAACTTCGAGTGCGGGGCCAGCGAGGAGCCTGTTTCCGAAGGGAAGGATGACCACTCCGATGGCAACGAAAAAGTGGCCAAATGCGTGCGTGCCTACCTCGAAGCCGAGTATGACCTCGTGACCGAAAAAGGTGGCGCCACCGGGGCAACCAATTTCCTGACTGGGCTTTTCAACGCCGTGGCCGCCGCCTATCAGCAGGAGGCCATCACGGCCTATGTCTCCCAAATTTATACTTGGACGACACCGGACTCCTACCCCACCAATTCTACTTCCTCAGCCCTGACCTCGTTCCGCAGTGCCAGGCCCAGCTTCAATGGCGATGTGGCAGCCCTCATCTCACGTGGTGCACCCACGGGTGGCGGCATCGCTTGGGTGGATGCACTTTGTACCAGTTATGCTTATTCCTACTGCTATATCTATAGCACCTACAACAACTTCCCGACTTATTCATGGTCGGTGAACGTGATTGCCCACGAAATGGGGCACAACCTCGGCTCACCGCATACCCATGCTTGCGCCTGGAACGGCAACAACACGGCCATTGACGGCTGCGGGCCGACTGCCGGTGCCAACGAGGGTTGTAGCGGCCCCATCCCAACCAAGGGTACTATGATGAGCTATTGCCACCTATTAAATGGCGTTGGCATTGATTTCAACCTCGGCTTCGGCCCGCAACCAGGCGACAAGATTCGCTCGGAGGTTTCTGGTGCATCTTGCTTGGTGGTTTGTGCTTCGCAATGCCTGACAGTTACCGCCAGCGGCACGAACGTAAGCTGTAATGGCGGCAACAACGGGACGGCCACTGCCGCTGCTTCTGGCGGCAACAGCCAATATACTTACACCTGGTCAAATGGTGCTACCACCCAGACCATCAGCAACCTAACTGCGGGCACTTATACGGTGACGGTCTTCTCTGGCAGCACCTGCACGGGCACCGCTACCCGCACGGTGACGGCACCGGCTGCATTGACTGCCACCACCGCTGTCACCAATACTTCTGGTGGTCTTAACAATGGCGCTATTAACATGACCGTTTCTGGCGGTACGCCAGCATACTCGTTTGCTTGGTCAAATGGCCGGGCCACAGAAGATATTGTCAACCTTGCCGCAGGCACTTATACCGTAACTATCACAGATTCAAAGGGTTGTACCGCCACGAAGTCGGCTACGGTGGGCAGCAGCACTGCACCTGCCATGACGCTCAGTTTCTCGGTCACCAACGCAAGCAATGGCCTGAACAATGGTGCCATCAACCTGACCGTGAGCAATGGTACGGCTCCTTTCACTTACAATTGGTCGAACGGGGCTACCACTGAAGATTTGGCCAACATTGCCGCAGGCACCTACTCGGTCACGGTGACAAGTGCAACGTCCGGCACGGCTACCGGAAGTGCTACCGTTGACAACAATACTTCCACCTGCCAGTCATTGCCTCATGCCCAGAGCTTCGAGAACGGCCTCGGCCTCTGGACGCAAGCCACCAATGACCAAATGGACTGGACCTTGCTGAACAGCCCGACCCCTACTGCCAATACTGGCCCTGATGCCGCTGCGCAAGGCTCTTTTTTCATCTATACGGAAGCGACTGGCAACCTGAACAAATTGGCTTACCTGCTCAGCCCTTGCTTCAATATAGCGGGCATCAACAAGTTCGCATTCTCGTTCAACTACCACATGTACGGTGCAAAAACGGGCAACCTGCGGGTACAGTTCAGCATGAACAATGGCCAAACCTGGAGCAACGCCTGGACAAAATCGAACAATGTAGGTAACAATTGGTACTCGACTTCCATGACCTTCACCAACAATGGGAACACCAGCATCCGGTTCAGGCTCTATGGCAAAACCGGCAATGGCGAGACCAGCGACATGGCCTTCGACAATATCAACATCGTGCAGGTCGGCAACTTGACCGATGGCGAAGAGGGCGAAGCCTCCATCGTGTTGGACCCAAGCTGGAGCGCCGAAACAGCGCTTTCCATTAACCCCAACATCGTATCGGATGAAATGACAGTGGCTTTTTATTCTTACAAAAGCCAATCGGCAACTGCCACCATCTGTGACCAGACCGGCCAGGTTGTCCGATTGATGAAGCTGGAAGTTTCCGAAGGCAACAATTTCCAGCGCATACAAACAGCAGGCTTGCCAGCTGGCATGTATTTGCTAAGATTGGATGACGGCCAAAGCAGGCAAATGGGTAAATTCATCATAGTTCGATAAAACGCATAAATCCTTTACTAACTGTTTAAATCCAGCAGCGGTCGTGTTCTTTAATTGGGGCACGGCCGCTTGTTTTTTGTACAATTCCAGTGGCGTTCCGCCAAAAAAACTACTTTTGGGCAAAACATTTCACGATGAAAAAAACAACCACTCGCCGTAACGCCATGAAAAACATTGCCCTTGGCACAGCAACTGCCTTAGCCCTGCCCAGCCTGCGGGCGGAAGGCACCGTCCACCGTCAGCCGTCAGCCGTCAGCCGTTTTGCACACAGTGTATGCCGCTGGTGCTTCGGCAGCATGAAGCTGGAAGAACTGGCCGAGCAGGTGAAACCAATGGGCATCACTTCCATCGAACTCACTACTCCCGACGAGTGGCCTATTTTGAAAAAATATGGCCTGACCTGCGCACTCGGCTCGCATCCTGCACAAAGCCTATCGGACGGATACAACCAACCTGGCCTGCATGAAATGCTCAATAAGCGCTATTTCGACCTCGCACAGAAGGCCGCCGATGCCGGCATCCCGACCATCATCATTTTTTCAGGAAACAGAAAGGGGTTGGACGACAAGTTAGGCATTGAATTCTGCGCAAAAGGCATAGAACCTTTGGCCAAACATGCCGAAAAGCTTGGTATCCAAGTAGTTATGGAGCTATTGAACAGCAAGGTTGACCACCACGACTACCAGTGCGACCATACCGAGTGGGGTGTTGAGTTGGTGGAAAAGGTCGGCTCGCCCAATTTCAAACTGCTGTACGACATCTACCACATGCAAATCATGGAGGGCGACGTCATCGCCACCATCCGCAAGTACAAAGACCATATCGGCCACTACCACACTGCTGGGGTGCCAGGCCGAAACGAGATTGACGAGACGCAGGAACTGTACTACCCAGCCATCATGCGGGCCATCGCCGATACGGGATACAATCGGTACGTGGCACAGGAGTTCATCCCAAAAGCCAAGGATGGCATGGCATCGCTGCGCAAGGCGGTGGAGCTATGCAAAGTTTGATTCCATCGGATTGGGGGGCGTAGGGGGAGGCCGGTCATTTTATCTCCTCATAATCAACCTCTTGGGCCGCAAGTTCTTGCTTACGGGCTGGAGGCGGTGCGCTGCAACCTGACGACCCGCAGCAGCCAACATCGAATATGGCTTGAAAGGCGAAAAAGCCGCCAAGCAGCATCAAAGTCCAATCATTGGTGCGGAAAAATTCAGCAATCGCCCATATTGCAATGACCGCCCGGAGGATTCGCATGAAATGCCAGTTGGTGAGTAATGTCATGAAGAAGTGATTTAAGTTTGACGCAAACCTACACCCCAACCATTTCAGTGCAGCGTAACAATGGGTACATAACCAGCATAATCCAAGGTTAGCCGCCATCGCATGCTCGCAATTTTTTTTCTTCTTGGTGGCTGGGATTTCGGTTTATCACACTTGTGTGGCGATGCTCACCAAAGAGGGTGAATCAAAAATTATATCCTAATGCAATCCCAAGTGATTTGAATACATCATCTGAATATGCATCCAAGGAAAGGCCAACATTAAAGCCGAATCGGGTTTCTACATGCCAATGGCCGCCGGGCAGGAAGGTTCCCAAGCCAAATGACAATCCATAATTGTTTTTTCGTAAATCTCTTAGAATTAAGTGTTCATGCTGAAATGCCGTGTGGCCATCGTTGTATTCTATGACATAACTTCCTGATTGGTTGGTTTTTAAAAAGTGGTTCAACACAAAATTAGCATTCACATAAGGTGTAAACTTGCCTTTGTAAAACCGCCATTCCGGCCCGAACTGCAAACTCAACTGAGAGATTTCTAATTTGGAGTTAAACCGGCTGTACCCAAGCGTTGAAAATGGTTTCACGTACAAACCTTCCGCCTTTAATTGAGCATAACTTAATTCAGCCGAAAGCAAGATTTTACCCTGAGTTCTGGGTACTTGCCAATTAATTCCGACGCCAGCGGTGAGTCCTAAGCGAGGGTCATATTCTGCTTGGTCAATATTGGTATCCTTACTGTCAATACCGTACCCAATGAGGTTTGCTCCCGCATTCACCTGGAATTCAAATTGCTGTCTCTCTGCCTCAAAAACGTAACTTGGCTTATTACCTAAACATATATTGATGGCCTTGGCCATTTTCATGATAGCAACCATTTCATACCTCAAGGCAGTCATATCCTTTAAGTTTATCTCTTTGCAGTCCTGCGCTAATTCCAGCAATTGTTTACGGTATTGATAATTCACGACAACCCGTTGGGTCCCTTCTTGAATATACTCCTTGTGAACAAGTTCCTTAATTTCTTCACTTTCATTGGTGCCGTAAAAAAAATGAAAGTCGTCAGCCTCATCCACCAAAAAATATAAATCCAAATCGCTTTCCATCAAGACAAGCAGCAGCAGTGTATCTGTCTTGAAAACAGGCAGTGGGTTGGCATCCAATTCTTCCAATTTGGTGGGGGAAAGGTCCACTTGCACGATGGCCCGCTTGTAGCGTTCCAGCTTTTTGTCGGACCGCATTACCTCAAACAAGGCCAGGTCTTTAGAACTTAATTGAGCCTCTTGACCCTTTGCCGATTTGAAGCCAATGGAGCGGGGATTTTTCTGCCAGTTCCTATAATCAACCCACCCAGTCTCAGTGGTTCCATTAATTTTAGTGACCGAGCCTGGCAGGTAGTTTTTTTGGCCACATAAATTAGTGGTCATGGTCAGAATTGACAAGCAGAAAGCGGTGGATAGGAAATAGTGCATTTTAGATATGGTTATTTTAGGCAATACTACGAGTAATTCTCAATCCAACAATCATTTTTCAAATATCTTTTTATTGGCTATAAAAAAACAGCGGTGAAACCCCACAAAGAAGTTTCACCGCTGCCCCCATGTAACACGGACTGCCAGTCCGTGCTTCCACATTTTCCAATTTTTTTTCAAACCTTAAAACGGGAAAGCACGGTCTGTCAGACCATGTTGCACCGAAGCACGGTCTGTCAGACCGTGTTACCCCGAAGCACGGTCTGTCAGACCGTGTTACCCCAGCACCGCCGACCCTCCCATGAACGGCTGTTCGTACACCCGCTTGCCCGTGGCCTTGTACAGCGCATTGGCAACCGCCCCGATGATGGGCGGGTTCAGCGGCTCGCCGAGGCCCGTTGGGTCTTTCTCGCTTTTCACGAAGTGGACATCAATTGCTTTGGGCGCCTCGCTCATGCGGATGAGGCGGTATTTATCAAAATTGCTCTGCTCTGGCGTACCTTCCTTGAAGGTAATGGCACTGTACAGGGCGTGGCCCATGCCGTCCACCATGCCGCCCTCGCAGAGGTTGGTGGCAGCCAGCGGGTTCACGAGGATGCCGCAGTCAACGGCAGCGTGGATTTTCTGCACGACGGGCTTGCCATCTTGCATCACCATGTCCACCACCTGCGCCACGTAGCTGTTGTGGCAGAAATAGGCGGAAACGCCCCGGTGGACACCAGCAGGTGGGTTCGCCCAACCCGACTTCTCCTTTACTTCTCTTAACACCCCAGCATAGCGGTCGGCGTCATAATCGTTGTCCTTGCCGACGGGCGATTTCTTGGCCTTGTCGAACAGCTCCAGGCGGAACTCGATGGGGTCTTTGCCCATCACCTCGGCCAGTTCGTCGAGGAACGACTGCTCGGCCCCGGCGATGAAGTTCGAGCCTGGCGCCCGCCATGCGCCCGTGCTGATATTAGTATCCAGCGACCAGTCCTCGGCCAGGTAGTTGTCAACGGCCCCGGCAGGGAAGCGGTTGGCGTGGACGGGGCTATCGCTGGTGCCGCCGCCCCGGATGTGGAAGCCGATGAGGTTCTTGTTGGCATCCAAGGCCGCCCGGTAGGTGACGTGGTAGGCCGGGCGATAAACGCCCGCCGTCATGTCGTCCTCACGGGTATAGACCAGCTTCACGGGCGCATTGATTTGCTTTGAAATGACGGCTGCCTCCACGAGGAAATGCCCGTAAAGCCTGCGACCGAAACCGCCGCCCATGCGGGTCATCTGGATGTCTATCTTATCAATGGGCAGCCCCAGCCTTTTCGAAACCGTCTGCTCCATGAACTCAGGCGTCTGTATCGGCCCAACGAGTTCGGCCTTGTCGGCGGTCACGTGGGCAAAGAAGTTCATAGGCTCCATCGTGTTATGAGCTAGGAACGGGGCGCTGTACGTGCGCTCCACGATTTGTGCAGCAGCCTTGAAAGCCGCCTCCGGGTCGCCGTCCTTGCGCAGCACCTTGGCTGGCTTGGCGGTAAGGTCGGCCATCTTCTTGCGCTGGTCGGCGCTGTTTTCGAGGCCGCCCGGCACGGTCACTTTCATGGGGCCGCCCCAGCCCTGCACGTTTTCGGAATAGCTTGGAAAAGCCTCCCACTCCAGTTTCAGTGCCTTCTTGGCCTGCATCACTTCCCAGGTGGTATTGCCCACCACGACGACCTTTTCGTTGAAAGCCTCCGTATCGCACCATTGCTTTTCATAGCCATCTTCATAGACTTTCATCGTGAAAACGTCCTTGATGCCGGGCATGGCCTTGGCCGCCGAGCTGTCCACCGATTTCAGCTTCATACCGAAGCTGGGCGGGCTGGCAATCATGGCGATGAGCATGCCCTCCTGCTTGTAGTCGAGGCCGTAGAGCGGCTGCCCGGTCACTATTTTTTTGCCATCCACATTCTTGCGGGGCGTGCCGATGAGCTTGAAATCCTTCGGGTCTTTCAGTTGCACCTCCTTCGGCGCGGCAATTTTGGCGGCAGCCGAAGCCATTTCACCGTAGCCCGCCGACTTGCCGCTTTTTTCATGCTTCAAAACACCTGCCTCGGTGGTGATTTCATCAACGGGCACCTGCCATGCTTGGGCGGCAGCTTCCCTGAGCAGCTGACGGGCAGCACCGCCCGCCGTGCGCAGCGGCTTCCACGATTCCTTGATGGACTCGCTACCCCCCGCCAATTGCCGGGTGAAGATGGCCGTATTGAGCGGCGCTTGCTCCACGATGACGTTTTTCCAGTCGCAGTCGAGTTCCTCGGCCACAATCATGGGCATGGAGGTCTTCACGTTCTGCCCGATTTCCGGGTTGGGCGACATAATGGTGACGACGCCGTTCTCCCCGATTTTCAGGAAGCCCGTCAGGTCGAACCATTCTTTGGGCATCTGAAGCATGGCTTCGGCCTCTTTCGTGCCCGATTTGCAGGCCGCCAGCCAACTGATGCCGAGCATGAAACCACCACCAGCAAGGGCAGTGGTTTTGAGGAAGGAACGCCTTCCGTATGTTGTTTTGATTGTTGTCATTGTTGAAATTGTTGAATTGGTTAAACTGGTTGAATTGGGGAATTGGTTGAATTAGTTGGACGGGCACCCCCAATTCAACTAATTTAACAATTTTAACCAGTTTACCGGTTATCCGTTTGCAGCCGTTTTAATCGCCGCCTTTATCCGCACATAGGTTGCGCAGCGGCAAATATTCCCGTTCATGGCCCCTTCTATTTCGGCGTCGTTGGGGTGTGGGTTAGCTTTCAGCAGGGCGGCGGCGTTCATGATTTGGCCAGCTTGGCAGTAGCCGCACTGGGCCACGTCGTGCTCCAGCCAGGCTTTTTGCACAGGGTGGTCGCCGTTTTCCGAAAGGCCCTCGATGGTGGTGATGGACTGGTTGCCGACCTGCGAGACGGGCATTTGGCAGGAGCGCATCGCCACGTCGCCGACATGGATGGTGCAGGCGCCGCACTGGGCCACGCCGCAGCCGTACTTGGTGCCGACGAGGTTGAGGTGGTCACGTAGCACCCATAGCATGGGCGTGGCCGGGTCAACGTCCACCGTCTGTTGCTTTCCGTTGATGTTTAAGGTGAAGTTTGCCATGATGGTAAAATGTTTAGTAACAGATTGGATGATTTTACAATAGAAGGCCAAAATAAAAGGAATTTTTCGAGAATTGGTTGTGAAAAACAAGCGGAAAGATAAATCGGGTGACCTTTCCTTATTACTTGGACGGTTCCCCTTCTGGAATGACAAGGAGAGGTTCCGTTCTTCGAGCAGCTTGACAAGGTACGGTACGAGGTTCTGACAATGCCCAGCGTAAAAGAAAAGCGCCCTACCTACAACAGCGTTTAAAAGCTACACACGTCCCGTTGTCATCCCCGAAGGGGAACCGTCCACGCCATCTATCGCCCTATTGCAGGGCGGCGGCCTTCGCTCGCTGCTCCTCGAACCACTGGCTTGCGACAACTGGTAAAAATGCAACCTGTCACAAAGCATGATACTTCATTCCACCACGAATTTGCCGAATAAAAACCTTGCTTTGTAAAAATAGAAACCAGCATAAGCCCGGTGGGCGGCATCATCCAGTTGCGGTTGCCGGGCAAAGAGCCTTGGTGGTAGGAGTACGATATAGCGACATAGTTATTTTGAAAAAATTCCTCACGCCTTGACGCAAAAACCGCAAACTTTACGACTTATACTTCAGGACGGTAATTACACAAACAACCGTCGTCTCACGAATGACAACCGGAGAACTTGAACGCCATCTCGAAGGCTGTCGGCAATGGGCGAGCCAAAGCCAGCAGGCAGTTTACCGCCACTTCTACGGGCTGGGCATCCATGTGAGCCTACGCTATGCGCAAAGCCGGGAGGAAGCGGAGGAGATGTGCCACGATGGGTTCTTGCGGGTCTTTGCCAATATCCACACACTGGAAAAACCCACGGCCATCAAGGGCTGGATGACCCGGATTTTCGTGTTGGCCGCCATTGACCACTACCGGAAGTACCGCCGCTCCCAGCCACCGATAGAGGAACTGGAACTGGCCGTACACCATTCCGCAGACCTCCCCGAAGCGCTCGACCAGCTTTCCTATGAAGAAAAACTGGCATTGGTGCAGTCGCTGCCCACCAGCTTCAGGGTGGCCTTCAACCTCTGTGTCATCGAAGAATATCCATATCCAGAAGCCGCCGCCCTGCTGGGCATCACGGAGGCGGCATTGCGCAGCAACCTGGCGAAAGCACGGCTCCGGCTCAAATCCATGATAAACGCTCAATTGGCGGCTCCCGCCAATGCAGCTAAATAACTTGAAAAATGAACGACTTCGATTTCGATAAATCCTTTTCAGAGGATTTCAGGAAAAACAGGACGGAAGTGCCGTCGCCCGAAAAATGGCAGCGGATGGAGGCTTCGCTGCGGCAGGTGAAGGAGCAGAAGCGCCGCAAACGGGGGCTGTTCCTGTTGCCTTACCTGCTGCTGGCTGGCTCAGCTGGTGCCCTGGCTTGGCAATGGCAGTCGAACCAACGTGCAATGGAGGGGCTGCAAGGGCGGGTCTCGCAGTTGGAACAGGAACTGGAAACATGCGGTCGTCAAGCGGCGGCTTCCAAGGCTGCCTTGTCGGATGCCGAAGTTAAAGCGCCAAAAATTACAAATCAATTAGTACCCGAAAGGACAAGGTTGGAACTGCCAAGGTTCTCGCCACCTGTGTTTAATACCACTCATGGCATGGCCGAAAAAACGGAGCGCCCCATTGTTCAACCAATGGAAACAGTGCTAATTGAACCTCAAAAGGCAAGCGAGGTAATAGTGGTTCATGAAGCTGGGCCTAACAATTTACCTTTGATGGCCACTGAGCTTTCCGACACCACTGCAAGCGCCAATATGGCCCAAGCACCCATTGCGAAGCAGCGGACTAACCGCTCTCCCCTACCCCAACAGGTGTATGAACCCAAAGGCGCTACCGAAAATAATAGTGTGGAAATTGATGCTGCCACAGTTAAGCCAGTTTTTGTGAAGGAGCCAAAAGAACCAAAAGGGTTCGTAGTGGGCGTTGTCGGAGGATTCCATATACCATATGTAAATATTGCCTCCAATGCAAATGATAGGAATCTTGGTGTGACTGCCCAATACCGAATCAAAAAAGGCTGGTGCATCCAAGCCGGGTACAATTTCGGAAGGCTTAGGTTTAAGCAATTATTTGAATTCAACAACCCCAGCGGCAGTCTCGTCGGCCCACCTCCCCCTGCACCGGGTTATTATGTGAAAGAATCAGTAGGAAAGTATTCTAAATCCATGTTCCGTTTTGGCGTGAGACGGTACTTCCTGCTTCAAAAAAGGCTTCAACCTTCTTTGTCCTTGGATTGGGTCGGCATTGGTTGGCACAAGAGTAAAGGTGAGTATAAATGGGTCAATACAGATGCATCCCAACCAGCGATTAAAAAATCCTACTCCTCAGATATAGGTTTATTGCGACTTTCCAACTACCAAATCTCAGGTGCCCTATCGTACAGGTTGCACAAAAGAATCGAACTGATGGCACAGACCGGATTACTTGTTTACCCTAAAGGCCGTTCTTATACCAACAAAGAGATTTCTTATCAATTGGGCGTGCTCGGCTATTTTTGAACAAAAAATTTTCGCAAAGGGATAGCCTTACTGTTGCCGAAAGGCGAGAATTCAGGTCGGTGCGGCAAATCGGTTTTTGCTAAGTCAAAACCGATTTGCCGCACCTAAAAAAACACCTCACACATCCAACAGCCGCCGATGGTAGTTCACCTGTCCAAGGTGGTAATCGAGGTGGACGGCCAAATGCACCATAAACTGCCCAGCCGTGGTGGGCACTTGGAACACGGGCGTGGTGAACTCGGCGTTCATTTGTTCGTCCGTCAGGCCGTCAATCACCTTGTCCAGCGTTTCGATGGTGGCGTCAATCATGGAGAGGAGTTCGGTGCGGGGCAGGTCCTTGGTGGAGAACTCCAGTTCCCGCTGGCGCACATAGCCCGTGCCGCCCATCTGCGCCCCGATGAAATGGTTGAGATTGCCGACGAGGTGCAGCGTGAGGTTGCCCGCTGAGTTGGCAATGTTGCGCTCGGTGTGCCAAATCACTGGCTCTTTCTGGTAGGAGGCCAGTTCGGTCTTCAGCTTGGTGAGGTCACGGCAGAAGAGCCGCTTGAGGATGTCTTTTAGCATTAGGTGAGTTTTTTTGTAAAAAATACAGGACAGTTTGGGGTCAAGTGCTGCATTAACACGCCCAAACAAATGATAGTTTTGTGGCCATCTTTAATAGGATAAATCCACCCAATTATTTCTGAAAATAAGCCTGCAATTCCAAGCCAATCTTTGGCATATCCTTTCCAGAATGATAAACGTTTTTCACTTTTTTATCAGGCGTGATGATGATGTAATTCGGAAAAGCTGGAGGGTAGCCAATTTGTTCTTTGAACTTGTTTTGGACGGGATGGTTGTCCTGGACGTTCAGCCAAGGTATATCCTTTTCCTTCACGAATTTTTTAATCACGGATTCCCGCTCGTCAATGCTGATGGCCAAAATATTGATGCCATATCGCTGGTAAAAGCTCTTCAGGTATGGATTCCCATGCACACAAGCATGGCAATTAATGAACCAGAAGTCCACAATTGTCAGTTTGTCCAGCAGGTCGTAAAGCTTAAATTCCTTTCCATTTATATCCTTTAAATAAAGGTTGGGCACGGTCATGCCGGGTTGCCAGCCAAATTCGGCTTTCGGGAATTGCAGGGTGTCCCAATGTATATGATAAGGTTGACCGTTAGTCTGGCCATGAAGCATAAATACGTTTAATAAAAACATACTTATTGCTATTAGATGTCGTGGGTTGGATTTTGTCATGTTCAAATAATGGAATAATAAGCAAAAGGAACAAAACGCTTCATTGCAGTTCAACACCCCAAACAAAAAAGCCTCAGTCCAATGAATTGAACTGAGGCGCTATCTTATTGATTAAAACCAGGTAATGGTCTATGTCAGTTGTATTATTTCAAATCGAACCTATCGAGGTTCATCACCTTCGCCCAAGCTGCCACGAAGTCCTTCACGAACTTTTGCTCGCCGTCCTTACAGCCATAGACCTCGGCAATGGCCCGAAGCTCTGAGTTGGAACCGAACACGAGGTCAACACGGGTGCCAATCCATTTCAGGTCGCCCGTGGCACGGTCACGTCCTTCAAACACGTCCTGCGCCTCGTTGGCAGCCCGCCAAGTGGTGCCCATATCGAGCAAATTGACGAAGAAATCATTGGTCAACTGGCCTTGGCGCTTGGTGAACACGCCCGTCTGCGAGCCATCGTAATTGGCGCCCAAAGCCCTCATGCCGCCTACCAGCACGGTCATTTCAGGGGCAGTCAATGTAAGCAACTGCGCCTTGTCAATCAACAGACGCTCTCCCTGCACAGGGATGCGGGGCATCACGTAGTTGCGGAAGCCATCGCCCAGCGGGTGCAGCACCTGGAAGGAATCGGCATCGGTCACCTCCTGCGTGGCATCGGTGCGGCCAGGGGTGAACGGTACGGTCACGTCGTGGCCAGCGTCCTTGGCGGCTTTCTCTATTGCTGCGCAACCACCGAGCACAATCACGTCGGCGATAGAAACCCGCTTGTTGCCCGTCTGTATGGCATTGAACTCCTCTTGGATGGACGTGAGCACGCCCAGTACTTTGCTCAGTTGCTCAGGGTTGTTCAGCGCCCAATCTTTTTGCGGAGCAAGGCGGATGCGGGCACCATTGGCACCGCCCCGCTTGTCGGAGCCACGGAAAGTGGAAGCAGAAGCCCAGGCAGTGGTAACAAGCTGCGATACCGTCAGGCCGGAGGCAAGGATGTTCGCCTTGATGGCGGCAGCATCCTTGGCATCAATCAGTTCGTGGTTGACAGCCGGCACGGGGTCTTGCCAGATGAGCACATCGGCGGGCACTTCAGGGCCGAGGTAGCGGCTGCGTGGTCCCATGTCACGGTGCGTCAGCTTGAACCAAGCCTTTGCGAAGGCATCGGCGAACTCGTCGGGATGCTCAAAGAAGCGGCGGCTGATTTTCTCGTAGGCCGGGTCGAAGCGCAGGGCAAGGTCGGTGGTGAGCATGACCGGAGTGTGGCGGATGGAATCTACGTGGGCATCTGGCACGGTGCCAGCGCCCATGCCGTGCTTGGGAATCCATTGGTTGGCCCCGGCAGGGCTTTTCGTCAGTTCCCATTCGTAGCCGAAGAGGTTCCAGAAGAAGTTGTTGCTCCACTTGGTAGGCGTGGTCGTCCAGGCACCTTCGAGGCCACTAGTAATGGTGTATTGCGCATTGCCCGTGCCGAAACTGTTCTTCCAGCCCAAGCCCATTTCCTCGATGCTGGCACCGGCAGGTTCACGGCCTACGTATTGGCCGGGGTCGCCAGCGCCGTGCGTTTTACCGAAGGTATGGCCTCCGGCAATGAGCGCCACGGTCTCCTCGTCGTTCATCGCCATGCGGGCAAAGGTCTCCCGGATGTCACGGGCTGCCGCAATGGGGTCAGGGTTGCCGTTCGGGCCTTCGGGGTTCACGTAGATGAGGCCCATTTGCACCGCACCGAGGGGGTTCTCCAGTTCACGTTCGCCTGAGTAGCGCTTGTCGCCGAGCCACTCGGTCTCGCTGCCCCAATAGATGTCCTCTGGCGCTTCCCAAATATCGGCACGGCCACCGGCAAAGCCGAAGGTCTTGAAGCCCATGCTTTCGAGGGCGCAGTTGCCTGCGAGAATCATCAGGTCGGCCCAAGAGAGTTTGCGGCCATATTTCTGCTTTACGGGCCAGAGCAAGAGGCGGGCCTTGTCGAGGTTGCCGTTGTCGGGCCAAGAGTTCAGCGGGGCGAAGCGCTGTGTGCCCATGCCGCCGCCGCCCCGTCCGTCGGCGATGCGGTAGGTACCTGCGCTGTGCCAGGCCATGCGGATGAAGAAGGGGCCGTAGTGGCCGTAGTCGGCGGGCCACCAGTCCTGCGAATTGGTCATCAGGTCGTAAATGTCCTGCTTCACCGCAGCGAGGTCGAGCGAATTGAACTCGGCTGCATAGTCAAAATCCTCGCCCATCGGGTCGGACAGCGAGGAGTGCTGGCGCAAGATGTTGAGATTCAGTGAATTGGGCCACCAGTCACGATTGGAGGTGCCGCCTCCGGCAATGTGGCTGAGGGAAGTGCCCGAGAAGGGGCATTTGCCGTTTCCGTTTTTTTCCATGATTTAGCTTATTTTTTGATGATTAGGATTTCAGGTTTTTGGTCACATAGGTAGGATGTACTGCAAATGAAGTTTTCAGCGGCAAATAAACGATGCCCAATGCTATAAACAAAACTGATTTTCTCTATCATTGCATAGATGAAATCTATAAATAGTCATTGGTCATTGGTGTCATTGGTCATTGTAGCACGCCCAATGACCAATGACTAATGACGGCAAAGCCAAATGACCAATGATTAATATTTAAAACAACATGAACCTACAGCAACTTGAATACATCATCGCCTTGGAGCAGGAGCGGCATTTTGTGAAAGCGGCGGAAAAATGCTTCGTGACGCAGGCCACCCTCAGCATGATGGTGAAAAAACTGGAAGAAGAACTGGGCGTCCAACTCTTCGACCGCTCACAGCAGCCTGTCAGGCCGACGAGGGAAGGTGCTGAAATCATCGAATTATCGAAGAAGGTCGTATCGCAGGCCCGTTTCATCAAGGACTATGCACGGGAGCTGAAGGAGGAGGTTTCGGGCGAGCTACGATTGGCCATCATCCCGACGATAGCGCCGTACTTGTTGCCGTTGTTCCTAAAGCCCTTCCACGAACAGTTCCCGCACCTGAAGCTGCATATCCGGGAGATGATTTCCGACGACATCATTTTGGCCCTAAAACGGGGCGATGCGGACGTGGGCATCCTCGCCACGCCCCTCAACGAGCGGGAAATACGGGAGTACCCGCTGTTTTACGAAGAGTTTTTTCCTTACGCCTCCGAATCGGAGCAACTGCCCAAGAAGAAGTACCTGCTGCCCAACGACATCAACCCGAACCACCTTTGGCTGCTGGAGGAGGGCCATTGCCTGCGTGACCAATTGCTGCTGCTCTGCTCCTTGAAACATGCCGAATCTGGCGAAAACCCCGTGCGCTATGAAGTGGGCAGCATCCAGACGCTCATCAACATGGTGGACAGCAGCGAGGGCATCACCATCCTGCCAAAGCTCGCCACCGAGCGCCTCAACCCACAGCAGCAGGCAAAGCTTCGGGCATTTGCCCCACCCAAGCCCGCACGGGAAGTCAGCCTGATTACCGTGCAGGACTTCCCCCGCAAAAAGCTGCTGCAGCATTTGAAGGAAACCATTTTGGAGGCGGTGCAGGACAGGGTAATAACAGACAAAGCGGGCTTGAACGTGCTGGAGATGGAGTAGCACGGACTTAGAAATTGCCCTAAGTCCGTACTACTTCGGCAACTCCCGCCAAGTATAGCTCTTGTGTACGATTTTCCAACTGCCCTCATATTTCAGCAGCAGGAAATAATCGGTGAAGATGCGCCAATTGGGAATCACGATTTCCACCTTGGCAGTAGCTGCATCTTTCTCAAAATCTATGGAAACAATCCGTCCAATTCGATTGGCCTTCTCACCGGGCTTTATGCCAGCGATGTACTCCTGCCCGTCCCGGATGCGCAGGCTATCCTTTTCGGTGACGGTGTAAAGGTTGAAATCGGGGTGAAAGGCTCGGTGGAGGCGCTCTGGCTGGCCGTTGGCCGTGCCTTCGATATAGTCCATCAGCGTGGCCGAAATCAACTCCATTTCCGAGGGCCTGCTGACTGGTCGGGCAGCTGCGACACTGCTCATATCATGTCCTGACACGTATTCGAGAAACTTGCTCCGTGGCACGTCGTTCAGCATCTTGGGGCCGTTTGGGGCCACCCGTTTCATGATGGGTGCAAAGCCAGCTTCCATGTTCCTGAAACTGGCACTGTCGGCGTACTCCGTGATGAGTATGAGGTTAAAAAAACCTGCCGAGTCGTCAGGCGTACGCAGCATTTCATAGTCCGAAATCACGTTCTCTTTCAATGCCTCTTTCCTGAACTGGAGCCAGTTTTCGTTGTAAAAATACATGGCCTCTTGCTCGTACTGGCCGTTCACTTTGACTATATCGAGCGTGGAGATGACCTGGGCATTTAGTGACGAAAGCAGGATAAAAAATGCAACGGACAATAGTCCTCTTGCGATTGGAAGGCTGAATGGCTTGTACATGTGATGACGATGGTTGTATAACTGCGATTTCGAGTGTCATGCCAAGGTACGATACTATTTCACGACCGTTCAAACGCCGAAACCGAAATCTGGCCTTTTGAAAAAAAGACGACAGGAGACAGCTCCAATCGCAGGAAGGTACTGCAAGAACAAAATGTCCAAATTATCCTTCAAAACGCTGCTCCTTGAAACATGCCGAATCTGGCGAAAACCCCCGTGCGCTATGAAGTGGGCAGCATCCAGACGCTCATCGACATGGCGGACAGCAGCGAGGGCATCATCATCCTGCCAAGGCTCGCCACCGAGCGCCTCAACCCACAGCAGCAGGCAAAGCTGCGGGCCTTCGCCCCACCCAAGCCCGCACGGGAAGTCAGCCTGATTACCGTGCAGGACTTCCCAAGGAAAAAAACTGTTGCAGCATTTAAAGGAAACTATTTTGGAGGCGGTGCAAGGCCGAGTGATAACTGACAAGGCGGGATTAAATGTGCTAGAAATGGAGTGACTTGCCCCGCTTCATTTGAAATCATATAGGTATGGCCCATGCTCCACACCATTGAAAAACCATACTATTTTATAAACCCCCTTTTTATCGGCAAACCTGGTGGGGTAATCCGGGTAGAAAAACGCCGTGACGTTGTAAGTCCAGCGATGGGTGCTGTTTGGCGCCAATATCACCTTATCGGGCACAAAATCATGTACCCCGAAATAGGATATTATGACATCCTGAAAGGTCTTTATCGTCACCCTGTTTAAATACGATTTTTCAAATACCCCTGTCTCAACTGGCTGGTCGGAACGGTTGGTGACCGTAAAGACTAATTCGTCCTGGTTTTCAGTGGATTGGGTAATGGAAAACAGCAGCAGCGTCTGTTGTGCAAAAAGGTTGGCCTGCAGGCCAATCAATAGCAAAAGCGTGGTGATACATTTCATCGTCTGTCGTATTTGGCATTGTGTGGGCAATAACTTGCCGATGCTAAATAAACGCAAGTTACGGATAACCTATTTTGATTCCTTTTTAGGCTGCAAGTATCCATTAGCGGCAGGCATCACCTCAAGGCTTGCCAAAGGCAGTTAAACGAGGCCTCATACCGTGCCAACCAAAACTTGTCCGATTCCTATTGTTTCATTCTTACCTTCGCTCAAAACGAAATAAGTACTTCGTTGAAATTAGTTGACACTTAGAAATTAGGAAATTGGAGCACATTGGTTTGGTTATCAATAAATTGCATCAATTTCTCAATTTCAATTAATTTCCAATTTCTACTTAGAATGGCCAGACTACTCTATCCCATTACCTACATTCTATTGTGCTTGGGTTGCTCCACAAACAAAAAAAGCCAGCAGCCTGCCACCTCCGGCAACCCCATCTTCCCCGGTTGGTACGCCGACCCGGAAGCCCGCATATTCGGCAAGGAAGTCTGGGTGTATCCAACTTACAGCGACAAGTACGAGAAGCAGGTCTTCTTCGACGCCTTCTCCTCCACCGATTTGGTAACTTGGAAAAAGCACACCCACATCTTGGACACCGCCGCTGTGAAATGGGCAAAGCGGGCCATGTGGGCACCCTCCATCGTGGAGAAAGGCGGCAAATACTATTATTTCTTTGGGGCAAACGACATACAAAGCGACGCCGAGCGGGGCGGCATCGGCGTGGCCGTGTCGGACAAGCCAGGCGGCCCGTTCAAGGACTACCTCGGCAAGCCTTTGGTGGACAAGTTCCACAACGGCGCACAGCCCATTGACCAATTCGTTTTCAAGGACACAGATGGCCAATTCTACCTCATCTATGGTGGCTGGCGGCACTGCAATATCGCCAAGCTGAAACCGGATTTCACGGGCTTCGTGCCATTTGCCGACGGCAATCTTTTCAAGGAAATAACGCCAGAAGGCTATGTGGAAGGCTCATTCATGTTCGTAAAAAATGGCAAATACTATTTCATGTGGTCGGAGGGCGGCTGGACTGGCCCCGACTACTGTGTCGCTTACGCAATGGCCGACTCACCTTTTGGCCCTTTCCAGCGCATCGGGAAGATATTGCAGCAAGACGCCCATATCGCCAACGGGGCTGGCCACCACTCGGTCATTCAATTGCCCGGCACGGACGATTGGTACATCTTCTACCACCGCCGACCGCTCACGGAGACCGACGGCAACTCCCGGCAAACCTGTATCGAGCGGATGTATTTTGACGAAAAAGGCCACATCAAACAAGTGGTGCTGACCAAAGAGGGGGTGGCCAAGGCGGCAGTTCGTTAGGAAACTGTTTTAATTAAACGACTATTTTTTGCCCGTTAAAAGGAAAA
>WBZM01001489.1_pt1 | contig 23029 bp, 17 predicted proteins | sample 5204271 | NCBI WGS metagenome assembly WBZM01 (sample SAMN12344346, study PRJNA552823) | activated sludge metagenome | biome: Activated sludge suspended growth; feature: Nitrification reactor; material: Wastewater; isolation source: activated sludge from nitrification reactor of wastewater...
CTAGGAGGGCTCCGATGCTCTGGAGCGGTCGCCGCCGCTGGGGGTCGTAGGCGTGAGTCCACGCTACGCGAGTTTCCAGCCGTCCTGATCTGGGGTTTCCAGCCGATTCGAGGCAGGAGCCAGGCATCAAACGCACCTTCCCAATCCGCCTTGTGAATCAGTCTCGTGATATGGTTGGCCGCCTTGAGCGCGTGGATAGCGACGTGCCGCGGCATGGAATCGAGTTTGAGATCCTGGGCGTTGTAGATATACGTCGCGTTGCCGGTGACACCAAACTCCACCACCATGAAGGAAGCAATCTTCATGATGAAGGCGCTGTTGTACGGGGACTGCTGTCCGTCGAGATAATGCAGGTGTCCCTCCATGCGCTTGCGCATGTCCCTGAACTCGGATGTGTTCGTGGTCCGTGCATGGGGACCGAGGGCGAACCACATATCTTCGATGAGTGGTTCGAATCGCAGCCAGTAGTTGAGGCGACGCTGGTCGGCGGCGCCGTCCTCCGACAGCAGCGCAAAGAAATCAGTGATCAGGCGGCGTTTGAGCCATCCGTCGACCATCTTCCTCGCCTCGTCGTGCCGAACGTAGGCGTCCCATGCCGTCCGTTTGAGCCAGGGATTGCCGATTCGCTCGACGGCGAGATCGCGCAGGCGTGGATGTTCCGGCCGATCCTGTCCCCCCGCGTAGCGAATCAGGATCAGCGCGAGGCAACGGACGACGACATTTCCGATCAGTTTGATGTCACTCTTTCCATCGATTAGATCGAGCAGCGGCGCGAGATTTCCGCGGAATCTTTCATCCAATTTGAGATTGCAGACCCGCTTCGTATGCGAAATGATCGCTTCCTGCCATACCCAGGAACTGGCCGACAGTCCGATGTCCCCGGTGGCGGCGACCAGTTCGCTGAAGTCGCCGTTCATCAGTTGTGGCGCGTATCGGTCACAAGGATTGTCGGCGAGCAGATTGCGATGTTCCTTAAGTGCACGCAGCCAGGTTGGCTGTGGTTCGGCCGAGAGGGCGAGGCCAAGACGGTCGGCAAGAAATTTTCTGAGCTGGCGCCAATTGGCCACGCTTTTGGCCGCCTCGTCATCCAGGATCGGATAGCTGAAATAGCTGTGCATCAGCCCTTGGTAGCACTTCCGAAAACGTCGTGGCGAAGGCTCCAAGTCCCTGACGAAGCCAAGCAGGAGGTCAAAGAAGGCTTGGTTCTCGATCAGGCTCCACCCCTCGCGTCCGACCCGCTGCCCGACGCCGAAGCAGGCGTACTTGAGATCGATTAGGTTGGTCAGCGAGCCCGTTCTGCGGAATGCGAGCAGGGTCGTCGCGATCGAGCGCGGATCGGTGTTTGCGGACGACGAGTCGAACTGCGCTCTGACTTCCCTCAGCGCCTTGGTCATCAGCACCGGCGCGCCCCATTGCGGTGAGAGAAAACACTCGCCGAAGGAATGCTGGATCCGCTGCCGCAGTTGTTCCAGATAACGGCTCATGGATCGATTGGGCAGCGCAGGTCGTGATCCAGCGGCAAATCGCGTGCGCCAGCGCGACGTTCGTCAATGTCCAAAAATTCGAGTTTCAGTTCGATTCGCCGGCTCTCGTCCAGGCTCTCCTTGAGCGAGTTGAACGACGAGCCGCCGACCAGAAACAGTTCCCGGATCAGCAGGCGATCCTCTTGCGAGAGCGGTGCTTCGCCCACATCGGGTGCTGCCAGCAATACGCACAGGACGCGTTCGGATCGTTGCAGGCTCAAATTCAGGTTATGCAGATAGGTGCCGCGCTGGTCGGCGAAGCCTTCCACGATTGCACGTTTGATCCACTTCTGGCCAAGTGGGTCGCGCGCCACCTCGAGCAGCTTCGGGATCACGGCACGCAGGAGGCGCGCCTGGTCCTTGGTCAGTTTGTGGCTGTTGGTGTCGAAGCGTGCACGATCGCCAAAATCTACCGACCGTCCACGCACCGTGACGCCGGGAAACTCCCTGGTAACCTGGCGAATGCGGGCAAGCAGTTCCTCGATTTCCCGGTCGCGTTCTGCCTTCTCTCTCTCGGTTTCCGAGATCTCGTTGGTGACTGCCAGCAGCGCCACAGTCATCGCCACCAGGAAGAGCACCATCAGCGCCGACATCAGGTCGGAGAAGGAAATCCAGAAGGGCCTCTCGCCGTCTTCCCGTGCCCTGCGGTGTTGTGCCGTCTTCATCCCGAGCATCGCGCCTTACCTCCTGGTCACGACGGCATCGAGGGTGTCGCCGAGATCCTGTATGGCGCCCCTCAGCAGGCTCACCGCGTCGGCAAGTTCCTTGTGAAAATCGGCGTTGCCCTTGCGCAGCGTCCTCTCGACGTTATCGGCGAACGCCTTGTGAGCCTGGGCAAGCACTTCAGTGACCCCCAGGAGGTATTCTTGAGCGTCTTTCTGCGCGTCGCTGAGCTTGGTAGCGGCGGATTCCAGGCTGCGCACCAGTTGCGACGTCAGCGAAGCCTCCTTGCGCGCATTCTCGACCGTCGACTTCAGGTTCTCGACGATCGTAGCGAACGTATCGCGCGTCACGCGGTAGTCGTTGATCACCTGCATCGATGCCTGCGTCACGCCGTTAAGCGCACTGGCCGCCAAGTTCAGCTTGTTGGTGCTTCCGGAGATCCGGTCGGATACGTCCGACAGCCCGTCGACCGTGCGCGAGAAAGTGACGGACGCCACCTGTAGGGTATCCGCCCCCTTGTTCATGCGCTCCAGGCTGTCCCGTGTCGTGTCGGCCAACTGCGCAATCGCGCCGCGCATTTCCTGGCTGGCGGCGCGGACAGCGCCGCTCAGCTCGCCGACCTGGGTGGTCATCTTCGTCACGGTCGACTCCGTCTGCATGGCAAACTCGGCCTGTTGTACGGCGTGCGTCTCGGCCGCCTGCTTCCCTTGTTCCTGCAGCGAACCAATCATTCCCGCGAGTTGCTCGCCCAGACCGCTCAGTCGCGCCTCGTGGCCTTCGGCGGCGTTGCGCGACTGGACGTCAAGCAGCGCGACCACCGCGGAGACCTTCTCACCCATCTCGGCGAGCAGGTTCTGCATATGTTCGGAGGTTTCCGACTGCGCGGATTTCACGGCCGAACGGATTTCCTCCGCAAACTCGCTCATCCTGGCGTTCATTGCTTCCTGGCGCGCCTCGGCGGTGTGGATCACCTGTTCCAGCCGCTCGGCCATCGCGTCGGCAGCGCCTCGCCCCGCGTTCTGCAGGTTGGCCGCTAGTTCGTCGAACTTGCTGGCGGCACACTGGATGGTCAGCGCGGTCTGTTGCAAGGCCTCGTTCATCCCCTTCATCTGGCCGCCAAACATGCCCTGCATTTGGCTGCTGAAGCTCGACAGCACGTCGGTCAGGAGCTGGTTCACGGCGTCTCCCTGATTGCCCGAGACCCGCTCGACGGCTTGCGAAATGCGGTTGATGGGGTCCTTCAGGCTATCCGAGAAGGTCTGCACCAGCGTTTCGGACAAGTGCTGGTTGTTGTGGGCGGCGGCCTCGATCTGCTGGCGCGTTAGTTCGGACAGCACCTCCTTGAGATCGGTGACCAGTGAATCCTTGATCTGCGCCGCCTGCGTCGCCGAAGTCTCGGAGGCCTGCACCAGACGCGCCAGATACTCTTCACCGGCGCCGGCATCGAACAGACTATCGATGAGGCTGCACAGTGTTTCGACCTCGCGATAGCGCCGCGTCACCACCGACTTTTCGATCCAGATGAAGAGCATCGCCAGGGCGATCGCGCTTGCCGAGACGATGAAGGCGTGGCCGACGTTCTGGATCAGCGTGGCCAGGCTTCGGCGGACCTGATCAGCGTCAGTCGACACCTCGAAGCCGATCAGTCCGAGGATCAGTCCAGAGAAGGTGCCGATGATGCCGATGCCGGTCAGGATGCCCGGCAGGTGCTTGTAGAACTCGGCCTTGAGTGGCGTATCGACGAGCACCGGTTCGGTGAAGAAAGATTCCGCCATAGCCGTCGCACGCCAGCGCACGACTTCCTCCTGACCGAATTCGTTGGTCCGCGTCTGCGGGTGCAGCGTCTCTGTAAATTCCTTCCAGCAGTGCAGCAGCCGACCGTTGCCCATCATTTCGTGGGCGATGCGATCAAGGTCGGTCACTTGGGTGCCAACATCCGGCTTGAGATTCCGGAGTGCCGTGATCGCCGCCTGGTGCTGACGCCCAAGGCGTAGGCCCGGCAGGACGAAATTGAAGCCGAAGGCGAGGGCGATCAGGCCGAGGACGGCGGAGATGAGGGCGATGTGCCCGTACTGGGAGAGAAAGCTCACTTCTGACGACTCCCTGATGATTATTGTTGGTGTTCAGCGGCAAGCGCCCGGGAGAACGGCTGCGCCTAGGGCGATCCGGTGCGAATCCTTGCTCCTGCGCGACTGGGTGGACCCGCGATGCCGCGTCGAGCACGAATGCTTTTGATCAGGACGGCCGCGGATTCGCCGAAGTGGACTTGACGCACAAGTTCGCCGCGAAGAGCGTCAAAAAGCAATGCCTTCTCGAACTTTCCCATCAAGCTCTTCTGGGTGATGTTGTCAGTGCTCAAGAGTGGCACCTTTCTTCGGCAACGATCAGGTAGCGCTGCCGTGAATCTGCGCCCGGTATCCATGCTGCAAGGCCTTGACGGTGCTGGCCGGGGTCAGGATGACCAACGGCCCACCGACCGCGCTCATCGCTTGGGCGCGGCCATAACCCGCGAACGACCACGGATAGAGGTTGGCACCACGCACCAGATAGCAGGTACCCGTACCTTTGTGCTTAACGATCACGCCATCGGGCAGAACCTTGATGGACGCCGCTTCGACACGCTGGCTGGCAACACGATCCAACTTCAGCTGCTTGTCAACGTCAGCGGCCAGTACTCTGGCGCTGTTGCGATTGCCCGCGCCCCAGGCGGCGAAGAAAGCGTCATAGCGATCGCGCCGGCAGGTGGCGCAGGGGCGGTGTCCCGCAGCCAGCGCTGTGGCCTCGTCGAGGAAGAACAGTTCGGTGTAGTTGCCGGGACTCATTACGGCTCGCTTGCGATCCTGGAAGGCAAGCAGGCAGGTGACCCAAGCATCGCGCTTGGAGCGTGAGACGATCTGCCGGGCAGCGTTGTGCAGGCAGCCGCGATTGCCCATCAGCGTGCCGCGGCTTGGGGAAAAACAAATTTCGCCTTCGGGGTTGACGCGATTCTGCAGGGGCATGGCAGTCTCCAGGGAAAGGGGTTATCACGCGGCATTGTTCCAGACCGCGTTCTCGTACTCGTCAAGTACCTACCGTTTGAGCCTCGCCGTCGAAGATGTCCGGCAGACGCTTGTAATTGCCTTCGTTCCTGAGCGCCGGCTGCCGTTCGAAGCTCTTGGCGAACGGCAGCCTCGTTCAACTCTTTTTCGGCAGCGCCAGCTTGAGCTGTTCGCGGTGTTCGCGCGTCAGCTCCATCGGACACGCGACCGCGACGCTGAGCGCGGCTACCCTGTTGCGTTGTCGGCACTAAACTCGCGAAAAGCATCGAGATAGTCCTCCTGCCTCCTGGCCTTTCCGTGACCCATTCTCGACGGTGACCATTTGGTCGCCGAACTTCGAAATTACGTGCACAACGGCGCCGCTTCGGCGAAGCTTCAGACCAATCTGGTCCTTGACGTCGTCCGCATCAATGCGGTTCTCGCTGCGGCCCTGCCTCCGATAGGACGTCTCGTCCGCGATCTCGTTGAACAGCTGCGTCAGCCGAATTCTGACCGAATGAACGGCTGGTTTCATCGTGCAGACCGGATCGAGCGCCGTCTGCAGGCCGACCGCGTGAACGATGAAGAATCTCCTTGTCGATCTCGGCGGATAGCCGTGTCACCCTCCAGAGCATTGCTCGTACGGGATACGCCTACGCACCCGACGCAGGAGAGTGAGGCGGCAGATCTTCGGCATGTCGATGGCGATAGTGATCAAGACTAAGGCAACCCCATGCACGACATGTGTTCGTTGTGATTGTAGCGTAGGATGGCTTAGTTCGGCCTGTCGGTGTGGCCGATGTCCTTCATACCATCTTGCCGTAGAGCGATCATCAGGCGTTCTCTGGACCTACTCTTGGCAGTGGCGGCGTGATGGTCGTTGGGGCTGAGGATCAGTGCCTTGTGGTCACCGGGGGGGGTCGATCTGCCTGGAAACTTCGTCGCGGACAACGCCATTTAAGGCTGACGCCCTGACCATGGGGTAACGCGGTCCATCCAGAAGTCAAACTCGTCAGGAAGGGTGGCTGTGCTCGGAACGCCGGCCGCGGAGTTGACGATCTAGAAGGCGCACCCTCGTCGAAGCTGATACCTTGGTTGGCAATCGGAGCACCCAGGAAGCAGCACGAACGGCGTGCCGGCGACGTCCGATGCCAACGCTCATCACCGGCGAAACAACCCTGAGCGAACTCAGGACCGTTGCCCTCGTCCCCGGTCTTTATCCCGCGCGCGGGCGAAGGTTGATTCGTGAGTCACGGACGCTACTTGCACATCAACCGAAACAGAAGACGTCGAGCTTGTTGCCGTCAAGATCGCGGAAATAGCCGGCGTAGAAGCCGTCGCCGCGCTGACCAACCGCACCTTCATCCGTCCCGCCAAGAGCGAGCGCCCGCGCATGAACGCGCCCGACCTGCTCGCGCGACGTGGCGGCCAGCGCCACCATGACGCCGTTGCCGACACTCGCCGGACGTCCATCGAAGGGCGTCATGATGCACAGACTGGGTTTGTCCTCGGCCGCTCCCCAGGCAATGCCGCGCGGAAACTCCCAAAGGCGCCGGGCACCGACCTCCTTCAGCAACTCGTCATAGAAGGCCGCTGCCCTGGCCAGATCGTTGGTGCCCAGTGTCACATAGCCAATCATCCCGCTTCTCCTTCAGAGTCCAAGAGCCAACAGTCTATACTAAGAGCAGCCGTATCCCTGGATCGCGCCGAGCGCATCGAGGAAGTCTCCTGAAACCGCCACATGAAGACACCTGGCGCCACAAGCAGTGCCCGCTCCGCGTTGGTCTGCCGGCTGACCGGACTGGCCACCAGCGCCCCGGTCGCTGCGTTTCGCGCCTTGATGATGGCGGCGATCGCCCGGGCAAACTTTCTGGCCAATGCCGCTCAGCGATCTTGCCCGCATCCTGGCCAGCGACAGCCACGGCGCGAGCCGGGTGGTCGACTGGCTGCCCTGACCCGCATCATGCCGAGCTGCCGGCACTTCCGCTTGCTCAGCAGCAGCGGGCTGCAGCGACTGATCTGCCTGCTGGCATTTGCCACCTTCTCCTCGCTGGCCGCTGCCGCCGCGTCGCCGACGTGGGTCGACATCGACGCTGCCGGCGAGCGACGGGTTCACCTGTACTTCTTCTGGACGAGTACCTGCCCGCACTGCCAGGCCGCACGCCCCTTCGTCGAAGCACTGCCGGCGCGCCATCGCTGGTTGCTGCTGCACAGCCGCAATCTCTCGACCGATCGCGAGGCGGCGGCGGCCTACGTCGCGCTCGCCGAGTCGCTGGGAGAGGAAGCGAGCAGCGTGCCGGCGTTCATCTTTTGCGGCCGGATGGAAGTCGGTTTCGATCGGCCCGAAACGAGTGGGCGAGCACTCGAGGAGGCCCTGCAGTCGTGCCGGGAGACCGACGGCGAGCTACCTGCGGCAGCCGTCCCGGCGGACACCCGGGCAACCGGGATCAGTCTCCCGCTGCTCGGCAGAATTGCGCCGGACCAGCTCTCACTACCCGTGTTCACCATCCTCATCGCCGGTCTCGATGCCTTCAATCCCTGTGCCTTCTTCGTCCTTCTGTTCCTGCTCTCGCTGCTGATCCACGCCGGCAGTCGTGCCCGCATGCTGTTCATCGGCAGCGTCTTCCTCTTCTTCTCCGGCCTCATCTACTTCCTGTTCATGGCGGCCTGGCTCAACATCTTCCACTGGCTGGGCGAAGTCGCTCTGGTGACGACGGCCGCCGGAGTGCTCGCCATCCTGATTGCGCTGTTCAACATCAAGGATTACTTCTGGTTCAGGAGAGGACCGTCGCTGAGCATCCCGGAAGCCGCCAAGCCCGGACTGTACGGGCGGATGCGCGGGCTGCTGCGTGCCGAAAGCCTGCCCGCACTGACGCTCGGAACGATTGCCCTGGCGATCGTCGCCAACTCGTACGAACTCCTGTGCACCGCCGGCTTTCCGATGGTCTATACGCGCCTGCTGACGCTGTCGGAGCTGCCACCATGGCAACACTACGCTTATCTCGTCTTCTACAACCTCGTCTACGTCAGCCCACTGCTGCTCATCACCCTGGTCTTCACCTGCACCCTCGGCTCGCGCAAGCTCTCGGCCGCCGAGGGCCGCCTGCTCAAGCTGCTGTCCGGGGTCATGATGCTGGGCCTCGGCGGACTGCTCGTCGTGGCACCGGCAGCGCTCAACGACCTTCGCGTCGCGCTGGCACTGCTCACCGGCGCGATCGGCGTTTCCTGGCTGGCCCATCGACTGCGGCCGCCGACACTTGCTCCGGCCGACCCGGTCGACCGACAATGACGGCAGATGCCTGCCACCGACCCATGAACAGACTCCTTCCCGTCGTGCTGCTGGCCCTCGCCGCCCCGGCAGCAGCTGGCGGGCCCTGGCGGGCGAGCGAGACGAATACCCGTGGCTGGCAGCTGATGACGCCGGAAGAGCGCATCGAGCATCAGGCGAGGATTCGCGGCTTCAGGAGCTACGACGAGTGCCGCAGCTACCAGCTCGCGCATCACCGGTTGATGGAGGAACGGGCCCGACAGCGGGGGCTCGAGCTGCCGCGCGGCCGGCGCGACATCTGTGAGCACCTGCGGCAGGCCGCCGAGCCCGCTGCTCGTGCCGACTGACCGCTGCCGCCAGACATGCTGAGCCCCACCCGGCACCGGTTGACGATCCCGCTGCTCCTGCTGGCGTCGACGGCAGCCCCGGTATTCTGGGCGCTGCCCGAGGAGCTGCCGCCTCTGCGCAGTCTCGGCATCATCCTCGGCTGGGCCGGCTGCGGCATGCTCTTCGGCAGCCTGCTGCTGATGCTGCGCGAAACCTGGCTGTCGCACTGGCTGGGCGGCCTTGCCGCCATGTATCGTTGGCATCACCGCGCCGGCGTCATCGCCTACTTCGTCCTGCTCGCGCATCCGCTGGCGCTCGCCGCCGATACTTGGCCGGCGTCCCCGGCCCTCGCCTGGCAGACGCTGTCGCCATTCGCTAACGGCTGGGCGGTGCGGCTCGGTTGGCTGTCTCTGCTGCTGCTGATGTTCGGACTGGCCGCCACTTTCGCGAGCCGCATTCCGTACCGAATCTGGCGCTGGCTGCACGCTGCGCTCGGCATCGGCGTCGTCCTCGGCCTTGGCCACCTGCTGCAACTGGGAATCGACGAACCGGTGCTGCCGCTACTGGCGCTGGCATTGCTGCTGCTTGGCTGGCGCTTCATCCGCGACGATGCCGGACTCGCCGCACGGCCGTACATCGTCCGCTCGGCGACGCCAATCGCCGACGGCGTCGTCGAGATCAGCCTGCGACCACTCGCCCAGCCGATCGCCGCCGACGCCGGTCAGTTCGTCCTCGTCGCCTTCCACAGCGGAGCGGGATTCCGTGGCTGCGGCCAGTTTCACCCGTTCACCATCAGCTCGATCGCCGTCGACGGTGAAATCCGGATTGGCGTCAAGGCCCTGGGCGATTGCACCCGACACCTGCAGTCGATCGCAACGGGCGTCCCGGCGCGGGTGCATGGCGCCTTTGGCCGTTTCCTCGCCGGCCGACCGACGACGGCACAACTCTGGCTGGCCGGCGGCATCGGTGTCACACCCTTCGTCGCCCTGTTGCGCGGCGGCCCGCTGCAGCAGCCGACCACCCTCATCTATCTCTACCGCAGCGAGACCGACGCCGCCTATCTGCGCGAACTGCAGACGCTCGCTGCCGCCGATCGGCTGCTGTCGCTGCACGCACACGCCACCGGCGAGGAGCCACCGGACCTGGCATCGTTGTTGCCGGCCAGCCACGACCTCAGCAACCGCGAGTGCCATGTCTGCGGCCCGCCGGCAATGGTCGCCGCCGTCCGCAAGGCTCTGTGCCAGCGCGGCATCACCACCCGCCACATCCACTTCGAGAACTTCGACTTTCGCTGATGCGCCGACTGTACGTCTACGCCACTGGCATCTTCTGGCTGCTCGTCACCACCGTGGCGATCGTCGGCCACTGGGTGCCGGAGCCACCGGGCCACGCGCCTGCCTCCGAACGGCTGATACCGCTCGCGGAACTCGCCCGGCACGCACGGCCCGACGACTGCTGGATGGCCATCCACGGTGCCGTCCATGACGTCGGCGTCTATCTGCCGGAGCATCCATCGCAGCCGAGTCTGGTCGTACCCTGGTGTGGCAGGGAGGCGACGGAAGCGTACGAAACCAAGGGTCGGGGACGCCCGCATTCGCCACACGCGGATGAATTGCTCACCAGGTACCGCATCGGTCGCCTCGCCGGAGAGCAACCGTGAGCAACGTAGCGACAGCCGCAGCAGCGCCTTTGGCGGGGCGGCGTGAGTCCGCCAGCGCCGCCTGTGGATGGCAGAGGGGTGCCCCGGCGGCGACTTCCCCTGCGCACCCGCCGCCGGCGGCAGCCGCAGCGAGGGTCGGCGCATGAATCCGACGCCCGTTTCAGTGGTCATGCCGTCCCTCAATCAGGCGGCGTTCATTGAAGCGGCTGCGCGCAGCGTACTGCAGCAGGACTACCCGGCACTCGAACTGGTGGTCGCCGACGGCGGCTCGACCGACGACACGCACTCCACATTGGAACGTCTGTCGCACGAGTTCGGCGATCGCCTGCGCTGGCAGGCTGCGCCCGACTCCGGGCCGGCGAACGCAGTCAACAAAGCGCTGTCGCTGGCCCGCGGCAGCATCGTCGGTTGGCTGAATGCGGATGACCTCTATAAACCCGGAGCGATCGCAGCGGCCGTTGCGGCATTGCAGGCGGATCCGTCGCTGGTGATGGTGTTCGGCGAAGCCGAACACATCGACGAGTCCGACCGCATCATCGATCGCTATCCAACACGACCCGCAACGACGCCGGTCGCGGACTTCCAGAACGGCTGCTTCATCTGCCAGCCCACCGTCTTTCTGCGGCGAAGTGTCCTTGACGAGGTCGGCGGGCTGGATGAGACGCTCTCGACCGCCTTCGATTTCGATCTCTGGTTGCGCATCTTTCTCACCTTCCCCGGTCGCATCGCCCATCTGCCCCGGCTGCAGGCACAGTCCCGCCTGCACCCGGGGTGCATCACGCGACGCCTGCGCCGGACGATCGCAGCCGAGTCCGTACGCGTCCTCGCCCGTCACCTCGGCACGGCGACTCCGCATTGGCTGCTGACCTACGTCGAGGAGCAGTGCCACTCCTATCCGCATGGAGACTCTCCCGCCGACCTCCAGCAGGATGTCGAGTCGCTGGCCGCGGAACTGGCCGGATGTTTTTCTGCGGATGGCCGCGAGCTGCTTCGCCATCGCCTGACGACGGATGCGCGCTTGCGCCTCGCCTTGCCGGAAGCCTTCGCCGCCGTGACGGCGGATGGCTGGGCAGGCGCGACGCTGCGCATCCGACTGCGGCAGGCTGCCGCCATTCCCGGCCGACGCAGCAGGATCGGCACGCGGCAGCCAGTTGTCGCCGCGGCGAGCCCTGGGGGTCGGGCCCGCACGGTCCTCGTCCGCCTGTGGAGCCGGTTGCGTCGCTGGCTGCCCGGTGACCGCCGCTCATACCTGCAACTCGCATGCGTGCACGCAGCGCCACTCACCGCGCCGCTGGCACTCTCCATTCGCAGCGGGCAACAGGCCGCCAAGTGCTGCGTCGTCACCCGACACGGCCGCTTCTCGCTCTTCCTGCCACTCTCCGCTGCGATCGGACCGCAAGCGGAAATCGAAATCATCCCGAACCAGGTCTTCGTCCCCGGACTCGTCGATGAGCAATCCTCCGACTTGCGCGAGCTGTCCTTTCGCGTCGAAGACATGACGATCATCTGAGAGCCGGCCGGCAGCGACGCCGGGGATCCCGGGAGCTGGCTCATGGAAGCGGCCCCGCCCACCGCTGCAACACGCCGACACCGGGGCGACGAGCGGCAACACGCCGTCGTCGCCAGGGCGCAGGATGTCATCGGCTGCGCTTCGGGCAGCACGGCCAGGGCAGTCGTCAGGCCGCTGACTAAGTCTGGCAACGTCCCTTGCTTGTGGCGCACTGATGCCTTAGCATCAGCGCATCACGTGCAAGGAGGACACTCATGCGCACCACACTCGATATCGAAGACGATGTCCTGCTGGCTGCCAAGGAGCTTGCCCGGCGTGACGGGACGACGGCCGGCCGGGTGATCTCGCAGCTCTTGCGGCAAGCCCTGACCCAGTCGCCGCCATCGACGACGAGCAGCACCGGCGAGCCCGCGGCCGTCCACGGTTTCCGACCGTTCCCGTCACGGGGAAAAGTGGTCACCAACGAGCAGGTCGACCAGCTGAGAGACGAGGAAGGCGTTTGATGCGCGCCTTGCTCGATGTGAATGTGCTGATCGCCCTGCTGGACAGCGATCACCTGCACCACGGCAGAGCCATGGCCTGGCTGCAGGAGAATATCCAATCGGGCTGGGCGTCGTGCCCGCTGACCGAAAACGGTTGCATCCGGATCATGTCACAAGCCGGCTACCCCAACCCACTGCCGGCCGGGGCCATCGCCGACCGCCTCGCCGCGGCGACCGCGACCGGCCATCACGTCTTCTGGTCGGATGCCGTGAGCATCCTCGATCGCGGACGAATTGCCTGGAATGCCGTCCTCGGATCCCGTCAGGTAACTGACGTCTATCTGCTGGCGCTGGCGGTGCAGCAAGGCGGCCGCCTGGTGACGCTGGATCGCGCGGTACCGCTGCAAGCCGTTCCCGAGGCAGGAAGCCGTCATCTCGTGCTGATCTGACAGGTTGTGAAGAAATCGTCGCGAGCAGGCCGAGATGCAAGGCGCGAGCGAGCGAACGACGAGACATATCAGATGGACAGGCGACGAGTCAGCGAGTGAGCAACGCCGCAGATCGCTCGCGCAGTAGATCTATTCACAACCTGTGAGTCCCCACGGCAGGCCAGCCGTTTGCTGGCGGCTTCTCCGCTCCACCGATCCTGTTCCAAGCTCGGGCGAAGCGCTGTTCGACAGCTTGCTGCGGTGGACGCCCGCGGGGCGACCGTTCAACCGCAGAGCATGCGCTCGATCATGGCGGGCTCCAGTTGCTGCAGCAGGGCCTCGATTTCGGCGGCGCGCACGGCGTCGCCAATGATTTCGAGCCCTTGCGGGGTGACCCGGAGACGAACGCGAACACGCCGGCCGACGGGGTCGCCTTCGTGATCATCGGCGTTCAGCCGGTCGGGCAACCGTCGTCTGCCCGCTCGCCGCCGCTCGGGGCGGGATCAGTGCGCCTCGCCCAGCTGTCAGAACCTGCCGCGTCAGCCCTGCCAGCAATGCCGATGACGCTCTCACATACTGCCAGTACAGCGGCACGTCCAAGGCGGTATCTGGCACCAGCTCGACGAGCGAACGATCGTCAAGCTGGGCGGTGATCAGCGACTGCGGATGAAGCCCCCAACCCATGCCGGACAACGTGGCGGTCACGAACGCTTGCGTCGACGGCAAGCTGTGGTGCGGCAATTCAATGTGCCGCTGGCAAAGTCGCTGCGCCCAGCGCGTCTGCAGCTCGTCCCTGGCATTGAAGGCCAGACTCGGTGCGCGCGCCAGACTGCCCGCGCTGACCCCGTCACGGAAATGACGTTCCATGAAGGATGGACTGCAAGCCGCCAGATAGCGCATCGCACCCAGCGGCTCGCTGTTGCAGCCGACGGCAGGGCGGGCTGAGCCAGTGACGGCGGCGAGGACGATGCCGCTGCGCAACCATTCGGCGGTATGGTCCTGATCGTCCACCGCAACCTCCATCAGAACCGGAGCTTCGGCCGCGAACGTGGCGAGTGCCGGTGCGAACCAGGTCGCCAGGCTGTCGGCATTGACCGCAATGGGCAGCGGCACCCTGAAGTCGCCCGTCGGTGCAAGTGTCGGCAACGCCTCGTGCAACTCCTGCTCCAGAAGACGCACCCGGTCGACGTGCTGGCACAGGCGCCGACCCATTGCCGTGGCCTCGCAGGGCTGTCCGCGAACCACCAGGGCGCAACCGACACGATCCTCCAGCAACCGAATCCGCTGTGAGATGGCCGACGGCGTCACGTGCAGCGCACGGGCGGCACGCTCGAAGCTGCCCTCGCGAACGATGGCAGCCAAAGCGGCCAGTGAGGCATAGTCGAGCACGATGCAGTTTTTCTGAATTGAGCTTAGGAAAGACAGTTTGCCTTCATGCAGCCAAGCTGACAAGCTGGCCATCCATTCACGCAAAAAGGCGTTCAGCCGATGTTCTTCGCAGTATTCGTTCAGGGCCTCGCCCTCGGTCTTGGACTCATCGTCGCCATCGGTGCGCAGAACGCCTTCGTGCTGCGGCAGGGCCTGCGCCGGGAGCATGTCGGCAGCGTCGTCGCGTTCTGTGCCCTGACGGACGCGCTGTTGATCGCCGCCGGCGTCATGGGCATGGCGCAAGCGCTCGCCGACAGCGTCAAACTGGCACAAGCCCTGGCTCTGGCGGGCGCTGCCTTCCTGAGCTTCTACGGCATCCAGGCTCTGCACCGTGCGCGCAGTCCGCAGCACCTGCAGGCAGCGCCGGGCGGTGCCGGGCTCAGCCACGGGGCCGCCGTGGCCCAGGCGGCCGCGTTTTCGCTTCTCAACCCCCACGTCTACCTCGACACGGTGCTCCTGGTCGGCAGCATCGGCGCCCAGCAACCTGCCGACCTGCGCTGCTGGTTCGTGCTCGGGGCAAGCACGGCCAGCATCGTCTGGTTTGGTCTGCTGGGCTTTGGCGCGCGCTGGCTGGCACCCTGGTTTGCCCGGCCACGCGCCTGGCAGGTGCTCGACGCGTTGACCGGTGTGACCATGTGTGTCCTGGCAGCGCTGCTCCTGCGTCACGTTGGCGATGGTTCGTGAGGATCAGGAGGCGGCAACTCCACGGTCTCGTGAGCGCGAGCGCCTGCATCCACAGTCCGTACGGCTGCGCACTGGTAAGATGCTGCCCTGGCTGCAGCGGCTTGCTCGAACCGGCAGCGACGGCGACGAGCACTCCTCGGTACGGATTCTTGCGGCCAGGGAAGCGCTGCTACCGGTTCTTCCGGCCAGACCACAGCGACCGATACTGCGAAGCCCGACCCCGTTGCCATGCAGATGCCCTTCGTTGATCCTGGCCGGCCTGAACATGCTGGCGCTTTTGCCCAACAACTCAACGCGCAAACCAAGACATGCAGAAAACCCAGGGCGGCACGGAAGGCTCGCCAACGCCGCACACACCCATGATGCAGCAGTATCTCCGCCTGAAGGCGGAGCATCCCGGCCTGCTGCTGTTCTACCGCATGGGCGACTTCTACGAGCTGTTCCATGAGGATGCGGAGAAGGCGGCGCGCCTGCTCGACATCACGTTGACGACGCGCGGGCAGTCCGCCGGGCAGCCGATCCGGATGGCCGGCGTTCCGTACCACGCCGTCGAGCAGTACCTGGCGAAGCTGGTGAAGCTCGGCGAGTCGGTGGTCATCTGCGAGCAGGTGGGCGACCCGGCGACCAGCAAGGGGCCGGTCGAGCGCGCCGTGTCGCGCATCGTCACCCCGGGCACGCTGACCGACGCGGCGTTGCTCGACGAAAAGCGCGACACGCTGCTGTTGGCGATCCATTTCACTCGCCAGCTCGCGGGTCTGGCGTGGATCAACCTGGCGAGCGGCGAGTTCCGTGTCTGCGAAGTAGCCCCCGGCCGGGTCGCCGCCACCCTTGAACGCATCCGACCCGCCGAGATCGTCGTCGGCGAGACGCTGGCCCCCGGCTTCACCGCCGACTGCGCGCTGACCCGACAGCCCGACTGGCATTTCGACGTCGAGGCCGGTGGCCGCGAACTGTGCGCGCATTTCGGCACGAGTTCGCTCGCCGGTTTTGGCGCCGATGGCCTGCGGCCGGCGATTGCCGCTGCCGGCGCACTGCTGCGCTACGCGCGGGCGACACAGACGCGCGCCCTGCCCCACCTGCGGGCGCTGGTCGTCGAACGCGACGCCACCTTCCTCGGGCTGGACACGGCCACGCGGCGCAACCTCGAACTGACCGAAACCCTGCGCGGGCAGCCGGCACCGACGCTGTACAGCCTGCTCGACACTTGCGTCTGTGCCATGGGCTCGCGGCTCCTGCGGCACGCGCTGCATCATCCCTGGCGCGAGCCGGCGATTCCGGCCGCGCGGCACGCGGCGATCGCCATGCTGCTCGACGACGGGGGCCACAGCCTGCGCGCGCTGCGCCTGGCGCTGCGCGGCTTCGCCGACATCGAGCGGATCGCCGGCCGCATCGCCCTCCACAGCGCCCGCCCGCGCGACCTGTCGAGCCTGCGCGACAGCCTGCAGCGACTGGCCGACCTGCGCGCGCCGCTGCAGGCGATCGGCGGTGCGCCACTGCTCGCCGAGCTGCTGCTGCAACTGGCGACGCCGGCAGGCGCCCTCGACCTGCTGCAGCGCTCGATCCAGCGCGAGCCGGCAACACTGGTCCGCGACGGCGGCGTCATCGCCGAGGGCTTCGACGCCGAGCTCGACGAACTGCGCGCACTGAACGACAACTGTGGCGCCTTCCTCGTCGAACTCGAGGCGCGCGAGCGCGAGCGGACCGGAATCGCCAACCTGAAGGTCGAATACAACCGCGTGCACGGCTTCTACATCGAAGTCAGCCATGCCCATGCCGGCCGCGTGCCCGACGACTACCGCCGGCGGCAGACGCTGAAGAATGCCGAGCGCTACCTGACGCCGGAGCTGAAGTCTTTCGAGGACAAGGCACTGTCGGCGCAGGATCGGGCGCTGGCGCGCGAGCGGCTGCTCTACGATGGTGTCCTCGCTGCCCTGCAGCCCGAGCTGCCGGATCTGCAGCGGGTGGCGCAGGCGGTGGCCAGCATCGACCTGCTGGCCAGCCTCGCCGACACGGCGCAACGGCGCAACTACTGCCGGCCGGAGTTCAGCACTGAACCGGGGTTGCTGATCGAAGGCGGCCGCCACCCGGTGGTCGAAGAGCAACTCGCCGGCGGCGACAGCTTCATCGCCAACGACACCCGCCTCGGCGACAAGCGGCGGCTGCTGTTGATCACCGGTCCCAACATGGGTGGCAAGTCGACCTACATGCGGCAGACGGCGCTGATCGCACTGCTCGCCCACATCGGCAGCTATGTACCGGCGACCCGTGCCGTGCTCGGTCCGCTCGACCAGATCTTCACCCGCATCGGCGCCGCCGACGATCTCGCGGGCGGACGGTCGACCTTCATGGTCGAGATGACCGAGGCGGCCGCCATCCTGCACCACGCCAGCGAGCAGAGCCTGGTGCTGATGGACGAGGTCGGACGCGGCACCTCGACCTTCGACGGCATGGCGCTCGCTTTCGCCATCTGCCGGCAGCTGATCGAGAAGAATCGCTGCCTGACGCTGTTCGCCACGCACTACTTCGAGCTGACTCTGCTCGCCAACGAGTACGCAGACCTGGCGAACGTGCATCTGGGCGCCATCGAGCACGGGCAGCGCATCGTCTTCCTGCATGCCGTCGAGGATGGTCCGGCCAACCAGAGCTACGGCATCCAGGTGGCGGCACTGGCCGGCATCCCGGCGGCGGTGCTGAAGGCGGCGCGGCGGCAGCTGCGTGAGTTCGAGCAGCGGGCGTCGATCAACCCGTTGCAGCCCGATCTCTTTGCCAGCGCACTGTCGACCGCCGCCGAGGCCAGTGAGCCCGCGACCCAGCCGGCGATCGAACGGCTGCAAGCCATCGATCCCGACCGGCTGACGCCCCGCGAGGCGCTCGCTGCGCTCTACGAGCTGCGGGCCCTGCTGCCGTGAGGCGGACCGCAACCGTCGGGCGACTGCTCGCCGCCCTCGGCGGCCTGCTGCTGGCTGGCACGCTGCATGCGGAAACCTGGCGCTTCGCCGCGATCGGCGACACGCCGTACAGCAGCCACGAACTGCGCGAGCTGCCGCGGATGCTCGCCGACATCGCCGCCGAGCATCCGGCCTTCATCGTGCACGCGGGCGACCTCAAGGGCAGCCGCGAGATTTGCAGCGATGCCCTGCTCGAAGCCCGCCGCGACCTTCTCGACGCCTCGCCGGCACCGCTGATCTACGTTCCCGGTGACAACGAATGGGCTGACTGCCGCCATCTCCCGGCCGGCAAGTTCGATCCGCTCGAGCGCCTGAAGAAGCTGCGGCAGCTGTTCTTTGCCGCGCCACGCTCGCGCGGACAGTCGGTGCTGCCGGTCGAGCAACAGCCGGGAGACTACCCGGAGCATCTGCGTTGGCGGCTGGGCCCGGTGCTCTTCATCTCGCTCAACGTTCCCGGGCCGAACAACAACTTCGGTCTCGGCACGGAGCCATCCCGCGAGTTCATCGTCCGCAACCCGGTCGTCATCGACTGGTTGCGCCAGGGCTTTGCCGTCGCCCGACGTGAACGCCTCGCCGGCATCGTCATCGTCATGCAGGGCAACCCGGCATTCCGCCACCACGCCGCCGGCCTGCCGCATGCCGGCTATCGCGAGTTGCTCGACACCCTGAGCCAGGAGGCCGTCACCTTCGCCGGACAGGTGTTGCTGATCCACGGCGACACGCACTGGCAACGCATCGACCAACCCTTGCACCATCCACTGACGAAGCAGCCGATCAGCAGCTTCACCCGTCTGGAGACTTTCGGCTCGCCGTTCATGGGCTGGGTGAAGGTCATCATCGACGAGCAGCAGCCGCAGCTCTTCCGCTTCGAGGTGCACCCGCATCCGCGTCGCCTGCCCTGAGGGCGCAGAAGCCTGTCGACAGCAGCCGGCACACGCTCTAGACTTGACTGACAAAGCGTCCGCATCGCGCTGGCCAGGAACCCTCTCGGGCTGCTGGCCGGGTTGACGGGCGAGTGCAAGCGGTCGGGCCAGGCCGACTGGCGGGTGTGACCCCGGTCGTGACAGCCTGATCGGCACGGCTTCCTGTCGCTTCAGGAGGGATGGATCATGAGACTGACCGTCTGGCTGCGCGCTGCGCTGGCTTCGCTTCTCGCCGTTCTTGCTGCGACCGCCAGCGCCGACATCGTCATTGGCCAAGTCGCCGCTTTCAGCGGCCCGCTTGCCCCCACCGGGACACACATGCGGGCGGGTGCGCAGCTCCTGTTCGACGCCGTCAACGCCGAGGGGGGGATTCACGGTGCGCGGATTCGGCTGCTGTCGGCCGACGATGGCTACAAGACCGAAGAGACCGTCCGCCTCGCGCGCGAAATGCTCCGGAACGAGCAGCCGCTGGCCTTCATCGGCTTCGTCGGCACCGGCAACGTCGAGGCGATGCTTGATCAGAAGGTGCTCGCCGAAGCCGGCATTCCGCTGATCTCCGTGCGCTCGGGCGCGGAAACCCTGGTCCGCCGCAACGACCCCTTCCTGTTCATGACGCGCGCCAGCTACGCCGAGGAGATCGACAAGATCACCGACCAGTACGCGACCACCGGCTACAAGCGCTTCGCCGTGCTCTACCAGGACGACGCGTTCGGCAAGGGCGCCCTGGCGAGTGCCAGGGAGTCGATCCAGAAGGCGGGTGGCAGCCTCGTGGCCGAGGGAGGATATGAAAAGAACACGACCAACGTCGCCGCCGCGGTGAAGAGGATCGCTGCCGCGCAGCCACAGGCGGTCATCCTGATCGCCAACACCGCTGCCAGCGCCGAGTTTCTGCAACAGTCACGTGCCGCCGGCAACCTCGCCCAATATGTCGCGCTGTCGGTCACCGACGCCGCCCAGGTGGTGCAGAAGATCGGTGCCGACAAGGCCGAGGGGCTGGCACTGACGCAGGTGGTGCCCGATCCGAACAGCCACACGGTGCCGCTGATCCGGGAGATCCAGCACAATTTCAGGAAGTTCAAGCCGAAGGACGTGACGCTCAACCACACCTTCGTCGAGGGCTATCTCGGCGCCAAGGTGCTGGTCGAAGCACTGCGGCGGGCAGGCCCCGAGCCGACACGGCGCAAGCTGCGCGATGCGCTGGAGGGGCTGTCGCAGCATGACTTCGGCGGCGTCTTCATCAGCTTCTCGTCGCGCCGCCACGCCGGGTCGCGTTTCGTGGACATCACCATTCTCAACCGCAGCGGCAAGCTGCTGCGCTGATTCGCCGCCCGCGAGCTCAGCCGCAGAGCAGCCGCCAGCCCTCGAGCAGCAGGCGGACAGCGCCGGCGATCGACAGCGCCGTGGTCACCGACAGTGCGATCGAGAAGCCGGCCTGGCGCATGCCAATCGTGCGCAGCATCAGCGCGAAGGTCGACACACAGGGAATGTAGAAGGTGATGAAGACGAGGAAGGTGGCGATCTGCACCTCGTCTAGCGGCGGCACGATCTCGATCGTGCCCAGCGCCTGATGGATCATCAGCAGCGACAGCTCCTTGCGCAGCACGCCAAACAGGATCGGCACGCCGAGCAGGACCGGCAGACCCAGCCACCAGTAAGTGACAGGCGACAGCGCCAGGTTGATCCACTCGTCGGCGCCGAAGTGGTCGAGCAGCGCCAGCAGGATGCTGCCCAGCACCAGCAGCGGCGTGACGATGGTGACGATGTCGCTGCACCGCTCCCAGGTCCTTGCCAGCACCGGACGCCAACGCGGCAGCGCATAGGGCGGAATTTCCTGGATCAGGCCGACGGCAACGTTGGCGTAGCGTCGCGCGAGCAGGCTGCCGAGCACGGTGAGAACGACGAAGGTGAGGGCGAAGATGGCGAAGACGCCGAACCCGCCAAGGTACTTGCCCCCCATCGCGAGGATGATCGCCGAGCGCGCGGAGCAGGGGACAAAAGCGAGCAGCAGCGTCGCGACGAGCCGCTCCGTGCCGCTGCTGGTTGCCGCCACCATCGAGATGGCCGGCACATTGCAGCCGAGGCCGACGAGGAACGGCGCGGCGACGCCCCCGTGCAGACCGATGCGGTGAAAGCCACGGTCGACGACAAAGGCGACGCGGTGCATGATCCCGGCTTCCTCGAGCGCCACCAGCAACAGCACCAGCGGCAGCATGTAGGGGACGACGATGGCGACGAGACCGATCAGTCCGTCTACCACCGCCCGCCCGACCACGGCCGGGGTGGACGTGGGCCGCCACTGCTGTGCCCACTCGACGAGGGGTGCCGCCGTCCACCCGTCGATCGTGCCGCTGATCTCGAACACCACCACCAGGACCAGCGCAAAGACCAGTGTGCTGCCAAGCAGACCCCAGCGCGGATGCAGGAAGAACCCGTCGAGCAACCGCTGCCAGCGGCCGGCAGCGGCCGTACCACCAAAGCGGCTGACGCTCTCGAAGAGGGTCGCTGCCCGATGGTGGCGGTCGGCGTGCAACTCGTCCGGCAAAGGCCGCGGCAGCCGCCGCGCGGCAGCCGCACGCGCTGCCAACACCTGCGGCAGCAATTGCGGCAGATGGCTGGCCAGCTCCTGCAGGAAGTACTCGTTGTTCGCCGCCAGCTGCACGCACAGGAAGGGCAGCGGAACGCGCAAGCTCTGCGCCACCGCCGGCTGCGCGAGCAGCGAGCGCAGCGGCTCCAGGGCGGCTGCGAGGTGCGGTCCCGGCGTCCGGACGGGCGGCAACGCCGGCACGCGCGCGGCCTCCAGCGCAGCGGCAAAGAGATCAGTGACACCAATCCCCATGTGCGCCACGGTCGGCCACACCGGCACGCCGAGCTGCTCCGACAGGGCCCGGCCATTCACGTAGAGACCCTTGCGGCGTGCCTCGTCGACACGGTTGAGAGCGATCAGCAGCGGCTTGCCGAGCAGGCACAGTTCGAGGCTGAGTTCGAGATCCCGTTGCAGCGCTGTCGCGTCGACGACCTGGATGAGGACGTCGGGCGCGTCGAAGGACTCTGCCGGCAGATCGTCCTCGTGCGCCGCCACCGCTGGCTGGCGGTCGCCCCAGAGCAGGTACTCCAGCAACAGGAGGTCACGCGACCCGGGCGCGTGCAGCGAGTCCACCGCGGGCAGATCCACCAATGAGATCTGCTCGAGCCCGATATCGACGACGCACTCATCGCGGGCATCGCCATGGCGCAGAAGTCGGTGCTGCGGCAAAGCACTCGACGCAGCCAGGAACAGGCTGCTCTTGCCCGTGCGCTGGTGGCCGACCAGCGCCACGCGCGGTCGCCGCCTGCCGCGCAGCAGGGGCTGCGGCAGCAGGATGCCGACCCTGCCCGTGTTCACCATGCGGCCATCGCTCGCTCCCTCGCCGCCAGCCCGGGCGCGGCGCGGCGCGGCCGCTCAGGGCCGCCAGCCGCCGCACACGCCCGGCAACAGCCTCTGCTCAGTCGCTGCCGTCGGCAACCAGTCTGCGACTGCCACACGGTGGCGCCACCCAGCGCTCAGTCCTCATCGTCCTGGTCGTCGTCGTGGGTATGGCCATGCCTGATTTCATCGGCGGTCGCCGGACGAACCGCGGTCACCGTGCAGGTGAAGATCAGAGCCATGCCGGCCAACGGGTGGTTGCCATCGAGCACCACCTTGTCGGCGGCGATCTCGGTGACGCGGTAGATCAGGACATCCTCGTCGTCGTCCTCATCGCCGCCCTCTGGAATGCCCTCGAACTGCATGCCCACCTGTAGTTCGTCGGGAAACTGGCTCCGCGGTTCGAGCTGGACGAGCGTTGCATCGTACTCACCGAAAGCGTCGTCGGGCTGCATCCGGACCACCACCGACTCGCCGATGCGCTTGCCATGGACGGCCTCCTCGATCATCGGGAAGATGTCGTCGTAACCGCCGTGGAGATAGACGAGCGGTTCCTGGCCGGCATCGACCAGTTCGCCTTCGAAGTCGGTGACGCTGTAATCAAGCGTGACGACGGTATTCTTGGCAACTTGCATGTTCATGAATTCAGTTCCTTCACCGCCCGCAGCATGGCGAGCGCGTGGCCCTTGGCGCTGACTCCGTACTCCGCGAGCCGAAGGACGCCTTGTTTGTCGATGATGAAAGTCGAGCGGACGATTCCGGATC
>WBZM01001490.1_pt1 | contig 23022 bp, 15 predicted proteins | sample 5204271 | NCBI WGS metagenome assembly WBZM01 (sample SAMN12344346, study PRJNA552823) | activated sludge metagenome | biome: Activated sludge suspended growth; feature: Nitrification reactor; material: Wastewater; isolation source: activated sludge from nitrification reactor of wastewater...
TGATCCGCTCGAACAGCGAGTTCGACGAGATCGTGATCTCGGCATCGGTGCCGAGCGGCGGACTGACCTTGCCGTGCGCCGCCGAGGCGGCCATCACCTCACCGGTCTTCAGCACGATCTCGCGCGGGTCGAGCGGCTTACCCGTGGCGTGAGCCGGGCACACGCTGGTGCAACGGCCGCACATGGTGCAGGCGTCGGTGTCGAGCAGCTGCTTCCAGGTGAAGTCCTCGACCACACTGGCACCGAAGGACTCGAGCGAGGTCTCGGTGAGGTTCGGCATCGCGCGCATCGCACCCTTCGGGCGCTCGCGGTCGCGCAGGTACATGTTGAGCGGCGAGGTGAACATGTGCCGCAGCATCGTGACCGGCAAGATGGCGAGGAACGCGAGGAAGCTGACGACGTGGGTGCCCCACCAGATCTGGTGCCACAGGTCGACGGTGTCCTGCGACAGGCCGTCGAACAAGGTGGCGATCGGGTAGCCGATGAAGCTGAACTTCTCGTAGTCGGGCATCCCGTCGTGGGCGATGCGGAAGCCCTCGGCGACGAAGCCCGACACACCGAGGAGCAGGAACACGCCGAGGATCAGCGCGTGCTCGGGCTTGGTCTTGATGCGGATGCGGTACGGGCGCTGCACGTAGCGACGCAGGATCGCCCACACGATGCCGACCAGGAACACGGTGCCGAACAGGTCGCCGATGAACGCGTAGGCGCGGTACACGTCGCCGTGGAGGAACTTGAGGTCCTCGGGCAGCTGGTGGTCGACCTCGAGCGTCGTGGTGACGCCGAGCAGACCGAGGAAGCCGAAGTAGATGAGCGAGTGCATCAGGCCGGCGGCCGAGTCGCGCAGCAGCGTCTGCATGTACACGCCGGCGCGGAAGTCGCCGAGGCGCTTCTTCGCGTTCTTCGGGGTGAGGCGGCGACGGTCGCTCACGCCGCGCTCCCAGTTCCTGACCCGGTCGGCGAAGACGAACGCACCCCAGATGATCATCGCCGGCATCACGGTGTAGAAGGCGATCTTGAGCGGGCCCGGGATGTTCCCGAAGACCTCGCGGTGGACCGCGTTCTCGTTGTGCCACTCGGTGATCAGCGGCAGCACGCCCGACGCCAGGATGAACACGCCCATGGCGCATCCGATCCCGATGACGAGCTGATGCGGCTTGAGGCGCTTGGGGCCCTGGTCGGCGGTGCCGGCCGGCGCGGAAGACGAATGCGTACTCATGGCGTCGCGAACTGTAGTTCGCGCGCTCTCGCCGTCACTCCTCCGCCGACGCCGGTCACCCGGCCGATCGTCAGGAGGGGGTCGAGACGCTCAGCCGAACGCCGTGGGCCTCGCCTCGTCGCGGGCTCCTCGGCTCAGCCGAAGTACTGGCGGTCGAGATCGCGGATGCGGGTGGCGAGCGACGCGAGCAGCTTGTGCGCGAGCGCCGGGACGTCGTCGACGACACCGAGGAAGGTGCGCTGGCTGAGCAGCAGGAAGGTGCAGTCGGTCTCGCACACCACCGTGGCGGTACGGGGACCGTGGTCGAGCAGCGACAGCTCGCCGACGATGGTGCCCGGGCCGAGCGACGCGACCTTCTTGCCGTTGCGCTTCACCTGCACCGTGCCCGACAGCACGACGAAGGCCTCGCGACCGGTCTGACCCTGATCGACGATCAGCGACCCGGCCGGCATCGTGACCTCGTCACCGGCCTTCGCGATCTTCTCGAGATCCTTCTGGGAGCACGCCGAGAACAGCGGGATGTTCTTGAGGTGCTCGACGTGCGCCTTCTTGCTAGCCATGGGCCGGGAGCTTAGACCGCTGGCGCGCACGCCGGTGACGTGGACGACACACAGCGTGACCAGGGCCCCCGGGTCGTGCTCGGGACCCGGTCGTAGACTGGCGGCGTGACGCTCTCGCTCGCTCGCACCCCCCGCTTCGCCGGGCGCCCCGGCCCCCTGCTGCTGATCGTGGCCGACGGGGTCGGGCTCGCCCCGCCGGCGGCGTCGAACGCGGTCACCGAGGCCGACACGCCCACGCTCGACGCGCTGTTCACCTCGACGCTGTCGACGTCGCTCCTGGCGCACGGTCCGGCGGTCGGCCTGCCGTCCGACGACGACATGGGCAACAGCGAGGTCGGTCACAACGCCCTCGGCGCCGGCCGCGTGTTCGCGCAGGGCGCCAAGCTCGTGAACCACGCGCTGGCCACCGGCTCGATCTACGCCACCCCCGTCTGGCAGACCGCCGTGCAGCACGGCCGCGAGCACACGATGCACTTCCTCGGCCTGCACAGCGACGGCGGCGTGCACTCCAACAACGAACACCTGTACCAACTGCTCGAACGAGCCGCCCAGGAAGGCGTCACCCGGGCTCGCGTGCACGTCCTGCTCGACGGCCGTGACGTGCCGGCCCGCTCGGCGCTCGACTACATCGCCCACACCGAGCAGGTGCTACAGAAGATCAACGAGCACGGTGCCGACCGCGGTGTCGACTTCCGCATCGCCAGCGGTGGCGGCCGGATGACGATCACGATGGACCGCTACAACGCCGATTGGGCGATGGTGCAGCGCGGCTACGAGTGCCACACCCACGGTGTCGGCCGTCCGTTCCGCTCGGCCACCGAGGCCGTCGAGGCGATGTACGCCGAGAGCGACCTGGGCGACCAGTACCTGCCGGCGTTCGTGGTGGTCGACGACGCCGGCGTGCCGGTCGGCACCATGCACGACGGCGACGCGGTGGTGCTCTACAACTTCCGCGGCGACCGGGCGATCGAGATCAGCGAGGCCTACGAGGACCCGGCGTTCGCGCACTTCGACCGCGACGTCGTGGCCCCGCACCCGCAGGTGTTCTTCTGCGGCATGCTGCAGTACGACGGCGACGCGCTCGTGCCGAAGCAGTACCTCGTCGACCCGCCGGTCATCGAGCGCACGATGGGCGAGTACCTGTGCGCGGCCAGCGTGCCCACGTTCGCGATCAGCGAGACCCAGAAGTACGGCCACGTCACCTACTTCTGGAACGGCAACCGGTCCGGGTACCTCGACGAGTCGCTCGAGACCTACGTCGAGATCCCGAGCGACAACGTCCCGTTCGACACCGCGCCCGAGATGAAGACCCGCGAGATCACCGATCGCACGATCGAGCTGCTCCGTTCGGGCCGCTACCGGTTCGGTCGCCTCAACTTCCCGTCGGGCGACATGGTGGGCCACACCGGCAACCTCGCCGCCACGATCACGGCGATGGAGGTGGTCGACGAGTGCGTCGCCCAGCTGATCCAGGTGATCGACGAACTCGGTGGCGTGCTGATCTTCACCGCCGACCACGGCAACGCCGACATCATGTTCACCGAGACCGCCGACGGCGTGCGGGTGCCCAAGACCTCGCACACCTTGAACCCGGTGCCGTTCGTCATCCACGACGCGGCCTGGCAGGGCGAATACCGCATGGCGCCGCCCACCGGTGCCGGCCTGGCCAACGTGGCCGCCACGGTGTTCGAGCTGCTCGGCTTCGAACCGCCCGCCGACTACGAGCCCGCCGTCATCGCCTTCGACTGACCCCGCGCCGCCGAGATCTCCGGGGGCGCACACCACCGACGCCACTAGCGTCGGTCCGATGGACTACGGCTTCGATCGCTACCTCCGCCACGCCGAGCTCACGCAGTGGCTCCACGACACGGCGGCGGCCCACCCCGAACTGGTCACGATCGAGTCGTACGGGCGCTCGCACGAGGGCCGCGAGCTGTGGCTCGCCACGATCACCGACCGCTCCACCGGCGAGCACCACACCAAGCCCGCGCACTGGGTCGACGCCAACATCCACTCCGTCGAGGTGACCGGTGGAGTGGCCGCGCTGCACCTGATCCACCACCTCGTCAGCGGCTTCGGCACCGACGACACCGTCACCCGGGCGCTGCGCACCCGCACCTTCTACGTGGCGCCGCGGGTCAACCCCGACGGCGTCGAGTGGGCGTTGGCCGACTCGCCGCAGTACCGCCGCAGCAGCGTGCGCGCCTGGCCGTGGCGCGACGCCCACCGCGCCCCCGGCGTGCACGAGCGCGACATGGACGGCGACGGCCGCGTGCTGTCGATGCGCATCCCCGACCCCGACGGCGCGTGGATGGCCAGCGAGCTCGACCCGCGGGTGATGAAGCCGGTGCCGATCGACGGCGCCGCCCCGGGCACGGCCCGATACCGCATGCTGTACGAGGGTGAGATCGTCGACCACGACGGCTTCACCATCCCGACGCCGCGGCCCCCGCAGTCGCTCGACATGAACCGCAACTTCCCGGCCGGCTGGGGCACCGAGGTGCGCGGCAGCGGCGACCACCCGCTCAGCGAACCCGAGATCGACGGGCTGGTGCGGGCGATGGTGGCCCGGCCCAACATCTGCGGCTACAACGCCTACCACACCAGTGGCGGCGTGCTCCTCCGGCCCTCGAGCACCAAGAGCGACGGCGACCTCTCGCCGATCGACGTGTGGGTGTGGAAGCAGCTCGGCGAGCGCGGCCAGGCGCTCACGGGTTACTCGGTGCACTCGGTGTTCGAGGACTTCACCTGGGACAAGAAGGTCACCATGAGCGGGGCCGCCGACGACTGGGTGTACGAGCACCTCGGTGTGTACGGCTGGACCACCGAGTTCTGGGATCTCATCCAGGCCGCCACGGGCACGAAGCAGAGCACCCACTTCTGGTACGTCGGTCCCACCGAGGCCGAGGAGGTCGCGGTGCTGCAGTGGGCCGACCAGCACGGCCACGCCGGCGTGTACGTCGACTGGTACGCCTTCGAGCACCCGCAGCTCGGCCCGGTCGAGCTGGGTGGCTGGGACGACATGTGCTCGTGGACCAACCCGCCGCTCGCACTGCTCGCCGCCGAGGTACGCCCGCACGCCGAGTTCGCCGTGTTCCAGGCGCTCGCCGCGCCCGAGCTCGAGGTGCTGCACACCCGCAGCGAGTCGCTCGGCGGCGACACCTGGCGGCTCGAGGTCGGCATCGCCAACACCGGCTGGCTGCCCACCGACGTGAGCGCGCACGCAAGGTCGACCCACATGGTCCTGCCGATCGTGGCCGAGGTGGCCGAAGTGGCCGAGGTGGCCGGTGGCGTCGAGGTGCTCGGCGGTCCGGCTCGGCTCGAGCTCGGTCAGCTCGACGGGCGGTCGGCGGCCCGCTTCGGCGGTCGCCACGACGGCACGCCCGACCGGGTGCTCGCGACGTGGGTGGTGCGCGCCCCCGCCGGCACCGAGGTGCGCGTGCAGGTGTCGCACCAGCGGGCCGGCAGCGTCGCCGCGGCGGTGGTGCTCGGGTCGTGAGCGTCGCCGCCGGCGCGTCGGCCGACGCCGTCCGGTGCCTGCTCCCCGGCGTCGAGGTGCTCGGGCACGAACGCCAGGTGTCGACGGATCAGGCCAACCTGTCGATCGCGGTCGACGAGCGCTGGCTGGTGAAGTGGTTCACGCGTCCGGTCCGACACGACGACCTCGCCTGCGTCGAGCAGCTGGCCCGCGTGCGGTTCGCGCACATGCCGGTGCACGTCGGCGCGGTCGACGGTGATCGGACCGGCGAGGTCGTCGCCGTCGTGAGCGAGCTGGTGGCCGATGCCACCGACGGCTGGCAGTGGTACGTCGACGACGTGCTCGCGTGGCTCGACGGCCGATCGCCCCTCGGGCCGCTGGTGTCGACCGCCGGGCGCCTGGGCGCGATCACGGCCGAGCTGCACCACGCCCTGGCGATCGACCACCCGCCCGTCGCCGCGCCCGCCGACGACCTGCGCCGCACCGTCGCCGAGCGGCGGGCACAGGCGCTCGCACACACCTCGGGCAGTGCCGGCGACCGGTTGCGCGAGCGGATCGACCGGATCGACACGGTGCTGGCGCAGCTCGACGACGTCGACGAGGTCCTCGTGCAGCGCGTGCACGGCGACCTGCACGCCGGGCAGTTCCTGCGCGCCGGTGACGTGCGGAACGGTCGGCTGCTGGTGATCGACTTCGACGGCGACCCGATGACCGACGCGTCGCTGCGGCTGGCCCGCCAGCCCGTCGAGCGCGACCTCGCCGGGCTGTTGCAGTCGCTCGACCACGTGGCCCGGGTGGCGGCGAAGCGCCGTCCCGGCGCCGACGTCTCGCCGTTCGTCCTCGGCGCGATCCAGGTGGCCGAGGCGGCCTACCGCGAGGCGCACCCGGTCGACGACCGGCTGCTGCTGCCGCTGCGCGTGGCGCAGGAGCTGCACGAGTTCGCCTACGCCGGCCTGCACCTGCCCGTCTGGACCTACGTGCCCGAGGCCGCCATCCAGTCGCTGTTCCCACCCGCCGACCCGCAGGAGTGATCGTGTCCGAGCTCGACCCCGCCGGCTTCCGGGCCGACCTCGACGCGAAGCCGCGCGTGCTGCGCGCCCTCGCCGATGCGATCGACGACGGTGCCCTGCGCTGGCCCGTCGATCCCGCGCCGTCGCGCGTGCTGCTGACGGGGATGGGTTCGAGCTGGTTCGCCGCGCAGACCGCCGCGCTCCGTCTCCGACGTGCGGGCGTCGCCGCGGTGGCCGAGCTGTCGTCGGCCGACACCTCGTGGCCGGCCGAGCCGGGGATGCTGGTGGTCGGGATCTCGGCCAGCGGTGGGTCGGCCGAGACCCTCGACTTCGTCGCCGGACACCCGGGCCACGTCGCCCTGACCAACGTGGCCGGCTCGCGCGTCACCGAGGGTGCGTCGTCGGTGGTGCCGATGCTGGCCGAGCCCGAGGTCGGCGGGGTGGCGTGCCGCAGCTTCCAGCACACGCTGGTCGCGCTGCTCGCACTCGAGGAGCAGCTGACCGGTCGTCGGCTCCGTCTGGCCGACGTGGTGCGCCGCACCGCCGACGCGACCGAGGCACTGACGACCGACACGACCTGGCTCGACCGCACCGCCGAGCTGCTCGACGGTCCGCACGGCGTGTACGCCATCGCGCCGGCCGACCGCATCTCGAGCGCGCTGCAGGGCGCGCTGATGGTGCGCGAGGGGCCGCGCCGGCCGGCCGACGGGTGCGAGACGGGCGACTGGAGCCACGTCGACGTCTATCTCACCAAGACGCTGGAGTACCGAGCGCTGCTCTTCCCGGGCAGCCGCCACGATCCCGCGGCCCGCGAGTGGCTGGTGTCGCGCGGCGCCGCCGTGGTGACGGTCGGACCGGGCGCGCCCAGCGACGCGCTCGCCGTGCGGTACCCGGGCGACGACGACCCGCTCGTCGCGCTCGTCACCGAGATCGCCGTCCCCGAGCTGCTGGCGGCGCGGTGGTGGGGCGTCCCGCGAGGCACCTGAGCCGACGCACACCGCGCGAAACGCGCCGTCCGCGCGAGGGGTGGCCCGGTCCGTGAGGCCGTCGGTGGGTCGGGCGGCTCATCACCCGTTGCTCGCGATCAGGCCCGGGCGTCGCCTCGTTAGCGTGCGGCAGATGCGAAGGACCTGGACCGTGGCGGCACGTCTGGGCGGCTCGATCGCCGTGCTCGCTGTCGCCCTCGTCACGCTCGGGACCGGCTCGGCCAGTGCCGCGCCGACGGCATTCGTCGGCCTCACGCCGGCACGCCTGCTCGAGACCCGACCGGCACTGTCCACGGTCGACGGTCAGTACAACGGGATCGGCGCGGTCGGCGCCGGGGTGACGGTCGACCTGCCCGTGCTGAACCGTGGCGGCGTCCCGGCCAGTGGTGTGGCGGCGGTCGCGCTGAACGTCACGGTCACCTCGCCCACCACGCCCAGCTACGTCACCGTGTACCCGGCCGGTCAGAGCCGACCCAACGCGTCGAACCTCAACATGGTGCCCGGCGACACGAAGTCCAACATGGTGATCGTGGCGGTGGGCGCGGGTGGCGCGATCTCGCTGTTCAACCAGAGCGGCACGACCGACCTGATCGTCGACGTCCTCGGCTGGTTCCCCACGGGCAGCGGGTTCGGTGGGCTCACCCCCGCCCGTCTGCTCGAGACCCGCACCGATCCCGGCCTCGCCACGACCGACGGCCAGTACCTCGGTGGCGGCGCGCTCGGCGCCGGCGGCACGATCGACCTGCCGGTGCTGAACCGCGGTGGTGTGCCGGCGAGCGGCGTGGCGGCCGTGGCGCTCAACGTCACCGTCACCGCACCGACCGCCGGCAGCTACGTCACCGTGTACCCCGCAGGGCAGACCCGGCCGACCGCGTCGAACCTCAACATGGTGCCGGGCGACACGAAGTCGAACATGGTGATCGTCCCCGTCGGTGCCGGCGGTGCGATCTCGCTGTTCAACCTGGCCGGACAGACGCACCTGGTCGTCGACGTGCTCGGCTGGTTCGCCACCGGCAGCACGTTCGGTGGGCTCACCCCTGCCCGTCTGCTCGAGACCCGCACCGATCCCGGCCTCAGCACGGCCGATGGCCAGTACCTCGGCGGCGGTGCGCTCGGCGCCAACCGCGAGGTCGAGCTGCAGGTGCTGAACCGTGGCGGCGTGCCCGCCAGCGGCGTCGGCGCCGTGGCGCTCAACGTGACCGCGACCCAGCCGTCGCTCGGCAGCTTCCTCACCGTCTACCCGACCGGGCGTGTGCGCCCGACCGCGTCGAACCTCAACACCTCGCCCGGCAGCACCGTGTCGAACATGGTGATCGTCCCGGTGGGCGTGAACGGGTTCATCTCGCTCTACAACCTGTCCGGGTCGGTGCACCTGATCGTCGACGTCCTCGGCTGGTTCCCGAGCGACCAGGGATCGGGTGGCCCCACCACGACCACCGCACCGCCCGCACCCGTCACCGGCACCCGCCTGGTGAACGGTCTGACCGGACTCGACACGAGCAGCAACGGCGGCGCCGCGGGCGTGGCGATCAGCGGCAACGGCCGCTACGTCGCCTTCGAGAGCACGCAGCGACTCACCGTCGACGACACGAACTCGAACACCGACATCTACGTCCGCGACCTGCAGACCGGATCGATCGTGCTCGCCAGCAGGACGAGCAGCGGGCAGATCGCCAACGGCGACTCGCACCAGCCGACGCTCAGCGCCGACGGCAGCCGTGTGGCGTTCTACTCGAACGCCACCCTGGTGCCCACCGACACCAACGGCTCCGGCTCGAACGACATCTACGTCCGCGACCTCGTGGCCGGCACCACGTACCACGTCAGCATCGGCAGTGGCGGCGTGGGCAGCAACGGCACGTCGAACTGGCCGGCGATCAGCGGCAACGGCCGCTTCGTCGCCTTCAACTCCGCGGCGACCAACCTGGTCACGGGTGACACCAACAACTCGATGGACGTGTTCGTCCGTGACCTGCAGCTGCAGACCACTGAACGCGTGAGCGTGTCGAGCAGCGAGGCCCAGGCGACCGGTGGTGGCGGCGGTTCGTTCGACCCCGGCATCAGCTACGACGGCAGCCGGGTCGTGTTCGACTCGAACGAGACCAGCCTCTGGCCGGGCACCAGCCCGCTCATCCGCCACGTCTACATGCGTGACCGCACCGCCGGCACCACGACCCTGCTCTCGATGGCGACCGACGGCCTGCCGGCCGACACCATCCCGTCGCCGCTCACCGACGCGGCGTCGCAGGACCCGTCGATCAGCTCGGACGGCCAGTGGGTGGTGTTCCACTCGCAGTCGCCCGACCTCGTGAACGGCGACGGCGACAACGTCGAGGACCTGTTCCGGGTGCCCGCGACCGGCGGCACCGTCACCCGCATCGCCACCAACGTCGGCGAGGGCATGGGCGAAGGCGCCAACGTGCAGGTGAGCAGCACCGGACGCTACGTCACCTACAGCAGCGCCTCGTCGGGCACCCGCCAGGTGTACCGCTACGACGCCGACACCGCGACGTCGACGGTGTTCAGCGTCAGCACCGCCGGCGCCAACGGCAACAACGCCTCGCAGGACGCCGTGATCTCCGACGACGGCAAGGCCGTGGCCTTCCTGTCGCAGGCGACGAACCTGGCGGGCACGGTCACGGGCGGCACGAACGTGTACGTCCGCACCGTCGCCTGATCACCCCTCGATCACACGGCACTGATCACACGGCACTGATCACACGGCACTGATCACACGGCACTGATCACACGGGTGCCGGCTGCGGGCCGCGCACGAGCCCGCCGGGCAGCTGGCCCGTGTGAACGCCGTCGGCGAAGGTCTCGACGCCACGCTTGAACGTGTGCCGATAGCCGCTCGCGTCCTGCACCAGGCGGCGTCCGCCGGCCGGCAGGTCGCGCACGATGTGCGGGGGATGCGCGGCGAGGGTGCCCATGTCGATCACGTTCAGGTCGGCCAGGTACCCGGGCGCGACCACGCCACGGTCGAACCAGCCCACGTGCCGTGCGCCGCGCTGGGTGAGGTGGTGCACCATCAGCTCGATCGGCAGCCGGTCGTGACGGCGGTCGCGGGTCCACAGCGCGAGCGCGGTGGTGGTCATGCTGGCGTCGCTGATCGCGCCGCAGTGCGCACCGGCGTCGCTCAGGCCGAGCAGCGAGTTGGGCGCGAGCAGCATCTCGCGCACGTCGTCGAGGTTGCCTCGCGCGAAGTTGAACAGCGGCATGTAGAGCAGCTGGTTGCCGTCGCGCTCGACGAGCAGATCGAGCACCACCTCGACCGGGTTGCGACCCGATGCGGCGGCGAGGCCGGCGATCGACGACTCGACGGTCGGCTCGTAGTCGACCGGGTCGCCCATCGGGAACAGCTTGTGGAAGCCGTTGGTGATCTCGTGGAGCATCCCGTCGATCTCGCGCGTGGCGTGCTCGGCGACGATGCGGGCGCGACGGTCGGGGTCGCGCAGCGCGTGCACGAGTTCGGGCAGCGGCAGCCGGGCGACCTCCTGGAAGCTCGGGCACAGGATCAGCGGGTTGAGCGTCGCGGTCAGGCCCTGCAGCACGCCGATCGGGCGGGCCGACACCTGGGTCTTCAGGGGCAGGCCCGCGGCGACGCACTCGTCGACCCAGGCCTTCATCTCGCGCCAGCGGTCCGGCAGCGGCTCGGGCTGCTGCACGGTCATGCTGAGCGGCCGGCCGGTGGCCTCGACGAGCGAGCGCATCATCGCCATCTCGGCCTTGGTGTACTCGAGGTCGGGCGACTGGTAGGCGTCGCTGATCAACTGGATGACGCCACGGCCCGTCTCGGCCATCGCACCGGCGAGCGCGGTGAGCTCGTCGATCGAGCTGTAGCGGGTGCCGAGCGGGGCACCGTCGCGGGTGCGGTGGATGTAGGTGCGGCTCGTGGTGAAGCCGACCGCGCCGGCCTGCATGCCGAGCTTCACCTGGGCGGCCATCTCGGCCAGCTCGTCGGCGGTGGGCAGCTCCATCGGGTCGGCGCCGCGCTCGCCCATCACGTAGGCGCGCAGGGGCGCGTGGGTGACGTGGCTCGCGACATCGACGGCGTACCGACGACGGTCGAGCGCGTCGAGGTACTCGGTGAAGGTCTCCCAGTCCCAGGTGAGGCCCTCGGCGAGCGCGGTGCCCGGGATGTCCTCAACGCCCTCGAGCATCGCGATCAACCAGTCGTGGTGCTCCTGGGTCGGCCGCGCCGGCGCGAAGCCGACGCCGCAGTTGCCCATCACCAACGAGGTGACGCCGTGCACGCTGCTCGGCGCCAGCACCGGATCCCAGGTGGCCTGGCCGTCGAAGTGGGTGTGCACGTCGATGAAGCCGGGGGTGACCGTGAGCCCGTCGCCGTCGATCTCGCGGTGGCCGCGCCCGTCGACCGAGCCGACCGCGGTGATGCGGTCGCCGGTGACGGCGACGTCGGCCACGACGGGTGCGGCGCCGGTGCCGTCGACGACGGTGGCGTTGCGGATGACCAGGTCGTGCTCGCTCATCGGACCATTGTGGTGCACCGGCGCGACGCGTCCGGCAGCGGGCGGCCCCGATCACCCTCGAGAGAACTGCGATCGGTGGCGGGCCGGGGGTCAGAATGTCGCCGTGACGAGCGACGGATGGCCCCTGGTCGGACGCACCGCGCTCGTCGACGACGTGGTCGAGCTGTTGGCCGACCCGACGTGCGAGGGCGTGTTCCTGGTGGGTGAGCCCGGGGTCGGTGCCACCCGCGTGTTCGACGAGGTGCTCGACCGGCTGCGAGCGGACGGCGCACGCGTGGCGCGGTCGGTCGCCTCGCCGGCGATGCAGGGTGTGGCGTTCGGGGCGATCGCGCCGAACGTGCCGGGGGATCTCCGGCCGGGCGGGTCCGCGCTCGATCCGCTCGAGTTGTTCGAGCGGTTGCGGTTCCTGATCGGCCCGCCGCGTCGACCGCGTGACCGGTTCGTGGCGGCCGTGGACGACCTCGGCTGGCTCGACGACGCGTCGATCGGGTTGCTCGGACAGCTGGTCGCTGCCGGACTCGCCGTGGTGATCGCCACCGTCCACGCGGACGATCGCCTCGGTGACGCGCTCGCTCGACTCGAGCACACCGCCGCCGTCCGGCGTGTCATGGTGCCGCGCCTCGACCGCGACGAGATGTTCCAGATGGTGGCCGGCGCGTTCGACGGGCCGGTCGACGGCACCACGGCACAGGCGCTGCTGGCCGCGGCGCAGGGCACGCCCGGGCACCTGGCCGAGCTCGTCGAGGCGAGCATCGCGTCGGGGTCGCTCACTCGGGCGTTCGGCACCTGGACCCTCGATGGTCGGCTGACGGTGAGCCCGCGCCTCGCGGCGGCACTCGATCGCACGCTGTCGGGCTTGTCCGATCGCGAACGCGACCTGGTCGAGCTGATCGCGCTCGCCGAACCGGTGTCGGTGGAGGCGCTCGCCGCGCACGGCCTGCTCGACGACGCGGTGGCGCTCGAGGCTCTCGGCCTGCTCGGCACGTCCGTGTCGTCGCCGGCGACGGTGCATCTGGCACGACCGCTGCTCGCGACGCAACTGCGCCAACTGCTGCCGCCGCTGAAGCGCCGCTCGATGGTGCCGCGCGCGATCGGCCTGCTCGACGGTCACCCGGCGTCGGACGACGACGACCTGCGCCTCGCGCTGTGGCGCCTGGAGTGTGGGTTCGAGGTGTCGGTGCGCCAGCTCGAACGTGCGGCGACGATCGCCCGTGGCCGCAACGACTTCACCTCGACCGAGCTCCTGGCGGGCGCGGCGACGCGCCTCGAGCCGGGTCTGTCGACGTCGTTGCTGCGCGCCGAGGCGCTGCACGACCTCTGTCGGTTCGACGAGGCCGCCGACCTGCTCGAACGTGCCGACGAGTTGGTGCACGACGACTTCGGCCGGCTGCGCGTGGCCGTGCTGCGGCACCGGATGCTGCTCTGGGGACGGCTCGACGGTGCTGCGTCGGCCGACTCGCTCGAGCGAGCGATCGGCGAGATGACCACCCCGATCGCGATCGACATGGCATGCACGGCGCTCGCCAACACCCTCGTGTTCAGCGGCCGGCCGGGCGAGGTCGACCAGGTGGCCGAGCGGCTGACCACCGGCAACGAACTCGTCGACGTGGCCATGTACTTCCCTCGGACGATCGCGGCGATGCTCCAAGGGCGCCTCGACGAGGCGCTCGGCCTCGCACGGGTGGGGCTCGAGCGCCGCCTGGCTGTCGGGCGTGAGGTGCCGCTCGCGCACGCGGCGCTGTCCGAGCTGGCGCTCGGATTGGTGCTGGTCGAGCGCGGCGAGTTCGCCGAGGCCGACGAGGTGCTGGCTGCCGCGTACCAGGACGTCGTGTCGCAGCACATCCCGCAGCTGCACACCTGGTTGGCCGCGGGGCGCGGGCGGTCCGCGTTGGTGTCCGGCCGGCTCGACGACGCACGCGACCGGTTCGTCGAGGCTCGGTCCGTCGCCGAGCAGGCGCGGTTCGGCACCGGGGTGCGCCTCGCCCTGTCGGGGATCGCCACGAGCGCCGGCCAGATGGGCGACCGGGCCACCGCCACCGCCGCGGTCGAGGCGATGCGCGCGCTCCCGGCCGACGAGGGCTACTTCTGGCCGGCGCGCCGGTTGGGCGAGGCGTGGGCCGCGCACACCGACGACGCGGTCACGCTGCTCGAGGCCGGCGCCGACGAGGCCGCCGCACGGGGCGAGTGGTTGCTCGAGACCGAGTGCCTCACCGAGATCGCTCGACTCGGCGCAGCCACGCGTGTGCACCGCCGGATCGACCGTGCGGTCGCGTCGGGTCAGCTGGTGACGGCTCGGGTCGAGCTGGTCCGCGCCGCCGCCGCTGCCGATCCCGCGGCGCTGGCCGCGGTCGAGAAGCGCTTCGTCGCGCTCGGCATGCGGCTGATGGCAGCCGAGTGCGCCGCCGAGGCCGGACGAGCGCTCGAGGCCGCCGGGCGGGTGCGCGACGCGCGCGGCGCGGCCACCCGCGCGCACCAGCACCTGCAGGGCGTGCACCCACCGGCCACGCCGTTGCTCGACGCTGGTGGCCGTCATCCACGCCTGTCGTCGCGCGAGGAGCAGATCGCACGACTTGCCGCGTCGGGCCTCGCCAGCAAGGTCATCGCGAACCAGTTGGGGTTGTCGGTGCGCACGGTGTCGAACCATCTGCAGAACGCGTACGACAAGCTCGGTGTGTCGGGCCGCGACGCCCTGCGCGACGTGCTCGGCGAACCGGGCAGCTGACGCGTCACCCCACCGGCTGCAGCAGGTGGGCCAGGCGAGCTGAGCAACCGCCTCCGACCGGGCCGCTGAGTAGCGACGGCGAGCCGGCTGAGCAATCCGTGCTCACGGGGCGTTCGGCGAAGCGGCCGACAGTGAGCGCATGGGTCACCACCTGACGTTCGCTCGCCGTGCCATCGCGGCCCTCGTCGCGCTCACCGCCGTCTGCGGCCCGCTCGTGCTGCCGGCGACCCCGGTCTCGGCCGACACGGCGACCACGTTCCACGCGCTCACCCCGGCACGGCTGCAGGACACCCGCAGCGGCCCCGGGTACGTCACGGTCGACGGTCTGGCCGCCGGCGGCGGTGCGCTGGGCCCGGGTCAGACGATCGAGCTGGCCGTGCGTGGCCGCGGTGGCGTCCCGTTGCACGGCACCGGCTCGGTCGCGTTGAACCTGACGGCCACCGATGCGACGGCGACCACGTATGTGACCGCCTTCCCCGGCGGTGCCACGCGACCGACCGCGTCGACGCTCAACGTCGGTCCCGGCGACACCGTCGCGAACAGCACGATCGTGCGGCTCGGACCCGACGGCACGATCTCGCTCTACAACCACGCCGGTGACGTGCACCTGGTGGTCGACGTCCTCGCATGGGTGCCGACCGGTGCCGCGTTCACCGGGCTCACCCCGGCCCGACTGCTCGACACGCGCGCCGGTGACGGCGTCAGCACGGTCGACGGCGAACAGCTGGGCGCCGGTCCTCGGCCCGCTGGTTCGTCACTGGTGCTGCCGGTGGCCGGCCGGGGTGGTGTGCCCGCGTCCGGCGCGGGTTCGGTGGCGCTCAACGTGACGGTCACCGAACCGACGGCCTCGACCTATGTGACGGTGCACCCCAGCAGCACCCCACGACCGAACGCGTCGAACCTCAACACCACGGCCGGGCGCACGGTCGCGTCGATGGTGGTGGTGCCGCTCGGCGTCGACGGTGCCGTCGACCTGTTCCAGTTCGCGGGGAGCGCGCACCTGATCGTCGACGTGCTCGGCTGGTTCCCGGTGTCGCTCGTCAGCGGGGCGACGTCGTTCACCGGCGTCACGCCGGCGCGACTGGCCGACACGCGGACCGGGCCGGGCATCGAGACCGTCGACGGTCTCGTGGTCGGTGGTGGCGCCGTCGCGGGCGGCTCGACACTCGACATCCCCGTCGTCGCCCGCGGCGGCCTGCCCGCGTCGGGCGTCGGCTCGATCGTCCTGAACGTCACCGTCACCGAGCCGACCGCCGGCACCTACGTCACCGTGTTCCCGACGGGTGCGACTCGGCCCACGGCTTCGAACGTGAACGCCGTCGCCGGGCGCACCGTGTCGAACACGGTGATCGTGCCGATCGGCGCGGACGGCTCGGTGTCGCTGTTCCAGTTCGCCGGGAGCGCACACCTGGTCGTCGACGTGCTCGGCTGGTTCCCGCCGTCGATCGAGTTGCCGGTCGGCGTGACCCAGCTGATCTCGGCGAAGCCCGACGGGTTCTCGTCGCAGACGAACTGGGCGACGGAGGGGTCACTCACCTCGGACGGGCGTCTCGTCGTGTTCGGATCGTGGGCGAGCGACCTGGTCGTCGGTGACCTGAACGGCCATCAGGACGTCTTCCTCCGCGACCGTGTCACGGGCGTGACCGAGCTGGTCAGTGTGAGCGGTGCCGAGACCCAGGGCGACGGAGCGTCGTTCACCGGTGTCGTGTCGGGCGACGGGCGCTTCGTCGCCTTCTACTCTGCAGCGACCAACCTCGTCGCCGGGGACACGAACGGCCAGGCGGACATCTTCGTCCGGGATCGGCAGGCGGGCACGACGACACGGGTGAGCGTCGCGACGGGAGGCGCGCAGGCGCTCGGCGGGCCGGCGAACCAGCCGTTCATCAGCGAGGACGGGCGGTACGTCGCGTTCGTGTCGCTCGCCACCAACCTCGTCGCCGGTGACACCAACGCGGTGTACGACGTGTTCCGGCACGATCGCGAGACCGGGACGACGATCCGCGTGAGCGTGAGTGACGCCGAGGCGCAGATGGCCAGCTCGGGCGCGTTCGTGCCGACGATGACGGCCGATGGGCGGTTCGTGACGTTCACGTCGGCCTCGGCCAACCTCGTCGTCGGTGACGGCAACGGTGACAGCGACGTCTTCGTCAGGGACGTGGTGGCGGGTACGACGAGTCGCGTCTCGGTGTCCTCGTCAGGCGGTGACGCCGACGGCTACGGGTCGTTCGGCCACATCGCAGCCGACGGGCGGTACGTCGCCTTCCTGTCCGATGCCGGGAACCTCGTCGCCGGCGACACGAACGGCGTCGACGACGTGTTCGTGCGCGACCTGCAGACCGGTACGACCGAGCGGGTCTCGGTGTCCTCGGACGAACTGCAGTCGTTCGGTGCCACGTTCGTCTGGGAGCCGAAGATCACGCCGGACGGGAGATTCGTCGTGTTCAGCTCCGACGCGGCCGACCTGGTCGACGACGACGTCGTCGGGACCCGCGACGGCTTCGTGCGCGATCGCAGCACCGGCATCACCTTCCGGGTCAGTATCGCGACCGACGGCTCACGTGGCGCCGGGAACGGTCGCGTCGCAGCGATCTCCGACGACGGGTCCGTCGTGGTGGTGAAAGCCGACGCGAACCTCACGCTCACCTCGACGGACACCAACGCCCACGAGGACGTGTACGTGCGTGTGCTGACGTACTGACGATTGCGTAGCGATCACTCATGTCGCCGCCCGGACGGGCGTGGACGATGGAGTTCGACCCCGAACCTCTGGAGGAATGATGACGCTCTCGCAACTCGCCCCTGCCGACCTGCTCGCGATGGCAACGCTGCTCGACCAGTACCAGGCGGCCCGCGGCGACGCAGACGCCGCCCGCTGGCGTGAGCTGCTGTTCGACGAGGTGCGTCGGCGCTTCGCCGCCGAGGAGGAGTCGCAGCGGATGATGGCCGAGGCGCGGGCCGCTCGCGGCGGCTGACGCCGGTGAACGCCGCGGCTCAGCCGAGCAGCGGCGCGATCTCGTGCGCGATCAGGTCGAGGTGGTCGAGGTCGTCGAGGTCGAGCACCTGCAGGTAGATCCGCTCGGCACCCGCGTCGGCCCACCGGCGCAGGGTGGCGGCCACCTCGTCGACCGTGCCGGCTGCGCCGTTCTGGCGCAGCTCGCCGGGCTCACGACCGATGGCAGCGGCGCGCCGGGCCACCTCGGCCTCGTCGCGACCGGCGCACACGATCAGCGCCGCGCTGTACACCATCGGGTCGGTGCGGCCGACGTCGTCGCAGGCGGCGCGCACGCGATCGCACTGCTTGGTGAAGAAGTCGAGGGGCACGAACGGGGTGTTGAACTCGCTCGCGTACCGGGCGGCCAGCTTCGGCGTCCGATGCTTACCGCCCCCACCCATCACGATCGGCAGCCGCGCTTGGGCGGGCTTGGGCAGCGCGGGCGAGTCGACCACGCTGTGGACGGTGCCCGTGTAGGTGAAGGTCTCGCCGATCGGTGTGCGCCACAGCCCGTCGACGATCGCGAGTTGGTCGGTGAGGTCGTCGAAACGTGCTCCGAGGCCGGGGAACGGGATCGCATAGGCGGTGTGCTCCTGCTCGTACCAGCCGGCGCCGAGGCCGAGCTCGACGCGACCGCCGCTCATCTGGTCGACCTGGGCGACGCTGATCGCGAGCGGGCCGGGGAAGCGGAACGTGACCGGGGTGACGAGCGTGCCGAGGCGGATCGTGCTGGTGTCGCGGGCGAGCCCGGCGAGCGTGATCCAGGCGTCGGTCGGGCCGGGCAGGCCGCTGACCTCACCCATCTTCAGGTAGTGGTCGCTGCGGAAGAACGCGCCGAAGCCGAGGGCCTCGGCGCGCTGCGCCACGGCGAGCAGCGTGTCGTAGGTGGCGCCCTGCTGGGGCTCGGTGAAGATGCGGAGATCGGCGAGCTGCATGGCCTCGACGCTACGCGCCGGCGGGCACCAAGCGGTCGGCCGTCCGTGCCGGGGTGTGGACCACGGTGATCGGGTCCTCGGCGGGCGCAGCGCCACGGGCGAGGCGGATCCCGCCCCACAGCGGCAGCGCGGTCAGCACCGCGGTGGTGCCGAACAGCATGGCGGCGCCACCTGCGGCGTAGAGCGGCGCGGCGACGGCGGCGACGGCGGCTGCGGCGATCGTGGCGACCGCCTCGCCGAGTCCCTGTGCCGTCGCAGCGCGACGTCCGGGCACGGCCCAGCCCATCGCCGCGGCGGCCGCGGCGCCCACGACGGTCTGGCCGCCGGACTCGAACAGTCCGATCACGACGACGACCACCGGCACGCGGACCAGCCCGTAGAGCAGGATCACGGCGATGTTGGCGACGCCACCCTGACCGGCGGCGCGGAACGCCCCGAGACGGTCGACCTGTCGGCCGGCCCAGCCGGCCAAGAACATGCTCGGGACCGCGAACGCGGTCAGCGCAGCGCCGATGAGCCAGTTGCTCGATCCGATGTCGGCGAGGAACCGGGGGAACAGGGCGTCGTACGCGCCGATCGGCACGAAGTACGCGGTCATCACGAGCGCAGCGGCCAGGACCGACCGGTGACGCAGCAGCGAGAGGCCCTCGAGCAGGGTCGCGTGCTCGTCGTCGTCGGCGACCGCACCGCACGTCGTGGCGGTGACGGGGGCGGTGAACGCGGGCATTCCGGCGGCGAGCGTGAGCGCGGCCGCGGCGACGATCGTCGGGATCACACCGATCGACATCTGCCCGGCGACGGCGAGGACGGGGCCGAGCGCCATGCCGGCGAGCTCGACGGCGTGCAGCCGGCCGATCTGTTGGCCGGGGGCCTCGGGGAAGCGGCGGATGAGCAGGCCCTTCGCGGCGGGCATGAACGCGCCGTATGCCAGGCCGGCGCCGAGCCGGCCGGCGATGAACCAGCTGACCGAGTCGCCGAGGGCGTAGGCGAGCGTCGACAGGGCCATCACCACGATCGAGCCCTGCAGCACCAGCCGCTCGCGTCCGCGGTCGGCGTGCGGGGCGATCAACGTCTGAGCGACGAGCGCGGCGACGAAGCCGGCGGTGGCGATCCATCCGAGCTGCGCCGTGTCGATGTGGGCGCGCTCCTGGAGTGCAGGCAAGAGCGGGAACACCACCATGAACGACGCCGAGATCGCGAACGCGCCGGCCTGGAGCATCCTCGTCTCGTGCGTGCGCTCGTCCTGGCGCGCCGGTGTGCCCTGTGTTGACCACATGGCCAACAATGTATTGGCCAACTGGTCAACATTCCACTGTGGTGTTCGTCACCTCTACGATCGGACCCGAATGGCCCGCATGCAGCCCGCCCAACGTCGCGTCGCGATCCTCGACGCGGCGGTCGCCGAGATCACCGAGCGGGGCTTCGCGCGCACCACGTCCCGCCACGTGGCGGCCCGCGCCGGCGTCACCCACGGCCTGCTGCACCACTACTTCCCGGACCACGACTCGCTGCTCGCGGCCGCGTTCGAGAAGCTGGCGCTCGAGGAGATCGACGAGGTGAACGAGGCGCTCGCCTCCGACCGCGACCCGCTCGCCCAGCTGCGCGAACTCACCGAGCCCTACGGCCCCGGCGGCGGCGAGGAGGCCTACCGGTTCTGGCTCGAGGCCTGGGCCGAGGCGTTCCACTCGCCGAAGCTGCGCGACACCACGCGCCGGCTGTCGCAGGCCTGGCACGACCTCGTGGTGGGCGTCATCGATCGCGGCAACGCGGCCGGCGTGTTCCGCTGCGAGCACCCCCACGAGACCGCGTGGATGGTGGTGGCGCTGAGCGACGCGTTCGCCCTCCAGAGCCAGATCGGATCCGCGCTCGAACCGTCGGAGATGAATGCCGTGAGCTGGCGCCTCACCGAGCGCGAGCTCGGCCTGCCCGCCGGCACCCTGGTCCGCACCGCATAGCCGGCGCTCGGCCCGGCCCTCGAGCCGGGGGGTGGTCCGGCGCGGGCCGCCCGCCGGAGCGGCCCACGCACGGACCCCGTCGACGTCGGCGCCTCGTCGGGCCCGACCACCTGGGAGTGGGGTCGAGCCGTCGTGGACGTCGTCGGCGACGAGTCGCACGGTACGGAACCCCCGGTCGCCGGGCAGTCGGGCCGCCGACACAACGACGGCGACGGACGTCACGTCCCGTCTGCTCGTCTGCTCGTCGGGGCGTCGGGGCGTCGGGGCGTCGGGGCGTCGGGCGCCAGGGGTCGGGCGCCAGGGGTCGGGCGTCAGGCGTCGGGCACGAGCGGGCGGCCGGTGCGGCCTGGGGCGGACGACGCCGGGCGCCGCAGCCACACCGCGACGGGACCTGCCGGGTCGGCCACCGTCCACGACTCCCAGCCGCCGGGCACGAACGCTTCCGATCGCTCGACCGCCCAGGCGGCCGCGGCGTCGGCCAGCTCGGGCAGCGGTGCCATCGCCACCACCTCGGCGCGACCCGGTCGTGGGGCCAGACGCGCCAGCGCGGTCCAGAGGTGCACCGTCATCAGCATCGGCCAGTCGGTCGGCCACTGCAGCTCGGGCAGGTGGTTGCCCCGCCGCACGTTGCAGCGCCGGTGCGCGAGACGCAGATTCGGCGCGTCGTTCGAGCCGCCGCGCGAACGCGGGACGAGGTGGTCGATCGTCGCTCCGGCGGGGCTCGTCGACGGCAGCCGTGGATCGATGTCGCCGCCGCACAGCCAGCACGTCCAGCCGTCGCGTTCGGCGAGCCGGATCACCTGCATCGAGCCAGTGTCGCAGTGCCGAGCGCCGGCACGGCACCTCGTGCCGACGCACTATTCTCGGTACATGCGTACCGCGATTCTGGCCGACCTCGCCGAACGGCTCGAGGGGCTCGCCCGGGACGGGCTCACGAAACACGAGCGCGTCATCACCTCGCCGCAGTCGGCGCACATCCGCCTCGCCGACGGCCGCACGGTGCTCAACCTCTGTGCGAACAACTACCTCGGTCTCGCCGACCATCCCGCGCTCGTCGAGGCGGCCCAGCGAGCGGTGGTCGAGCACGGCTACGGCATGGCGAGCGTGCGGTTCATCTGTGGCACGCAGGACGTGCACCGCGAGCTCGAGGCGCGGCTGTCCGCGTTCCTCGGCACCGACGACACGATCCTGTACTCGTCGTGCTTCGACGCGAACGGCGGCCTGTTCGAGACGCTGCTCGACGAGCAGGACGCGGTGATCAGCGACGCGCTGAACCACGCGTCGATCATCGACGGCATCCGCCTGTGCCGGGCCCAGCGGCTGCGCTACGACAACAACGACATGGCCGGCCTCGAGGCGCGGCTGCAGGAGGCGGCGGGCGCTCGGCACCGGCTGATCGCGACCGACGGCGTGTTCTCGATGGACGGCGTGCTCGCCGACCTGCCGGCGGTGTGCGACCTGGCCGAGCGGTACGACGCGACCGTGATGGTGGACGACTCGCACGCCGTGGGCTTCGTCGGCGCCCACGGGCGCGGCACACCCGAGGCGTTGGGCGTCGCCGGCCGCGTCGACGTGATCACCGGCACGCTCGGCAAGGCGCTCGGCGGCGCGTCGGGCGGCTACACGGCGGGTCCGAAGGAGGTGGTCGACTGGTTGCGCCAGCGCAGCAGGCCGTACCTGTTCTCGAACTCGCTCGCCCCGGCGATCGCGGTCACCACCCTGGCTGCGCTCGACCTGCTCGAGCGCAGCGACGACCTGCGCCTCCAGCTCGAGCGCAACTCGGTGCGCTTCCGCGAGGCGATGACCGCGGCCGGCTTCACGCTCGCCGGCGCCGGCCACCCGATCATCCCGGTGATGCTCGGCGACGCGAAGGTGGCCGGCGAGATGGCCGAGCGGATGCTCGCCCGCGGCGTGTACGTGATCGCCTTCTCGTACCCGGTGGTGCCGCAGGGCAGGGCTCGCATCCGCACGCAGATGTCGGCGGCGCACACCGACGCCGACATCGACGAAGCTGTCGCTGCGTTCGTGGCCGTCGGACGCGAGATGGGGGTGATCGGATGAAGGCGTTGGTGAAGGCCCGGCCGGAGCCAGGCCTCTGGATGCAGGACGTGCCCGAGCCGTCGCCCGGGCCTCGCGACGTGAAGATCCGGGTGCACAAGACGTCGATCTGTGGCACCGACCTGCACATCCGACACTGGGACGCGTGGGCGCAGGCCACGATCCCGGTGCCGATGGTGGTCGGCCACGAGTTCATGGGCGAGATCGTCGAGGTCGGGCCGGCCGTCGCCGGGCTCGAGCCCGGGATGCGGGTGGCCGGCGAGGGGCACGTCACGTGTGGTCACTGCCGCAACTGCAAGGCGGGCCGCCGCGAGTTCTGCCACCAGCACACCGGCGTCGGTGTCACCCGGCCCGGCGCGTTCGCCGAGTACGTCGTCATCCCGGCCGAGAACGTGTTCGTGGTGCCGCCGCACATCTCCGACGACGTCGCCGCGATCCTCGACCCGCTCGGCAACGCGACGCACACGGCGCTGCGGTTCGACTGCGTGGGCGAGGACGTGCTCGTCACCGGGGCCGGTCCGATCGGCGTGCTGGCCGCGGCCATCGCCCGTCACATCGGTGCCCGCCACGTGGTGGTCACCGACGTCAACCCGTACCGCTTGGCGATGGCTGCG
>WBZM01001491.1_pt1 | contig 23019 bp, 20 predicted proteins | sample 5204271 | NCBI WGS metagenome assembly WBZM01 (sample SAMN12344346, study PRJNA552823) | activated sludge metagenome | biome: Activated sludge suspended growth; feature: Nitrification reactor; material: Wastewater; isolation source: activated sludge from nitrification reactor of wastewater...
TGTGCTCGCTCGCCAACTCGTCGAGCAGACGGGCGTCAAATCGGGCGATGCGCGCTTCGAGTTCCTCGATATGCCGCAACAGTTCGTCCAGAACGAACACGTGACTCGCGGTCAATTCGCCCTGCAGGGCATCGTGCAACTCCTCACGGCTGGCCTTGAGGCGCCGGCTGGCGAGTGCCAGGACCTCGTTCGGCGCCTGCCCCTTGAGAATCCCCTTGATCATCGCCCGTGCCGACTGACCATGAATGTCACTGACCACCACACCCAGCCGGATGCCGGCATCGGTCAGCACTTTGTGCAGGCGGTTCTTCTCCGACGACAGCAGCCCGACCAGCTTCTGCCGTTGCCGGGCGATCAAACGCAGTTCGCGCAGCTTGGCCGGCGGCACGAAAGACCCGCGCAGAAGACCGGCTCGCGCCAGTGTGGCCAGCCATTGCGCATCGCCGATATCCGTCTTGCGGCCCGGCACCTGCTTGACGTGCCGGGCATTGACCACCGTCGCCCGGATACCGACCGCCTCGAGCGCCGCATACGGACTCTTCCAGTAGATACCCGTGCTTTCCATGACGACTTCGTCCGGATCAAGCGCCGCCGCCCAGAACGCCAGCTCCCGCCGGTCCCGTTTGAACGCGCCAAACTGCCGCTGCTCGATTCGTGTCTCGCCGCCCGATTCCTCGATGATCGCGCACGCCGTGATCTGGGCCCGGTGAACGTCCAGGCCAATCACTCGTTTGTGGATCGGAACCAGTTCCATCCTGTCTCCTTTCGTCATAAACTCGAACGTGGGAGGCGGCGGGTGCCAGAACCGAAGTTGCCTGAAGGCGACAGGTCGCCAGCGGCCCTTTTAATGTGTGCGCTCGATGGCAGCAATCCGGGGTACGAGTCGGTTCAGCGGGTCACGTTAGCTTGCGGGGTTGGACCGCCAAAATATTGCGCGACATCTACCCGGCGCCTCCCAACCCGCATCTTCTTTCATCATCCGGGGCGGCCGCAACTGCAATGACCGTTAGCTTACGGCAGCGCGACTGCAATGCTTGAGCGCGCCGCTCGAAGGAACCGGCAAACGCTGCGATGCTGCATTGCGGTAAGTTAGAATGCATCCTTTGGCAGCCGCCGGGAACATGCATGGACGCACGCCTGCGCGAGATTCCCTACAACTACACGTCGTTTTCCGATCGCGAGATCGTCATACGCCTGCTCGGCGAAGAGATGTGGCTGCTGCTCGACCAGTTGCGCGCCGAGCGGGTCACCGGCCGATCGGCACGCATGCTCTACGAGGTGCTCGGCGACATCTGGGTGGTGCAGCGCAACCCGTACCTCGAGGACGATCTACTGGCCAGTGGCTCGCGCCGCGACGCGCTGGTCGACGCGCTGCGCCATCGCCTGCGCGAGATCGAAAAGCGGCGGCACGGCAACAGCCGCGTACAGCAGTTGCTGGTCGCCGCAGGCAAGGCGGTCGACGACTTCGAGCGGCACTTCGCCGAGACGGCCCGGCTGCGTGCCCGGGCCACCCGCGTGCTGGCGAGGCACACGCGCCGCGACAACATCGCCTTCGATGCGCTGGCGCGCGTCTCGCATGTCACGGACGCCACCGACTGGCGCGTCGAGTATCCCTTTGTCGTCCTCCATCCAGACAGCGAGGCGGAGATCGCACCGCTGGTGCGTGACTGCATCGAGCTCGGTCTGAGCATCATCCCGCGTGGCGGCGGCACCGGCTACACGGGGGGCGCGATCCCCCTGACCCCGCTCGCCGCCGTCATCAACACGGAGAAATTGATCGACCTCGGCGCCGTCGAGGAGCTGACGTTACCCGGTTGCGACAGGCCCTGCGCGACGATCCGCACCGGCGCCGGAGTCGTCACCGCCCGCGTCGCCGAAGCCGCCGCTGCTGCCGGCCACGTCTTCGCCGTCGACCCGACGTCGGCCGAGGCCTCGTGCATCGGCGGCAACATCGCGATGAACGCCGGCGGCAAGAAGGCCGTACTCTGGGGCACCGCCCTCGACAATCTGGTCTGGTGGAAGATGGTCGACGCCACCGGGCACGAAATGGAGATCACCCGCCTCGATCACAACCTGGGCAAGATCCACGAACAGGAATGGGTGCGCTTCGAGATCAGGCGCCTGCGACGCGACGGTCGCACCCCCTATGGCGAACCCGAAATCCTCACGGTCCCCGGGGTGCAGTTTCGGCGCAGCGGCCTCGGCAAGGATGTCACCGACAAGTTCCTCGCCGGTCTGCCGGGAGTGCAGAAAGAGGGAACCGACGGCCTGATCGTCGCCGCGCGCTGGGTCCTGCATCGGATGCCGCGGCACACGCGGACCGCCTGCCTCGAATTCTTCGGCCAAGTGCGCGAAGCCGTGCCAGCGATCGTCGAGATCACCGATCACTTCAAGCCCGGCGGTGCCGGCAGACTCAGCGGTGTCCTGCTTGCCGGCCTCGAGCACCTCGACGAGCGCTACCTGCGCGCCGTCGGCTACGCCACCAAGGCAAAGCGTCGCGCGGAAACCGCCGGGCGCCCGAAGATGGTGCTGCTGGGCGACATCGTCGGTGACGATGAGACGACCGTGATGCGCGCCGCGTCGGAGGTCGTGCGCCTGTGCAACCTGCGCGGCGCCGAGGGTTTCATCGCCGTCGACGGCGAAACACGGCGCAAGTTCTGGCTCGACCGCGCGCGCACCGCTGCCATCTCCCGCCATACCAATGCCTTCAAGCTGAACGAGGACGTGGTGATTCCGCTGCCGCGCATGGGTGAGTACTGTGACGGCATCGAGCGCATCAACATCGAGCTGTCGCTGCGCAACAAGCTGGCGCTGTGCGATGCGCTGGAGCGCTTCCTGCGCGGCAGCCTGCCGCTGCATCAGGGCGACGCCGCGCTGGACGAGGAGGCACTGGTCGGCGAGCGGCGGGCGGCTGCGCTGGAGGCAGTCAGCGGCGTGCGCTGCCGCTGGCAATGGCTGTTCGACCACCTCGACCTGCCACTGGCGGAGGCGGAGAAGCAGTTCGACGCGTTGGGCATCTCTGCCGGACCGCTGCAGAACCAGGCGCCGGCGCCAACGCTGTTCCATCGTCTGCAGGACCACTCACTGCGCGTTTCGTGGAAGACCGAGCTCCGGCCGCAGCTCGCGGGAATCTTCGACGGGGTCGTCTATCGCCCGGTGCTCGAGCAGATCGCGACGATCCAGCGCCGGGTCCTGCGCAGCCGCCTGTTCGTCGCCCTGCACATGCACGCCGGCGATGGCAACGTGCATACGAACATACCGGTCAACTCGGATGATTACGAGATGCTGCGGACGGCCTACGCGGTCGTCGAACGCATCATGCACCTGGCGCGCGCGCTCGATGGAGTCGTCTCCGGCGAGCACGGGATCGGCATGACCAAGCTCGAGTTCCTCAGCGAAGCGGAAATGCAGCCGTTTCGCGACTACAAGTCGAGGGTCGATCCCGCCGGTCGTTTCAACAAGGGCAAACTCCTTCCGGGCGGCGACCTGGCGCGGGCGTATACCCCGTCCTTCTCGCTGCTCGGGACCGAATCGCTGATCATGGAACAATCCGAGATCGGCCACATCGCCGCGATGGTCAAGGACTGTCTGCGCTGCGGCAAGTGCAAGCCGGTGTGCTCGACGCACGTGCCGCGCGCCAACCTCCTCTACTCGCCACGCAACAAGATCCTCGCGACCTCGCTGCTGATCGAGGCCTTCCTCTATGAGGAACAGACTCGCCGCGGCGTCTCTCTGCGGCATTTCGACGAGTTCAGCGACGTCGCCGATCACTGCACCATCTGCCACAAGTGCGTCCACCCCTGTCCGGTCGATATCGACTTCGGTGACGTTTCGATCGGCATGCGCAACCTGCTGCGCGAACAGGGACGAAAGAAGTTCGTCCCTGCCAAGGCGGCAGCGATGGCCTTCCTGACGATGAAGGATCCGGTGACGATCAAGCTCGTGCGCAAGCTGATGATCGACTGGGGCTACCGGGGACAGCGGCTGGCACATCGCGCTGCCGTGTCGCTGGGGCTGCTGCGCGGCCAGACCCGGCAGCCGCCGGCGACGGTCGGCGCGCCAGCGCTGCGCTCGCAGGTCATTCATTTCATCAACAAGCCGCTGCCGTCCGGCTTGCCGAAGCGCACGGCGCGTGCGCTCCTCGACATCGAGGACGAGCGCATCGTGCCGATCATCCGTGACCCGCGAAAACTTGCCGCCGCGGATTACGACGGCGAAGCGGTATTCTATTTCCCGGGCTGCGGCTCGGAGCGCCTGTTCTCGCAGGTTGGACTGGCGACGCAGGCGATCCTCTGGGAGATCGGCGCGCAGACGGTGTTGCCGCCGGGCTATCTGTGCTGCGGCTATCCGCAGACGGCAGCCGGCGAAGCCGACCAGGGTCGCCGGATCACGACGGACAACCGGGTGCTCTTTCACCGTGTCGCCAACACGCTGAATTACCTGGATATCAAGACGATCATCGTCTCCTGCGGCACCTGCATGGACCAGCTCGAGAAGTACCACTTCGAGCAGATCTTCCCCGGCTGTCGCCTGCTCGACATTCACGAGTACCTCCTCGAAAAGGGTGTCCGGCTCGCTGGGATCAGCGGCAGCCGCTACCTGTACCACGACCCGTGTCATGCGCCGATGCGCACGATGCCGGGAATCAAGGTCGTCAACCAGCTGATGGGGCAGGCAGTCGAACTGTCCGAGCGCTGTTGCGGCGAGTCGGGAACGCTGGCGGTGACGCGCCCGGACGTATCGACGCAAGTCCGCTTCCGCAAGCAGGAAGTGATCGAAAAAGCTGCCGCCAGGCTGCGCGGCACGGGTTTCAGTGGCGAGGTCAAGCTCCTGACGGCCTGCCCTTCCTGCCTGCAGGGACTGTCGCGCTACAACGGCGACGCCGACACCGTCGCCGACTACATCGTCGTCGAGATCGTGCGCCGGCGGCTCGGCGAGGACTGGATGGCGCGCTACCTCAGTGCCGCCAGCGATGGCGGCATCGAACGGGTCCTCCTCTAGCAAGCCACAGACAGCCGTCGCCCCCCGCTTGGCTCGCCGCGAGCCCCGACGGCACGCGCCTCCTTCTGCGCCGGCCGGCCGGCCGGTGCGTACACACACGCGTCGGGGTCGGCGCCCCAAACATGGATCGATGCGCGACGACTGGTGAAGTTTGCCACAGGACTGCGTCTCTCAGCTCCCCGACCGTGACCTATTTCCTAACGCTGGTCCACCCGCGTGCGTATCGTTCGCCTCAAGGCGGCTCTGGAGCGCCGCGTGATTGACGAGGAGTCTGCAGGTGCCGGAACACCGTATCGAGGATTGTGAGCTGTGCCAATCACCTGGCGGAGAGGTGATCTGGGAGAGCGAGCTGTGTCGCGTCGTGGCCGTCGGTGACCCCGACTACCCCGGCTTCTGCCGCGTCATCCTCAACAGCCATGTGCGCGAAATGACTGATCTCAGCGAAGAGGAACGGATACGGCTGATGCACGTGCTGTTTGGCGTCGAGAAGGCGATTCGCGCCCTTTACCAGCCGGACAAGATCAATCTCGCGAGCCTCGGCAACATGACGCCGCATCTGCATTGGCACGTGATTCCGCGCTGGCGGGATGACCGACACTTCCCGCAGCCGGTCTGGGCAACGCCGCAGCGTGCGCACGCGGCGCACCGCCGCGAGGTCGACGGTCGTCGCCTGGCGGACCAGATCATCCACGCCCTACGCACTCGCTAGTGTTCGCTTCGCTTTATGGAAGAAAAAGAGGAGGACATCATGAACGCAGCCCTCGCTGAAGCCCGAGCAGGAAGGAGGATCGCCGACCTGCAGAGCGGCTTCGAGCTTCTTTCCCGCCTTCCCCTGGCGAACTCCGAGCGCGCCGAGTGCGAGATCAACCACTTCCTCGACAGCCTGCTGCAGAGTCCGCCAGCCGCCGAGGTGTACCTGCAACTCCTCGAACAGACGCGCATCTCGCTTTGCTTCATCGAGGAGGAACTCGCGCGACGTTACACGGACAAGGCGCTGCCACTCGGCCGCAGCGAGGAGGAAGCCTTCCGGCAAGTGGTTGCAACCTGGCTCAAGGCCGCTCGTGCCTACGCCCACTGCGCACAACTGCAGGGTCCCGGCGACAGCGCTGCGCAGGCCGAACGCCTGGCGTTGATCCTGCATCGCTGCATCTACTACACCGGCATGGCCATCACCGAGCACTTCCGAGCCCGCCGCCAATTGCCGGCAGGCTTGTGGCTGAACCTGCACGGCTACTACGCCAGCGCCGAGGAGTGGGGCATCGCAACCCTGCCGGTCGCCGATTCTCTCGATTGCCATGGGCGCAGCACGCATTGCATGGCGGCCACCGTCGCCCTGCTGCTGCTCGAACTCGCCGGCCCCTACAGCCTCTCCGCCGTCGATCTCGGTCTCGTGCGCCGCTGGGCGAACAGTTGGGCACCACTGGTCAGCCTGCAGCCGCCTGTCGCGGGTGAGCCACTCCCGGCGCTCGTGGTCGATCTGATGCACGATGGCGGCCTGCGGAGCCCGGTCGGTGGCCAGGTGAGCGACCACATCCGCCGCCTCGAGACCTCTCGTCTGGCGATGCAGATCAGCGCCGCGAGGACGCAACTGCAGCAGCGCATCGCGCCGGCACAACTGGGGCTTGGTGAAGACTGCAGTACCGGACGGTGTCAGCGCCTGCTCAACCGGCTCTATCGACCGTGGTGCCTGATGCGCTCCGGGCGCCGCTTCCGTCGCCACGATGCTGCGGGCACCGCCAAGGTGTGCACCGGCTTCGTCGGCATGCACTTCCACATCTTGGGCAGCGAGTTCACTCAGCCGGAAAGTGGCAACGCGTATTCGCGCCAGGATTTCGACAGCCTTTTCGCCTTTCGCCACATGCTGGATCCGACTCAGGTTCTCGAGGTCCGGCAGTCGCAGTTGGGGCTCCACCTCGACAACTGGACCGTTGTCGACCAGTGCGCCAACGGCTTCCGCATGCTGCGCTCGCTCGCTGGTACGAGGATCGAAGGTGGCCAGTTGCTTGCCCTTTGCCCCCATGACGGCCACTCCTACCTGCTGGCGCAGGTCATCTGGCTGATGCAGGAGAACGATGACAGCCTGACGGTCGGGGTCGCGGCCCTGCCCGGCAGACCTCGGGCCATCGCCGCCCGCATGCTGGGCATCGATGCCGATGCATCCGCGCTCTTCAGCCGTGCCTTCCTGCTGCCGGCGCTGCCGGCGATGGGTTCGGAGCCGACGCTGATCATTCCCCGTGGCTGGTATCGTCCACAACGCGTCCTTGAAGTCTACGACGAAGGGCTGAAGCGCGTGCGGCTGCAACACGTGACCGGCGATGGCCCGGATTTCGAGCGGGTCAGCTTCGTCGCCTTCTAGCGGCGGCGCGCGGCGGCCCAAGGATCCGTGTGGAATACCGGCGACGCCTCGATCCGGCCGCAGCTGGCATCCCACGGCCGCCGGTGCGCCGTTTTTGCGTTATCATGTGGCGTCCTCAACCCGTACCGAGACCGCAATGGCTGGCCTGGACGCAAGTACCAGAATCCCGACCGAGATCAAGCTGCACCAGAAGTCGCGCCTGCTGGAAGTGAGCTTCGATGGCGGCGAGAGCTTCCAGTTGAGCTACGAGTTCCTGCGCGTCTTCACGCCGTCGGCTGAGGCGCGCGGCCACGGACCGGGGCAGGAGGTCCTGCAGGTCGGCAAGCGCACGGTGGACATCGACCGAGTCGAGGCGGTCGGCAACTACGCCATCCGGCCGGTCTTCTCCGACGGACACGACAGCGGACTGTATTCGTGGGATCTGCTCTATGACCTGGGCAGGAATCATGACACGCTTTGGCAAAGCTACCTGGATCGCCTGCGACTCGCCGGCGCGAGCCGCGATGGCGAGTCGCCGCCTGCGGCACCGTCCGTCAAGGTAGCTGGCGGCTGCAAGAAATCCTGACGACGATCACGGTCCGGGGCGGGGGGATGACCAGCGACAAGAGCATGACCCACTTCGGGTTCCAGGAAGTCGCTGAGGACCAGAAGGCCCGGCACGTCGCAGATGTTTTCGATTCGGTCGCCGAACGCTACGACCTGATGAACGACCTCATGTCGGCAGGCCTGCACCGCCTCTGGAAGGCGTTCACGATCGCCAAGAGTGGCGTCCGCCCCGGCTGGCGCATACTCGACGTTGCCGGAGGGACCGGCGACCTGTCGCTGGCGTTCGCCAGGAGATTGGCTGGCGAAGGAGAGGTATGGCTGACCGATATCAACCACGCCATGCTTGCTCGTGGCCGCGATCGCCTGGCCGACAAGGGTTTCATCGTTGCCGTGGCGCAGTGTGATGCCGAGAAGCTGCCGTTTCCGGATGAGCACTTCGATTGCGTGACGGTTGCCTTCGGTCTGCGCAACATGACGCACAAGGACGTGGCACTGGCCGAGATGCGGCGCGTGCTGCGCCCCGGCGGGCGACTGCTCGTACTCGAGTTTTCCCGCGTCTGGAAGCCGCTGGCCCCAGCTTACGATTTCTACTCCTTCAAGCTGATCCCGCGCCTTGGCCAGATGGTCACCGGTGACGAGGCGAGCTATCGCTACCTGGCCGAGTCGATTCGTGTTCATCCCGACCAGCAGGCGCTCAAGGAACTGATGGCGCAAGCCGGACTGGAAAACGTCGAATACTTCAACCTTGCACTGGGTGTCGTGGCGCTGCATCGCGGCTTCAAGTTCTGAATCTGGCCACCGCGCGATGATCGCCCCGGTCGTGCTGCCTTTCGCCAACCACCTGCTGGCAGCCGACGACTGGGCACGCAAACGCCTTGCCACATTCGTCGGCAAGACCGCAAGCCTGCGCCTTGGTGGACGCGAGTTCCTGCGGGTGGTCATCGACGAGCACGGGCTGCTGCAACGGGACGCCGCCGGAACGAGCCCGACAGTCAGCATCGAACTTCCTGCAGACACTCCGGCACGGCTTCTTGGCGACCGGGCTGCGGTGTTCTCGGCGGCGACGATCGCCGGCTCGGCCGATCTGGCGCAGACCCTGGGCCAGGTTTTCGGCAACCTGCGCTGGGATATCGAGGAGGATCTGTCGCAGTTGGTCGGCGACATCGCCGCCCGTCGTGGTCTGCAGCTGGCCGGACACGTCGCCCGCTGGCACTGGCAGGCGGCAAACAGGCTGGCAGGCGCGGTCGCAGAGTACCTGACCGAGGAAGCGGCGGAGATCGCCAATCGACGCGACATCCACGGCTTCTGCGAACAGGTCGACCTGCTTCGTGACGACCTCGCGCGCCTGGAAAAGAGGTTGAGAAGGCTGGAAGCGAGCCGCCAGACTCCATGAACAAGAAAGGGCAACCGCGCTGACGGCTGCCCCTGCCTGCTGGCTGCTGTCGCCGGCAGCAGCTGCTAATGACGGTTGCGCAGTTTCTTGATGGCCTGCAACTGGGCAACCGCCTGTGCCAGTTCCGCTTCCGCGGTCGCCAGACTGATATCCGAGGTGCGATCGCGCAGTGCTTCTTCCGCCCGACGCTTGGCCTCCGCTGCCTTCGCTTCGTCCAGGTCGTGCGCCCGGATTGCCGTGTCGGCCAGAACGGTGATCAGTTCCGGCTGTACTTCGAGCATGCCTCCCGAAACGTATACCAGCTCGTACTCATCGCGGTCCGGGACTTTCAGACGGACGGTGCCGGGCTTGATGCGCGTCAGCAACGGGGTGTGCTTCGGGTAGATGCCCAACTCGCCGGCCTCGCCAGGGAAGACGGCGAAATCGGTCTGCCCGGAAAAGATCAGTTCCTCGGCGCTGACGACGTCAACATGTACTCTGATTGCCATGGTATTTCCTTGCTGGGTCGCGCCGCCGGCCGCAAGCTGGCGGCGGCGCAACGTTGCCCGATCGGCGCCTTAAAGGGTCTTGGCCTTCTCGAAGACCTCCTCGATGCCACCCACCATGTAGAAGGCCTGTTCGGGGATGTTGTCGCACTCCCCGTCGACGATCATCTTGAAACCCTTGATCGTGTCCTTGAGCGGAACGAACTTGCCCGGCGAGCCGGTGAAGACCTCGGCAACGTGGAATGGCTGAGACAGGAAGCGCTGGATCTTGCGTGCCCGGTATACCGCCAGCTTGTCCTCGGGTGACAGCTCGTCCATGCCGAGAATGGCGATGATGTCACGCAGTTCCTTGTATTTCTGCAGCGTCATCTGGACCGCGCGGGCGACGCTGTAGTGCTCCTCGCCAACCACCTGCGGATCGAGCTGGCGCGAGGTCGAGTCGAGCGGATCGACGGCCGGATAGATACCCAGCGAGGCGATGTCGCGCGACAGGACGACGGTCGAGTCGAGGTGCAGGAAGGTCGTCGCCGGCGACGGATCGGTCAAGTCGTCGGCAGGCACATAGACCGCCTGGATCGAGGTGATCGAACCGACCTTGGTCGAGGTGATCCGCTCCTGCAGGCGCCCCATTTCCTCCGCCAGCGTCGGCTGATAACCGACGGCAGAAGGCATCCGGCCGAGCAGCGCCGACACCTCGGTACCGGCCAGCGTATAACGATAGATGTTGTCCACGAAGAAAAGGATGTCGCGGCCGTCGTCGCGGAAACGCTCGGCCATGGTCAAGCCCGTCAGTGCGACGCGCAGGCGGTTGCCGGGCGGCTCGTTCATCTGGCCGAAGACCATCGCCACCTTGTCAAGTACGTTCGACTCCTTCATCTCGTGATAGAAGTCGTTTCCTTCACGCGTCCGCTCGCCAACGCCGGCAAAAACCGACAGACCCGAGCGCTGCTTGGCGATGTTGTTGATCAGCTCCATCATGTTGACGGTCTTGCCGACGCCGGCGCCGCCGAAGAGGCCGACCTTGCCACCGAGGGCGAAGGGGCAGACGAGGTCGATGACCTTGATGCCGGTTTCCAGCAGGTCGACCGATGGCGACAGCTCGTCGAACTTCGGCGCCAGTTGGTGGATCTCGCGCCGCTCGTCGGTGGCGATCGGGCCCGCCTCATCGATCGGGCGCCCGAGGACGTTCATGATCCGGCCGATGGTCGCGTCGCCTACCGGCACGGAAATCCCGCTACCGGTGTTGTTCACCTTCATGCCGCGGCGCAGTCCGTCCGACGATCCCATGGCAATGGTGCGCACGATGCCGTCGCCGAGCTGCTGCTGCACCTCGAAGACCAGATCGGCTTCGCACATGTCCGACTCTTCCGCCTTGTCGAGCTCGAGCGCGTCGTAAATCCTGGGCATTGCGTCACGCGGGAACTGGATATCCACCACGGCGCCGATACACTGAACAATGTTTCCTTGACTCATCGTCGTATCCCTAAACAATAAACTGATTATCCGTGGTCAGACAGCCGCTGCGCCGCCGACGATCTCCGAAAGCTCTTTGGTAATCGCTGCCTGGCGAGCCTTGTTGTAAACCAGCTTGAGCTCACCGATGACGTTCTTGGCGTTGTCCGATGCCGACTTCATCGCAACCATGCGCGCGCTCTGTTCGGACGCCATGTTCTCGGCGACGGCCTGATAGATCATCGCCTCGACGTAGCGCACGAGAAGATCGTCGATCACCGTCTTGGCATCGGGCTCGTAAAGGTAGTCCCAGCGGTTGCCCTGGCCACCGACCAGATCACCAGCCAGTGGCAGCAGCTGGTAGAGCGTCGGCTCCTGCTTCATGGTGTTGATGAAGCGCGTGAAACCAATGTAGAGAACGTCGATCTCGCCCTTCATGTAGGCATCGAGCTGCACCTTGACCGGGCCAATGAGCCGTTCCAGGTGCGGGGTATCGCCGATTCCGGTGAGCTGCGAAACGATGTTGGCGCCGGCACGCTGCATGAAGCCGAGGCCCTTGTTGCCGATCGCCGTCACCCGCAACTTCTTGCCTTCGGCATCCCACTCCTTCATCTTGGCCAGAGCGAGGCGCAACACGTTGGTGTTGAGGCCGCCGCAGAGTCCCTTGTCGGAGGTGATGGTGATCAGGCCGACCGACTTCACCTGCTCGCGCACGGTGAGGAAGGGATGCCGGTAGTCGGTCAGGGCGTGCGAAAGATTGCCGGCAACGACACGGATCTTCTCGCCGTATGGGCGGGCGGCCCGCATCCTGTCCTGCGCCTTGCGCATCTTGGACGCGGCCACCATCTCCATGGCCTTGGTGATCTTGCGCGTACTCTCGACGCTCTTGATCTTGGTGCGGATTTCCTTGCCGCTGGGCATGGCGATCTCCTCGCTCGATCAGGCCAGGGTGGCCTTGAATTCCTCGATCGCCTTGCTCAGCTTCTGCTCGGCGTCGGCATCAAGATCCTTGCTCGTCTCGATCTTCGTGATCAGGTCGGGGTACTTCTGCTTGACGAAACCATGCATCTGCTTCTCGGTGGCGAGCGCCTTCTTGACATCCACGTCGTCGAAGTAGCCCTTGTTGACCGCATGCAGCGTGATCGCCATCTCGGAGATGGTGAGCGGCGAATATTGCGGCTGCTTCATCAGCTCGGTCACCAGCCGGCCGCGGTCGAGCTGCTTCCGGGTGGCCTCGTCGAGATCGGAGGCGAACTGGGCAAACGCAGCGAGTTCGCGGTACTGGGCGAGTGCCAGGCGCACGCCACCGCCGAGCTTCTTGATGACCTTCGTCTGCGCCGCACCGCCAACCCGGGAGACCGAGATGCCGGCGTCGATGGCGGGACGGATACCGGCATTGAAAAGGTCGGTGTCGAGGAAGATCTGGCCGTCCGTGATCGAGATCACGTTCGTCGGCACGAAGGCGGATACGTCGCCCGCCTGGGTCTCGATGACCGGTAGGGCGGTCAGCGAGCCGGTCTTGCCCTTGACCTCGCCGTTGGTGAAGCGCTCGACCCAATCCGCCGAGACGCGCGCCGCGCGCTCGAGCAGGCGCGAGTGCAGGTAGAAGACGTCACCCGGATAGGCCTCGCGACCCGGCGGCCGGCGCAGCAGCAGCGAGACCTGGCGGTAGGCCCACGCCTGCTTGGTCAGGTCGTCGTAGATGATCAGCGCATCCTGGCCGCGATCGCGGAAGTACTCGCCCATCGTGCAGCCCGAGTAGGGCGCGATGTACTGCAACGCGGCCGACTCGGAAGCGGTCGCGGCGACGATGATGGTGTACTCCATGGCGCCGTTCTCTTCGAGCTTGCGAACGACGTTGGCAACCGTCGAGGCCTTCTGCCCGACGGCAACGTAGATGCAGATGAGATCCTGGCCCTTCTGGTTGATGATCGTATCGACGGCAACCGCGGTCTTGCCCGTCTGCCGGTCGCCGATGATCAGTTCGCGCTGGCCGCGACCGATCGGCACCATGGCGTCGATCGACTTGAGGCCGGTCTGCACCGGCTGCGAGACGGACTTGCGCCAGATGACGCCCGGTGCGACCTTCTCGATCTTGTCGGTCAGCTTGGCGTTGATCGGACCCTTGCCGTCGATCGGCTGCCCGAGCGAGTTGACCACGCGGCCGAGGAGTTCCGGTCCGACGGGCACCTCGAGGATGCGGCCCGTCGTCTTGACGGTATCGCCCTCACTGATCTGGTCGTATTCACCGAGGACGACGGCGCCGACCGAATCGCGGTCGAGGTTGAGCGCCATGCCGAAGGTGTTACCCGGGAACTCGAGCATTTCACCCTGCATGACATCGGTCAGGCCGTAGACACGGCAGATGCCATCGGTCACCGAAACGACGGTGCCCTGGGTGCGCAGATCGGCGCTGATCGCAAGATTCTCGATCTTGCTCTTGATCAGTTCGCTGATTTCGGAAGGATTCAACTGCATGGACATTCTCCTAATTCTTGAGCGCCAACCGCAGGCTCTCGATCTTTCCGAGCACGGAGGTATCGAGCACCTGGTCGCCAACGACAATCTTGACGCCGCCGATCAGCGATTGATCGACGACCACTTCGGCAGTCAGCCGGGTCTTGAAGCGTGCTTCCAGGTCGCTCACCAGAGTCTTGCGCTGCAGTTCGTCAAGCGGGAAAGCGCTGTAGATCGTGGCTTCCTTGACGCCTTCCTGTGCAGCCCTGAGCCCTTCGAAGAGACCCGCGATCTCGGGCAGTGCGGCAAGCCGCTCGTTGCTGGCGAGGACGTCGATCAGATTGGCCTCACCGCCTGCAAGTGCCTTGCCGGCCAGCGACTTGAAGAGCGCGCTCTTCTGCGCGGCCGAGAGCTCGGGATTGCCGATACAGGCACGCATCTGCTCATTCGAGGCGATTGCGGAAAGCAGCGACAACCGCTCGGACCAAGCCGCCAGCGCCTTGTTTTCCAGCGCCATCCGGAAGACCGCCTCGGCGTAGGGGCGCGCGATGGTAACGAGTTCGGCCATGATCTCAGAGTTCCTGCTTGAGTGCGGTCAGCATCTCGGCATGGGCCTTGGCATCCACCTCACGCTTCAGGATCTGCTCGGCGCCAGCCACCGCCAAGTCGGCGACCCGGCCGCGCAACTCTGCCCTCGCCTGCTCGACCTGCTGTGCAATCTCCGCCTTGGCCGCGGCAACCACCTTGTCGGCCTCGACCTTGGCCGCGACCTTCGCTTCCTCGACCATCTGCGCACCGCGCTTCTCGGCTGCTGCGATGATCTCCGCGGCCTTCGCCTTGGCGTCGCGCAGAGCATCGGCGGACCGCTTGCCGGCCAGTTCCAGCTCGTGCTTGCCACGCTCACCGGCGGCAAGCCCGTCGGCAATCAGTTTTTGGCGATCAGACATGGCCTTCGCCAGCGGCGGCCAGACGTACTTCATCGTGATCCAGATGAAGACGGCGAACCAGATCGCCTCGCCAATCAGCGTTGCGTTGATGTTCACGCTAACCTCCTGTCAAAAGTTTGTCGGCAAGGAGTAGCGATCAGCCCTTGACGACAGCGATGAAGGGGTTGGCAAACAGCATGAAGAGAGCGATACCGACACCGATCATGGTGACCGCGTCGAGCAGACCGGCAACGATGAACATCTTTACCTGGAGAGTCGGGATCATTTCCGGTTGCCGAGCTGCACCTTCGAGGAAGCGGCCACCAAGCAGACCAAAACCGATGGCGGTACCAAGAGCGCCCGCGCCGATCAGGATGGCGACGGCGATGGCGGTGTTACCGAGCAACATTGACAGAGCAGCTTCCATTAGTCTCTCCTAGTAAGACATGCTAAACGGGTTAAACGGGTTAAACGGGGACAACGCGTGGATCAAACCGGTGATCGGTGCAGGGCAAGCGGGCCGCTAACCATGCGACTCGCTGGCCATCGACAGGTACACGATGGTCAACATCATGAAGACGAAAGCCTGCAGGGTGATGATCAGGATGTGGAACAGCGCCCAGGGCAAAGCGAGCGGCAGTTGCCAGATGCCCAGCAGGGCAATCAGGATGAAGACCATTTCGCCGGCGTACATGTTGCCGAACAGACGCAGCGAGAGCGAGATCGGCTTGGCGATGTCCTCGATGAGGCGGAAAAGCAGGTTGACTGGCGCCATCTTGGCGCCAAAGGGAACGGTGAACACCTCGTGCATGAAGCCGCCGAAACCCTTCACCTTGAAGCCCATGACGATCATGACCACGAAAACGCTCAGCGACATGCCGAAGGTCAGGTTCGGATCGGTGGTGGGAACGACCTTGAAGAAATGAACACCTGTCATGCCGAGGAGCAGCGGCACGAAATCGACCGGAATCAGGTCCATGGCGTTCATCAGCAACACCCAGACGAAGATGGTGATCGCCATCGGCGTCACCAGAGGGCTCTTGCCGTGGTAGGTGTCCTTCACCTGCTGATCGATGAACGAAACCAGCATCTCGACGAAGGCCTGCATCCTGCCGGGGACTCCCGCCGTCGCTTTGCGCGCCAGCATGGCCATGCCGACGAAGGCGACCAGGCCGAGCAGGCCGGAGACGATCAGCGAATCAAGGTGCAGGGCCCAGAACCCTTGACCGACGGTCAGGTTGGTCAGGTGGTGAACGATGTAAGCACTCGCTGTGAGCGGTTCGCCCGAAGCCATGAATTCCCCCCGTTTCGACTATTGCTGCCGGAGCAGCGCCATCCAGTAAACGACAATCGTTGCCGCATAGGCCAGGAAGAGCGGCAAGGCGGCGAGCTGTGCATAGGTCTTGAAGACCAGAGCAAACAGCAGCAGGCTCACAGCGAACTTGTAGGCCTCGCCGGCCACCTGCGCATTGAAGGCCTTGCGCGCGTCCGCCGCTGTCTGCTCCAATGGCCGCAAGGCGCGCCAGGCATAGGCAAAAGCGCTTGCCATGGCGATGCCACCACCGAGCACTGCGGAAACGGCTGCATCAAGGCCTGCTGCCAGTCCAGCCAGGATAGCCGCCGCCAGCGTCACCAGAAACTGGCAGCGGAGGATCCAGCGGACCTGTGGATGCACAGCTAGCCCCTCCAAAACGTTCGCAGGATACCAGACTCGCAAAGCGGAATCAAACCGCACATGCAAAAAAGTTTGGATTCCTTTACTGCGTCTGGCTTGCAGGGCTGTTCAGGCGGTCGTTCAGGGGCCCCCATGGTGCACCGCGTCAATGACGCAGGCGTTGCAGGATGCCCTCGAGCTGGTCGAGATCCCCGAAGTCGATCAGAACCTTGCCGGCTCCCCGTCGGTTGGCACGGATAGCCACCTGAGCGCCCAGCAGGTCGGCGAGTTCGTCCTGCAGACGCAGCAGGTCACGGTCCGGCCGTACCGACGCCACGGCCTTCGGCGGCTGCAGCGCATGCTGCACCAGGCGCTCGGCCTCACGCACCGACAACCCCTTGTGCACCACGCGCTGCGCCAGTTGCACCTGCTGCGCGCCGGCCAACGGCAACAGCGCCCGCGCATGCCCCATGTCGATCTCGCCCTGCAGCAGCAGTTCCTGTACCGGCGGCGCGAGTTGCAGCAGGCGCAGCAGGTTCGATGCTGCCGGTCGCGAGCGGCCGACTGCATCGGCAGCCTGCTGGTGGGTCATCGCGAACTCGTCGATCAGCCGCTGCAGACCGAGCGCCCTCGAGCGGATTGAGGTTCTCGCGCTGGATGTTCTCGATCAGTGCCATCGCCAGCGCAGCCTCGTCCGGAATCTCGCGGATCAGCGTCGCCACCTCGTGCAGGCCAGCCATCTGCGCTGCCCGCCAGCGCCGCTCGCCGGCAATGATCTCGTACCGCTCGGCGGCGATCGGGCGGACGAGGATGGGCTGCATCAGCCCCTGTGCCCTGATCGATGCCGCCAACTCCTCCAATGAAGCGAGGTCCATCCGGGTTCGCGGCTGATACTTGCCTGGCTGGATCAAGGCAACCGGCAGCGTCCGCTGCTGCTCGCGCTTCTCCGCCTCGTCGCCAGCCAGCAGCGCATCGAGCCCGCGCCCGAGTCCCTTCATCTTCATGGCCTCCCTCCCGCGGTGGCCGGCGGTGCTTTCGCCGTGGAGGCCTGGTCACGGCGCCGCACCAGCGTTTCGTGTGCCAGCGCGAGGTAGGCTTGCGCTCCCTTCGATGCGCGATCGAAGGCGATCGCAGGCTTGCCATGGGAGGGCGCTTCCGCCAGCCTGACGTTGCGCGGGATGATCGTGCGATAGACCTTGCCACCGAAGTGCCCCTCGAGATCGCGTGACACCTGCTGCGTCAGCGTCGAACGTGGGTCGAACATCGTCCTCAGCAGCCCCTCGATTTCCAGCACGGGGTTGAGATGCGCACGCACTTTCTTCAGCGTCGCGACGAGGTCGGTCAGGCCCTCGAGGGCGTAATACTCGCACTGCATCGGGATCATCACCCGATCGGCAGCCACCAGGCCATTGACCGTCAGCAGGTTGAGCGCCGGCGGACAATCGAGGAGGATGAAATCATAGCTGCCGCGAACCGCCACCAGTGCTTCGCGCAGGCGATACTCGCGCCGGACGAGGTCGATCAGGTCGACTTCGGCGCCGGCCAGTTCCCGGTTCGCCGGCAGCAGGTCGAAGGCGAAGTCGGTCCGCAGGCAGGTAGCCAGCAGAGTCGAACTCCCGATCAGCACCTGATAGACGGTCGGCATGGCCTCCCGCTTGACCACCCCGCAACCGGTGGTGGCGTTGCCCTGCGGATCGAGGTCAATCAGCAACACCCGTTGCCCGAGTTCAGCCAGACCGGCGGCAAGGTTGACAGCGGTCGTGGTCTTGCCGACACCGCCCTTCTGATTGGTCACTGCGATGACTGTTGCCAACTGGACTCTCCCCTGCATGCTGCTGTATCAGTCTCGATCACCACCAGATGGCGCTCGCCGCCAACCCCCGGTACCGCCAGGCGATGCACGCCGGCCACGCGGACCCCGGCCGGCAACCGCGCGATCTCCTCGTCCGGCCGCTGCCCCTTCATCGCCAGCCAGCGGCCGCCCGTCCGCAGCAGGTGGCGTGAGGACGAGACCAGTGTGCCGAGATCGGCAAAGGCGCGCGCGGTGATCGCCGCAAAGCGACCACTCGGCTGCAGGGCCTCCACCCGCCGACAGTGTACGGCGAGGTTGCCCAGCGCCAGCTCGATCGCCGCCTGCTGCAGAAAGGCCGCCTTCTTCGAGTTGCTGTCGACGAGGACGACCTGCAACTCCGGGCGGACAATCGCCAGCGGGATTCCCGGCATGCCGCCACCGCTGCCGACATCGAGCAGCGGCGTCCCACCGACGAAGGGCAGTACCGCCAGCGAATCGAGCAGATGATGGCTGATTGCCTGTGCCGAATCGGCGATGGCGGTCAGGCGATAGACCCTGTTCCACTTCTCGAGCAGCTGCAGGTAGTCGAGCAGCTTCTGCCGTGCCGGCAGTGCCAGTTCGATGCCGAGGCAGGCGGCACCCTCGGTCAACTGCTCGGATAGGCTCATCGCTCCTCGCCGGAAGACCGCGTGCCGCCGCCTGGCTGCGCGCGTTTCAGGCAGACGAGCAGGATGGAGATCGCCGCCGGCGTCACGCCCGGGATCCGCGAGGCCTGCCCGAGCGTCTGCGGGCGCTGTTGCTGCAGCTTGTCGCGTACCTCGCGTGACAGCCCACCGACCTGCGCAAAATCGAAATCGTCGGGAAAACGCAGCTCTTCGCTCGCCTGCTTCCTTGCCACCTCGTCCTGCTGGCGCTCGATATAGCCCTGATACCGGGCCTGGATCTCGACCTGCTCGGCGACCTGCGGATCGTCGAGACCGGCATCGACGAGGACACCGTCTACGCGCAGCGTCATCAACGTCGGATAGCTGACCTCCGGTCGACGAAGTAGTTCGTGCAGCGCATACTCGCGTTCGAGCGGCCTGCCGAAGACACGCAGCGCTTCCGCATCGGCCAGCCGGGCGGGATGGACCCAGGTGGACCGCAACCGCTCCTGCTCGCGGGCGATGGCCTCCTGCTTGGCAGAGAAGGCCGCCCAGCGCCGGTCATCGACCAGCCCGAGTCGACGCCCGATCGCGGTCAGCCGCAGATCGGCGTTGTCCTCGCGCAGAGACAGGCGATACTCGGCGCGGCTGGTGAACATGCGGTACGGCTCGGAAACGCCACGGGTGACCAGGTCGTCGGCCAGCACACCGAGGTAGGCCTCGTCGCGTCGCGGCGCCCACGCCTCCTTTTCCTGCACCAGCAGCGCCGCGTTGGCGCCGGCCAGCAGGCCCTGTGCGGCAGCTTCCTCGTAGCCGGTGGTGCCGTTGATCTGGCCGGCGAAGAACAGGCCAGCGATGGCGCTGGTCTCGAGCGAGGCACGCAGGCGCCGTGGATCGAAGTAATCGTATTCGATCGCGTAGCCCGGGCGCAGAATGTGACAACGCTCGAGGCCGCGGATCGAACGGACGATCGCCAGTTGCACGTCGAACGGCAGGCTGGTCGAGATCCCGTTCGGGTAGATCTCGTTCGTCTCCAGACCTTCCGGCTCGAGAAAGACGTTGTGGCTGTCCTTGCTCGCGAAACGATGGATCTTGTCCTCGATCGACGGGCAGTAACGCGGTCCGACCCCCTCGATGACCCCGGTATACATCGGCGAGCGATCGAGGTTGGCGCGGATGATTTCGTGCGTCCGTTGGTTGGTGCTGGTGATCCAGCACGGCAACTGCCGCGGATGCTGGCTGGCCGCGCCGAGGAAGGAGAAGACCGGCAGCGGATCGTCCGAGTGCTGCTCGGTCATCGCCGCAAAGTCGATCGTGCGGCCGTCGAGCCGCGGCGGCGTGCCGGTCTTCAGGCGGCCGACCGGCAACTGCAGCGCGCGCAGCCGCGCCGCCAGAGAGACCGACGGCGGGTCGCCCATGCGCCCGCCGCTGAGGTTCGCCAGACCGACATGGATCAGGCCGTTGAGGAAGGTGCCGGTGGTCAGCACCACCGCGCGCGCCGGAAAACGGACGCCGAGTTGCGTGACGACGCCCGCCACCCGCCCGTTTTCGAGTAGCAGATCGTCGCAGGCCTGGGCGAAGATCGTCAGATTCTCCTGCATCTCCAGCCGGCGGCGAATCGCCTGGCGATAGAGCACGCGATCGGCCTGCGCGCGGGTTGCACGAACCGCCGGACCCTTGCTGGCATTGAGGATGCGGAACTGGATCCCCGCCTCGTCGGTAGCCGCCGCCATCGCCCCGCCCAGCGCGTCGACCTCCTTCACCAGATGCCCCTTGCCGATGCCGCCAATCGACGGATTGCAGCTCATCGCACCGAGCGTTTCGAGGTTGTGCGTCAGCAGCAGCGTCCGCACGCCCATGCGCGCCGCTGCGAGCGCCGCTTCGGTGCCGGCATGGCCGCCACCCACGACGATGACATCAAAACGGTCGGGAAAGAGCATGGGCTGTCCGCGGTTCAGGCGCACGGTGCAACGTGCGGGAGCGCGCGATTCTACGCCACTTCCCAGCCGGCAAATAGCCTTCCCCGCCGACACGGCGAGCAGCGCCACGCCGGCGATGGCCGCCGCTGTTCCTTGTGCAGGCCACAACGAAGACGGGCGCCGAAGCGCCCGTCTTGACCACAACACGGAAGGTGTGCCGATGATCAGAAGCTGTGGCGAATGCCGGCACCGAGCGTGTAGTTGCTCTCGCCGCGCGCGCCGATTCCCTCGCCGTTGCCAGCGACCTGGGTCTGCACAGGAACCGAGTAGCGGTCGTTGTCGAAGTAGCTATAGGCGGCGTACAGCGCCGTGCGCTTCGACAGGTTGTACTGATACATTGCACCCCATCCCCAGCTGTCGCCGTCAGGGGCGTTGCGGTTGTCGACCGAAAGCTTGCCGTAGCTGATGCCGACGACGCCATTGCCCAGAGGCGCCGACAGGCCGACGGTCCAGATGTCATTCTTGGCAGCGATCTCGTTTCCATATGCGCCAAGAACGATACCCCTGTTGTTGTTATCCAGCGCCTGATAGCTGGCGTAGGCCTTGACGATCTTAAAGTCCCAGCTGCCACCGACATACCACTCGTTGATGTCCGCGCCTTGGCCTTGGCCGAGGGTCTGCGCCGGCCACTTCTGCTTGACGTTCTGGCGGCTCTGGTAGACCGCATCGAGGTTTATTGGGCCATTGGCATAGTTGAGACCGAGGCCGACACTGCCATTTTCGCTGGTCGACACCAACTTGTCGTTGCGGGTTGTGATCGTAGTCGTCGCATCCGGGTCGGCAGGGGTCGGCGTACGCTCGGTTATGCTGCTGTTCTCGCCGAAGCCGTAAATCGCGCTGACCGTAAAGCCGGCCATGCTGTTGCTGGTGTAGGCGATGGCGTTGTTGTAGCGCGCAGGGCTGTTCGGGGTGATCGAGTTACCGGCGTAGACGCTCAAACTGGACTGAATGCCCAAGTCGGTTGCTTCAAGCGCGTCGTTGTTGGCGGTGGCGTTGAAGCCCGGTGCATACTGCCGGCCCAAGGCGACCGTGCCCCAGTTGCTCGACAGTCCGACGAACTGCTGGCGCGCATTCAAGCCGGCGGTACCGATACCATTGTTGCCGTCAATGTCGAGACCGTACTCAAGTGTGAACACCGCCTTCAGGCCGTTGCCCAGGGCCTCTTCACCCTTGAATCCAAGGCGATTGCCGGCCGTTCCGCCGCCGCCATTGAGACCGCTGAACTTGTTGGTACCGCCGCCGACTCCGGCCTTGCCCTGGCTATAAACGTACATGTTGTCGAGCACGCCGTACATGGTGACGTTGGTCTGCGCAATAGCAACGCCTGAAGCAAGGCTTGCCACGGCTAGTGCGATGATCTTTTTGTTCATGAGCTCAACTCCGATAGGTCAATTAGGGAAAGCCGGACTGATTTCTCTCACCAGTGCGAACGCCTCAGCTCGCTGGACGCCCGCTTCTTTTGTATTCCATGGCGCAATTTTGGCAGCGGGGTGAGGAATCGGCAAGCTGTGCTGCCCGCCGTTGCTGCTGTCCGGCGAAAAATGTTGCGTTTTCGTCACATCCCTTGCCGACGCCGCATGGCTGTGGGCGTGAACGGCATGGCTACCCGGGAGGTGAGTTCGTGCGCCATGGCTGCCCCGGTGGCATGAATCGCTTGGGGAGGTGGTCGCCAGGCAAGAAAAAACGGGCGCCGAAGCGCCCGTTCCGTATTTCAGCCTGATGTAGCCGGCTTAGAAGCTGTGGCGAATGCCCGCGAGGAAGGTGTTGTTGCTCTCGCCCATGCCACCGGTGCCGCCAAAGCCGCCGACATTCGCGCTGACCGGGTTGAGCGGCATGCTGTCGTTGTCGTTCTTGACCCAGACATAACCCGCGTACGCCGTCGTGCGCTTCGAGAAGGCATAGGTGCCGGCGATCATCGCGCCGTTGCTCTTGCCGTCGACAGCGCCATCGAAATTCGTCTGCGCCCACGCAAGATGGATGTTGGCGTTGCCCAGCGGGACCACCGCACCGACCGACCAAGTATTGTTGTCGTTGTCATAGAAGTTCTTGTCGTTCTGGTCTTGGTAGCTGGCCATCACCTTGACGACCTTGAAGTCGTAGCTGCCGCCGACATACCACTCGTTGATGTCGTCACCCCAGGCGAATGAATTGGTGGTGTAGGTAATCGGCGCCGTCGCGAATGCAGTGTTTGTGTTGTTTACGAGAGGCAACGCATTGTTGGCATTCGGGATGTAGCCGTCCGTGGTCCGGACTTTTTGGCGAACCTGATACACGGCATCGAGATTCAGCCCGCCGGTTGCAAAGTTGGCACCGAGAGCCCAGCGGCTGTTGTCG
>WBZM01001492.1_pt1 | contig 23008 bp, 32 predicted proteins | sample 5204271 | NCBI WGS metagenome assembly WBZM01 (sample SAMN12344346, study PRJNA552823) | activated sludge metagenome | biome: Activated sludge suspended growth; feature: Nitrification reactor; material: Wastewater; isolation source: activated sludge from nitrification reactor of wastewater...
TGCCGGAGTCGCCGCTGCTGTAGAGCACCAGGCGCTGATCGCCCAGGTGCGTCACCGGGTAGTGGTGCACGTACAGGCCACGGTCCTTCTGGTACGTGAAGTAGATCGGGTTCCTGGACGGGTACTGGTGCACGAGGAAGTTCGAGATGTCGGTGTCGGCAGCCGTGCGCAGCGTGGCCTTGCGCTTCGGGTTCGGGTCCATCACCGCACCGCAGTGGGCGCAGCGATCCGAGCCGCCGCCGTTGTTGCCGCCGCATCGCGAGCACTGGGTGCCCTCCCACTCGGCCTTCTTGCGGCCCTTGTTCATCCACGCCTCCTGCTCGGGCGTGAGCGGGCCGCGCAGCGGGATGCCACCACCGGGAGCCCCGGAGTCACGGGGACCCTTGCCCTCAGCATCGGGGTCGTCCTCCCAGTCGAACCACGCCGGGGTGCCCACCGGGTGCGGGTTGCCAGCGACGTGCCGCGAGGACTCGAAGCGGTAGAAGTCGTCCTCAGCGGGGTCGTCGTTGCCCCACCAGCCCGGGCGGTCAATGGTCACCTGATCGCCGACCTTCAGCGCCGTGCGCTTCGAGGCGGTCGAGCCCGACATCATCGCCTTCAGCTCGGCCTTGATCCGCTTCGCCGTCTCGCCCCGCCACGAGCTGGCGTTCGAGAGGAAGTAGGCGACGATCGACTTCGCCGAGTCCTGGTAGTAGTTGTCGCTGATCGAGTTCAGCTCGAACATCGCATCGAGGTACGGCCGGGCACCGAAGTTGACGTTGGCCCAGTCGTTCTCGATCTCGGCCGCGATCTCGCTCAGCGAGCGGGCGGCGGTCTTGCGGCTGCCGGTCTTGTTGGCCAGCTTCCAGACGATGTCCATCGCCTTGTCGAGCGGCATCGCCGCGAGCTTGGCCTGATTCTCCGGGCTCAGCGCGTCGTAGATCTGCACGAGCGCGCTCGCCGAGAAGGTGTCGAGCATCATGCCGTCGACGGTCTGGTACGAGCCGGTGTCGAGCGCCTTGCGGGCATCGTCGATCGACCAGGCGAGGACCCGGCGGGACTCCTTCTTGGTGTCCTCCTCGTCGCTGTCGTCGGCGAACGGATTGCCACCGTCGCTGTCGTCGGCCTCTTCGTAGGCCTCGTCGGAGTCGTCGGCCTCGTCGTCCTCGGGCTCCTCGTCGTCGGCAGCGAGCTTCACCCCGGCGATGTGGCTGGCCGTCTGGAGGAAGCTGTCCCGGGCCGTGGTCGCCAGTTCGCCGTACTGGCTGCCCCACACCGTGGCGTAGCCGACGGCCTGGGTTCGCAGCTCTTCGTGGTCAGCACGAGCGAGGGCGGAGACCTGGCGCATCCATGCCGACGCCTCCATCTTGGCCTTCTGGTGGATCTCGGCGGCACCCTCTCGCACCGTGGCCACCCTGCCGAGCCAGTCGGTGTCGCTGGTGTGGCGGACGTAGGTCGGAGCAGGGGTCAGGTGGGCCGCAGCGGCCTCCTTGCCCAACTCGACCTCGCGTGCGGTCGCCACGCGCTGCGCTGCTCGGGTGCGGATCGAGTTCAGCTCGACCACGAGCGCCTTGCGGGCTGCCAGCGGCAGGTCGCCCTGGAGCGCCTGGAGGATCTGTGCTTCACGGTTCATGGGTCAGCCCTTCTTCAGGAACGCGGTGGCGACTCGGGTGTGGAGGGGTCGGAGGTCGAACTCGTCGGCGATGGCGTGGCGCTCGATCTTGCCCTCGTGGGCGAAGTCGTCGTAGAAGTCGTCGTCCGAGGGACCGCCATCGGGGTCGTCTTCGCCTTCGACTACCCGTCCGACCCCGACGAAGACGGCGAGCCGCTCGGCTTTGTAGACGCCCTCGGGGGCCGAGGCGTAGTGCGGGGTGTCGTCGCCGTAGCGAGGCAGGCCGTACTCGTCGGCGAGCGAGTTGTAGTGCTGGAGCATCTCGGTCACGGCGTCCTCGTCACCACCGCGCCAGCCGTCGATGCGCTGGCGGAGCTGCTCCATCCGGGCCTGGATCTCGGGAGTCAGCTCCGGCTCGTCGAACGGGTAGTAGCCGCCACTGTCGGGATACCCGGCGGTGCGGCGCGAGCCGGTGTGCTCGCTGGCCAGCTCGACGTTGTTCAGGTCGGTCCAGTACTCCTGGCCCGAGGCGTCCTTGAAGCCGATCCGCCAGCCGTACTGGCCAGCGCCGGAGTAGAAGCAGATGCCCCGGGTCCCCTTCGGGATCTTGCGACCACCGACGACCACGACCTCCTGGCCCTTCCAGGCGTACAGCTCCTGGCGGCGCTGCTCCTTGGCCCGCTCGGCATCAGCCCGGCCGGACCAGAACGCGGCGTTGGCGTCGAAGTCGGCCTGATCCCAGTCGGTGGCGGTGTGGGCCGAGGAGAGCTTGCCGATCTCCATCCTCGAATGGGGGCGCTGCTGCATGATCCTGACGTGCGCCTCCAGCTCCTCCTGGGTGAGCGGCGAGGGCGACGAGTAGACGATCTCGCCGTCGATCTTGATCACGTAGTTCGGGCCGTCGTAGGAGCCGAAGCGGTAGTCGTGGCCGATCGACGAGGAATCGAGCTGGGTGCCACTCATCGTCGAGGAGCCATCGTTCATGGCCGAGACGTTGACGGCCTCGTCCTGGGAGTCGTACGGACCCGAGAGCACGTCGTAGGAGCCGCTGTCGCCGCCACGGACCACGTACTGCTCGGTGTCCCGAGAGGCCTTCTTGCTCATCTGACGCGCTCCTTCTGGTGCGTGCGGAGATACTCGATCATGGCTTCGAGGATCTCGATCGAATCCCCCACGAAGCCCAGCGCCAGGTTGCACTTCCGGCACAGCAGGGATCGAACTGCGCCTGTCGAGTGGTCGTGGTCCACGTCCAGGGGTCGCCCCTTGGACGTCCCACCGCAGATCGCGCACACTCCACCCTGCGTGGAGTTCATCTGCTCCCACTGCTCGGGAGACAGCCCGAAGACCTTGGCCCGACGTTGGAGCTGCATCTGCTCCTTGCCGCCGTTGAGGTACCAGTCGGTTCGTAGACGCCTGCGCCTGGCCGACTTGGAGTACTCCCGCTGACAGACCCGGCACGTCCGTTGTCCATTCGAGGGATTCCGATACAGCGACTCGGGAGTCCATTCGTGCCCCCGGGAGCAGTGCGTCTCGGTCGCTCGCTTCCTGGGCATCGAATCCTCCCTTCTTGTGCTGAAGTCGGCGGACCTTCCTCTGGTCCGTGCTCGGGTTCCGGCGGACCTTGTCGTTCGAGGATGCACGCATCGAAGCCTGGGTCGGCGGGTCGTCCTTGACCGCCTTCTGCTTCGCCGACGACACCTGGAACATCCGATCCTCCACAGCCCGTGGTCTCTACCACTTACGCAGGAGAATCCGACCTCCGGACAGGATTGCCGGGTTTGGGGTTGAGCAGGCCGTAGATCGTGCCCCGGGTGCCCTCGGATCCGCAGCACCAGCAGTGCTCGGATGGGGTCTTCCCGTGGGCGTCCCAGGCGACTTGGCAGTTCGTGCAGATCATCGGTTCGATCGGGACGATGAACTCGGGCCTCCGGTGCCCCCGAGGATGATCGAGGACACCGGAGAATCGAGCATCAGGCGGTGGGGGCGGCTGCCTTCTTGGCCGCTGCCTTCTTGGGGGCTGCGGGCTTGGCACTGGTCTCCTTCTTCACCACGCGGGTGCGAGGGGTCATGGCGCTCACGATGCGCTCGGTCTTGGCGAGCTGCTCGCGCAGGTCACGGATCCGGGTCTCCGTCTCCAGCTTGATCTGCTGCTGACGGACGATCTCGTTCTTGATCGCGCCGACGGTGGCCTGCGCCTGCTCGAAGACGGCGTTGACGTCGAAGTCGGGCAGAGGCTGGCTGTTGCCGGTGGGCGACCCGTCGAACGAGGCCTGGGTGTCAGTCATGTTGTGGTTCTCCTTGGTGTGTTGGGGATCAGGTCGACGGCTCGGGGTCGACGGGGTCGTCTTCGTCGTCTTCGTCGTCTTCGTCAGGATCATCGTCGTCGGATCCGATCATCGCTGACATCTCGATTCCGGGGGCGTAGGCGATGTAGGACCACTGGACCCGCTTGCCGAGACCGAGCGACCAGTGGATGTACGGGGCGAGCCGGTTCATGTGCTGGAGCAACCGGGCGAGCTGAGGCTCGTCGAGGTCCAGGATGTGCTTCATCGAGACGGAGATCTTGGAGTCGCCGCTCTGCACGAGCGTGAACGCCACCGGCTCGTTGCCCTCGGTGAAGCTGTAGAGGCCGTAGCCGTACCCCGGCGGTGGGTCGTACATGGCGAACCGAGAAGATGAATCCATCTCGCCGCGCTCGACGAGCTTGTGGAACTCCATCATCGAGGCGACAGGGTTCCACCACTGCGTCTGCGTCGTCAGCTTGAGCATCTCCTCGGCCGACAGCGAGCAGCAGATCGGGCACCAGTACTTGCCCTTGGCCTTGCGCCACGAGAGACCCCACGGATGCCGGAGCACCGAGGACAGCTCGTCGTTGTGGGTAGTGACGGTGCGCTTGATCAGCCGAGGCCGAACGACGCAGCGCCAGAAGGACGAGACGGTCCGCTCGTTCTCCGGCTCGGACAGCTCTCGCTCCAGGTGCGAGAACAGGTCATCCATCGACGAGCGCCACCCCGGTGGGGTTGACCTCGCCGTAGGTGGGCGAGGTGACCGACGACAGCTCGATCGGTTCGTCGGCGAGGAGCAGCTCGGCAAAGGTCGCCCAGTGGTCATGGAGGTCGATCATCGTCAGGAACGAGTCCGTCGAGACGTTGCGGTTCGAGACCTTCGACGCCGGGTAGCCACCGAGGTACAGCCGCTGCTCGCCGTCGGCGATGTGGAGCGACACGCGGTGCACGAGCATCTTGCGACCGAGCACGTCGACGACGACCGGGGCCTGCTCGGGATCGTCGATGTCCCAGTAGGCCATCATCGTCGTGTCCATCTTGCCGACCAGGTCGGTGACCTCGACGGCGGATGAGGTGTTGAAGGTGATGGTCATGCGAGCCCCTGGACGATGTGGCGGAACTGGCGGTAGCCGGTGAAGTTGCCCATCGGCTGCCCCTTCGGGTTGAGCGGGCGGCAGACGAACTCCATCGGGGCGGCGTGCATGGGCCGAGCTGCTGCGAGCTTGGTGAACAGTCCGAGGTCGCCGTCGATGTCGGGCTCGGAGCGATCGTGGTTGAGGTAACTCACCCGAGCGCAGCGGGCCGACGACACCCGACGCTTGTCCTCCTCGGAGCGGAAGACCTCACCGGGCTGGATGTACGGGGTGACCCACTCGCCGTAGTCGAGCCGACGCGGCGTTGAGGCCTCGTACTGCTCCAGGGCGATATCGACCACAGCACGCAGCTCGGGCTGGGCGAGCGGGGAGTGCTTCGTGGCGCGCTGGGCGAACAGGTTGGACCAGCCGTCATCGGTCGCCCCGATGATGATCGTGTGGTACTGGAACCACTCCAATGGCCGGTTGAGCAAGCTCTTGTGGAGTCGGGTCGCCTTGTCCGGATGGGCCATCAGGTAGTCGTCGATCTGGTCGAGCGTGAAGTCGGCGATCCGCTCCAGCAACGCCTGTGCGTCGCGGAGGTCGTGACCGTCGAGTTCGTCGCCGCCCTGCATCCCGGGCTGCTCACGAGCCCACACGGCGGGGAACGCCGGGTCGTCGATGGCACGACGGAGCATCTTCTCCACCGGGATCGCCCGGGACGACGCCGACGAGCGCGAGTGCGAGCGGTGCGTGTTCACTTCGGCGAGCACGAACCGATGGAAGGTCCACTCGTAGATCGTGAGCCGGTTTCCTTCCGGGTTCACGACGTCTTCGAGGATCTTGGCAGAGGTGGTCACGAATCGACGTCCTCTTCGGTCACCTCGACGACGGCGTTCTCGACCCAGCGCTTCATCGAGCCGACGGCGCGGATGGCGCTCGCCTTCTCGGTGTAGCTCTCGCTCGAAGCGACGATCTCGTGGTTCCCGGCCTTCAGCCTCCAGCGCCACTGGCCGCTCTCGTCTTCGTAGACCTCGAACGAGGTCTCTGCACTCTCCGACATGGTTCAGCCCTCCTCGGGTGTCTTCGCCTGATTCTTGCACGCTTCGCAGGTGACGTCCGAGTACCAACCACTGAGGCCGATGTCTCGAAGGGAGGCACCACGGGGTTGCACGAGCGTCAGGCTCGCTCGGCACCCCGTGGTTGCCTCGATCATGGTCTCGCCCCTCTTGGTGAAGGACGTGACGGTCTTGATCGCGTGGACGACCTCGCTCACAAGAACTCGGCAAGGTTGGTCCCCGCAGGGATGCGCCGATCGAACGGGAGCGGACCACTCGGGTACGTCTCGCCCATCAGCTCATCGACGACCCGCTCACGGACGGCGTCGTGGTGGCCCTGGTCGATGAGGTTGCCCTCGGCGTCGACGCGAGCAGCCCAGTCGCCCTGCCAGAAGATGACCGTCTGGCTCTTCAGCGTCGCCAGCTCCCTCGCCTGGGCGACCAGCTCGCGCAGGTCGTTCAGCGAGAGGGTGGTGAACTCGTCGTGGCGGCAGACGGTGTTGATCTCGTCGGGGTCGAGCCCGCCCATGCCGGTGCGGTGCTCGACGTACTTGGCCACCCGCTCGACGGCGGTGGCGGGGGTGTTGCGCTGCTTCACGAGATCACCTCGACGTCGGTCTTGCGGATGTGGATGTTGGTGCCGAGCCCGCCGCCGGTCGGCGAGTCGGGCAGGTGCACGCAGAAGGTGAAGCTGCCGCGAGCGAGGTAGCTCATCATCGAGCTGGGCCGGGGGACGTCGACGAGGACGTACTCGCCCTCACGGGCCATCCTGTTCTCGATGCCCGGGTGATCGCGCCACTGGAGATCGCGCTTGATCCGCCCGAGCGCCCACGAGTCCCAGTAGCCCTGGTACTGCTCGTGATCGGCGTGGCGATCCTCGGCCTCACGGATGAGCCGGAGCCGGATCTCCTCGAAGGTCTCGGTGGTGGTGGTGCCTGAATCCATGAGGCGATCTTGCACCACCGCCTACTCCGCTGTCAAGTTACCTTAGAGAACAATCGCGGGCTCGGAGGGATCCTCGATCGACTCGATCTCTTCGACCTTGATCGACGGGTGCGGCAGGTTGACCATGTCCGACACCCAGAGCACCTCGACCTGCTTGCGCGACCCCGAACCGGGCTGCCCGGTCTTGCGGCCGGACATCTCGATCCGGTGCCAGTCGGCGTACCAGTGGTCGTACTCGGGCATCGCATAACCGGACACGATCACCTGTGCACCGTTGCTGGCCATCCGGTTGCAGATCTCGGCGAGGCGCTCGTGCTCTTCCGGGGTGGTCATGTCGTGCTGGTACTTCGCTCCGTTGCGCACGAGGTACGGAGGGTCGATGTAGGCCACGCAGCGCAGGTCCGGGCGGACCGTGTACTTCTCCAGGAGCGTGAAAGCATCGCAGCACTCCAACTGCACCCCATCGAGCCGGGAGCGCACCGCCCACAGTCGCTCCTGGAACCTGGTCCACTTCGAGGCGTTCGAGTGCTGCGACGACGATCCGACGGTGCAGGTCCAGTTGCCGGTCCCATTCGACGAGACGTAGGCCTGGTTGACCCGGACGAAGAACCGCCGGACCCGCTCGATCTCGTCGAGCGACGGGTCGTCAACGGCCCGGTTGAACTCGACCCGGGAGTACGGGGTGAACATGATCGCCCGAGAGAGGGCGTCGAAGTCCTCGCGCAGGACGCGGTAGAAGGTGACGAGCAACTCGTTGGAGTCGTTCACCACTTCGACCGCCGCAGGGGGCTTGGCCAAGAGCACGGACAGGCCCCCTGCGAACGGTTCGACGTAGGAGCCGTGCTCCTTCATCAACTCGACGATGGCCGGTGCCATGGAAGTCTTGGACCCGGTCCACTGGAAGCACGGCTTGATGCTCATGCCGCGCCCTTCTTCTTGCGCATCGCTCCGATGGCCTTTCCGATCGGTCCAGACGCTGCGTCCAGATGATTCCTGATGCCCGCGAGCCCTGCGTTGAGCGCCATCGGCTCCAGGAGTTCCCGCCGCTTGTCGGGAGCTTCCTCGGCGAGCTTCATCTGGTGGGCGACCACCAGCGACGCCGACGACAGCCAGGTCGGCTCAGCGGCCTTGATCACAGCGATGTGCGCCGCCGGGCCGAGGTCGCGGTAGGTGTCAACGAGGGCAGCGGTGAAGCTCTTCCAGTAGAGGTGGTCCTGGTTAACCACGACCCGGTGGTTGGCGGGGTCGTACTCCATCGCCATCCACGACTCCTCGACGTCGCCCCACACGGCGTGGGGGAGATCGTCGTACTCCTTCACCGAGCGCGCCGGGGCCGTGGTCGAGGTGGCCTTGTAGGTCGCCATCGACGCCGGGCGACCCTTGCGCCGCTTGGCCTTCGTCGTCGTGCCACCCGTGGTCGGCGGGCCGTCGGGGTTGTCGCTGGACACCTTGACCCCGCCCTTTGGGTCTTCCTCGGTAGGGGCCATCAGCGACCCACTCTTGGAGAACTTCAGCACGGCCTTGGCGTAGCGCATCCACGATCCGAACTTGTCTCCGAGGCGCTTGTAGTCGTCGTCGGTGAGGCCGTCGATCTCGTCGACGGACTTGGCGTAGAACGCGTCCACGAGCGCCCGGATCTCCGGCGGCATCTTCGCTGCGAAGTCCTCGCCCCACTCGGCCCAGGGCATCCCCGACGGGTTGCCGTTGCGGCGGTAGCGCAGCATGGTGCGGGTGCCGTCCTGCCACAGCTCGGCCTCGGGGTTGGGGACGACGATGATGCCGATCTGGCGGATCACCTCGGTGGGTCCGATCCAGTTCTTCATCCGCTGGAACGCACCCGTCGAGGCGGTGGCCAGATCCATCACCTCGACCACGTCGGGGTGCGACTCGTACAGCGCCCCGAGGAACGGCTCGCTGATCCGGTCGCCGCGCTGGGGACCCTGCTTGGGCCGCGGGCCGTCCTCGGGGCGACGGGCGAAGATAAACCAGTAGGCAGTGGCGGCGAGCCCGGCAGCCTCGATCTCGACCTCGCCGGTCTCGATGACCCGGGCCGAGCGGTTGAGGTAGTCCTCCAGGCCTTCTCCGAGACGCCAATGCTCGCGGGTGGGCTTCGAGGTCGGCCACTTCGAGCGGTCGGTGAAGTCAGGGTACGAGCGCAGCTCGACGGGCAGCGGCAGCGACCAGAACCGAGCGTTCAGCTCCGAGAGCATCCCGTACTTGGTCTTGGTTCCGGCGAGGTTGCCGACGGTGTCGAACTTCGAGGGGTCCTCGGTAGGGTCGAAGTAGTGGTTGCCAAGCATCACGAAGCACGAGCCGTGCCCGGCGTCCTTGATCCACTGCGGCAGTGGATCGGCCCAGTCGACGCCGGAGATCTCGAAGCTGTCGTACATCGGGCCATCGCCGACGTCGAGCACGAGCACCTCGGTGCTGCCGGAGTAGGCAACGGCCTCGTGGAAGTCGTTGGTCGACTCGAACCCGGGCGGGTCGAGCAGGCGGCGTGCGCCGATCTGTCCGGTGTTCGGATCGGTCCACAGCCACATCATCGAGGTGATGTGGTCCTTCAGTGCAAGCACGACGACACCGGCACGGTTCTCGGGCAGCGCCGAGGTCTTGAAGCCGATGCCGTAGTTCTCGTCTTCGATGCCGATCGTCTTGCCCGACCCGCCGAAGGCGTTGAGGAACCGGGGGAGTTCGTCAGGAAGCATCCCACAGCCGTCGTCCTCGAAGGTGCGGTAGTGGACGCCGATCTGCCCGACGGCGGGCCAGAAGGTGTCGGCCCGCATCTTGGTGGCCCCCGCCTGGAAGCTGTTCACCGGAACCTCCCGGAACATCTGTCCCGGGGTGCAGTCCTTGTAGGCCCGCAGGATCAGTGCGGTCGCGTCGGGCGCGGTCATCGTGACCGTGTCGGCAGACATGGTGGTACTCATTTCTCCCGCTGTTGCAGGTGTCGTGAGGTCCCGTGGGGACAGGGCCTCGGTTGGGCGAGCAACCTAATCGACCACACAAGGCGCTGTCAAGCTCTCTTAAAAGAAACCTTCCGGGCGTCGACGAGCTGGCGATACACGGCAAGATAACCACCCTTGGCGACGTCGGGGGCCATCGCCTTCGACGGGTTGTCGCGGTAGTCGGCGAACTCGATGAACAGCCGCTGGCGATCGGCGTCCTTCACCGACTGCGGCCAGGGCCACACGAGCCCGAACTTGGTGGCGATCGCCCGCTCGGCACGCTCCTCGGCCTCGCGGTACGGGGCCATCTCCGGCAGGTGCTTCAGCGGACGCGGCAGGTCGCCGAGATAGGCCTCGCTGGCATCGTGGAGCAGCGCTTCGAGCGCATGGTCGGGATCGGTGATCATCACGATCCGTGCGACTGCAACGGAGTGCTCGGCGACCGGCATGAACCCTGCGCACTGACCGGCGAAGCGACACACCCGACTCAGCCCGTGGGCGATGTCCTCGATGGTGATCATCCCCGGCGTCAGGTGCATCGGCGTGACGTAGCGGCCGGTGAAGGTCCGGATCTCGCCGATCTTGTTCTCGATGTGCGGCTGGTGATCGGACCCGTAGTACTCGGCGACGGAAGATGAATCCATCATCCCTCGGAGGGTTCGGGGGAGGTGACGGCCTCCGCTTCGAGCTGCGCGATACGGGCTCGGGCGAGGACGAGCTGCATGGTCGCTTCGGAGAGCATCTCGCGCAGCTCGTTGATCACGAGCATCGGGTCGACGTTTGCCTGCTTCATCGGCCGAGAGACTAGCTCGCCGCTGGCAAGCGTGCTTCGAGCGCTTCGATGCGATCGACGAGCTTCGTCACCTGACGAACGAGGGCGCTCACGCCACCGATCGCCAGCGCTGCCGACTGGGCGACGTCGTAGCCAGCAGGCCTGTTCTCCTCGTCGAGCGAGACCATCTCCGGGGCGACCTCGAACAGCTCTTCGGCAATGAGGCCGAACATGTGCGTGTCGTTCATGACGATCGGGCAGGGGTTGTCGGCAGTGCCCTTGCAGTTGTCGATCGCGCAGTCGTGCTCGACCGAGTCCATGTGGTGAGGCTTCGGCGTGAGGGGCGTACGGCCGCTCGCCGCCCATCGAGCGGCGACCTCGGCGAACCTGGCATTCGGGCGCATCGAGACCGGGCGCGCAGCGGGGAGGAAACGCTTCGAGCGCAGAGCGCCGATCTTGGCAAGCACCTCATCGTCACTCAGCTCGGTCACGTCGGTCTTGATCTCGATCGAGGACGTGACGTTGAACGCCGAGGCGTGCAGCGGGATGTAGACGGCGTTGTCGTTGCGGATCGCGTCGATGCGCTCTCCGAACGGTCCGTAGCACCGCAGGAGCGGGGCGACTGCGTTGGCTGGCACCCAGAACGCGACGCCCGCCTGGTCGTTGTTGCCGACGTTGTTGGCGACGAGCACCAACTGCTGCTTGCCCCAGGTGCGCCCCGTGGCGTCGGTGACCGTTCGGTTGATGCGGGCACCGTCGGACGCGTTGATCGAGAACGCCGTGTTGGCGTCGTTGTTGCCGGACCGAAGGGCCACTGTGCCGCCCGAGGCGGGGGCGGAGATCAGTGTGTCGGCCGTGTTGGCCATGATGATGTAGTTGTACGCACCGCCACTCGCTCGATCGACGAGCCCCGTGTACGCCGTGTTCATCGGCCACGAGCCGATGCGCATCTGCCCGTTCAGCAGCGCGTAGCCGGAGTTGACCCGCAAGAGCTGGCCGTTGCCGTACAGGTCGAGGTTGCCCGAGTCGGCGGCAACGTTGAGTCCTGCGGCGACACCCTGGACGTACCCCCGGCGGGTGACCTCGGTGGCTTCCCAGAAGGCGATGTAGGCATTGTCGCCGACGAAGCGCATGGTCTCGCTGGCGGGGGTGTCGCCACTGGCGACCGGGATCGTGATCCGTCCGAGCGGATTGATCCGGAGTCGAGACGCACCGTTCCAGAAGAAGAAGTTCTTCGTCCCGTTGGCCGAGAGATCCTGACCGACCTGCCAGTCGCCGAGCGTGATCGCTGCGCGCTCGGACGTGGCGTGCGACGAGGCGGAGACGACGATCGCCGATGAGTTCGTGTCGCCCGTGCGCATGAACATCGACGTGCCCGCCGCAGCGACGTTGATCGAGGAGAAGTACCCGGCGGTGAAGATCCCTCGGTAGGCCGACATCGACGTCGTGCTGATCGTGGGACCGGTGATGCCGCCGACACCGACCTGGGGGAAGGTGATCGTCACGTTCGGCGTCGTGCCTCCCGTGAGAGCGTTGACGTACAGGGTGACGTCGGGGAGGTCGACACCTGCGTAGCCGTTGCCGGTGAACTCGACCGTCTGGGTCGCCCCGGGGAACGTGCCTCCGGTGACGGTGACGGTGCTCGCCCCGAGCGCGGCGTTGATCGCCGTCGCCGTCGCGGTCGTCGTCGAGTTGTAGGCGATCGAGACCGGCACCGTGTTGATCAAGAGCGTGAAGGTGCCGCCGGTCGGCGTCCCGGTCACCTGAAGCGTCACCCGCTCGTTGGTGCCCGACTCCTGGGCGACGATCGTTGCAGCGAGGAACGGACGCGTCATGGCTTCACAGAGTACCCCTCGGAGGGGTGATGGTCACGCCTGCGGGATCGGGGGTGCGTTCGGTGCGTGCCTGCACCCGGGGTGGAAGCCACGAGCCCAGGCGTTCCAGCACCAGCCGTGCTTGCCGCTGCGCTCGACGAGGGCGAGGAGGGCGGTCATCGAGTTCCAGGCGTTGAGCGTGATGTCGGCCGATGAGCAGAGCTGCTCCTGGTCGCACAGCCAGCCCCGGTAGTGCATCCCGATCACCTGGCCGAAGCCGGAGTCGCCACCCTTGCCCTGTCGCCGGATCGCGCACGAGACGCCGGGCTCGGCCATCTTCGCTCCGCCCCGGACGTTGTAGCAGCCGCCGGACTCCTTGGCGATCACGTCGTCCACGAGGAAGGGCTCCCAGGCGGCGATGTCGGCCTCGCTCCATCCACGCTCGGTGGCGACGATCCGATAGGCCTCCCGGGCAGGTTCGACGTTCGTGTACGCGTACGGGAGGGTATTGACCGTGAAGAACGCCACCGGGTCCGGCTCTTTCACCTCCCTCGGGGCTACTTCGCACGCAGCGAGGGTTCCGATCGAGAGCACGCTCGCAATGAGCGCGCCGAAGATGCGCCTGGTGTTCATGGGGTCTCCTTACCGCCTGGTCGGGTGCCGGTAAGGTAGCACGCTCCGTAACGAAACCGCAACAATCGCTAGCGAGCGCCCCCGAAGTACGGAGTGGCGAGACCGGTGGCGATCATCCGCTCGGCCACCGTCGTTCCGTCGGCGAGGAAGATCTCGGCGAGGTACCGGCCATACTTGTCGGCGGGCTTGATCGTGTTCACCGACACCTTCGTCCTCGGTTCGGGGCGGGCCTTCGTCGGACGCATCTTGAGGATCTTCGTCAGCGCGGCGATCGCTTCGTCGTGGTTCGCCTGCGCTCGCTCGGGGGTGTTGATCCCGTAGATCCGTAGCGGCATCTCCATCCGCACCCGGAACCCGAGATCGACGACGGCGACCACCGTGTCACCGTCGACGATGCGGACGATCTCGACGTTCGAGTAGCTGTACTTCGGCGCGACCTGGTCTGGCATGGGCCGATGGTAGTTCAGCCGATCAGGACCGAGCGACGGCCTCGGCCCAGGCAGTCGCCGTGCCGTTCGGGTTCACGAGGCTGGTGCCGACGAACCCCGGGGTGTTGATCGGCATCTCGCCACCGAAGATCAGGAAGCTGTCGCACCCGGCATCGCGGTGGTCGAGCATCGCCGACTCGATGCCCCACGCCGTCGGGTGGAACGACCCGTGGTCGAAGGCGTTGATCGCGCACATCAGGTGGTTCACCTGCGGAGCGTACTGGCGAGCGATCGCCAGGCTGGCCGGGACGTCGTACAGGTCATAGCTCAGGTGGTTCACCTGGGCGGGCATGTCCCGCAGCGCCTCGTCGAGCGCCCACGGCAGGTGGTTCGTGAACGGGCCGATGCCGGTCGCCGGGGTGACGTAGGTGAGCACCCGGTTCCAGCGGGTCACGAGCGTGGTCCAGTCGGCGCTGGCCGGGTCGAACTCGTCGCCCATGTCCCAGGCCCGGATCCACGCACGGTGCGGATACCAGAAGTCGATCGCCTGCTGGCGCACCGTGGCGTTGGTCGACCAGATCCGGGCGTCGTAGACGATCGTCTTCATCCCGGCGTTGGCGTTGTTGATCACGGCCCGGCGGTAGCCAGCCGGATCGAGGTAGCGCCCACCCGGGTTGGCCGGGGTGTAGGTCGACCAGTCGACCGGGAGGCAGGGGCCGAAGCTGGCGTCGATGCCCGCCACGTTGCGCAGCGTCTGGGCACGCTTGAGCGCCGTCGGCTCGTCGGGGTGGACACCGCAGAAGGCCCACGTCTCGGCCTCGGGCCGGGTGGGGACGGGATCGCACGCCGTGGACACGAGGCCCACCGCGGCGAGGAGGATGGTGCTGATGAGTCGCTTCACGAGACCATCATCACCCAAGTCGACTAGCTCCGTCGGGCCGTCCATCAGCCTCTGCGACTCGAAGCGCATCCGCTCGACCATTTCGCCGTAGCCGCTCATCGCGTCAACGCCCCGTCGTGGCCAGCCATCCGCAACGCCACCACCGTGGCCGCCAACTCGGCATCACGTAGCGCCACGCGCCGACGCAGAACATCGATTTCGGCGAGCGCCATCGCAGCCTGAGTCTCGGCATCTTCGAGGATCATCACGCCCCGACCTTCGGCGATGTGGACGAGTTCGGGAAAGTCGTCAGCGGCACTTACTTGATCAGCCACGGGTGGCCTCCGTTCCGTCATTTGCTTGTCGGCCCGTCTGGGCGTCGTCTCGTTGCGGGTTTGTGGCGGTCGTCCAGTCGTAGATGTCCGAAGTAATCGCGTGTCGTCCGAGACGGTTCGCGACCCTCGCCGTCGTGCCAGCGCCGCCGAACGGATCGAGCACGGTGTCGCCAGGCTTCGACCATCCAGTGATGATCCACTCGACCAGTTCCTCGGGCCACGGTGCGGGGTGCCCCGACTCGCCCGACGACGGGTTGATCGTCAGCGTCGATCGTCGCGAGCCGCCGTCGAAGTACCCATCGCAGTCGGCGGTTGCCGAGACGTGCAGCACCGATTCGTGGCGGATGACGGTGCGGTCTCTCGCTTCGTGGTCGGGGATGCCGAACGGTTTGCACCAGATGATGTGCGACTTGATCCAGTACCCCTCGTCGTAGAGGGCGAGGGCGAGGCGCTCGGGAATCAGCGCAAGGGATCGCTCTCGGATGCCGACGCGGTTGGGCATGAGCACCTCACCGCGTCGCGCCGCTTCCGCCCATGAGTACGAGAACTCGGGCCGCGATTCCATGCCGTGTAGTCCTGGCTGGTGGGCGGAGCGTCGGACCCTCGTTCGGTTGATGTAGCGGTCCTGCACGTTGATGAATAGCGACCCGCCAGGACGCAAGACTCGCACCGACTCGTTGGCCGCAGCGACGAGCGACCTGATGTAGTCAGCCAGCGCGGACGGTCGCCCAATCTCGCGATCGTCGTCGCCGTAGATGCGGACAGCGAAGTATGGCGGGGACCACATGGCGAGGTCGACGGAGTTGTCGGGGAGCGGGAGCGAACGGGCGTCAGCCGTCAGATACTTGATGCCCACGGGATCACTCACGACCCCTCATTTCCTTGTCGGTTCTCGTGCTGGGGTCCCATGTTCGAGCGCCACTCGACCCCGTAGGGCGGGTCGGCGATCACGAGGTCGACGGACTCGGTCACGAGCTTGGAATCGTCCTCCTGATCCAGCTCGACATCGACGTCGACCAGCTCGACCCTGTACTTCGCCGAACGCAGAGCCTCCATGGCGGTCTTCACCGTCTGGTCGAGGTTGCGGTCGGTGCCGAAGGTCGTGATCCGGACGTGCATCACGGCACTGCGGTTCTTCTCTCGGTTCATCTGGACGTGACCTTCCTGACGTCGTCGGCGAGCACGAACAGCGTGCGCCGGTTCCATGTTCGCACAAAGAACCCGAACACCCCGAGGTCGATGCTGACCGATCGGATGTCGGGCTCGGTGATCCCGAGGCACTCGGCGAGGACGCTCTCGAACGAGCGCTTCCCCGGGATCGTCATCGTGAGCGTGATCGTCCGGCTCGGGTTCGAGGTGATCACCCGAGCACCTCGGCGAGCCGGGTGGCGAAGTCGTGCATCACGTCGGACTCGACCTCGTCGTAGCGCGTCGGTGCGCCCGTGGCCATCTCTCGGGAGACGTCCTTGGTGAACACCGTGACGCCCCCGAGCGTGACCCGGGCGGTGTAGGTGACGCCGAGATGGCTCGTGCCCGGCACCGGCTCCACGACGCTGTCGACGACCACCTCGAAGGTGTGGATCTTCATGGTTCCTCCCCGAGTGCGACCAGGATCGTGGCGATGATGATCGAGCGCAGCTTGGTGTCTTCCGCCGAGATGGCAGCTTGACACAAGAGCACGACAGCGACGGCATCATCGACCGTCTTGTCGGCGGCGAGCGTGGAGATCCGACGGAGCAGATCGAGGCGGTCCGTCTTCCCCGACTGGTACGCCGTCCATGCGAGGTCGACGATCTCGCTCATACCGCTGCCCACTCCATCCCGGTCTTGGCCCGCAGCCACGCGAGCGAGTCGTCGACGAGCTTGGCCACCACCTCGACGGGAACCACGGGCTGCGGGTCGTTCCAGGAATCAGTTGTTCCAGACGGAAACGACCTCGGTCGATGGGCGTCCCTGGCTGTCGTGGTGATCTCGAAGCGGAGTGAAGCTCGGAAGCCACGAGGCCCCCGCCTGCTCACAGACGATCACCTGGCCGGGCAGATCCTCCAGCCAGGCGGCGAGCTTGATGTAGTCGAGCCCGCGAGCGCCCTCTCGATAGCCGTTGCCGAGCGGGAACCAGGCCTTGGTCTCGCGTACCGGGGCCTTGGCCTCGTAGGGCGGGTCGATGAACCAGGTGAACTTCGAGCCGACGGGGTACTTCTTCGACCGCTCGACGTGGGCCAGCGCCTCGGTGTAGTCACCATGGATGACCGGCCAGTGGCGCACGTCGTCGACTCGTGCAGCCATCCGGCGCAGCATCCCTTCCCACACCCCAGCGACGCGCTTCGGGCAGGCCAGCGGACCGGACATCTTGGACACCCCGTTGGACGCCGCCGCCATCTTGATCAGCGAGTCCATGATCCCCTCGTAGTACTCCCCCGGGACCGGCGTCGGCAGAGCCAGGATCTGCTCCGGCGTCATCGCTTGGAGCTGGTGCCACAGGTCGACGGTTCGCTCGTCCTTGTCCACGAGGATCGCCTCCCGGATCGTCGAGCGCCAGTACTGCGCGTACCCTGCCGAGCCCGCGAACGGCTCGATGATCACGCCCCACTCCGGCGGCGGATAGTAGCGAGCGAGCTGATTCTTGGCCCCGTAGTAGTAGAACATCGACTCGGGACCCTACTCGCAGCAGGCTTGATAGAGCAAGGATCTGCCCAGTACCCGGGTACCCCGATCACCGTCCGCCCGAAACATCACTCCCGCCGGAGGTGCCGCTTGGTCGCCTGCCGCTCGATCTTGTGCAGGCGACGCTTCCACCAACGCATCCCCCGCCGCGACACGGGCGTGCCCGCCAGTGGCCTCTTGCCCCACCAGTCCTTCCCGGGACCTGGCGTGCCCTTGAACGACTTGCCCATCAGTCCCTGGCAGCCTTCACTCGCAGCGGAGCGCTCACGGTCACCCAACTCCAGTGCGAGCGCAGATCCTCGGGGACGACGTTGTCGAACGTGGGGCGCTTGTTCTCGGGCAGCTCGGCGTAGCGCTTCACGATCGAGTCCGTCGGCATCGCCACCATGATCTTGTCGACCGAGATCATGGTCCCACGAGCAATCGGGATCTCGGCCTCGTACACCGAGGTGCCGTAGTCAGGGTCGATCTGGTCGATGCCGGTCATCCGGTAGTCGGTGCGGACCTTGTCGTCGGTCCGAACCCCGCCGAAGTCGGGACGCCCGATCAGCACCACCGGCATGATGAACGAGAACTTGCCCCGCCGCCCCTCGTAGGGGAAGTGCACGGCGAGGAAGTTGTTGTAGCCGATCTGCCACGCGAACCGCTGCGCCGTGTCGAGCGACTCGGTCCAGTGCACCCCGATCCCGGTGCGGTCACGCGGTGGATCCTGGGCAGCACGTAGCACGGCATCGACCGCTGCCCGAGCGCCCTCGCGGGCCACGGCATCGACAGGAACGTCGATCGACATGCCTCGGTACAGCACCGTGCCGCCCCTGGCCTGCTTCCACATCGAGCGCAGGTGTTCCATCAGATCGTCGCCGTCCGCTTCACCTTCACGGTCTTCCACGGCCCCCACTGCCAGCGGACGTAGTAGCCCGCCTGGCGACCTTCGATCCACGCCGGATCGTCGAGCTTGTTCTCGCGCTCCAGCTTCAGCGACAGCTCGTGCGCCTGCTCGGCCTTGCGCTTCTCGGACTCGTTGACCGGCTTCGCCGTCGCCTGCCGCCAGCCGGTCAGGGTGAACTCATGGCCCCGGGGGATGTCGATCTCCTTCTCGGAGATGTACTTGTCGCTCCACGGGCGGTAGGGCGACGCACCGTCGGGCGAGATCACGACCTCGGCGCGCAGCACCGTCGGCACCGAGGCACCTGGCTCGACGGTACCCGTCTTGGTGTCGCGCACCCGCACCCAGAACACGTCGTTGCGGAGCTTGTTGTCGCCCTCGAAGCCCGCCTGGCCTCGTTCGGCGATCGCCATCGCCGTCTCCTCGATCATCGTCCACGAGCTACCGGCACCCTGCCCGTCCTTGTTCGCCGAGGTCGGGTCGACGCCCGGCTTCAGCGAGATCCCGCGGTACACGGTGAGCTTCTGCCCGGTCTCGACGTCGGCAAACTGGCTGTCGTCGTACACGCCCCCGGCGACCTCGACCACGAACACCCGCATCAGCTCGTCCTTCGAGCCGTAGTTCATGTGATTGAAGAACGTCTTCATCGGCTCGATCTGGCCGTACTCGCCGGGAACGTTCTTGGTCGGAGCACCCCAAGACGAACCCCAGTCGCGCTTCTCGGCGAGGAGGACCCGGGTGGCGTTGTTGCCCGAGCCGATCAGGGCGATCCGGTCGACGCCACCCATGTTCTCGATCACCTTCGCCGAGTCGGAACTCTCGGCCCGCTTGCGTGCGTCCTGCTCCAGCTTCTTGATCTCGGCCATCAGGTCCGAAGGTGGGCGCTCGAACGCAGCGATGGCACCCGTGAGGGCGTACGGTCCAGTGTTGCGGCCGTACGGGCTCGCCTTCTTGCAGATGATCCGGATCTCCAGTGTCGGCTTCGTGCTGGCGAAGATGTCGGCCAGTGGCATCCCGCGCACGGGTGCTGCCGCCTGCTTCCACATGGCGCGCAGGTGCTCCATCATACTTCCGACACGACAATCGCCGAGGAGACACGCCCCTCGAAGACGCAGATCTTCTTGCCCATTTCTGCCAGCCCGGCTTTCCAGATGTCGATTGTCCCAACCGGCTCGACGGCATACACGCGTGGATTCCCGCCACTCTTCTTCGCCACCTCCCTGGCCCAGTGATTCGCCGTCGAGAGGTCGGAAGTGATGGACACAATGGACGAGTCTGACTGGGGGAAGTTCTTCTCCTTCCCGGGGACCAAGCGATCGCCCCGCGACAACGCCGCCGACGTACCGTGGTACCAGTTCCCCCCGGAGATGTCACCCAGCACGAACGAGCGGCCCATCACCTCGACCGGCTGACCGGTCCACCCAGAAGCACCCTGCACGCGAGTTCGCCCAAAGGGCCGGTCGCTGACCGAGTCGAAGTTCACATCCCCCGAGACCTGCTTCGCCACTCGCCGGATGACCTGGGCCCGGAGACACCTCGCCTCCCCGGGCCTCCAGGGAGTCACTTCCCCGATCGGCTCGACTGCGTAGACGACAGGTGGGCACCCGGTCTTCCAGGAGACCTGCTCGGCCCAGTAAACGGCGCTCTCGTAGTCGGAGGTGATCGAGACGGCACCCGGGTCGGAGTGGCGGTAGTTCCGGCTGACTCCGGGAACCAGGACTTCCCCTGGTTCGAGGTCCGCCACGGTCCCGTGGTACCACGCCTGTCCCGAGGCTTGCCGCCACATCGAGCGAAGGTGCTCCATCACGCCATCACCTCGCCGTAGACCATCTCCCAGAACTGGTCGTCGTCCTCGCTGTAGCCCTGGTCGTAGACGTTCTCGACAGCGGACATGATCGCCGGGGTGTACGACTCAGGCAGCTCGTCAACCTTCTCGCGCCAGGTCTTCACCGACGACCGATGAGGAGTGACACCACGGACCCGTGTGTACTTGGTGATCAGCTCCAGCAGCATCCGCTCGAAGTCGGGGCCGTGACGATGGGTGGTGTCGCCCCGCAGGAACAGGATCGCGTGCGCCAGCTCGTGGAGCACGTTCCACGCCGTCGTCGCCCCGTCGCCGGAGTAGCCGAAGCCGATCTTGATCTCGCAGCGGTCGCCGTCGAGCTTGGTGTAGCTGTCCCAGCCCTCCATGCGGATCGAGACCTTGGCCGGGTCGATGCCGTAGTCGGGCAGCACCTTGGCAGCGAGCGACTTCGCGTCCCCCGCCGAGTTGATCTTGCGTCCGCCACCGACGGCCTTCTGCTGCTTGCCCTCCCACTCGTAGAAGCGCATGTCGCCCGCGTCGAGGGAGATGTCGTCGAAGACATCGGCGACCTTGCGCCACTGTTCGCGGAGGTGCTCCATGGCTAGATCAGCCGCAGCTCTTCGATGGTGAACGTGTCCCAGTCGATCGTCGGGTACTTCTCGGCGATCAGGTCCTCGGCGAGGTAGATGTCATCGGCCTGGACAGCGACGTCTTCTTGCGCCCTTGACCCACCGGGCCTGACGACCACGAACCGGGCACGGAAGGACGGCTGGTGGAGCGCCGCCGTCTTGCCCACCGGCTTGATGCAGGCGTCGGAGCAGACGTGGTCCTGGCTGCCGGGGCGCTCGTTGAGCCACGACTTGTGCTCGGTCGAGAGGCAGTCGTAGCAACGCCGCTTCGTGGGCTTGCCGTCGACCGTGGTGCCGAGCCAGTCGGCGGTGTAGCCGGACTTGCCGGTGTGGCCGCACTCCAGCCGCTCGACGAACATCCTCCGCTCGGTGGGCTCGACGGCGACCACGGTGCGGAACGGGCCGTTGGTCGAGGTCGTCGCCGGGATGGTGCCCGCCGTCCTGTGCCCGATGGATGCTGTCACCGTCCGGCGCACGGGGATCTTCACGAAGTCGCCGTCGCGCAGCACCTTCAGGTCCGGGTTGTAGCGGACCTCGATCGCCACGATGTCGACCTGCGCCCCCTCTCGGAGCACGACCGGCGACTCGTGCGTGTAGCCGTACTGCTCGGCGTGCCCGGGGTTCACGTCTTCGTCGTCGATCTCAGCGTAGATCACGCAGCCGAGCGTCTCTCGGGTGTGCATCCCGGCATAGCCCCGGGCGACCTTCAGGTCCGTCGACCACCAGACTCCGAAGTGGCCACCCTCGACGAACTCGCCGGACTGCTCACACAGGTCGAGGACCACCTTCGCCGCCTCCTGATGGTCACCCTTCTTCATCGCCCGGCTGAACTTGCCGACGATCTCCTTGTCGAGTCCCCAGGCATACCGAGCCGACGCCCCCTGGAGCGAGATCCCTCGGTAGAGGGTCCGCCGACCCGAGGCCGTCTTGCTCAGATCACGCCAGGTCTCACGAAGGTGCTCCACACCCTTTACCTCCGCCTCGGGTGCTCATGGACAGGATCTCCGGGGCGGAGGGGTGGTGAGAGTGTCCGTGACCGTAGCCATGGTGATCCCCACCACCCCGGTCATGGCACACCCGCACGGGGGTTGTCCAGCACCCCTCCGGGCCTTGATCCGCTCGCTCGGGCTCATGCGTCCCGAGGGAGACGATCCGGGTGTTGGAGCACCGGCCCGGAGGGGTACCTTCGGGGTCTGTCTCGCCTGCTGTGTGCCGTGTGGACGAGGGGGCTCGTGAGAAGGAGTCCAGCCCGGGGCGATACAACCCGAGCGAACGTGGCTCACTGCGCAGACCCTTCCCCTCGTTACGTCGAGTCGATCCTACGTGATCGTGAAGTTGAGCTTGATGCTGCCGGGCAGGCCCAGCCGGTAGACGGCCCCGTAGCGGATCGCGTCGTCGGTGAGCCCGTCGTCGGTCTTGGTGAAGTGCGAGGCGTCGATGGTCACCTCGTCGACGAAGTCGGTGAGGTCGAACACCCGCTGTGGATCGTCCTTGGTGAACAGCTTGACCTTGACGTCCTCGGTCTTCACCCACGAGTCCGCCCAGTAGTCGTCGTCGACGCACTCATCGAGGAACACCCGGAAGTGCGAGTCGGGCTCGACGACGTTCTCGCACTCCTCCCGGGCCTCCTCGATCTCGGCGAGCACGGCGTCGGCCCAGCCGGGCGCGACCATCGGGCCGTAGGTCTCGTTCATCCGCTCCTGGTCGGCTTCGACCCGGGCCTTCTCGTCGAGGTAGGCCTGGGTCTGGAAGTGGGGCTGCACGTTCGCCCACTGCTTCATCCACTTGGTGTGCTCGGGTGTACCGGGCCGGTGCGGGTTGGCCATCCGATCGACGGTGCGCAGGTCGGTGCCGCCGTCGTCGGTGATCGGCTTCGGGTTCAGTCGGTCGTAGGTGCTCGGGTGCACGACCACCTGGAACGGATCGGGCAGAGCCGACTGTGCCTGGAGCTTTGCCGCCGTCTCGTAGAGCATCTCCGCGGTGAACACCGTCGTGCTGGCGTGCATCGAGCCGCCCTGCATCGGATCGGGCAGGTTCGCCTGAAGCGCCCGGTCGATGTCGGCTTGGAACTTGGCCTGGAGCCTGTCGAAGATCTCCCGGGCGTGCGAAGAGAGGCCGTCAGTGCTCTCGGCCACGGCGATCACCCGCCTTCGTGCGCGGGTCGGGACCAGTGGCGATCCAGCCGACGAAGCAGACGAGGCCGAACAGGAGGAGTCCCAGGATCTCAGCCATCTCGGTGTCCCTCGCCCTCTTGCCGGTCACGCCA
>WBZM01001493.1_pt1 | contig 23007 bp, 17 predicted proteins | sample 5204271 | NCBI WGS metagenome assembly WBZM01 (sample SAMN12344346, study PRJNA552823) | activated sludge metagenome | biome: Activated sludge suspended growth; feature: Nitrification reactor; material: Wastewater; isolation source: activated sludge from nitrification reactor of wastewater...
GTCGCCGTAGGTCATGCGGCCCAGCGGGCCGTCGGTCCAGACGAGGTCGAACACGCTCTCGACGCCCTGCAGGTACATGGCGAGGCGCTCGAGGCCGTAGGTGATCTCGCCCATCACCGGCCGGCAGTCGAGGCCGCCCACCTGCTGGAAGTAGGTGAACTGGGTGACCTCCATGCCGTTCAGCCAGATCTCCCAGCCGAGGCCCCAGGCGCCGAGCGTCGGCGACTCCCAGTTGTCCTCGACGAGGCGGATGTCGTGCACCAGCGGGTCGATCCCCACGGCTCGCAGCGAGCCTAGGTAGAGGTCGATGAAGTCGGGCGGCGACGGCTTGATGACCACCTGGTACTGGTAGTAGTGCTGCAGGCGGAACGGGTTGTCGCCGTAGCGGCCGTCCGTCGGCCGGCGCGAGGGCTGCACGTAGGCGGCGGTCCAGGGCTCGGGCCCGACGGCGCGCAGGAACGTGGCGGTATGGAAGGTGCCGGCACCGACCTCCATGTCGTAGGGCTGCAGGATCGCGCAGCCGCGGTCGGCCCAGTAGCGCTGCAGGGTCAGGATCAGGTCCTGGAAGGTCTTGGGCGGGGAGGAGACTTTGGCCATCGGACGTCCGGCGTCGGTTCGCGGCAAGGGCGCGAAGTATAGCGAACGCACCCACGCACCCACCCGGCAGACGGCGCGCCGGCGCCGTGGCAGGATCGCCCGCGGAGGATCCCATGAGCACCGGCCACGACCCGATCGACCGCTTCCTCGCATCGCCCGCGTTCGGCGTGGCGGGCGCCTCGCCGCGCCGGCACAAGTACGGCAACAAGGTCCTGCGCTGCTACCGGCAGGCGGGGCGTCGCGTCGTTCCCGTCAACCCGCGCGAGGCCGAGATCGAGGGCATCGCCTGCGTACCGGACGTGCTCCACCTGCCCGACGACGTGAAGAGCCTCTCGGTCATCACGCCGCCCGCGGTCACCGAGCAGGTGGTGGAGCAGGCGATCGCCAAGGGCATCGAGCACGTCTGGATGCAGCCGGGCGCGGAGAGCGAGGCGGCCGTCGAGGCCTGTCGCCGGGCCGGCATCAACGTGATCGCCGATGGCAGCTGCGTGCTGGTCGTGCTCGGCTATCGTGAGCGGGACTAGACCAGTATTGGTTATTTGAATTGAACAAATAGCCGAGCTTATTGGCAATAAATCCAGATCATTCAATCAAAGTTGATTATTGACCGACGGACCCGCCGCCCGCCGGCGCACCACCAGCGTCCGCGCGAGCTTGTCGTGCCAGCCCTGCTTGCGGGCGTCCCAGCCGACCCAGAAGAACCCGAGCCCGAGCGAAAAGAAGCCGAGGTAGTAACCGAGGTAGCGCACCAGCAACTGGCCGGCCGAGGGCTTGCCGAGGGTGGTCGCGTCGACGATGCGCGCGCGGATGAGCATCTTGCCCGGCGTCGCCTGGCGGGCCAGCCAGAACACCAGGACGACCGCCGCCGGCACGACGTAGTCGAGGAGCACGTCGAGCGGGCCGTTCGGCGTCAGCGCCCCGAGCAAAAACGTCGTGGCGGCCGTCGGGTCGGCGAGCGCCGCCTGGAGGTCCAGCGACCCGGGCCGCCGGTACACGGCGTCGACGAGCGGCGTCAGCAGCAGGGAGCTCAGCAGCATGTCGACGACGCTGGCCCCGGCGCGCGGCCAGAAGCCGACGTATTCGACCGGGGCGGCAGGTTCGGTCATGGCGCACCTCGCGGACAGGCAAGGCCCGATGGTATGCCCTCCCGGGCCGTCCAATCGCGCCGGCGAATGCGTGTCTGGACCGGGAGCCCGCACCGGCCGCACAATGCCGGGTGGCCGAACCCAAGTTAATGCTTGGCTATTGGAGTCTGCACGATGCCCCGACCGCATGCCGCACACGTCGCGACGCTGGCCCTCGTCCTTGCGCTCGCCGGCTGCGCCAAGGCCCCGCCACCGCCCGAGGCGCCGGCCGTCGCGCCGACGACGACCGTCTACTCGAACGGCGACATCCTGACGATGGCGGGCCCGTCGCCCCGGTACGTCGAGGCGCTGGTCGTGCGCGACGGCGAGATCGCCTACGCCGGCGACCGCTCCGGCGCCATCGCGCTGGCCGGGCCCGGTGCCGCCCAGGTCGACCTGAGGGGCCGCACCCTGCTGCCCGGATTCATCGACGCGCACAGCCACCTGCTGATGTACGCCGATTCGCTGGTGCAGGCGAACCTGAACCCGCCGCCGATCGGGTCGGTGCAGTCCATCGCCGACGTCGTCGCCCGGCTGCGAAAGCTCAAGGCGGACCTGCGGGCAAGCGACACCGACTGGCTGATCGGGCAAGGGTACGACCAGGACATGCTGGCCGAGCGGCGACACCCGACTGCCGCAGACCTCGACGCGGCCTTCCCGTCCAACCCCGTCGTGCTGGTGCACGCCTCGGGGCACATGCTGGTGGCGAACTCGGCGGCGATGAGGATCGCGGGCGTGACCGCCGCGACGCCCGATCCGGCCGGCGGCACGATCCTGCGCAAGCCCGGCGGCACGGAGCCCGAGGGCCTGGTGCAGGAGATGGCGATGCAGGCGTTCCTGCAGTTCACCAAGGCGCCGCGGGCGCCGGACGTGGACCTCGACCTCGTGCGTCGGGCGGTCGCGCATTATGCGAGCCACGGCATCACCACGGCCGCGGAGCACCTGCTCATGGCCGAGAAGATGCCGCTCATGGAGCTCGCGGCCGACCGGGGCGCCTGGCGGATCGACGTCGTCGCCTTGCCGGCCTTCATCGTCGCGCCGGAGCTGATCGGGACCGGCAAGGTGAAGTGGGGCGAGTACCGCGCCGGGCTGAAGTACGGCGGCATCAAGCTTGCGCTCGACGGCTCGCCGCAGGGCAAGACGGCATTCCTCACGCAGCCCTACCTGACGGCGGTGCCCGGCTGCACTCGCGACTGCCGCGGCTTCGCCAACATGACCCAGGACGACGTGAACCGCCTGTTCGTGCTCGCCTACCGCAACCGGGTCCAGGTGTACTCGCACTGCAACGGCGATGCGGCCGTCGACATGATGATCGCAGGCCACAGGTACGCCGAGGCGCAGCTCGGCGAGCACGGCGTCGACCACCGCACCGTCATCATCCACTCGCAGATCATGCGGCCCGACCAGCTGCAGGCGTACAAGACGCTGGGCCTGCTGCCGTCCTTCTTCACCAACCACACGTACTACTGGGGCGACACGCACCTCGCCAACCTCGGCGAGCGGCGTGCGGGCTACATCAGCCCGCTCAGGAGCGCGCTCGCGCTCGGCATTCGCGCGACCAACCACACGGACTGCACGGTGACGCCGGTGGACCCGTTGTTCCTGCTGTGGACGGCGGTCAATCGAGTGACGCGCTCGGGCCGGGTGCTCGGCCCCGACGAGCGCGTGACGCCGTACGAGGGGCTGCTGGCGATGACGGCGAACGGTGCCTACGAGTACTTCGAGGAAAGCCGAAAGGGCACGCTCGAGGTCGGCAAGCTCGGCGACCTCGTCGTGCTCGACCGCAATCCCCTGAAGGTCGACCCGGCGTCGCTCAAGGACATCCGGGTCGTCGCGACCGTCAAGGCCGGCAGGACGATCTACGGCAGCCTGTAACGCGCCAGCTCAGGGCTGGATCAGCACCTTGCCGATGGCGCGGCGCTCGAACACGTGTTTCAGCGCGGCGACGGCGTCGGCGAGCGGATAGCGCGCCGAGACGACCGGGCGCAGCCGGCCTTCCTTCAGCCAGCCGGCGAGCTCCGCGAGTTCCTGCGCGCCGCGCTTCGGCTCCCGCTTCATGAACTCGCCCCAGAACACGCCGACGATCGAGCAGCCCTTCAGCAGCACGAGGTTGAGCGGGATCTTCGGGATCTCGCCGGCCGCGAAGCCGACGACGAGGAAGCGGCCGCCCCAGCCCGTGGAGCGCAGCGCCGGCTCGGAGTACGGGCCGCCGACCGGGTCGACGACCACGTCCACGCCCTTGCCGCCGGTGATCTGCTTGAGACGCTCGCGCAGGTCTTCCTTCGAGTAGTCGACCAGGTGGTCCGCGCCGCAGGCCTTCGCTGCCTGCAGCTTCTCGGCACTCGAGGCGGCCGCGATCACCGTGGCGCCCGTGATCCTGCCGAGCTCGATGGACGCCGTGCCGACGCCGCCGCCCGCGCCGAGCACCAGCAGGGTCTCGCCCGCCTTCAACTGCGCCCGGTCGCCGAGCGCGTGGTGCATGGTGCCGTAGGTCGTCGGCAGGCAGGCCGCCAGCGCCGGGTCGATCGACGGGTCGAGCGGCATCGCGCTGCGCGCATCGAGCACGACCTGCTCGGCGAACGCGCCGAGCGAGGCCATGCCGGCGACGGTCATGCCCGGCTTGAGGTGAGTCACGCCCTCGCCGGCGGCGAGCACGGTGCCCGCGATCTCGTGACCGGGCGTGAACGGCAGGGCCGGCTTGAACTGGTACTTGCCGAGCACGGTCAGCGCGTCGGGGTAGTTCACCGACGCCGTCTGCACCCGCACGACGACCTGGCCGGGACCCGGCGTCGGGTCCGGCACGTCCTCGACCACGAGATCCTCGAGCGGGCCGAAGGCCCGGCAGACCAGTGCTTTCATCGCGATGTCCTGTGCTGGGGCCCGCAAGCTTACCCGGTCGCGCCGGCCGACGTCCCGCCCGCCGCGCCCGCCCCCGGGGGGTGCCCGCGTCGCTGCCCAGCGGCAATAACACAGCAATTGCTTGGATTCGGCGGCCGGTGCTAACGTGCCGGCCGGCCCCGCGAGCGCGGGGCAGGGGGAAGACCATGACGACCCGACCCGCCGTTCCGCTGGCGCGCGCGCACGAACTCGTCGGCCAGCAGCTGTTCCGGACCGACTGGCTGCCGGTCGGTCGCGAGCAGCTCGAGGCGTTCGACTTCGCCATCGGCGCCGTGCCCGGCCAGTCCGACCTCTCGATCTCGCAGGCCAACCCGCTCGGCGGCGACCTCATCAACGGCATCTGGCTGCTCGCGCGCGCCGTCACCGTGTTCTTCGACCACGGCCCGATCCGCGAGCCCGGCCTGTGGGGCTTCAACTACGGCTACGAGAAAGTGCGCTTCCTCTCGCCCGTGTTCATCGGCGGCCGGGTACGCTACAGCGCCGTGCTGGACGACGTGCGGGACCACCCGCTGGGGCGGCTGATCGTGACCACCAATACCGTCGAGTTCGAAGGCGCGTCGAAGCCCGCCGCGGTCTTCACCAGTCTCGCGCTCTGCTCCACGAACCGGCGGCCGGCCGCTTGAACGACGCGCGCCCGCCGCAGCACACGCCGGAACGCGTCGCCGCGACCTACGCGAAGATCAGCCGGCGCATCCTGCCGCTGCTGTTCGTCGGCTGGGTGATCGCCTACATGGATCACCTGAACGTCGGCTTCGCCCAGCTGCAGATGCAGCAGGACATCGGACTCACCGACGCCGCCTACGGCATGGGCGCCAGCCTCGCGCTGCTCGGCAACCTGCTGTTCCAGGTGCCGAGCAACCTGCTCATGCATCGCCTCGGCGCGCGCCTGACCTTCGGCCGGATCATGATCGCGTGGTTCGTGGCCTCGGTGGCCACCGTGCTGGTGACCACGCCGACGCAGTTCCTCGTCGTGCGCTTCTGCGCCGGCGTGATCGTCTCCGGATTCTGGACGGCCGTCCTGCTGTACACGACGTACTGGTACCCGACCGGCCGCCGCGCCGGCGTGCTGTCCGCGTTCGTGCTGGCGCCGGTGGTGGCGGGCATGATCGTGGGCCCGGTTTCCGGCGTGATCATCGGCGGCATGCACGAAGCCGGCGGCCTGCAGGGCTGGCAGTGGATGTTCCTGCTCGAGGGCGTGCCGGCCCTGCTCATGGGCCTCGTGGTGATGCGGCGCCTGCCGAACCGGCCCGAGGAGGCGCGCTGGCTCGATCCGGTCGAGCTCGAGATCGTCGCGCACAACCTCACCGCGGACCGCGCCAATCTCGCCGCCGCGGGTCTCGAGACCTTCGGCCACGTGCTGCGCGACGCCCGCACCTACCTGCTCGGCTTCGTCAACGCGGTCGCGAGTTTCGGCATCTACTGCATGACGTTCTTCACGCCGATCCTGATCCGCGACCTCGGCGTGACCAGCGTCGAGCGCATCGGCCTGTACTCCGCCATCCCCTACGTCACGGCCGGCGTGGTAATGGTGCTCTACAGCCGGCACTCCGACCGCACGCTCGAGCGCCGCTGGCACTACTTCGGCACGATGGCGGCGGCGGCAGCGGGGTTCCTGATCATCGCCGGCACCCACGACCTCGCGCTCGGGCTCCTCGGCATCACGCTCGCGGTGTGCGGGCTCACCAGCTCCGTGCCGGTGTTCTGGCCCATCCCGGCCGCGTTCATGACGGGCACGGCGGCCGCCGGCGGGCTCGCGCTGGTGAACGTGATGGGCGACTTCGGGGGAATGGCCAGCCCGACCGTCGTCGGCTGGATCCGCACGCTCACCGGCAGCATGCAGGGCGTGGTCGTGCCGACGGCCGTTGCGCTGGTCGCGACCGGCGCGCTGCTGCTGCTCGCCTTCCCGGCGCGCTCACTGCGCGAGCGCGCGCCGGACTGATCCGCCGTCTGCCGCCTGCCCGGCGACGATCGCCTCGATCGCCGCCGCGTCGAACCGTCCGCGCAGTCCGATGCACACGAGCGCCGTGGCCGGCGCGCCCACCGGGGCCGGTCCCAGCTCCAGGCGCCCGCGGACCACCTGCAGCGCGAGCAGGCCGCGGCTGCGATCGCGGAGGATGCCCTTGGCGCGCTCGACCGGCGGATCGAGTGCGGCGATGGCCGCGCCGAGGGCCGCGACGTCGACGGGACGCTCGACGGACACGGCGCAGCGCAGGAAGCGCTCCGCGGCGGGCGCCGCGTGGATCGGCACCGGCTCGAGCCGCCGGGAGGCGAGCCACGCGCGCAGCCCCGCGAGTTCCTCCTCGTCGAGCGTCTCGCCGTGGGTCAGCACGAGTTCGTCGGCGTCCGCCAGCTGGCGACGCACCGTGTCGCCCACGTAGCGGTCGTCCACTAGCGCGCGGATGCGCGTGGCGTCGACGACCGTGAGCCTGCGGGCCTGCCGGCCGAGGAAGACCTCGATCGTGCGCGCGATGGCCGACGGCGAGGCGACGCCGCTCGCCTCCACCAGGACTTCGTCGTACGGCGGGTCGTGCGCGAGCACCCGGCGCAGCGCACCCACCAGGTCCGCGCCGAAGCTGCAGCAGATGCAGCCGCCCGTCAGTCGCAGCACGTCGTCCGTGCGGCCCTCCACCAGCTCCGCGTCGACGTTGACCTCGCCGAAGTCGTTGACCAGCACGGCGATGCGCCGACCCTGCGCCGCGCGCAGGCGCCGGTTGACCAGCGTGGTCTTGCCGGCGCCGAGGTAGCCGCCGATGATCGTGAGAGTCACGGCCGCGCGAACCAGCGGCCGCCGGCGACGGTGCCGCGCACCGCGATGTCCTTGAGCCGCTGTGGCGGGACCGCGAGCGGATCCTCCTCCAGCACGGCGAAGTCGGCGCGCTTGCCCGCTTCGATGGAGCCGATCTCCCGGTCGAGCCGCAGCAGCCACGCGGAGCCGAGCGTGATCGCGTGCAGCGCCGCCGCCACCGGGATCCGTTCGGCCGGACCCAGCACCTCGCCGCGGGCCGTCGTGCGATTGACGGCGCACCAGGCGGTGAACAGCGGCGCCATCGGCGTGACCGGCTCGTCGCTGTGGATCGAGAAGGGCACGCCGAGCTCGAGCGCCGTCCCGCAGGGATTCATGCGGGCCGCCCGCTCCGGTCCGATCGTCCGGGCGACGTGCACGTCGCCCCAGTAGTAGAGATGGTTGGCGAAGAAGTTCGCGCCCATGCCGAGCCTGCGCATGCGCTCGAGCTGCGCGCGGTCGAGCATCTGGGCGTGCTGCAGCGTGTAGCGGTGATTCGCGCGCGGACAGCGGGCCAGCGCCACCTCGAGGCACTCGAGCGCCAGCTCGGCCGCCTCGTCGCCGTTGGCGTGCGCGTGCACCTGGAAGCCGGTGCGCAACGCCGCCTCGTACAGCCCGCGCACCTGCTCGGGCGCCATGTACCACAGCCCGTTCGGCGCGCCGTCGTGATAGCCGGGCGGGCGCAGGCGGGCCGAGAAGCCCTGGATCGAGCCGTCGAGCACGATCTTCAGGCTGCCGAAGCGCAGCCTCTCGGTCGAGCGGGCCTGCAGCGCGCGCGCGTGCGCAATCACTTCCTGAGGCGAGCCGTCCATGGCCATCAGCGCGGAGACGATGCGGACCGGGAAGTCGTCGTGCGCCGTCGCGGCCAGCAGGGCCGCGCTGCGCGGCTCGTCGAGCAGGTTGCCGAGGTCGGTGACGGTCGTGATTCCGACCCGCGCCGCCAGCTGCGCGAACCGCCAGGCGCCGGCCTCGTCCGTGCCCGAGAGCGCGCCGACGATACCGAGCGCGTGCGCGGCCGGCAGCAGGATCTCGACGCCGCGCAACTCGCCGGTCGGCAGGCCGTCGGGACCGCGCGGCAGGCCGTCGTGCCGGGCCTTCGAATCCAGCAGCCCGGCGACGCGCAATGCCGCGGTGTTGACGTTCGCGACATGGCCGCTCGCGTGCATCACGACCACGGGCTTGTCGGCACTCGCCCGGTCGAGGTCTTCCCGCGTGAATCCCCGGTCGACGAACAGCGGGTCGAAGCCCCAGCCGAAGACCAGCGGCTCGCCGGGGCGGTCCGCCGCGCGCAGCCGGTCGAGCACGTCGGCAGCCCGGCGGAGCCCGCGCCAGCGCCGACCGTCGGGTCCGATGCGATCGAAGCTGCCGCAGTAGCACAGCTGCCAGACATTGCCCGCGTCGCTGTGCGTGTGGCCCTCGACGAACCCGGGCAGCAGCACCGCGTCGGCGAATCGCTCGTCCAGGTCGTGGGGTCCGAGCCCGGCCAGCCCGTCGAGCGACCCGACCCCGACGATGCGCCCGTCGCGCACGGCGACGTGCGTGGCCTCGGGTCGTGCCGAATCCATCGTGAGGATGCGGCGTGCGGCGTACACGGTGGTCTTCATGGGCATTGCGGCCGGCACAGGCTCGCGGCTGCGCGCACGGCTGTCAACGCGGGTCGACGGGCGCGCGCGGCCCGGTGGACGCCTCGATCGCCTCGCCCGCGGCGAGGCACAGGTCCTCCCGGAAGCGCCGCGAGAACACCTGCACGCCCTGCGGCACGCCCTCGTGCGAGCCGACCGGCATCGCGAGCGTGGGCAGGCCCAGCGTCGAGAGGCCGAGCAGGAACCGGCCGTGGGTCAGCAGGAACTCCATGCCCTCGCGGTCGCGTGCATCGCAGAACGCCTCGGCGTCCGGCGCGCCGAACGCGGGCACGACCACGAGCGGATACGTCTCGAGGAAGCCCTGCCAGAGGCGGATGCGACGGTCCCGCTCGCCGAAGGCGGCGTAGACCTCGGCCGGCGTCGCCGTGCCGCAGATCTCCCACCAGTACCGCAGCGAACGTTCGAGGCCCGGATCGCCGACCTGCCCGAGCAGGGGCTCGATCAGCGTGCGGATCTCCAGCATGCCGACCCGGTGCCAGAGCGCGGCCGCATCCGTGAATGCGGGCGGGAAGGCCGACGCGGGCAGTTCCTCGACGGCGTAGCCCGCCGCCGACAGGTGCCGACCGGCTTCACGCACGGCCTCGCGCGCGGCCGGATGCACGGCCGGGCCGTCCGGCTCGGCGAGCAGCGCGACGCGCAGCGGTCCCTGCACCGGCGATCCCCGCAGCGGTACATCCACCGTCAGCGGATCGCACGGGTGCGGGCCCGCCATGACCTCGAACGCCACCCGCACGTCGCGCACCGACCTCGCGAGCGGGCCGGTGACCGCCATCAGCTGCGCGGCCAGCGGCCGCGGCATCGCGCCCGAGCCGTTGTGCATCGGCACGCGGCCCGGGGTCGGGCGCAGCCCCACGACGCCGTTGCAGAACGCCGGGAAGCGGATGGAGCCGCCGATGTCGCTGCCGTGCGCGATGGCGCCGATGCCGCTCGCGACGGCCGCGCCGGCGCCGCCGCTCGAGCCGCCGCAGGCGAGGTGACGTCCCCAGGGGTTGAAGGTCCGGCCGTGCAGCGCGTTGTCGGTCATGAAGCGCATGGCGAAGGCCGGCGAGTTCGTGCGCCCCACGATCACGGCGCCCGCCCGGCGCAGCCGGGCCACGACCTCGGAGTCGTCCGCCGCCACGAGGTTGCGGAACAGCGGCACGCCGTTGTCGGTCGGCTGGCCGCGCTGGTCCGCCGTGATCTTGATGGTCACCGGCACGCCGTGCAGCGGCCCGAGCGGCAGTCCGGCCCGCTGGCGGGCATCCGCCGCGTCCGCCTCGGCGAGCGCCTCCTCCGCGAACTGGTGCACGACCGCGTTCAGCCGCGGGTTCACGTCGGCCAGGCGCCGCAGGTGCGATTCGGCGACCTGGCGGGCCGTCGCGTCGCCGTCGCGCAAGGCGCGGACCGTCTGCTGCGCGTCGAGGCGCCAAAGCTCCTGGCTCATCGTCTGCTCCCCCGGCCGGCGGGCGGTTGACGGGCTGGCCGCGCGGCGGTACAAGACCACAACCTAAGCAAAAAGTTAGTTTCAGGCAAGCCCGCCATGAGCCATCCCGACTTCGACCTCGCCGAGGCCCTGCGCAACAAGCAGGGCATCCCGCTCGACCGCGCGCACGAGCTGAAGGGACAGGTGCTGTTCACCGGCGGGTGGCACACCCTCGACGAGTCGCGCGTGCGCCTGTTCCGCGAGTCCATCGGCAACGATCCCCGGGAGATCGACATGACGTCCTGCCTGACCAACCCGGTCGGCGACGAGAACGTCGATGCCTTCATGCTGCTCTCGCTGCTGCAGACCTTCCACTTCGTCCACAACCCGCTCTACACCTGGGGCATGTACGGGCTCAACTACGGGCTCGAGAAGGTCCGCTTCCCCGCGTCGGCGTACTTCGGCAACCGGGTGCGCTGCACCTGCGTCCTCGACGACGTGCAGCCGCACGCCCGCGGCTACGTCACCACCACGACCAACACGCTCGAACTGGAGGGCAGCCCCAAGCCCTGCCTGGTCGCCACCTGGCGGGTGCTGTGCGTGATCCCTGACGCCGCCGGCCCGGGCACCTGACAAGCCGCGCGCGATCCGGCCATACTGGCGGCCAAGCAAACACTGGCACGGGCCCGCGGCCCGGGCCGCCGGAGCCGCCCAGACATGCCCGCCCAGACACGCACGCGAACCCGCGGCAGCCAGCGCACGCGCAGCGGCGCGAAGGGGACGCGCGTCCCGAAGCGCAAGGCCGCGGAACTCGACCTGCGGCGCACGCCCCTGCAGGCCCGGGGCCAGGCGACGTTCGAGCGGATCCTCGATTCGACGGCCCGCCTGCTGAACGAGGTCGGCATCGAGTCCGTCACCACCAACCTGATCGCGAAGGCGGCGGGCGTGAACGTGGCGACGCTCTACCAGTATTTCCCCAACAAGCAGACCGTGCTGCTCGCGCTGTTCCAGCGCCAGAGCGACCTGCGCATCTCGGCGGGCGAGGCGTTCCTCACCGGCCTCGGCAGCGATCCGAACTGGGGCAAGAAGCTCGACGACGGCATCGAGGCCGTGGCGCAGCTGCGTCGCGTGCAGCCGGGCGCCGTCGCGCTGCGCCAGGCCATGCGTTCCTCGCCCGACCTGCTCGACTACGACCTGCGCGGAACCGTGCACGCCGCGCAGACCCTGGCCGACGAACTGGTCAAGGCCTCGCCGCGCCTCGCCCGCGAGGAAGCCGCGGTCATCGCGCGCTGCACGATCGAGATCATCGCGACGCTGCTCGACTACTGGGCGATCAGTACGCGCCAGAAGGACGACCGCATCGTCGAGCAGGTGAAGGCCATGGTGCGCAACTACCTGGCGCCGTACCTGCCGAAGCCGGCGAAGGCCGCCGCGCGCCGCTGACGCGGTTCGCTCAGCCGGACGCCGGCACCAGGGCTTCCTCCCACGCGAGGTAGCGAAGCATCAGCGGACGCGTCCGCTCCAGCGGCATGCGCCAGACCGCGGCACTGACCCGCCCCGGCGTGTCGCGGGAGGCCATGGAGCTGTCCGGTGCATTTTCGACGACGACGGCGCCGGCGGCGCGCGCCGCCTGCAGGCCGCCGGCGAGCACGCGGACCTCGCGCGAGCCCTGCAGCAGCGGGGCCAGGCCGGCTGCGGCGAGGCCGGCGCGCCGGCCGCACGCCGAGACGAGCAGCAGTGGCCGCGGCGATGCGCGAAGGTCCGCGAGTTCCCGTTCCAGCCGGCCGCGCGGCACGCAGCGCGACCCGGCCAGGTGCCCGATGCCCCACTCGCCGACGCTGCGCACGTCGAGCACCTCCCAGCGCGTCGCGTCCGCGACGAACCGGTCGGCCGGCACCGCGGCCTGCGCGGGCACGGCCCCGACGGCGGGCTCCAGGGGCTCACGACCGCGCACCAGCGGATGCGCCGCCGACCAGCCATCGATGCCGCCGGCGAGCACGCGGACCTCGCGCCAGCCGAGCGCGCGCAGGTGCGACGCGGCCCAGTCCGCCTGCGCCTCGCCCGCACCGACGAGCACGACCGGCAGCGCGGCGATCGGCAGCACGGCCTCGCTCTCGAGCAGGACCTGCCCGGCCGGCAGCGGGACCGACCCGGGCACGTGGCCCGCCCGGTAGTCCTCCGCCAGCCGCACGTCCACGACGTACGTCGGTTCGCGGTCGCCGAGGCGGGTGGCCAGCGCGGCCGCGTCCAGCCGGGGTGCGACCTCGATCGCGGCGGCGGCTTCCGGGCCCGGCCGCAGTGCGGGCGCCGCCGCGCCGGTCCCGAACTCCAGCGCGCGACCGTCCAGCAGCCAGCCCATGCAGCCGTTGCGCAGCGCGACCGCCGGCGCGATGCCCAGCTCGCGCAGCAGTGCGGCGGCGGCGATGCCGCGCGTGCGGCCGGCGCAGTGCGTCACGACGTGCCCGATGCGGCCCTCCGCCAGCGCCGCACGGATCGCGGCCGCGTGCCGCGGCAGCTCCCCGGCCGGAATGTGGCAGGCACCCGGCACGTGGCCCTGCTCGTGTTCCCAGCGCGGCCGGATGTCGATCACGAGCGCGCGACCTTCGGTGCACCAGCGCGCCACCTCGGCGGCGTCCGCCTGCAGGTCCGGGGCCGAGTGCGCCATCTGCTCGCCGAGCCGCTTGCCGGGCGTGCCCCAGCCGGTGGCCAGCGGCCGGCCGTCGGCGCGCCAGGCTTCGAGGCCGCCCGCCAGGCTGACGGCATTCGGATGGCCCAGCGCGAGGAGGGTCTGTGCCGCGCACCCGGCCCGTTCCCCGCGGTCCGAGACGGCCACCACGCACGCGGCGCGATCCGGCAGCACCGCCGGCGCGAGCACTTCGAGCAGTCCGCGCGGCAGGGGGCTCGAGTCCGGGACGTGGCCGTCGGAGAACTCCCAGCGCTCGCGCACGTCGAGCACGGCGAGCGGCACGTCGCGCCGCACGGTGAGCCGCGCGGCGAGCTCGTCGACCGTGATCGAGGGTTTCGCCATCGCCCGGCTCCTCAGACCGCGGCCAGGGCGCGATCGAGGCCCTCGAGCACGAGGTCGACGTCGGCCGCGCCGATGCACAGCGACGGATTGAAGCGCAGCACGTTGCGGCCGCCGCTGCCGGCGACCATCACGACGCCCTGGTCGCGCAGCAGCAGGTTCACCCGCCGTGCTTCCTCGCTGGCCGGCGCCTTGCTGCCGCGGTCCTTCACCAGCTCGACGCCGAGGAACAGGCCCGCGCCGCGCACGTCGCCGATCAGGTCGTGCTTGCGCTGCAGGCGCCGGAAACCCGCGAGCGCGCGCTCACCCATCGCGAGGGCGTGCGCCTGGCGCTGCTCGGCGTCCAGGCCGGCGATCACGCTGCGCGCCGCCGCGACGGCCACCGGATTCGAGCCGTAGGTGTTGAAGAAGTAGTGCCGGGCGAACGACTCGGCCACCTCGCGGCGTGCCACGACGCCGGCGATCGGCAAGCCGTTGCCCATGCCCTTGCCGAGCACGACGAGGTCCGGACTCACGCCGTGGGCCTCGAAACCCCAGTAGTGGCTGCCGAGCCGTCCCCAGCCGGTCTGTACTTCGTCGACGATGGCGAGGCCGCCCGCTGCCCGCACGATCTCGAACGCGCGCCGCATGTAGCCCTCGGGCATCGGCACGACGCCGCCGAAGCCCTGGATGGGCTCGATGATCATGCCGGCCACGCGGCCGGTCGTTGCCGAATAGATCGTGCGCTCCAGCTCGGCGAGGTACGGCTCGACGTCCGGGCCGAACACGCCCTTGTAGGCGTCGGGGTGGATGACCTGCACGAAGCCGGGCGCCTGCGGCGTGGCGGGCTTCATCACGCTGAAGGCCGTGCTCGCGACCGCGCCGAAGTGCGCGCCGTGGTAGGCGTTGCGCAGCGTCAGCAGCTCGAAGCGCCCCGTGTGCGCCCGCGCCATGGCGTACGCGAGGTCGATGGCCTCGGAGCCGCTGTTGACGAGGTGCACGACCCAGTCGCCGGCCGGCATCTTCGCCACGAGTTCCTCGGCGTAGCGGCCGGGCAGCTCGTGGTGGAACAGCGTCGTGCAGTGCGCCATGCGCGCCACCTGCTCGCGCACGGCGGCGACCGTGAGCGGATGGCCGAAGCCGAGGCTGATGCATACGTTCTGCGCGGTGCAGTCGACGTAGCGGCGGCCCGCTGCGTCGAACAGCGCGCAGCCCTCGCCGCGCTCCACGACGAACGGGTCGCCGTGGAAGATGCTGAGCGAGTTGACGGCGGGACTCAGGAAACGCTGGCGACGCGCGATCACCTCGAGGCGTTCCTGTTCGCTCATGGGCATGATTCAGCTCCGTGCATCGGTCGGGGAGGCGGTCAGTTCGGGCAGGTCGAACGCAGTGACCGGCGGGACCGGGCCGCTCCAGCGCTCGACCTGCACGAGGCAGCTCTGCGCCGCACAGCCCTGGCCGAGGCGCGACGAGCCGGCGTCGCGCGTCAGCACGTTCGGGTTGCCGTGCTTGTCGAGCGAGCCCGGCACGCCGAACTCCACCGGGTCCCACCACGCGCCGGTGGAGATCTTCGCCGCGCCGCGCGCGATGTCGTCGGTGACCACCGCGCCGGCGAGGCAGGCGCCGCGCGCGTTGAACACGCGCACGAGGTCGCCGCTGCGGACGCCGCGCGCCGCGGCATCCTCCGGGTGCAGCCACACCGGCTCGCGGTCCTTCACCTTGTGCGCTCGGCTGAGCGCCGAGTAGTCGAGCTGGCTGTGCAGCCGCGCGCGCGGCTGGTCCGAGATCAGGTGCAGCGGGTACTGCGCGGCGAGCGGGCTGCCGAGCCACTCGACCGGTTCCAGCCAGCGCGGGTGGCCGGGGCAGTCGTCGTAGCCGAACCCGGCGATGCGGTCGCTGTGGATCTCGATGCGGCCGCTCGGCGTCGCGAGCCGGTGCTGCGCAGGATCGCGCCGGAACTCCTCCAGCATCACGACCGGGCGGTCCGCCGCCGGCAGTCGCCACTCGCCCGCGGCGCGGAACGCGTCGAACGCGGGGGCGTCGATGCCCGCGGCGGCGAGGCCGGCGCGCCACTCCTCCCACATGCAGGCCTGCCACTCGCGGGGCGAGCGGCCCTCGGTGAACGCGGCCCCGAAGCCCAGCTGCTCCGCGACGGCGGCGAAGATCGCGTAGTCGTCGCGCGCCTCGCCGGGCGCGGCGTCCGCCTGCCGCATCGCCACCACGAGCGGCTCCCGGTATGCGAAGCCGATGTCCTCGCGCTCGAGCGTCGAGGTGGCGGGCAGTACCACGTCGGCCAGCTTCGCGAGCGGATTCCACACCTGCTCGTGCACGATCACGCTTTCGGGCCGGCGCCACGCGCGCAGCAGGCGGTTGAGGTCCTGGTGGTGGTGGAACGGGTTGCCGCCCGCCCAGTAGACCAGCCGGATGTCCGGGTAGCGCAGCCGCTGCCCGTCGTAGTCGTACCCGGCGCCCGGCTGCTCCAGCATGTCCGTCAGTCGCGCGACCGGGATGAACGTCGCTACCGGGTTGCGACCCGCCGGCAGGCGCGGACCCGAGCCGAGCAGCCGATGCGGGCTGCCGAGGCCGTTCTCGCAGCCGTAGCCGATGCCGAAGCCGCCGCCCGGCAGGCCGACGTGGCCGATCACGCACGCGAGCGCGACCAGCGCCCAGTACGGCTGTTCGCCGTGGTCCGCGCGCTGCAGCGACCACGCCGCATTGACCAGCGTGCGCCGGCCGTCCTCCTCGCGCGCCATGTCGAGGGCGAGGGACCGCAGCCGGGCCGGGTCCACGCCGGCGATCGGCCCGGCCCACGCCGCGTCCTTGACGACGCCGTCGTCCACGCCGAGCAGGTAGCGCTGCCAGCGCTCGAAACCCACGCAGTGGCTGGCGAGGAACGCCCGCGCGTGCCGGCCCGAGCGCACGATCTCGCAGGCCAGCGCGAGCATCACGGCGGTGTCCGTGTTCGGCCGCACGGGGATCCACTCGCAGGCGCCGTCGGGCACGTCGAGGTCGGTCCGCACGACGCTGAAGTTGACGAACCGGCAGCCGCGCGCGGCGGCGGCAGCGAGGCCCTGGCGCAGCCTGTGCTCGGTCGCGCCGCCGACGCCGACCTGCGCGTTCTTCCAGGGCACGCCGCCGAAGCTGACGAACAGGCGGGTGTGCGCGGCGACGTCGTCCCACGAGTTGTGGTGCGTTTCGAGGTAGCCCTGCAGGTCCGCCACGACGTGCGGCAACAGGGCCTGCGCCGCGGCATAACTGTAGCTGTGGCGATGCACCGTGCAGCCGCCCGCGAGGTGCATGAAGCGGCGCAGCTGGCTCTGCGCGTGGTGGAACCGGCCGGCGCTCGCCCAGCCGTAGGAGCCGCCGAACACGGCCTCGTTGCCGTGCGCGCCGGTCACGCGGCGCAGCTCGGCGGCGACGAGCCCGGCGGCCCGCGCCCAGCTGACGGTGACGAAAGGCTCGCGACCGCGCAGCTCCGGACGACTGCCCGGCCCGTGCTCGAGCCAGCTGCGACGGACGGACGGCTGCAGGACGCGCGGCCCGCGTCGGTACGCGTCGAGCATCGCGAGGCCGATGGGGGAGGGGTCGGGGTCCTCGGGCAGGCCGCGCAGTCGCGTCACCGCAACACCCGCGCGCTCGAGCGCGTAGGTGCCCCAGTGACTGGCTGTCAGCTCGCGCCGGCCCATGCGTCCGCCTCCCGTGCCGCGTTGCACCGCAAGACGCCCGGCGGCCGGCACGTTGACGCCGGCGCCGCCGTGTGCGAAAACATGCGCCAATGTAAGCAAGTAATTGCTTATATGCAAACGAACGCGAAGGGATGAGGATGCTCGAGCTGCCCGACCTGGCGAGTCCCGGCGATTACGTCGCGTGGTACGCCGCGCGCACGCCGGACGCGCAGGCCGCGTGGCACGAGGGCCGGCATCTCACGTATGCGGAGCTCGAGCACCGCGTCGAGCGCCTCGGCCGTGCGCTCGCCGCGCTCGGACTGCGCAAGGGCGAGCGCGTCGCGGTGCTGTCCACCTCGTCGCTGCACTTCTTCGCCGCGTGGCTCGCCGCGCTGCGCGCCGGCCTCGTCTACGTCGGCCTCAACCCCCGCTACACCTACCGCGAGCTCGCCTACGTCGTGCGCGACGCGCAGCCGGCGGCGGTGCTGTCCATCGCGGCGTTCGAGGGGCGCGACCACGCCGCGGACGTCGCGCGGCTGCGCGCCGAGTTCCCCTGCATCCGCCACGCGTTCCGCGTCGACCCGGGTCCGGCCGAGGGCGCGCTGGCGTCGCTCGAGTCGCTGCTGGCGCACGCGACCGCCATCGACGAAGCGGCCTGGCAGGCGCGCCGGTCGTCGGTCGGCCGACGCGATCCGGCCGTCATCGTCTACACCTCCGGCTCGACCGGTGCGCCCAAGGGCGCCGTGATCCCGCACGAGTCGCTGGTCTACGGGCCGCGCGTCGCCGCGCAGGTCGCCGGGATGGTGCAGCCACGCACGGCCTGCGCGCTGCCGACCAACCACATCGGCTGCCTGGCGGACCTGTGCACGTCCGCACTCGCCGCGGGCGGCATGATCGCCTTCCTCGACCGCTTCGACGCCGGGCAGATGCTCGAATGCGTCGAGACGCTGCGGCTGACCTCGCTGCAGCACACCCCGACGGTGCTGCAGCTGCTCGCGCAGCGGCCGGAGTTCCGCACGCGCGACCTCTCCAGCGTGAAGTTCGTGGGCTGGGGCGGCGCGGCGCTGTCGATCGACACGCTGCGGGCCTACCGCCGCCTGGGCGTGCGCATGCTGCTCGGCTACGGCCAGACCGAGTGCATCTCCAACATCTGCTACGCCGACCACACCTTCAGCGACGAGGACCTGACGACCACGGTCGGCCGGCCCGATCCCAACCAGCAGGTGAAGCTCGTCGACGAGCAGCTGAACGAGGTGCCGGACGGGGAGCCGGGCGAGATCCTCGCCCGTCACCACGCCCAGATGCTGGGCTACCACGACCGGCCCGAGGCCACCGCCGCGGTGTTCACGCCCGACGGCTTCCTGCGCACCGGCGACGTGGCCGTTCGCCGGCCGGACGGCGTGCTGCGCATCGTCGGGCGCCGCAGCGACATGTTCAAGTCCGGCGGCTACAACGTCTATCCGCGCGAAATCGAGCTGTGCCTCGAGGACCACCCCGCCATCGCGCTCGCCGCCGTCATCGGCGTGCCCGACGCGGTGTACTCGGAGGTCGGCTGCGCCTGCCTGCTCGCCCGGTCGGGCCAGCCGCGCCCGGGCGAGGACGAGCTGCGCGCGTGGTGCCGCGAGCGGCTCGCCAACTACAAGGTGCCCAAGTCCTTCTTCGTCCGCGACGAGCTGCCCCTGCTGCCGATCGGCAAGGTCGACAAGCAGGCGCTCAAGCGCGAAGTCACCGCTTCGCTGCCGACGGCGGCCGCGAAGCCCGTCCACTCGTCCGTACATTCACGCAACGCGGCGTCCTGAGCCCGCCTACACAATTGGAGACATCGGGGGAATCATGAACAGCAAGCACGGCAACCTCGGCCTGGCCATCCGCAACGCGCTCCTGGGGGCGGCGATCGCCGCCGCAGCGGGCGCTCCCGTGGGCTCGACGCTGGCGGCCGAGGCGTCCGACGGCCTCGAGGAGATCATCGTCACGGCGCAGAAGCGCGAGCAGTCCCTGCAGGACGTGCCGGTCACGATCTCGGTCGTGACGGCCCAGGACATCCGCAACGCAGGCGCGACGCGCTTCGACGACCTCATCCCCCGGATTCCGGGCGTCTCGGGCTACACCACGGGCGTCGCCACGAGCGTGTGGGCGATCCGCGGCCTGTCCTCGAACACCTCCGGCAGCGGCGGCGAGCCGAGCGTCGGGTTCTACCAGGACGAGGCGTTCGCGAGCTACATCGAGTTCTCGAGCTTCCCGATGTTCGACGTGAGCCGGGTCGAGGTCGCCAAGGGCCCGCAGGGCACGCTGTACGGCAAGAACGCCACGGCCGGCGCGATCCTCGTCTATTCCAACCGCCCGGATCCGAAGGCGTTCGCGCTGGACGGCGCGGTCTCGGCGGGCAACATCGGCCAGCTCCGCGGCGACGCGGCCGTGAACATCCCGCTCGGCGACACGATGGCGCTGCGACTTTCGGGCATGTACGAGGAGATGGGCGCCTACCAGAAGAACATGATCACCGGCGGCACCAGGGGCGGCGACTACGAGCGCTGGGGCGGCCGCATCGGCTTCGCCTGGGACGTCACCGACTCGCTCGCGGCCTACGCGTACTACCAGGCCTCGTCGGCGTCGAGCGACCAGTGGCAGACCAATCTCTGGGACTTCACCGGCGACGAGCACGAGGACCACGTCTACTCGCAGCTCGCCTCCTCGACCGACGAGATCGACACCTACGCGGCGCACCTCGACCTCGACTGGTCGGTGAGCGACCAGCTGAGCCTCAAGTCGATCACCGACTATCGCGCGATGCCGAAGTACCAGTGGGAAGCCGACGGCGTCGGCATGCCCTCGCCGACGCTGACGGCCGTGACCAACTTCGCGCTCGGCGTGCCGATCAACACCGTGCTCGCCGAGCAGGGCGCGCGCCGCAACCAGGGCAAGAACTTCGCCACGCACATGTTCCAGCAGGAACTGCGCGCGTCGTGGGACTCCGGTCCGCTGTTCCTGCAGGGCGGCGTCAACTACAACAAGTACAACGAGAACCGGCCGCAGCAGGCAGCCGTGATCCACTTCGACGCCGCGGCGACGCCGGCCATCCTGGCCGGCGCCCGCAAGGTGGACTCGACCGGCTACACCTCCGAGCACACCTCGCTCGGCGTGTTCGTCGACGGCACCTACGAGTTCACCGACGCGCTGAGCCTGACCGCGGGCGTGCGCTACTCGAACGAGAAGACCGAGAACCTCAACTACGCCGGCGTGGATCTCTACCTCGCGCCGGTCGGCGGCTTCGGAGGCCTGTCGTACCTCGACATCACCAGCCGGTTCACGCCGATCTCGTTCTGCGCCGGCGGCAGCCTCACCTCCCCCGGCGCCCCGTGCGTCGACGGCATCCGCGACGAGCGCACCGACGACGGGTTCACGCCGCGCATCGCGCTCAACTACCGGCTGAACGCGAACAACAGCCTTTACGGCAACTACGCGCGCGGCTTCAAGGCGGGCGGCTTCGACATCGTCACGGACGGCCAGAACCTGCGCACCTACGATCCGGAACACGTGGACGCGTTCGACGTCGGCATCAAGGGCCAGTACCCGTCCGCGCGCTACGGCGCCTCGGTGTTCTACAACAAGTACAAGGACCTGCAGGTCAGCGCGATCGTCAACTCGGTCAACCAGACGAGCAATGCGGCGAGTGCGACGGCCCAGGGCTTCGAGGGCGAGGTGGCCTGGCTGCCGGTCGAGTCGCTCGAGCTGTCGGCCAACTACACCTACATCAATGCGGAGTACGACGACGGGCAGGTGCTCGGTGTCCCGGCGAAGGGCCTCAAGCTGCTGCGCACGCCCGAGAACACGCTGAACCTCGGGCTCGACTGGCGCATCCCGGTCGGCTCCGCGGGCACCATCAGCATCGCCCCGAGCGTGCACTACCAGAGCGAGATGGAGCTCAACCTGAGGAACCGGGCCGACCTGCGCCAGGACGCGTACACGACGGTCGATGCCCGCGTCGGCTTCACGCCGGCGAACGGCCACTGGCGCGTGACGCTGTACGGTGACAACCTGACGGGCGAGTCCATCCTCGTCCGCGCGGTGGATCTCGTCGGCTTCGGCGCCTCCTACGGGTTCCGCCCGACGGAAGCGCTCTACCGCCTCGAGGTCGGCGTGAGCCTCGGCGGCTCGAAGTAGAGGGCGCCTTGGGCCACCGGGACCAGTTCGGGGTCGGCCTCAGCGCGACGGACGCCGCCGCGGTGCGGCACTTCGACGCCGCGGTCTCGAAGCTGCTGGTCTTCCGGAACGACCCGGTGACCGAGGTCGACCAGGCCACGGCGATCGACCGTGGCCTGGTCATGGGCCACGTGCTGAAGGGCCTGCTGTGCGTGCTCGGAACGGAGAAGTCGCTGCTGCCCGACGCGCGGGCCGCGCTTGCCGCCGGCCAGGCGGCGGCACCCGGAGCGTCGGCGCGCGAGCGCCGGCACCTCCTCGCCCTGCAGGCCTGGGTGGAGGGCCGGTTGCACGACGCCTGCGCGGCCTGGGAGTCGATCCTGGTCGAGCAGCCGGACGACGTGCTCGCCATGTTCGCGGCCCACCAGGGCGACTTCTTCCTGGGCCAGTCGAGCGAACTGCGGGACCGCGTCGCCCGCCGCCTGCCGCAGGTCGAGCCGGGGTCGCGGCTCGAGGGCTACTACCTGGGCATGCACGCGTTCGGCCTGGAGGAAACGGGCGACTACGCGCGTGCCGAGGAGGCCGGGCAGCGTGCGGTTGCGAGCGACCGGTGCGACGCCTGGGCGATCCACGCGGTGGCGCACGTGCTCGAGATGACCAATCGCGTCGAGGACGGCCAACGCTGGCTGTCGACCCGCTCGGACGACTGGGCCCCCGACAACTTCTTTGCGGTGCACAACTGGTGGCACCTCGCGCTCTACTATTTCGACCAGCAGCGCTGGCCGGAAGTGTTCACGCTGTACGACACCCGCGTGCGCGGAACCGACTCGACGGTGATCCTGGACATGCTGGACGCCAGCGCGCTGCTGTGGCGCCTCGAGCTGCACGGCGTCGACGTCGGCGGGCGCTGGCAGCGTCTGGCCGAGGCGTGGGAGCCGCGGATCGACGACGGCTGGTACGCCTTCAACGACATGCACGCGATGATGGCGTTCGCCGGTGCGGGACGGCGCGATCTCGTCGAGCGCCTGCTGCAGGTCATGGAGGCCACGGCGCACCAGTCGAACGACAACGGCGCGATGACCCGCGTCGTCGGCCTGCCCGTCGCGCGGGCCCTGCTCGCGTACCGGGACGGACGCCACGCGGAGGCCGTCGAGCTGCTCCGGCCCGTCAAGGCCATCGCTGCCCGCGCGGGCGGCTCGCACGCGCAGCGCGACCTGCTCGGGCAGACGCTGCTCGCCGCGGCGGAGAAATCCGGCCAGCGATCCCTGGCCCGCGCGCTGATGAACGAACGCCTGGCGCTCAAGCCGCGATCGGCGATGAACGTCGCGTGGCGGCAGCGTCTCGACGCGGCCGGCTGACGGGCGTCGTGGCGTGAGCGGGGCCACGGGAGCGCACTCGACGCCGGCGGTCGAGGCGGCCTATGCGCGCGTCAGCCGGCGCATCGTCCCCGTGCTGTTCCTCGCCTACGTCGCGTCCTACATCGATTCGTTCAACATCGGCTTCGCGCAGCTGCAGATGAAAGGCCACATCGGCCTCTCGGACACGCTGTACGGCATCGGCGCAAGCCTGCTCGTCGTCGGCCAGCTGCTGTTCATCGTGCCGAGCAACCTGCTGCTGCACCGCTACGGTGCGCGTGCGACGCTGCTGCGAGTCATGGTCTGCTGGGCGCTCGGCTCGTTCGCGCTGGCCTTCGTCACCACCCCGCTGCAGTTCGTCGTGCTGCGCTTCGTCACGGGCGTCCTGACGGCGGGCTTC
>WBZM01001495.1_pt1 | contig 22990 bp, 21 predicted proteins | sample 5204271 | NCBI WGS metagenome assembly WBZM01 (sample SAMN12344346, study PRJNA552823) | activated sludge metagenome | biome: Activated sludge suspended growth; feature: Nitrification reactor; material: Wastewater; isolation source: activated sludge from nitrification reactor of wastewater...
ATCGCGAAACGCAGACCTTCTTCCATGGCGATCGGCGAAATCAGCTTGACCGTCATCTGCACGTTGTCGCCCGGCATCACCATTTCGACGCCTTCCGGCATCGCGATCGCTCCGGTCACGTCGGTCGTCCGGAAGTAGAACTGCGGCCGATAGTTGTTGAAGAACGGCGTGTGGCGTCCGCCCTCCTCCTTCGACAGCACGTAGACTTCGCCGGTGAAATGCGTATGCGGCTTGATCGAACCAGGCTTCGCCAGCACCTGACCACGCTCGACATCTTCCCGCTTGATCCCGCGCAGCAACACGCCGACGTTGTCGCCTGCCTGCCCCTGATCGAGCAGCTTGCGGAACATCTCGACACCGGTGCACACCGACTTCACGGTCGGCCGGATGCCGACGATCTCGACTTCCTCACCCACCTTGATGACACCCCGCTCGACCCGCCCGGTCACCACCGTGCCCCGCCCAGAGATCGAAAACACGTCTTCGATCGGGCACAGGAACGGCTTGTCCACCGCGCGCTGCGGCGTCGGAATGTACGCGTCCAGCGCTTCCGCCAACGCCATCACCGAACCTTCGCCGAGTTCGCCCGGATCGCCTTCCAGCGCTTTCAGCGCCGATCCCTGGACGATCGGAATGTCGTCACCCGGAAAATCGTACTTCGACAGCAGCTCGCGAACTTCCATGTCCACCAGTTCGAGCAGCTCGGCGTCGTCAACCATGTCGCACTTGTTCAGGTACACCACGATGTACGGCACACCCACCTGGCGCGCCAGCAGAATGTGCTCGCGCGTCTGCGGCATCGGCCCGTCCGCCGCCGAGACGACCAGAATCGCTCCGTCCATCTGCGCCGCGCCGGTGATCATGTTCTTGATGTAGTCCGCGTGACCCGGGCAATCGACGTGCGCGTAGTGCCGATTGGCCGTCTCGTATTCAACGTGCGCCGTGTTGATCGTGATCCCGCGCGCCTTTTCCTCCGGCGCCGCGTCGATCTGGTCGTAGGCCTTGGCCACACCGCCATACTTCTTCGCCAGAATCGTCGTAATCGCCGCCGTCAGCGTCGTCTTGCCATGATCGACGTGCCCAATCGTGCCCACATTCACGTGCGGCTTCGTACGTTCGAATTTTCCCTTGGCCATTTACCGTTTCCTCACTCAAGTCCTATTTCTTGTTGATCACCGCTTCAGCGACGTTCTTCGGTGCCTCGGCATAATGCTTGAATTCCATCGAATACGTGGCGCGCCCCTGCGACAAGGAGCGTAGCGTCGTCGCGTAACCAAACATCTCGGCGAGCGGCACCTCGGCTTTGATCGCCTTCATATTGCCGGGCAGATCTTCCATTCCCTGGACCATCCCACGGCGGCTGGACAGATCGCCCATCACGTTGCCCATGTAGTCCTCCGGGGTCTCGACCTCGACCGCCATCATCGGTTCGAGCAACGTCGGCGCAGCACGCCGCATGCCCTCCTTGAAGGCAATCGCCGCGGCCATCCGGAAGGCGTTCTCGTTCGAATCAACGTCGTGATAGGAACCTTCGAAGAGCGTGAACTTGACATCGACGACCGGAAAGCCGGCCAGCACGCCACTGGTGATCGCGTCCTGCAGGCCCTTGTCAACCGCCGGAATGTATTCGCGCGGCACCGTTCCGCCCTTGATCGCGTCAACGAACTCGTAGCCCTTGCCCGCCTCGTTGGGCTCGATCTTCAGCCAGACGTGCCCGTACTGCCCGCGTCCACCCGACTGCTTGACAAACTTCCCTTCTTGTTCGACAGCCTTCTTGATGCACTCGCGGTAGGCAACTTGCGGCGCGCCAACGTTGGCGTCCACGCCGAACTCGCGCTTAAGACGGTCAACGATGATTTCCAGGTGCAGCTCACCCATACCGGAAATAATCGTCTGCCCAGACTCTTCGTCAGTACGCACACGGAACGATGGATCCTCCTGCGCCAGCCGACCGAGAGCGACACTCATCTTTTCCTGGTCCTGCTTCGTCTTCGGCTCGACTGCGACGTGAATCACCGGCTCGGGGAAGATCATGCGCTCGAGCGTGATGGTCGCCGCCGGGTCACACAGCGTTTCACCGGTGGTCACTTCTTTCAGGCCAACACAGGCGGCAATATCGCCCGCCAGGACCTCCTTGATTTCCTCACGGTTGTTGGCGTGCATCTGGAGGAGGCGACCGATCCGCTCGCGCTTGCCCTTGGTCGGGTTGTACACCGTGTCGCCCGACTTGAGCGCACCGGAATAGACGCGGATGAAAGTGAGCTGGCCGACGTAGGGGTCGGTCATCAGTTTGAAGGCGAGCGCCGAGAACTTGGCGTCGTCGGCGGCTGCACGCGTCGTCGAGCTTCCGTCGTCCTTTTCGCCAACTACCGGCGGAATGTCTACCGGCGACGGCAGGAGGTCGATGACCGCATCGAGCATCCGTTGCACGCCCTTGTTCTTGAAAGCCGTGCCACAGAGGGCGGGCTGAATTTCGCAAGCGATTGTCCGCCGCCGCAGGCCTTCGATAATGTCGGCTTCGCTCAGATCGCCTTCCTCGAGGTACTTGTCCATCAACTCTTCGCTCGATTCGGCCGCCGCTTCGACCATCTTGCCACGCCACTCATCGGCCTCGGCACGCAGCTCGGCCGGTACTTCGCGATAGTCGAACTTCATTCCCAGCGACGCTTCATCCCAATAGATGGCCTTCATCTTGATCAGGTCGACGACGCCTTCAAAGCGTTCTTCCCGCCCAATCGGAATGACGATCGGTATCGGATTCGCCTTCAGACGGAGCTTCATCTGCTCGACGACCTTGAAGAAATCCGCACCCTGGCGATCCATCTTGTTGACGAAGGCAAGCCGCGGAACCTTGTACTTGGTCGCCTGCCGCCAGACGGTCTCGGACTGTGGCTGAACCCCACCGACCGCGCAGTAGATCATGCACGCGCCGTCCAGGACACGCATCGAGCGCTCGACCTCAATCGTGAAGTCGACGTGCCCTGGCGTATCGATGATGTTGATTCTGTGCTCCGGGCGATCGAGCTGCATTCCTTTCCAGAAGCAGGTCGTAGCGGCCGAGGTGATCGTGATCCCGCGCTCCTGCTCCTGCGCCATCCAGTCCATCGTGGCCGCACCGTCGTGGACTTCACCAATCTTGTGGTTGATCCCGGTATAGAAGAGGATGCGCTCGGTTGCCGTGGTTTTGCCGGCGTCGATGTGCGCGCTGATACCAATGTTCCGGTAACGCTCAATAGGGGTTTTGCGTGCCACAGTATAAGCCTTGAATGATAAAGAACGATCGACGGCGGCTCTGGCCGCCGCGAGTGGTGCCCTAGAACCGGAAGTGTGCGAAGGCCTTGTTGGCCTCAGCCATGCGGTGAACCTCGTCGCGCTTCTTCACCGCACCACCGCGACTCTCAGAGGCGTCGAGCATCTCGGCCGCCAAACGCTGCCCCATCGACTTTTCCGACCGCTTGCGTGCCGACTCGCGCAGCCAACGCATCGCCAACGCCATGCGCCGACTCGGCCGGACTTCAACGGGAACCTGGTAGTTGGCGCCGCCCACACGCCGGCTCTTGACCTCGACCAACGGCTTGATGTTGCCGAGCGCCGAGCCGAACACCTCGAGCGGATCCTTGCCGCTCTTGTTGACGATCTGGTCGAAGGCGCCATAAACGATGCGTTCGGCGACGGACTTCTTGCCGCTCTTCATGATCGTATTGACGAACTTCGAAACGTCAACGCTGCCGAACTTCGGGTCGGGCAAAATATCGCGTTTGGGCACTTCACGGCGACGGGGCATAACAACCTCTCTTAATTACAATTCAGTCGAAGGGGGAGACGCATGCCCCTCCCGGCTACGCGTCGAGCGCGACCTTCGCGCCAACAACCACTCAAGCAGCCTTCGGCCGCTTGGTACCGTATTTTGAACGACCCTGTTTGCGCTTCTTCACGCCCTGGGTGTCCAGCGAGCCGCGCACGGTGTGGTAGCGAACGCCCGGCAGATCCTTGACGCGACCACCTCGAATCAGGACCACCGAGTGCTCCTGCAGATTGTGGCCTTCCCCGCCAATATACGAGATCACCTCGAAGCCGTTCGTCAAGCGCACCTTGCACACCTTGCGCAGCGCCGAGTTCGGTTTTTTCGGCGTCGTCGTGTAAACACGGGTGCACACGCCGCGCTTCTGAGGACAGTTCCCAAGAGCCGGCACTTTGCTCTTGCTGCGTACCGCTTCCCGAGGCTTGCGCACGAGCTGGTTTATGGTTGGCATTCTTCCACCCCTATTTTCGATGCAGTCACCGGCAGAACAAAAAAGCGGCACCTGCAGGAGACCAGCGCAATCAGACGATCACCCTGGCGATAGACATGACCCGCGCTCGCAACACAAAACGCGCCGACCGCGACAAAGACCGGCGATTTTATGGGTTCTGCTGCCGCAAGTCAAGCAATGGCGCATACCGCATACCGTCCGCCCTGGCGATCACGCTGGCCGATCGAGGGTGTTTCCCGGAAAGCCGGGCTTGCGCCGCAGCGGCGGTCAGTTTGCCCGAAACTAGCCGCAAGAAGGGGGCGTGCGATCGCCCGAGAGCACCATCACGGCGTCCGCCTCGATCAAGGCACCGCGCGGCAGCGCGCCGACGCCAACAGCTGCGCGCGCCGGGAAGGGCTCGGAGAAATAGCAGGCCATGACCTCATTGACCGTCGTGAAGTGGTTCAGGTCGGTGAGGTACACGTTCAGTTTGACGATGTCGGCGAGCGTTCCGCCGGCAGCCTCGGCAACCGCCTTGAGGTTCTCGAAGACGCGCACGATTTGAGCATCTATTCCCTGCACCATCTGCATGCTCACCGGATCAAGGCCGATCTGCCCGGAAAGATACACCGTTCGGTCAACGGCCACAGCCTGCGAGTATGTACCGATAGCGGCTGGCGCCAGGGGGCTTGCAACGATCGTCTTGCGCATGTTCGCTTCCTCTACAATGCGGGTTGAAAATTGGAGATGGTATATGACGAGAACGGTGATCGCCAACCTGGAACGAATGCTCGGCAGCCCTCGCGACGGCGCTCTGCTGCGCTATTCCCTTGGTGCGGAGTACCTGAAGGCAGGTGAGGTCGATCAGGCGGCAACGTACCTGGCGGACGCTGTCGCCCGTGAACCGACGTATTCCGCCGCCTGGAAGCTGCTTGGCCGAGCTTTGACCGAATGCGGTCGAACGGCGCAGGCGGTGGCTGCCTACGAACAGGGGATCGCCGTCGCGACCGCCAAGGGCGATGTGCAGGCGGCCAGGGAAATGGCGGTCTTCGCCCGCCGCCTACGGCAAAAGGCACCCGGCCAAGGCGAAGCCTAGACGGCTAGCGGGCCTTGCCTGCGAGCGGCGCGGTTTCGACTCCCAGTTCCTTCAGCCTCCGACGAATCACCGCGACTTCGGCACGCGTCCTGAATGGACCGATGCGCAGACGCGTTTCGACCGTTGCCGGAATACCTTCCTGGGCGAGCTGCGCCTGCAGACTTTCGGCTCGCCGGACATCGAGCAGCAGATCCGACTGCAAGGTGTAGCCAGGCGTCGTGCGGGGAAGCGCGACCGCCGGCTGAGCAGGCGGCACGGCGCTTGCCACCGATGGGGCGAGTGGCGGTGCTTCCTTCGGCACATCGCCGACAGCGCGTGCTGGCGCAGGTAACTCCGCGGGTACACGGGCAACCGGGGCCCGGCTGGCACCGGCCGGCGAAGCACCCGCCACAGGCTGCCCGGAAGGCGGTGGACTGCTGCTTGGCGAGGCACTCGCCGCTTGCTGACTAACGGCCGCCGGCAGCTCTGCTACTGGCGGCGTTGGTGCTGGCTCGGCGGCTTGCTCGACGGGCGGTGGCGGGGCGACTGTCGCCGCCGGCGCTTCCTTCCGGCGTACCGGAACCGGCTCGGTGAACTGCGTGCTGGCAACCATCGCCTCATCCTGCGTATTCAGATAGTCGAAGATTGCCAGTGCAGAAAGGAGGACGACGATCAGCATCCCCGCGACGCCCATGCGGCGCAACAGTTGCCGCTTCAGCTCGGCCTGCCCATCCCCGTCGGGCGCTGACGCGCGCGCTCCAACAGGAGGTTCTGATGCCGGAGAAGAGCCTGTTTCGTCGCCTGCCGATTGGACTGCCATCGTCTTGTCCTGCTCCTTTCCTGTTCACTGAATGCCGTCTTGGCGATTGCGCGCCAGCGCGACAATCAGGTCTGCCTCGGCGCGCGCAATCGCGCAGTGGCGAGCAATGGTCGCTGCATCGTGTCCCTGCGTCGCCAGTTGCATTGCATCCTTGTAGAGCGGCGCCGTCGCAGCCACCGGTTCGGCCGCCTGCGCCAAGATGCGACGGATGTCTTCACGTGCAGCGAGCAGGTCCGAGCGCAGCTCGTCAAGCTCGTCACGCAACTGGTATACGTCGCGCTGCAGCGCGTCGATCAAGGCTTGTCCCGGGATCTCGGGCGGCGGCTCGTTCCAGGCGAAATCCGGCTCGTCGGGAAGCGCGACGGCACTGGCGGCGGGCAACCCGTCGACCGGCGCAGCCAGCAACGCGGCGTCGGCAACCGCTACTTGCAATTCGCCCGAAGGTGCCACTGTCGCTGTCGCTGCCGGTGCCGGTGCCGGTGCCACTGCCGGCCCGGCGGTGGGCGCAGGCTGGCCGGCCGCTGCATCAGCCGCCTCCGCCACCTTGCCCTTGCCCAACAGCATCGTCGCCTGCAAATCACGTCGCAAGCGTCGCATCCGCACAAAGAGGACGATGATATAAAGCAGCAGCAGCGCGATGATCGCAATCAATCCTTCGCGCCAGCCCAGACTGCTCAGTTGCTCGATATCCATTGCGCGCCTTGGTCACCGTGTTCGGCGAACATTATGCCAGACACTTTGCTCGCCACGCGGTCATTGCGCCGCACGAGCACAAGGCCAAGGTTGCCGGCGACCGATGATCCGCGCGGCGAACAACGAGGCCCGCCAGATCAAGCAAAAAAGCCCTCGTCGAGCAAGTTCGGCGAGGGCTTGCGACGACCCGGAACAGCTTACCGAATCGCTTCGAAGACGCCAGCAGCACCCATGCCGGTGCCGATGCACATGGTGACCATGCCGTAGCGCTGCCCCGTCCGGCGCAGACCGTGAACAAGCGTCGCGGTGCGGATTGCTCCAGTGGCGCCCAGCGGATGGCCGAGCGCGATCGCCCCACCCAAGGGGTTGACGCGCGCCGGGTCGAGCTCCAGCGTGCGCATGACGGCCAGCGATTGCGCCGCGAACGCCTCGTTGAGTTCGAACCAGTCGACGTCGTCCTGCCGGATTCCGGCCAGCTTGAGCGCGCGCGGAATCGCTTCGATCGGACCGATGCCCATGATCTCCGGCGCAACACCCGCCACCGAGTAGGCGGCAAAGCGTGCCAGCGGCGTCAGATCGAACTGCCGGAGGATCTTTTCCGAGACGAGCAACACTGCCGCTGCTCCGTCCGACATCTGCGAGCTGTTACCGGCGGTCACCGTGCCGCGTGCTGCGAACGCCGGCCTCAGCCTGGCGAGTCCATCAAGGCTGCTGTCCGCGCGCGGGCCTTCGTCGTCCTTGGCCAAGTATTCTCTGACAACCACTTCGCCGCTACGCAGATTGGGCACATGGGCTTTCACCGCATAGGGCGAGATTTCCGCCGCGAAGTGCCCAGCCGCGATCGCCGCGCAAGCCTTCTGGTGCGAACCCAGGGCGAAAGCGTCCTGGTCGGCGCGCGAGACCTTCCAGCGCTCGGCAACCTTCTCGGCCGTGATCCCCATGCCGTAGGCGATCGCATAATGCTCTTCGCGGGCAAAGATGGCCGGATTGAGCGCGATCTTGTTGCCGGTGATCTGGTTGAGTAGCGACATCGTTTCGGTGCCGGCACCGATCATCACATCGGCTTCGCCCAGACGAATGCGATCCGCCGCCATGGCCACCGCCTGTAAGCCGGAAGCGCAGAAACGGTTGATCGTCACGCCAGGTACGCTGTTCGGCATTCCCGCCAGCAACAGCCCGATGCGGGCGACATTCATGCCCTGCTCCGCTTCCGGCATCGCGCAGCCGACGATCACGTCCTCGACCAGCGCCGGATCGATCGCCGGCACCTGCGCGAGAACCGATCGCAGCGCGTGCGCCAGCATGTCGTCCGGCCGGACATGACCGAGCATCCCCTTGCGCCGGCCGACCGGCAGGCGCGTGGCGGCGACGATGTATGCGTCCTGAATCTGTTTGCCCATCTTTCGTTTTCTCCTTGCTCGTTCAGTTGCGCAGCGGCTTGCCGGTTTGCAGCATGTGCTGGATGCGCTGTTGGGTCAGCGGATTCTTCAGCAGCTCGACGAAGAGCTTGCGCTCGACGGTCAACAACCACTGTTCGTCGACCAGCGAACCGGTCTCGACCTCGCCGCCGCAAAGGGCGGTGGCCGCCGCCTTGGCCACCGCGTAGTCGTGCGCTGAAATCATCCCGCCTTCCTTCATGTTGGCGAGCATCATCTCGCAGTTGGCAATGCCGGTACGCCCGGCAACCTTGATGCCGCGCGCCGGCAGGCGCGGGTAGTAGCCCGCCTCGGCGAGGCCGCGCGCCTCACGCAAAGCGATATAGAGCAGTTCGTTCGCGTTGAAGACGATGCGGTCCGCCTCCAGCGCAAAACCGAGTTCCTTCGCCTGCACGCCGCTTTTCGACACGGTGGCCATGGCAATCGTCATGAATGCCGGCTGGATGAACTCGAACGGGTCGTTGCCGGCGGTCTTTGCAGCCATCTGTCCGGCGCGCAGGGCAAACTCCTTGCAGCCGCCACCGGCCGGAATCAGGCCGACGCCGGCTTCCACCAGACCAATGTAGCTTTCCAGCGCGATCACTCGCCTGGCCGCGTGCATCAGAAACTCGCAACCCCCGCCGAGCGCCATCCCTTGCACTGCGGCGACCACCGGCACGGTAGCGTACTTCAGGCGGAGCGAAGTGTTCTGGAACTCGGCGACGTACCTTTCCAGGAGCTCGAACTGTCCGCCGGCGATCGCCTCGGCAACCTCCTTGAGGTTGGCGCCGAAAGCAAAAGGCGCTTCGTGCCAGACGACCAGGCCGCGATACTCCGCCTCAGCCCGCGCGATAGCCTCCTGCAGACCGACGATCACCTCGCGGCCCAGGGTGTGGTTCCTGGTCTTGACGCTGACGATGGCGATCTCCGGGTCCACCTGTGGCAAGCACCACAGGCGGACGCCCTCGTTTTCCCACAGCACGCGACCGACCGCCGCCGTCTCGCCGAGCACACGCTCGGGAAAGACCTGGCGTTGATAAACCGGCAGTGACGAGCGCGCCACGTAGCTGTCCGTGCGCGCCGAGTACGAACCCTGCGGCGTGTGCACCCCGCTCTCCGCGACGCGGCCGAAAACCCAGGCGGGGAGCGGCGCCGAACTCATCGATGCGCCGCCAGCGATGTCGCTCTGCACGGCCTCGGCAATCGCCGACCAGCCGGCCGCCTGCCAGCTCTCGAACGGACCCTGCGCCCAGCCAAAGCCCCAGCGCATGGCAAAATCGACATCGCGTGCGTTATCGGCGATGTCGGCCAGATGGTAAGCGGCGTAATGGAAGATGTCGCGGAAGATGGCCCACAGGAACTGCGCGTGCGGGTGCCCGCTGGCGCGCAACTGGGCGAACTTTTCCGTCGGGTCGGGATTTCTCAGGATACCGAGCACGCCCGCATCGATCTCGCCACCGCTGTCGCGATAGTCCTGTGCAGCGACGTCGAGCACCTTGATCGCCCGACCATCCTTGCGAAAGATTCCGCAGCGCGTCTTCTGGCCGAGCGCCCCTTTGCCGATCAGCGCCGCCAGCCAGGCCGGTACAGTGTAGTAATCGTGCCAGGGGTCGCCGCCCAGAGTGTCCTGCATCGTCTTGATCACGTGTGCTAGCGTATCGAGTCCGACGACATCGGCGGTGCGGTAGGTGGCGCTCTTCGGTCGCCCGATGATCGGCCCGGTCAAGAGGTCGACGACATCGAAACCCAGGCCCAGCCGCTGCGTGTGATGCATGACCGCGAGTATGGAGAAGACGCCGAGGCGATTGGCAACGAAATTTGGCGTGTCGAGCGCGCGCACGATCCCCTTGCCGAGACGCGCTACGAGCCATGACTCGAGCTGGTCGAGGAGCGCCGGGTCAGTTGCTTGCGTGGCGATCAGTTCGACCAGATGCATGTAGCGCGGCGGATTGAAGAAGTGGATGCCGCAGAAACGCGAGCGAAGGGCTTCGGGCAGGCCTTGCGCAAGGCGGTTGATCGACAGCCCGGAGGTATTCGAAGCAATGATCGCGCCGGGGGCGATAAAAGGCGCGATCTTGCGGTAGAGATCATCCTTCCATTCCATCTTTTCAGCGATGGCTTCGATGATCAGATCGCAGTCCGCCAGTTGCGCGAGGTGCTGCTGATAATTGGCGGCGTCGATATACGCGACGCGGTCCCGGCTTGCCAGCGGCGACGGCTCGTGCTTCCTGAGGGCGTCGATCGCCCTGGTGACGATGCCATTCGGATTGCCATCACCCGCTGGCAGGTCGAAAAGCACCACCGGTACTTCGGCATTCGCGAGGTGCGCGGCGATCTGCGCGCCCATCACGCCCGCCCCGAGTACGGCGGCCTTGCGTACGATGAAGTTGCTCAAGCTGTTCTCCTTTTCTGGTCGTCCACGCTCGCCGGGAACACCCCGCAGCAGCGCTGCACACGCTACTCAAACGAACGTTTGAATTATACGTGATCAGTCTGCCACGTCAAGCGAAACCTGGCGCGGGCCGCCTGATCCGCGGACAAAAAAAAGCCCCGAAAACGGGGCTTTTCTTGCCAGAGCGGGGCGGGGCTCAGAAAGCGAGCGAATATTGCGCGCCCAGAATCCAGACGCTGGCGTCGTACTCGCCGGTCACCGTCCCGCGGTTGGTCAGCGGACTGGCCGTGGTCTCGTTCTTGTTGATCTTCGGATTCTTGACATACAGGTACGCCAGGCCAAGCTCGAGCGTCTGCTCCTTGGCCGGCTTCCATTGCGTACCGACGGAGAACCAGGTGCGGTCGTTGTCGGGCAGCGAGGTCAGGCGAGTGCTCGCTTTCTTCACCGGCGTCTGGTCGTAGGCGACGCCAAACTGCAGCTTGACTGCGTCCGACAGCGCATACGTGGCGCCCAGAGCAACGCGGTAGGTATTCTGGAAGTTGGTGTCGAGCCGTTGCGCTCGCACGCCGTTCTGCAGACCGGAGGTGCGGTAGATATCGACATTCTTGATCGTGCTCCAGCCCGTCCACGACACGTCACCCAACATGTCCCAGCGATCGCTCAGTCGCTGATTGACGCTGACGATGAACGTGTCCGGCACCTTGATGTCGGCCTTCACGTCGCTCGCACCGCCACCGGCTCTGAGCGCCGCGGCCGTTCCTTCACCAAGAGCCGAGCCGTCGCTGCTCAGCTTGACCTTGCCGTCCGTATGGTACTGAATCGCGGAGCGATACGATACGCCCACACGCGTCGACGGAGACAGGGTAAACAGCGCGCCGACGTTCCAGCCCCAGGCATCGTCGCTGAGATTCATATGCGACGTGACGCGGGAAAGGCCAAGCGTGGCGACACTCACCTGCCGATAGTAGTCGGCCTCGATCCTCTGCCAGCTCAGGCCCGCACCCAGCGACACCAGGTCATTGACCCTGAAGGCAATCGAAGGATTGAGGTTGAACGTCTTGATGTCGAACTCGTTCGACTGGGCGCTACCGCGCCACGGGTCGTCATACTTGGTCTTCAGGCCAAACGGTGCGCCGATGCCCAGGCCGAGATAAACGTCCTTGTTCAGTGCCCATGAGGCGTAGGCATTCGGGATAAAGCCCCAACCCCCGGCATCACCGCCCTCGTCGGCGCCCGCCGTCCCGCCGGCCCCAAAAACGCCAACCTGCGATCCCTTGTCGTTGAACTTGAAACTCGTCTTCACCGCGCTCAGTCCGCCGGATGCCGCCAGACGCGGCAATTGCGTCATCCCGGCCGGGTTCCAGTAGATCGTGCTGGCGTCGTTCGCCTTGGCGGCCGACCCCGCAAAGGCGTTGCCCAGCCCACTTCCCTGCTCGAGAAGCTGGAAGCCCGCGGCGCCCGCGCCACCGGCAAAAGCCGCCAGGAACATGACGGACATCACCTTCATCGATTGCTTGTGCAACATCTCGAACTCCTCCTAGGATGGTGTGTCAGCAGTGGTGCGTCAGTCGTCTGCCCACCACGTTGTAAAAGCGTTCTGCCAAGCTATCCTAAGGCGGCTATCAAGAAAATTGTCGAGTTAATCGATTTCCGGCAGCTCCCTTTTCTCGCCGTGTTGGTTAATTGCAACATAGGTCAGCACGGCTTCCGTCACCTTCACGGTAATCGGCTGTGCCGGATGCCGTTCGGCGTAGACCTCGACCCGGACCCGCATCGACGTGCGGCCGGTATCGACCACATCGGCATAGAAGCTGACCAGATCGCCAACCGAAACCGGCTGCTTGAAGAGGAAGGAGTTCACCGCCACCGTCGTCACCCGCCCGCGCGCCCGGCGCATGGCGGGAAGCGCGCCGGCGACGTCAACCTGGGCCATGATCCAGCCACCAAAGACGTCACCTTGCGGGTTCACATCGGCCGGCATCGGCACGACGCGCAGGATGGGTTGCCCGTCGGGCAATCGGGTCATCGTGTCAGGCATGTCGACTCCGCAAGTAGTTCAGGGGCCCCCCGGTGAAAGGGGCAAAACCGGTTCCGAAAATGATGCCGGCGTCGGCCAGATCGGCGTCCGCCACGACGCCTTCGGCGACGAGTTGTTGCGCGCGCTCGAGCAGCGGCTGCAGCAGACGTTCAGCGAGCCCCGCGGGTACGGCGCCCGGACTGGCTTTCGCCGGTTTTCCGGCACGGTATTCGTAGAAACCGCGCCCCGCCTTCTTGCCGAGCTGGCCGGCAGCAAAACGCTCAAGCAGGCAGCGCGGCGGCTCTTCGGCGGGGTTCGCCAGACTCCTGCCGGCGGCCATAGCCACGTCGAGACCAACCATATCGACCAGTTCGATCGGGCCCATCGGCATGCCGAAGGCGAGCATCGCCTCGTCGACCGTCTCCGGTGCCAGTCCCTCATCGACCGCGCGCATCGCCGCCAGCATGTACGGTCCGAGCACCGCGTTCACCAGAAAACCGGGCGCGCTCCTGACCGGCAGCGGCAGCCGGTCGATCTGGCGGACAAAGGCGATCGCACGCCGTATCGCCTGCGCATCGCTGTCCTCGGCATTGACCACCTCGACCAGCGGCATGCGGCTGACCGGGTTGAAGAAATGGATGCCGATCAAGCGCTCCGGCCGGGCGAGAACGCTGCGCAGGTCCTCCAGCCGCAAGCTCGAGGTATTCGTCGCGAGCACGGCGTCCGGCCGGATCACCGCCTCCAGACTCTGCAGCAGCGCCTGCTTGGCACCGACGTTCTCGAAGATGGCCTCGATCACGATATCGGCCTGCCGCGCCCCGTTCCCGTCAGGGTCCGGAATCAGGCGATCAAGCACGCGGCGCAGTTCGCGCTCGTCGCGGATTCGCCGGCTCCACGCCGCGTAAGCGCGCTGCAGGGCCGGTGCGATACGCTCGATTCCCTGGTCCTGCAGGGTCACCGTCAGTCCGCGCAGCGCACACCAGGCGGCGATGTCACCGCCCATGACGCCGGCACCGACGATGTGCACCCGCTGCGCGGAAAAGTCGCTGCCTTTGGCAAAGGCCTTCAGACGCTCCTGCAGGAAGAAGACGCGCACCAGATTGCGTGCGGTCGGCGAACGCACGATGGTATCGATCAGCTCGGGCGCCGCCAGTGCGTTGCCCTGGTGGCGCGCCCACAGATCGATGATCGCGTAGGGCGCAGGATAGTGCTCGGGGCGCGCGCGGCGGGCAACCTGACGCCGCGCGCCGCGCGCGACGAGCTGTCGCAGCGGACCCGCCAACACGCGCTGCAGCAACGCCGGCCGGCGGCGCGCCTGATTGGCGACGACCAGCATTGCCGCCGCCTGCGTCATTACCCGTGGTGGGACGAGGTCGTCGGCCAGACCGAGGCGCTTCGCCTTCTGCGCGTCGACCGTCTTGCCGGTCAGCATCATGTCGAGCGCCGCCTGCGGCCCGATCCGTTCGGGCAGCCTGAGCATGCCGCCCCACCCCGGAACGATTCCCAACATCACTTCCGGCAGGCCGAGGCGGGTCGCCGGCTCATCGACGACGAGCAGGTAACGGCAGGCAAGCGCCAGCTCGAGGCCGCCGCCAAGACAATGACCACGCACCAGCGCCAGCGTCGGATACGAAACGCGCGCCAGCCGGTTGAACAGGTGCCAGCCACGGGCGACCAGCTCGATCCCCTTCTCCGCCGTATCAAGCTCGGTGAATTCCTCAATGTCGGCGCCAGCGATGAAGCCTGCCGCCTTGCCCGAGCGAAAGATCAGCCCGCGCGGTGGCTGGGCGTCAAAGCGATCGAGCATCCGCGCGAGTTCCTGCAGCACTGCCGTGGACAGCGAATTCGTCGACTCGCGGGCCTTGTCCAGCGTTGCCCAGACGATCCCGTCGGCGTCTTCGGCCAGTTGCCAGTGATCGTAGCCATTCAGCCCCATCTTCATCCCTTCTCCCCCGCTCCGGCCGTCCAACTTCACGCCAGCGCCTCGACCAGCATCGCGCCACCCTGCCCGCCACCGATACAAATGGCGGCAATTCCCCGCTTGCCGCGCGCGCCGCGCAAGGCATGCAACAGATGGAGGACGATGCGCGCACCGGAGGCGCCGACCGGGTGACCAATGGCGATCGCCCCGCCATCGACATTCAGGCGCTCCTCGGGCAGGGCCCCCAAGGCGCCGCTCAGACCAAGCTTCTCGCGGCAGTAGTCCACGTCGTCCCAGGCAGCAAGACAGCCGAGGACCTGCGCGGCAAAGGCCTCGTTGATCTCCCAGAGGTCGATGTCGGCAAGCCCGAGACCGTGCCGCTGCAGGATCGGCGTTGCCGCATGGACTGGCCCCAGCCCCATCTGCGCCGGATCGAGAGCGGACCATTGGCAGTCGCTGATCTTCCCCAGCGGCTTGAGCTGCCAGCGGTCAACCGCTGCTTGTGAAGCAAGAATCAACCACGCCGCTCCATCGCTGATCTGCGAGCTGTTGCCCGGCGTCACCCGACCGTACTTGCGGTCGAAGAAAGGCTTCAGCCTGGCCAGCGCGGACAGGCTCGAATCGGCGCGCACCCCGTCGTCTTCGGCGTGGACCGTTCCCTTCTGGTCGACCAGGGGAACGATTTCCGCCAGGCGTCCAGCCGCGCGCGCGGCGAGCGCACGCTGGTGGCTGCGCACGCTGTACTCGTCCATCTGCTCGCGCGAAAGCGAAAAGCGCCAAGCCAGATTCTCGGCTGTCTGTCCCATCAGCAGGCCGACCACCGGATCGGTCAGACCCTTGAGCAGTCCGATCACCGGCGAGAACAGCTCGCGCGGACGCAAGCGGGCAAACAGTCCGATCTTCTGCCCCAGCGTCTTCGCCTGCATCATCTGAGCGAACCAGCGCACCATCGCCGGCGAGTAGAGGAGCGGCGCGTGCGACAGCGCGTCGACGCCGCCCGCGAGGACCAGTTGCGCGCGGCCGTTCTGAATGTTGGTCATCGCGGAATCGATCGCCTGCATGCCGCTGGCGCAGTTGCGCATGACCGTCCATCCCGGCACCTTGTCGCCGCAACCGAGGCGCAGGGCAACGACGCGACCGATATTGACTTCGTCCGGCGATGGACTGGCGCAACCGAGGATGACCTCGTCGAGATCGTGCGCAGCAAACGGCTGGCGAATCAGCAGCGCGCGCCCGGCCTGCACCGCCAGGTCGCTCGCGGCAAAAGGTCCGGGCGCATTGCGCCCCTTGAGAAACGGCGTTCGCGCACCGTCGACGATATAAACTGGTTGGAAAGCCACCCTCTCTCCTCCATTCGACATTGCTGCTGCCACCCCACCGGCAGCAGCGCGGCGACCGGCCAGGCCGCCGCGCGCACAGCGCGCCCAGGATCAGGCGGCGGCCTTGTGCAACAGCGGCTGGTGCCGCGTCCGGCCAAGATCGTGCGGAAAATCGTCGACCCGGATGACCAGGTCGCGCAGTTCGTTGCGGCGCTTGAGAACGGCATACTCGGCAGCGTTCACGATGCCGGCGCGGAAAGCGGCATGCGCCAGATCACGCACGTTGGCCTCCGGGTTGTCGGCCAGAGCACCGCTCTTCTCGGCGGCGCGAATCCGAGCTTCGATCGCCTCGGCTTCGACCGTTGCGGCAAGCGCCAGTTCGAGCGCACCGACCGCCTCGGATTCGCCTTTCGGCACGTAGGCTTCGGCTGTCAGGCGGTCGCGTGCGGCGGACGGCTCGATCAGCAGCTTGGCGACCTGATGACCGATCCGATCCGACGGCACATCGTACGGGTGTCCGAGCGGGAAGACAAGCCGATAGAGCCAGCGGCCGATCCAGCGCACCGGGAAGTTGGCGATTGCGCCGTCGAAGGCCATCTGCGCCTTGTACATGGCATCCCAGATCGCCCAGTGCAGCAAAGGCGCATCGCTCGGCTGGCGACCCTCGGACTCGTAGCGCTTGAGCGTCGCCGAACACAGGTAGAGCATCGAGAGAATGTCGCCGAGGCGCGCCGACAGCTTTTCGCGCCGCTTCAGTTCGCCGCCGAGAACGAGCATCGAGATGTCGGCGAGGAAGGCAAAAGCAGCCGAGAAACGGGTCAGTTGCTGGTAGTAGCGCCGTGTCTCCGGGGCCACCGTCGTCGGCACGGAGACGAAATGCGATCCCGTCAGACCTTTCCAGAAGGCCCGGAAGCCGTGCCGGATGGTAAAGGCAAGGTGGCCGAACAGCGCCTCGTCGAAGTCGTGCAGGCCTTGCTCGGGGTCCGGGTTGAACGCTGCGCGCATCTCCTTGAGCACGTACGGATGGCAGCGAATCGCCCCCTGCCCGAAGAGGATCATGCTGCGAGTCAGGATGTTCGCCCCTTCGACGGTAATCCCGATCGGCAGTTGCTGATACGCGCGACCGAGGAAATTCGACGGCCCCAGACAGATTCCCTTGCCGCCGACGATGTCCATCCCGTCGTTCACCACCTGCCGGGCACGCTCGGTGACGTGATACTTGGCGATGGCCGAGACGACCGACGGGCGCTCGCCGAGGTCGATCGCGCCGGCGGTCATCTTGCGCACGGCGTCCATCATGTAGGTATAGGCGCCGATCCGGGTGAGCGGTTCCTCGACCCCTTCAAAGCGGCCGATCGCCGTCTTGAACTGGCTGCGCACGCGCGCATAGGCACCGACGGTGCGCGCGGTGATCTGCGCCATTCCGGTGTTGGACGAGGGCAGCGAGATCGACCGACCGGCCGCCAGGCACTCCATCAGCATACGCCAGCCCTGACCGACCATCGCCGGACCGCCGATGACGTAGTCGAGCGGCATGAAGACGTCCTTGCCACGCGTCGGCCCGTTCATGAACATCGCGTTGAGCGGGAAATGACGGCGGCCAAGTTCGGCGCCGGGAGTGTCGCGCGGCACCAGAGCGCAGGTGATGCCGATGTGCTTGCGCTCGCCGAGCAGCCCGTCCGGATCGAAGAGGTGAAAAGCCAGGCCGAGCAGCGTGCACACCGGACCCAGCGTAATGTAGCGCTTGTCCCAGGTGACCCGCATGCCGACGACTTCCCGACCCTGCCAGATGCCCCGGCAGACGATGCCGAAGTCGGGAATCGACGCGGCATCCGACCCGGCCCACGGACTGGTCAGGGCAAAAGCGGGAATTTCCAGACCCTTGGCCAGACGTGGCAGGTAATGGTTCTTCTGCTGCTCGGTCCCATAGTGCAGCAGCAACTCGGCCGGGCCGAGCGAGTTGGGCACCATCACCGAAACCGCCAGCGCAGAGCAGCGCGTCGACAGCTTGGTGACGATTTGCGAATGTCCGTAGGCCGAGAACTCGAGACCGCCGTACTTCTTCGGGATGATCATGCCGAGGAAGCCCTTGTCCTTGATGTACTGCCAGGCTTCCGGCGGCAGGTCGTACAACTCGCTGGTCACCTGCCAGTCGTCCACCAGGGCACAGGCCTGCTCGACCTCGTTATCCATGAATGCCTGCTCCTCGGCGCTCAGGCGGGGAACCGGATAGGCAAGCAGTTTGCTCCAGTCGGGATCGCCGCGAAACAGTTCGCCGTCCCACCACACCGTGCCGGCTTCCAGCGCTTCGCGCTCGGTGTCGGACATCTGCGGCAGTATCCGCTTGTAAGTCTTGAAAATCGACCGGCTGATCAGCGCCCGTCGCAACGGACGGACGCCAAAAAGCACGGCCACGCTCACCAGCGCGAGGCCGATGAAACCCCAGACGATCGTGCCAATCATTGCTGTTTCTCCTGTCGTTATGGTCTGTTGTGCGGCATGCTGCCGCGCCCTTCGTCGGCCACCTCTTGCGGTGACTCTTCTTGTCGGATCGGCAGGTCGCCGAACTGTGGTAGCGGCGCGCGCAAGCCGCCGAGCAGAAACGGCATCAGGCGCTGTGCCAGGCGTCGCGCGTGGACCGTGGCGCCGTCCTCGGGCGACACCGTTTCGCCTGCCAGATCGTCCAGGCCGCAACCGGTGACGACCTCCAGCACATCGGTGCCAGCGATCGCGTACGACATCGCGCCAAGCATGAAATGCAGGCGCCAGACGATCTCCGCCTTCGGTACGTCGGGCAACGCGTGAAAAAGCGCCCGCTTGTAACGATCGATCACTTGCGCGTACTCGCCGGCAAAAAAGGTTCGGATGAACTCGGCCGGATCGGTCAGCGTACGACCCAGCAGGCGCAGGAAGGTCATCCCGCCGAGCGCTTCGTCCTCGCCCATGCGCAAGAGCGTGCCGAAGAAAGCTTCGAGGATCTGCGACGGCTTGAGCGGCGCACCGGCGGCCTGCGCTTCGAGCCGGTCGAGCGCCTGCAGGCGCTGATCGTTCAGCCACGTCAGACGTCGCCGAAAAACCTCGCGCAGCAGGGCCTCCTTGGACCCGAAGTGATAGTTGACCGCGGCCAGGTTGACCTCGGCGGCGCCGGTGATCAGGCGCATCGAAGTCGCCTCGTAACCGTTCTCCATGAACAGCCGCTCCGCGACATCGAGGATGCGCTCGCGCGTATCGTGATTCGCCCTTGGTTCAGACATCTATCGCCATCCCAGAAAAATCAGGCTGCCCGGCCTGAGGAAGCGCCCACAGCGCTCGTTCAACAGAGGTAGACCGGGATCTAGTTCAAACGTTCGTTTAAATTCTAAAGTGGCACGCTGCCGAATGCAAGGCCTATTCGCTGCCAGCGGCGATGTTTCGGCGCGCTGCGCCTTCGGTGCCCTTTCGGCAGAGCGGCAACCCGCTGCGGCAACGGAAGTCCGCCTGCGATGGATAGCCGAGCACCTGCTTGCAGGAACGGTTTGGGCGATGGCTCCGGTCGTCCTTGCCGCGACCGACGGTCAACCCCAGTTCCGGCCCGATGCAGGGCGAGGAGCCGCTGCGGCAGTCCATGTCGCGCAGGGCGCTATCGGATGGTTTCGAGGTCGTCCGTGGTCGCTGCGTGAGCGCGATCACGGCTGCGTTTGCCAACGACTGCGGGCGATCCCGACGATTCACTGCTTGCCGCTTGCACCAACTCGATGCGCAGTACGCGCCCGTGTCGGTCCGAGGGGATCCGAACACAAGCCGCTGGGGCGAGCGGCAGGCGGAAGTTGAGTTCGACGAAGTCCGCGGGCTGCGGCGTACTCCGTGCGCGCTCCGCCCGACTGCTGGCGGTGGCGGCCAAGCGGCGCTTCAAGCTGGTGGTGTAATCGAGCTTCAGCGCAACCGCCACCTTGGTCACGCCAAACCGCCTGGCAAGTTCGGTTGCTGGCAACCACGGTTCGTCCGGACTGCGGGCGCCAAGCGCGCGGCGACTCCGCCACGCGGCGAGTGCAGCCGCGGTGTCGGCGAGTTGCGGATTGGCAAAGAGATGGGATGAAGGCATCGCCAGGGCTCCGGATCGGAATGGACCAGCCCGCCACGCTGACAGACGCCGCCAGCGATTTCACCCTGGGTTGCCAAAAGGACACCGGCGAGCCAGGCGCCCAAACGATCTGGATCGGCTTGCAGCGCGTCATGGACTGCGTCATCGGCCTCCAGTTCATCCGCGAAAGGGATCATGGTATGGGATGAACGGGCAAGCCTGCTTGCTGTTGAAGATCTCCCGGCAAGCGTGCCGGTCAATGGTGTCGCACACCGCATCGAGAGCGCAGTCGGTCGTCAAGGTATTGGCAAGCGCCCAGGCGAGCGCCCGCCGCGAGGCCCAGTCGATCGAGACGAGCAGATAGGAGGAGCCGCGGCGCATCGGAATGCCGGTGATGTCCACCGCCCACACCGGATTGCACCGCTCGACGGCAAGGTCGCGCAGGAGAACCGGATGGATGTCACTACCCCGCTGCCGCCAGGATGTGTTGGGCTTCCGCTAGGGCGCTGCGATGCCCATGCGCGCCATCCATGTGCCGATGTGCCTGCAGCCGGCCTCGAGCGCGTCGGCATGCGCCATCGTCAGATGCGGATCAGCGCTCGCGCGATGGGTCGCGTCATCATCGAAAAGAAACCTGAACCGCGCGCTCCGTCAGTTGCCGCTGCCAGTCCGTGATCGGGTTCGTGTGGATACCATACTGCTACGCCAGATCCGCCAACCTCTCGTCGCCCTTCAGCGCCGCTAGCGCGACCTGTTAACCAACGGCGGTGAGAACGCGCAGCAATCGGGCGCAGAAAAGGGCAGGTCAGCATGGCCGCAAGCGCGGAGCTGCGGCGCTTACAGCCATGCTTCAGCGTACCCGTCCCTTAGCCACATCAAGGGCTTGCCGCGCCGGGCTGGCGGGCTGGCGCCCGCGCTTGACCCGGCTCAGGGCCGACAATCGTCTTGCCCAAGCCTTCGGCTAAGCCAGCTTTCGGCGGTTCTTCGCAGCCACTAACACCCACCGCAAATAGTCGGGAATCGCAGCCTGGCCGACGACGATGCACGGCTGCGCTCGCGGCTCGGGCACTTGCCTATCTGCACGGCGCGAAGCCAGCGCCCGATGGATGCCCAATACGACCCGATCGCTGCAGGTCGCTGCCGCTCCCAAGCCTGTCGACGCCAGCACGGACACAGCTACGGGAAAACCTATTAGACTCCGCAGCGAATCGGCCGAGCCGGCTGAACTGGAGGGAAATTCTATGCTTGGTATGCCGAGCGACTGGACTGCCCTGCTGCTCCTGGTATTCGTACTCGGGATCAAGCATGGCTTGGATGCCGATCACCTGGCTACGATCGACGGGTTGACGCGTTTCAATGCACGTGCCAATCCACCGCTTGCGCGGCGCTGCGGCATGCTGTTCTCACTCGGGCATGGAGCGGTCGTCGTGGTGATCGCGCTTGCCGCAAGCACCCTGATCCGACAGTGGCAAGTTCCCGCCTGGCTGGAAGTCACCGGCGCCTGGATTTCCATCGGCGTCCTCACCTTGCTCGGTCTGGTCAATCTGCGCGCACTGAGCACGACGAGGCCCGATCAGATGGTTGCGCTGGTCGGCGTCAAGAGCCGCTGGCTGGGGCGGCTGGCGCGATCGTCGAAACCCGGCTGGATCATGTTCATCGGAGCCTTGTTCGCTTTCTCGTTCGACACGCTGAGCCAGGCAGCCTTGTTCGCACTGACCGCGAACCAGTTTGGCGGCTGGCAACACGCGTTGGCGCTGGGTTTGTTGTTTACCCTGGGCATGCTGGTCACCGATGGCATCAACGGCCTGTGGATCGCGCGGCTGATCGCGCGCGCTGACCAAATGGCGCTGGTCGCCTCACGCCTGTTGAGCTTCGTGATCTCGTCGCTCTCACTGCTGATTGCCGCGGTCGGGGTGGCCAGCCTCGCTTTTCCAGAGGTCAACACCTGGTCCGAGGGCCGCGAACTGCTTTTCGGCGCGGCCTTGATCTCCTGTGTCGCGGGAAGCTACCTGCTGGCCTTGTACCTGTCGTCTGTCCACGAGCGGGTTCGGACGCCGATCGCGACACCTACCGGTGACCTGCCGATATCGCGCGAGCGCTCGCTCGACTAGCGGAGGCGGGCGCTCCGGAACGGGAGATCCGGCTTCCTTCGCACTGCTGTGCGACGCTTGTTAACACCGGTTGAAAACTGACACGGCTTTGCGACCGTCAGCGTTCAACAATCGATGATGCGCCGTGACTGCCTCTACCTGTTCGCTGCGATCGATAGGTACGCGAGGAGAGTGCTCGCCTGACGGCTCGCCAACACCTTGACGACCAACCCCTGTCCGGTCGCGATGCCGAGGCAAGAGCCAAGCTGACCACGTACGTCCGCTTCAACAACGAGCGCCGAGCGCGGCGCGCCGTGGACGGGAAGACGTCGGACGCCGCCTGCTTCGTGGCCCTTGCGTCGGCCATCCGAAACGGCGGGTAAGGCTTGAGAAAGAGGCTCCGTGAATCGGTAGACGATGCGCCGGGCGGCTTGCCGTGGAAACATCTGGCGACTTTCCCACCGCGCGTCCCCGTCGAACCCGAAAAGAGCTTGATGTTAGACACGCTTGCTCCGCCCGCAAACTCCACCGAGCGCTATCCGATCTGGATAAGAATCCGAGAAGCCCACGACTAACCGCATCACCGGTCAACCGACCAGAACTGGCAGGGCTCCACTTAGCGAAGAGCGCTTTCTGTGGAAGCAAACCGGGCCGCCTCTCTTTGCAACGTATCCTCAATCGATGCGTAGTCGTAGTCGTCCGCCAGGCGGCGCAGAAGTTGACCGAGCGCCGGATCCCGCTCGGCCACCTGGGCGATCAAGGCGTCTATCTGCCCCACGTTAAGCACCACCAGGGCGGCTGCCAAGTCGCGCCGCAAGTCTTCGGGCAGCGCTGCCATGGCCGAGCGCTCGAGTGCGTATTTCGCGGAACGTGACCGGTCGTTTCGCGTCATCGTGACCGGTGGAGAGATGCTGCATGGATAGGGTTGAATGTTACCGTAATCGGTCACGCTTTTG
>WBZM01001496.1_pt1 | contig 22989 bp, 24 predicted proteins | sample 5204271 | NCBI WGS metagenome assembly WBZM01 (sample SAMN12344346, study PRJNA552823) | activated sludge metagenome | biome: Activated sludge suspended growth; feature: Nitrification reactor; material: Wastewater; isolation source: activated sludge from nitrification reactor of wastewater...
CCAGTGGACGCCAAAGTAGAGGCGGGCGATGGCCACTGCGGTGATCAGCAGGGCGGCGGTGGCATAGGGTAGCCAGCGCCAGGCCTGGGCCATGGCCCCGGCCCCCGCCAGACAGACGGCGAGAAAGCCATAGACGACGGTGGCCCGCAGGACGTGGCTGCTCGGGAAGGCCCAGGGCGAGAGCCCTTCCAGGCCAATGTCCGGCCGCGGAACCTGAAGCAGCCATTTGAGCAGCGGCGCCGCCAGCAGACCGAAGGCCAGGGCGGCCAGCCAGTAACCCGCCTGGCGCCGCTGGCCGCGGATCAGGAGCCAGATCAGGACCAGGACGCCCAGGGGCAGGATCACCGCCAGGTCGCCCAGGCGGCTGAGGGCGGCCATGAGGTGGCTGGCGCCCGGGGAGTGCAGGCTCAGCGCCAGATTCAGGACCCACTGGTTGAGGGGCCACTCCGGGGCCTCGGCGATGGCCAGTCCCAGCATGAGGGCGAAGGCCAGGGCCCCGAGGAGCAGGAACCCCGCCAGGCTGGCGAGGGCGCGGGCGTCGGGGTGGCCAGGGTCCGCCAGGGCGCGGGCGATCTCCCCCATCCGTGGATGGACATCCGCCCAATGGAGCAGACCCTGCATCCAGCGTCCGGCCCGGGGGCTGTAAACCAGAAAGAGGCGATGCACCCCCCAGCCGACCAGCCAGAGAGTCAGGATCAGGGCCAGGGCCAGGATGCCCAGGCGAGCCGTGGCCTCCGAGGCCAGTTCCAGGGAGGCCCCCAGCACGATGCCGGGGACGATGTAGGCTGGGGCCCAGGCCAGGGCGGAGAGGACATTGGCGAGGTAGAACTTCTTGGGCTCCATGCCCATCATGCCCGCCACCACCGGGATCACCGCCCGCACCGGCCCGACGAAGCGGCCGAAGGCGACGCTTTTACCCCCGTATTCCCGGAAGAACTTCTCGCCGCGGGCCATGCTGTCCGGGTAGCGGGAGAAGGGCCACATGTCCTTGAGTCGTTCCCGGTAATGGTGCCCCAGCCAATAGCTGATGCCGTCACCGACGATGGCCCCCGCCACCGCCCAGCCCATCACCGGCCAGAAGCTCAGGACCCCCGCCGCGATTGGCGGCCCGGCGCCGACCATCATCACCGCCCCCGGGACCAGCATGCCCACCAGCGCCAGGGACTCGAACATGGCCACGCCGAAGATGAGCAGATAAGCCCAATGCGGATTGGCCGCGATCCAGGCGAGCATGTCCTGAATGAGTTCGGTCATCGGTCAGGGTCCCCTTCGTACCCGTTCAAGCGGGCCTGGCGCCTGGCGGCTGGACATTCCGGCCGCGCGGGGTGGCTATGATCGCGCCGGGGATTCCCCCTGAGCAACAGGCTTTGCAGACTTTGCATCAGGGGGCTCACCCCAGGCCGGTAACCGTCAAGTCGCCTCGGTCAGGCGCGTATCGGTATCCTTAGCGCGGACCCAGCCGGTTGACCGGGCCGCCACGGTTCATGGGCCCATGGACCCCGACGCCGGGCGCAACCCCAACCCCCGGGGCACCCACGCCAACACCAGGGGCGACCCCGACGCCAGGGGCACCCACGCCAACACCAGGAGCGACGCCCACCCCAGGGGCGCCAACGCCGACCCCCGGGGCGACGCCCGCCCCGGGTGCGCCAACGCCAACGCCCGGCGCGACCCCGACGCCGGGAGCGCCAACGCCCACGCCAGGGGCGACCCCGGGGCCGGGAGCACCGATGCCGCGACCGGGATCGACCGCGAGGGCGCTAATGGGAATCAGGAGGGCGCCGAGGACCAGGGGACGGATAACAAGTTTCTTCATGGAACTTGGTCTCAAGGTTAAGGTGGTAGGTGCGGAACAGGTGGGTGAATCACTCAAACCAACGGCGACCCTTTATCGGGTCGCCAGCGATCATCCCAAGAGTGCTAAGTCTGCCATGAGTTGGCGACGATGGGGGAATGCCAGGCCAAAGGCGGGTGTCTATGTGGTCTCATCCTGTCACCCCGCCCCCCTCAAGCCGCCCTTTCCCGAATCCCCGCCAGCACCCCTAGCATCTGCGTGACCCGTGCCGGGGGGAAGATCCCCAGCGGCCCGCGATCATGCACATCGGTATAGGGCGACTGGAACAGCCGTTCCGGCGCCATCACCCCGTTCTGGGTCAGCTCCTCGACGATCAGTTGGATGAATTCGAGCTGATCGGGCGTCACCGTCGCGCCCTGGATGAAGTCGCTGAAGGCCGCCATCGCCGCCTCGCGGTCCAGCCCCACCAGCGAGCGGATGAACAGCCCCAGCCCCTGGGACTGCGCCCTGGCCGCCGCGATCAGCGCCGGGGTGCCGCCGGCCTGGGCCAGCATCTCCTCCAGCGCCGTCAGGTCGGTGGCGGTCAGGGCCTGATTGCGGCGCAGGCGTTGCAGGGCCAGATGGTCCCCGTGTTCCTTGAGGAACCGACGCGCCTTGGCCTTGAAGCGCGCCAGGTCCAGCCCCGCCCCCAGGGGCGGCAGGTCCACCGCCACCGCCTCGCCCAGCTCATCCTGAAAGTCGGTATAGACCAGCCGCCGCTCCCCCGGGGGGATCAGCCGCACCAGGCCGCGCAGGCGCCGCCGCGCCAGCTCCAGCCAGGGGGCGCTCGGGTCCTGCCACAATTCATCGCTGGCCAGGGACTGTATCAGAACCAACTCCGCCCGCACCGCCGGGATGGCGCCCTGTTCCTCCAGGGCGCGGGCGATGGCCTGGAGCCGGTCGCGCGGCCCGGCGATGTCCGGCGTCCCCCGCAGCAGGGCCAACTGGGCGCGCAGCACCAGCAGGTCGAAGCGCTTGGCCGCCTCGTCCGCGTCGGCCAGGGCCGAGGGCAGGCCCGCCACCCGCGTCGCCAGGGCCTCCTGCTCCGCCACCCCCAGCCGCTGCCAGGCCGCCGCCTCCCGGTAGCGCTCCACCACTTGGCGCTGGGGCCGCACCACGAAGTTGTCCAGGGGCATCGCCGCCACCTGTGCCCGCAACCCCTCCGCCAGGTCAAAGCGCCAGCGCGGCTCGCTGGGCTGGCCGCCGTAATCCGGCGCCCGCTCGGTCTCGGCCAGCTCCGGGGGCGGCCCCAGCTTGCGGTCCAGCTCGGCGATGAGCGCCAGCCGGGTCTTGAAGAGCCGCGCGCCCAGAGACTCGGCCACCGCCCCGCCGGCGCTGTCGGGATTGAGGCTGAAGTACTCCAGGTTCTGGCAATAATCGAACAGGTAAAAGTTCTCCTTGTCCCGCCCCGGCCCGAACAGGTCCGGGCACAGCCGCGTGCCCCGCCCCAGCATCTGCCAGAACTTGGTCTTGGAGCGCACCTGCTTGAAGAACACCAGGTTGACCACCTCCGGCACGTCGATGCCGGTGTCCAGCATGTCCACGGAAATGGCGATGTGGGGCGGCTGGTCCGCCTGGCCGAAGGCCTCGATCAGGGTATCGGCATAGGCGGTGCGGTAGCTGATCACCCGCGCGAACTCACCCTTGAGGTGCGGATAATGGACATCGAAGCGGCGGGCGATGAACTCGGCGTGGTCGTTGTTCTTGGCGAAGACGATGGTCTTGCCCAGGCGGTCGCCCCCGGCCACCCGATGGCCATGGGTCATCAGGTGTTCCAGCACCCGGTCCACCGTGTCCTCGTTGAACAGCCAGGCGTTGAGGGCGGCGGGATCGACCTCCTGTGGCGTGCTGCCGTCCTCGTTCCACTCCAGGGCATCCCACTGGTCCTTCTCCTCCTCCGACAGTTCCTCGTAGCGGATGCCCTCGCGCTGGAACTTCAGCGGCACCGACACGGCCAGCGGGGGCACCAGAAAGCCGTCCGCCACCGCCTCCTCCAGGCTGTAGGCATCCGTCGGCACCCCCTCCTCCAGCTCGAACAGGGCATAGGTGTTGCGGTCCACCTCGTCCCGCGGCGTCGCCGTCAGGCCGATGAGCAGGGCGTCGAAGTAGTCGAACAGGGCGCGGTACTGGTGGTAGATGGAGCGATGGGCCTCGTCGACGATGATCAGGTCGAAGTGGCCGACGCCGAAGCGGCGCTCCTCGCCGACGAAGTCCTCGATCAGCCCCATCATGGTCGGGTAGGTGGACACCAGCACCCGGCTCTCGCCCTCGCGCTCGACCAGCAGATTGACCGGCGTCACCGCCGGCAGGTGGCGCTGGAAGGCCTTCACCGCCTGCGTGACCAGGGCCTTGCGATCCGCCAGGAACAGGGCGCGCTTGGCCCAGTTGGCGCGCATCAGCAGGTCGGTGGCGCCGATCGCCAGCCGGGTCTTGCCCGTGCCCGTGGCATGGGCGCCCAGCGCCTTGCGCAGCCGGTCGCGCTCGAAGGCCTCGCCGAAGCGGCGGATGCCCCGCACCTGGTAATGGCGCCCGGCGATGCTCTCGTCCAGGGGGGTCGCCGCCAGCGACTGGCGGGTACGGCGGCGCTGGATCAGCAACGCCAGCTCCGCCGGCTTGTAGAAGCCCTGCACCGGGCGCGGCGGATAGTTCAGGTCATCCCACAGCCAGTGTTCATAGCCGTTGGAATAGAAGATGATCGGGCGCTGGCCGAACATCGCCTCCAGGCAATCGGCGTAGAGCTTGGCCTGCTGCTGGCCGGCGCTGGGGCTCTGGGTGCCGCGCTTGGCCTCGATCAGGGCCAGGGGCCGGCCATCCTCCCCCCACAGGACGTAATCGACATAGCCTCGCCCGCCGGGGGTGGGCATGCCGGTCACCGCCACCTCGCAGTCGCGCGCCGGGTCCAGGCGCCAGCCGGCCTCGCGCAGCAGCAGGTCAATCAGCACCCGGCGCGTCTGCGCCTCGCTGTAGTCATGGCGATCGGGCTCGGCCAGGTTGGCCGCCTTGGCCGCGGCGATCCGCTCCCGCAACTGGCGCAGCTCCTCATCCAGGGCGGCATGGCGGGCCTGGGCGGCGCGCAACTGTTCGTCGCGGGCGATGATCTCCGCCTCCAGGCGCTGAAGCTGGGCTGCCGTCCGCGGCGGCGGCGCGCTGCCCGTGGCCGCGGGGAGCAAGGCGGGATCAAAGCGCAGCCCCGGCGCCGGCCGCGCCAGGCGGCCATAGGTGCGCGCCAGCCAGTAGCAGAAGTGGAACAGCTCTCGCGTGGCGTTGATGGCGTCCTGGGGCGCCATCCGGCGGCTACCGTGCACCGCCAGGTTGCCCAGGTCCTTGATCACTCGGGCCTTGGTGAACAGCGTCTCCCCCACCGTGGCGCGAAAGCCGGGCTCGTGCAGCCGGGCGCTCAGGCTGTCCTGGTAGGGCGGCCGCAGGCCGGGGTCGTGCCGATAGAGCCAGTCCACCGCCAGCTCCAGGGTGCGGCGGGCGTAAAAGCAGGACCCGCGGGGATCGCCTTGCGCCAGGCCCTCCGCCCGGGTCGCCGACTCATGGAGAAAGGACCACTCGGGGGGCTGGAGGAAGGCGAAGTGGCTCATGGCATACCCGCGAAGTGATTCGCTTCTTTCCGGCTCAATGGTTGAAAGTCAGATACCCCCAAGGGGTGATTAATCCAGTGAGCAAGTGACGATTCCGCCAAGGTTTTGGGCTTGGCCTCCTCACACGAGGTCTGCTGAACGAGAAACTTGGCAAAATCGAGAACTTCCGCTTGCTTATGTTCGGGGAGTTTTTCCAAGGTTTGAATCAGCTCGGCATAGCCCATCGCAATGTCCTCAATCAATACAACTCATAATCATGGCAACCATTTCTGGCACCCCTATCAGCGCTCATATCGCCAGGGCCTCATCGATCACTTGCTGGCGCCATTTCTCGGGCAATGCGCGAGGTGTTAAGACATCTACCTCCAGGCATAAGAGTTCCTTCAGCTCGAAGCTTATCGCGCCAATGTCAAACAGCGTCGTCTCCGCCGTCGGCTCTACCAAAATATCCAGATCGCTGACTTCTGTATCCTCCCCGTACAGCACCGAGCCAAACACCCGCGGGTTGGTGACGCGATGGCTCAGGGCGATCTCGCGGATACGGTCACGGTACCGATTCAGGGCTTCAGAGGGGCGCATCAGAGTTCACCTCTAAAAGCGCGGTGTTGAAGGGAGGTGAAAAGTTCATCCAACTCAGCAAGCGAATCTAGTTGCTTCAATAAGTGATTATTAAGCTCGGAAATATAATAAGTGAATTTCGCTTGAAGTGTTTTTGGGGGAACTGGTATCGGTAATGCTCTAATTTCACCAAGTGCAAGAAACTTCTGTGTTCCACCTTTGTTCTTCATTGCAACGATTTTTCTGAAGTGGTCGCTCTTTAAGAAACAAAGAATAAAATTCCTGTCGGGCGAAGAAGGGTGAAACTTAATTAATGCCATATTTTTAATTGCAAATTTAGGCTTGATGTCGACGAGAACTGGATTGCCAATGGTCCCGATCATTGGCATCAAAATATCCCCTTCATCAACCTTTGATCGTCTATTGATGGCGATATAGTCTTTCTCGGAAATTAGGCCAGCTTCACTAAGATCAATTTTCCCATTTCGTAGATTCTTTGTGGTAACTAATGGGAATCCATCGGAAAGGAACTTCGGCGAGTCGTGGGTCCCATCTCGCACGTCGCATAAACTACCAAGCTGGCTTATGCCCCAACCCATAGGATTTATTGCCGGGTCCCCAAATATATCGAGGAAAATCGACTGTGTAAGGTTGTCGAGTAGCGACAAGCCTTCCCGGCGCTTGGCGCGGAGGGCATCGGCTTGGTCGAGGATGGCGGCGATACGGCGTTGTTCGGGGAGAGGAGGAACGGGTATAGGAATTTCAGAAGCGCCGGCTTTAGTCAGCTTTCCCCGTGTTGTGCCGGTTACAAATGGAGTGACATCGTAATTCTCTAATACCCGACACAGGAACGCCAGGTCAATATTTGGCTTAGCTCGCAAAACATGGGCATGATTATTCACCCATGTTTTTCCAGACACTCGGTAGGCAATACCCCGGTTCGGATTATCGAAGTGGCCACCATCTTCAGCCAGAAGGACCAAAGGTTCATCGAACAAGTAGTTATCAATCGTGCCTTGCAGGCCATTCGCGCCGTAGTACGGGAAGGGACCCGCATTACGATCGGACTCAGTAACTGGCCGTCGCAAGTGATCCAGAAACTCAGCTACATCACCTAGTTTCCTGATTGGATAACTTCCGCCAAGCAAATTACGGGAAATCAACTCACTATTCCCCCCAGCCCGCTCATCATTATCACTACCTCATTAATCCAACACCCACTTACCATGGGCGGCAATTGCGGCGTGCATGGCATCCGGCGCTAAATCGAGTTCGCCAGGCCAAGTCAGCACGCCATCCTCAATTCGCGCTAGCCGGAAGGCATCTGGCTCACGTAACCCCGCAAATACACCGCGAAAGGCAGTCGGCAGAAACTGAACGACACCTTCCACACCATCCTGGAAACGAACCCAGATCGAGGTGTCGTTCTGCACTTTTATTTCGGTGATATCCCAGTACATCGCCATCGGTTTCTCTCCATAGGGCATATCAGAAATAGGTTCACTCTAGTGGCGCGATCGGTTCTGGATTTTGCATAGCCTGGCAAAGTGCCCAGTCTTTCATCAATTCCGCTTGGTGCAGTTCTGCCCAGTCTAAAACCAGATTCAAGGCACGTCGGGGCAATTTCCCCTCTATCACTTCAAGAAGCTGAATATCGACCATCGCCTTGTAATCGCCATATTTGACATGAAAGTGGGGTGGTGCGTGTTCACGGAAGAACATCTGAATGACGAGGCCATAAAAAACGCTGATGGTTGGCATGCTTGATCTCCCAGCCAGTCTGCCGATTATTGAGACAACATCCCCTCCAACTCCTTAATCCCTGCCTGAATCTCCTCCTCCAGTCTGGCCAGGCTGGCCAGGATTTCCTGTGGGGGCCGATGTTCCACCGCCTCGTGCACCACCTCCTTGTAGCGGTTGATCGACAGGTCATAGCCCTGGGCGGCGATGTCGGCCTTGGGCACGCAGAAGCTCTGGGCGGTGCGTGGGCGCTGGCGCTCGGCGCCGTCGCGCTCCCGCCAGCGGGCCAGTACGTCCGGCAGGTTGTTCCTGGCGTGCTCGGCCTCGGTCAGGGGGGTGGCGGGGGTGACGCCGAGCTTGTCCTCCGCCAGCAGCGGCTGGCGCCTGTCGTCCAGGCTCCAGCCATCGGCCTGCATGTCGTAGAACCACACCGTATCGGTGCCGCCGGCGTTGGTCTTGGTGAACACCAGGATGGCGGTGGAGACCCCGGCATAGGGCTTGAAGCAGCCCGCGGGCAGGGAGATGACCGCGTCCAGCTTGTGGTCCTCCACCAGCAGGCGCCGCAGCTCCTTGTGCGCCCGCGAGGAGCCGAACAAGACCCCGTCGGGGACGATGACGGCGGCCCGCCCGCCGGGCTTGAGCAGGCGCAGGAAGAGGGCGAGGAACAGCAGTTCGGTCTTGCGGGTCTTGACCAGGGCCAGCAGGTCCTTGGCGATGTTGGCGTAGTCCAGGGAGCCGGCGAAGGGGGGATTGGCCAGGATCAGGGTGTAGCGCTCGGTGTCCCCCGCGTGGTCCTGGGCCAGGGAGTCGCGGTAGCGGATGTCGGGGTTCTCCACCCCATGCAGGGCCAGGTTCATGCTGCCGATGCGCAGCATGGTGTGGTCGAAGTCGTAGCCGTGGAACAGGCCCCGGTGGAAGTGAATCCGGGTCTGGGTGTCGTTGAACAACTGGGGGTGAAATTCGCGCAGGTACTCGCCGACGGCGACCGGAAAGCCGCAGGTGCCCACGGCGGGGTCGCAGAAGATGTCCCGTGGGGTGGGCGCGGTAATCATCACCATCAGGCGGATGATGTGGCGCGGGGTGCGAAACTGGCCGTTCTGCCCGGCGGTGGCGATCTTGCTGAGCATGTACTCGTAGAGATCGCCCTTGGTGTCCCGGTCCTGCATCGGCACCCGGTCGAGCATGTCCACCACCTTGGCCAGCAGGGCCGGGGTGGGGATGGTGAAGCGGGCGTCCCTCATGTGGTGGCTGTAGGTGGAGCCGTTGCCCCCACGGGTGCGCAGGAAGGGGAAGACGTGCTCGCCGAGGATGGCGAACATCTCGGCGGGGGCGAAGTGCTTGAAGCGTGACCAGCGCAGGTCCTGGTAGTCGCGCCCTCGTGGGTCCTGGCCCGTGGGGAAGATGCGGTGCTCCAGGGGCTGGTTGAGGATCAGGGCGCGGCTCTCCTCCAGGCTCTGGGCCTCATCCAGACGGCGGATGAACAGCAGGTAGGTGAGCTGTTCCATGACCTCCATGGGGTTGGAGATGCCCCCGGACCAGAAGGCATCCCATACGGCATCGATTTGGCTGCGCAGCTCTCCGGTAAGCATCGGTTCCTGACCTAGGGTAAGCGTCCAGACGTAAAGGGTGATGGCCTCAGGGTAATGCCTGCGCGCCACCTGGCTCCGGGCGGAGTTTAGCGGATTCCTTCAGCCAGCCGCAGCCTCTCGCCTATACCTCCCTGGCCAGGCAGAAAATCCCCTGCCGTCCGCGATGCGCTTATAAACATCGCATTCTGGTTTTCGGCCTCGATAGGGAGGGTCGGGGGGCGTCTGGCGGGGGTGTCGCCAGCAAGGATGCTGGCGTCAAGCCTACAGGGACGTATTCACGGCGTCCCCCGCCAGACGCCACCCGACCCGGGAAAACCGTAAATTGAGCTGCGAAGACTACAGCCTGAATCAGTAGCCTTTCTTCTTCTGATTCTGGTCGTAAAGGTAACCGCCGACGGCCCCGACCCCGGCGCCGATCAGTGCCCCGGAACCGGCCGAGCCGCTGAAGGAGCCGATCACGGCCCCCGTCGCGGCGCCGGCCCCGGTACCGGTCGCCACCCGGCGCTCGGTATCGGTCATGCCGGCGCAGCCGCCGAGGATCAGCATCGCGCCAAGACCCGCCAGCAGGGTGGTGCTCAGTGCATGAGTGCTCATCAGAAGTGCCTCCATCCGGTTTGTATGATGATTAAGTCTAGCCCAACGACCGGTTTTGCTTGGTGGATACTTGCCTGCGTCATAACTTGCATATGCCATGGACAGTTTGGGCATAATGACTTCCAGCCCCATCTTCGGGATCTCGGGAAGGGTGGCGACCAAAACCGCGGGTATCCAGGCGGGCATAGAACTCACTTAAAATCAATTCATTAAAATCATATCAAGGTCTTACGTCCGACATGCTCCTGATGATCGACAACTACGATTCCTTCACCTACAACCTGGTCCAGTATCTGGGCGAGTTGGGCGTGGAGGTGCGGGTCGTCCGTAACGACGAGATCGATCTGGCGGGGGTGGCGGCCCTGGCGCCGGAGCGGATCGTGGTCTCGCCGGGGCCCTGCACGCCCCTGGAGGCGGGGATCTCGGTGCCGCTGATCCAGGAATTTGCCGGAAGGGTGCCCATCCTCGGCGTCTGCCTGGGCCATCAGTCCATCGGTCAGGCCTTTGGGGGCCACATCGTCCGGGCCCGCCAGGTGATGCACGGCAAGACCTCCCCTGTCTATCACGCCGACACGGGGGTCTTTTCTGGTCTCGACCGGCCCTTCCAGGCCACCCGCTACCATTCCCTGGTGGTGGAGGAGGCCAGCCTGCCCCCTTGCCTGGAGATCACGGCCTGGACCTGCACCCCCGAGGGCGAGCGCGACGAGATCATGGGTCTGCGCCACCGGGAACTGCCGGTTCAGGGGGTCCAGTTCCATCCGGAGTCCATCCTGACCCGCCAGGGTCATGAATTGCTACGTAATTTCCTTGAAGACCGCTAAGGTCCTTGAAGACCGCTAAGGCCGCCGTCCCGCGCTCCGGCCGATCACAGGGCCTGGCCTGAACTTTCATGATCTAACCATCAACCACGAGACCAGACCGGGCCTCACTCTCCCCGCCGAGGCCCAGAGTCACCACCCGGAGGATCAGCGCCGTGGATATCACCCTGGACATCAAAGAGGCCATCGCCAAGGTCGTCGACCGTCACGATCTGACCGGCGAGGAGATGACGGCCGCCATGCGGCTCATCATGACCGGCGGGGCCACCCCGGCCCAGATCGCGGGTTTTCTCATCGCCCTGCGCATGAAGGGCGAGACGGTGACCGAGATCACCGCCGCCGCCGCCGTGATGCGGGAACTGGCGACGCCGGTGGATGTGAGCGACCTGGGGGATGCGGTGGACATCGTCGACGGTACCCTGGACCTGCCATCCCGGGCGCCGGACGGGACCGGTCCCCAGGGGCCGGTCGACATCGTCGGCACCGGCGGCGATGCCTCGGGAACCTTCAATGTCTCCACCGCCAGCATGTTCGTGGCGGCGGCGGCGGGGTGCCACGTCGCCAAGCACGGCAACCGCTCCGTCTCCAGTCGCTCCGGCAGCGCCGATGTCCTCGAGGCGGCGGGGGTGCGGCTGGACCTGACGCCGGCGCAGGTCTCCCGCTGCGTGCACGAGATCGGCGTCGGCTTCATGTTCGCCCCCGGGCATCACAGCGCCATGAAGCACGCCATCGGCCCCCGCCGGGAGCTGGGGGTGCGGACCCTGTTCAATATCCTGGGTCCCCTCACCAATCCCGCCGGGGTCCCCAATCAGGTGCTGGGCGTCTTCAGCGAGGACCTGCTGGTCCCCCTGGCGGAGGTCTTGCAGCGCCTGGGCAGCCGCCATGTGCTGGTGGTCCATGCCCGGGATGGCCTGGACGAGATCAGCATCGGCGACAACACCGAGGTGGCGGAACTCAAGGAGGGCGAGATCCAGCGCTTCGCCCTGCGCCCCGAGGATTATGGTCTGGCCCGCGCCCCCCTGGACGCCATCCGGGTCAAGGGACCGGAGGACAGCCTGGCCCTAGTCAAGGGCGTGCTGGCTGGTCAGCCCGGTCCGGCCCGGGACATCGTGCTGCTCAATGCCGGCGCGGCCATCTATGTCTCGGGCCTCACGCCCACGCTGGCCGAAGGGGTGCGCTGGGCGGCGGCGGCCATCGACAGCGGCGAGGCCCGGCACCGCTTCGAACGGCTGGTGGCCCTGACCCGGAGCTTTGCCTGAGTGGTGCCCGCCATGACCATGGCCGAGATCCCCGATATCCTGCGCAAGATCATGGACCGCAAGGTGGCGGAGGTGACCGAGCGGCGCCAGCGTCGGCCCTATGCGGTGCTCGAGGCGGAGCTAAGGTCAGAGCAAGGAGGGGGGCAGGATGCTGCCGCGATCGCCCTTGCCCCGCGCGGCTTCGCCGCCGCCTTGCAGGCCCGGGTGGCCGCCGGTCAACCGGCGGTGATCGCCGAGATCAAGAAGGCCTCACCCAGCAAGGGCGTGTTGCGGGAGGACTTCCACCCGGCGGAAATCGCTCGCGGCTACGAGCTTGGCGGGGCGGCCTGTCTGTCGGTCCTCACGGATCGGGACTTCTTCCAGGGCGGCGATGCCTACCTGCAAGAGGCCCGCGCCGCCTGCCGTCTGCCGGTGATCCGCAAGGACTTCATCCTCGACCCCTACCAGGTCCTGGAGGCCCGCCTGCTGGGGGCCGACTGCATCCTCCTCATCGCCGCCTGTCTGGACGATACCCGGATGGCGGAACTGAACGCCCAGGCCCTGGATCTGGGGATGGATGTCCTGATCGAGGTCCACGATCGGGCCGAACTGGAGCGGGCACTGGCCCTGCCGGGGAAGCTCATCGGCATCAACAACCGCGACTTGCGCAGCTTCCGGGTCAGCCTTGACACGACGCTGGGCCTGCTCGACGCCATCCCCCCCGAGCGCCTGCTGGTTACCGAGAGCGGCATCCTCTCGGCCGCCGATGTGGCCCTGATGCGCGCCCACGGCGTCCACGCCTTCCTGGTGGGCGAGGCCTTCATGCGCGCCCCGGACCCGGGGGCGGCCCTGGGGCAACTCTTTTTTGCCAGTTGATACCGGCAGGATAAAAAGCGGCGATCTTTTAGATGAGTGCAGCGAGGTAACCCCATGAAGGCACGTGTCAAATGGCTGGAAGGCGTGACCATGGTCGGCGAATCCCCCAGTGGCCATGCCCTGGTGATGGATGGCCCCCCGGACTTCGGCGGCCGCAACCTGGGCCCCCGGCCCATGGAACTGCTCCTGCTGGGCATGGGGGGCTGCACGGAGTTCGATGTTCTGACCATCCTGCGCAAGGCCCGCCAGGAGGTCACCGGCTGCGAGGTGGAACTGGAGGCGGAGCGGGCCCCCGAGGACCCCAAGGTCTTCACCCGCATCCATGCCCATTTCATCCTCACCGGACGCCAATTGAGCGAGAAGCACGTGGAGCGGGCCATTGCCCTCAGCGCCGAGAAATACTGTTCCGCCTCCATCATGCTTGGGGCGACCGCCCAAATCACCCACGACTACGAGATTCGCGAGGGATAGGGGGCGTTGCCGGTCCGGCAGTCTCCTGGCCCCTCACAGCCAGCAGCATGGCCGCCTCCAGCCTGGCTGTTGGGAGTGATGCCACCGGAGAAGTGCCGGAGAAGTAACTGAAAAGTGCCGGGGAGGCGCCGGTCAGACCCAGTAGACGGTCCTGGTCATCACCTTGGACATTAGCCGCATGGCTAGCTTTATGGGCGCGGGCACTGTTGCCCCGCCGGCGGCCTGCGCCAGGTCGGCATGGTGGATCTCGTCCGCCTTCATCCGCTCCAGGATGGCCCGGGTCTTGAGGTCCTCGGCGGGCACCTGCGCAAGATGATCGTCCAGGTGGTCCTCCACCTGACGCTCCGTCTCCACCACGAAGCCCAGGCTCCACTTGTCTCCCGCCAGGCCGGCGGCGGCGCCTATCGCAATGGAGCCGGCGTACCAGAGGGGATTGAGGAGGCTGGTGCGATTGCCCAATTCCTCGATGCGTCCCTCGCACCAGGCCAGATGATCGTTCTCTTCCTGGGCCGAGCGCTCCATGCTACTGCGGGTTTCCGGCAGCTTCGCCGTCAGGGCCTGACCCTGATAGAGCCCCTGGGCGCAGACTTCGCCGGTATGGTTGATGCGCATGAGGCGGGCGACATGGCGTCGTTGCTGGTCCCCGAGTTCGGCGTCCGCCAGACCGGCGGCGGGATTGGGGCGCTCGGTGACCTGTGGCGGTCCAAACAGGGTGCGGATGGCCTGGTCGAGGCCGATCAGCAACTGGTCCGCGGGAGTGAAATCACGATTCTTCATGGTGGTTGGCAAGGTTCCGAGGTGGCGGGGTACCCAGGGTGGGTTTCAGGTTGAAGGTGATTCCGATCCGGCGAGTTGCCGGGCAATGACCTGCACCGGGTGCAGGACCTCGACCGCAAGGCCCGCTTCCCGGACCCCGGCGGCCAGGTGCAAGGCGCAACCGGTGTTGGTGGTGACCAGGATCTGTGCCCCCGAGGCGGCCAGGTGGGTTAGTTTGGGTTGCAGCAAGGCGTGGGAAAGACGTGGCTGCTGCAAAAGGTAGGTCCCGGCCGCGCCGCAGCAGAGGTCATTCTCCGGCAGGTCGGTCAGTTCGATCGCGGGAATCCGCCGCAGCAGGTCGCGGGCCGCGTCTGGATCGCGCAAGCGGTTGCGTTGGGAGCAGGGGACATGAATGGCGATCCGGCGGGGCAGGGGCTTCAGGGGGACGGTCGCCGGCCAGTCCATATCGGCGAGCAGGCGACAGAGCTCCTGGGTGGCGGCCAGGTGGGGCTGAGTGCGGAGTTCGGCGACGCAGGCGCTGGCCAGGCCTACGGCCGGGAGATCGGCGAAGGCCCGCGCATTGGTTTGCAGCCAGCGATCGGCGGCCTGTGGCAGGCCATTGTGGCGATGCATCCCGCCACAGCAGGTCTGTTCCGGTGGAATGACCACCTCATAGCCCAGTCGGCGCAGGACCTGGGCGCTGGCCTCGATGGCGCCCGGCTGGGCGGTGCGGGCGATGCAGCCGAGGAAGAGGCCGATGGGGCCACGGCTCACCTCAGGTGGCAATCTGGCCGGCGGGATGCGGGGCGGCCCTTCCAGGTGCTGGGCCAGGCGGTGCAAGGCCCCGATCGCGGGCCAGCGTGAGAGTCCGGTCGCCGCCACCAGGCGCGCCAGGCCCAGACCCCGGTAGAGTTGACCCGCCGCCCCGATCAGGGCGGTCATGCCTGGACTGGCCAGGAGCGAGAGCCAGCCTTGGTGCAGGCCCCGGCGCCAGGCGGGCTGATGGCGCCAATGCGCTGCCCGGGCGCCGTCCATCAGGCTGGCGAAGGGCACCAGGGTCGGGCAGGCCCGCTCGCAGGCCAGGCACTCCAGGCAAGTATCCAGGTGCTGCCGGAGGGTGGGGGAGTCGCTTAATTCCCCCTCCGCCCAGGCCTGGATCAGGGCGATACGCCCGCGGGGGGACTCGGCTTCCTGACGCGCCAGGCGGTAGGTCGGGCAGTGCGGCAGACAGAGGCCGCAGCGGACGCAACGGTCGGCGACCTTGGCCAGATCACTGGCGGAGGCGATGGCATTCAAGGCAGGGTAAGGGGAAGACGGGAGCTGATGGTGTTGGGAGAAAGGGTTATGGGGATGACGGGAGAAAAGGTTATGAGGATGTTGGGAGAAATGGTTATAAGGATGTTGAGAGAACAGGGGGTGGGGGTGAAAAAAAGGACGAAGCAATGGGTGCGTGTAGGGAGGCGACGGGATGGATGGCGATTCCTATCCTGGCCCCTGGGGTTGGCCTGGCCCGAGCTGCGGCGGCTGCCGGTGCGGGAGGCAGGTTTCATTGCTGGCCGCTAATGGTAACCTGTCTCATGATTCCGGGTTCATTCGGTGAGGGGAGGCTCCGTCATGTCCTACTATCGTTATCACGTCTTCATGTGCGCCAACCGACGTGAGGATGGCAGCCAGTGCTGCGCCCAGTATGGCGCCGATGAGCTGCGTCACCATCTCAAGGGGCGCACCAAGGAGCTGGGGATTGCCGGCGAGGGGGGCGTGCGCATTAACAGCGCGGGTTGCCTGGCGCGTTGCGATGAGGGCCCGGTCCTGGTCGTCTATCCCGAGGGCGTCTGGTACACCTATGTCGACCGGGAGGACCTGGAGGAGATCCTGGAACAACACCTGCTGGAAGGCCGGGTCGTCGAGCGATTGCGGCTGCCAGGCTGACCCGCTCATCGTCGGGCGGCGATTTTTGGGGGCCAGAGCTGTTGCATCGCCCGCACGGTTTCGGCCATCGCTCAGTTAGATTGCGCCAGCCGCGGCGAAACAAGCCGCGGTGAGACTATTGCCATCCGGAGTGCCCTCCTATAGAATCCGCCGTCTTTCCCATTTCGACACTTTTCCAGGCCCTGGAGCAACGGACATGACGACTGTGAGTGCCAAGCCCGCGGAGGTCCGCCGCGAGTGGTTTCTGATCGACGCCGAAGGCAAGACCCTCGGGCGTCTCGCCACCGAGCTGGCCCGCCGTTTGCGCGGCAAGCACAAGCCCTGCTACACCCCCCATGTGGACACGGGCGATTACCTGGTGGTCGTCAATGCGGACAAGGTCCGTGTTACCGGCAACAAACTGGCCGACAAGACTTACTACCATCACACCGGTTACATCGGCAACCTCAAGTCGATCTCGCTGGAGAAGCTCCTGGCCAAGCACCCCGAGCGGGTCATCAACCATGCCGTCAAGGGCATGATGCCTCGTGGCCCCCTGGGTCGTGCCATGCTCTCCAAGCTGCGGGTCTACGCTGGCCCCGAACATGCCCACGCCGCTCAGCAGCCCCGGCCGCTGGATTTTTAGGATTCAGGTAACGTCTCATGTCGCAAATTCACTACGCCACTGGTCGCCGCAAGAGCTCCGCGGCCCGTGTCTATCTGACCACCGGCTCGGGAAAGATCGTCGTGAACGATCGTACCCTGGACAATTTCTTTGGCCGTGAGACGGCGCGAATGGTGGTGCGTCAACCGCTCGAAACGGTCGACATGCTCAACCGGGTGGATGTCAAGGTCAGTGTCACCGGTGGTGGCACCACGGGCCAGGCCGGCGCCATTCGCCATGGCATCGCCCGTGCCTTGGTCGAGTACGATGAGGCCATGCGCCGTCCCTTGCGTCAGGCCGGCTTCCTTACCCGCGACGCCCGTGAAGTGGAGCGTAAAAAGGTCGGTCTCCACAAGGCACGTAAGCGTCCGCAGTACAGCAAGCGTTAAATTCCTCGATGGCGTTTGCCTGGTTTTTGGATTAGCCAAGGCCCTCAGGCACTCTCCACCTTTCATAGCATTCCTAGTCAGCCTATTGGGGGATCGTCTAGCGGCAGGACAGCGGACTCTGACTCCGTTAACCGAGGTTCAAATCCTCGTCCCCCAGCCAACCTTAGGCCCGCCCCGTGCGGGCCTTCCTTTTTTTGGTTAATGGACATGAGGGGCGATCCACTCCCCTGAAAATCAAAGCCCTTGCTGTCAATTTCACGACATTGGCTTGGCTGGCGGGTTTCGTCCACCACGGCTACGGAATTAGGCCTAACACAATGCCCTGCCGTGGCGTGTATGCAACGTACTTGACGCTGCATCCTAGCCTGACCCCTCTAGAATCCTGTGACATGAGCCGTAACCTCGCTTCTTTGGCCGTGTTTTCCGCGGTTCATTCTTTGGCCAACACAACCAAAAGTTTTTAAAACTAATTGGTTATGAGGCGGCTGTCTGTTGAATGTTGGGTATCCGCAACAGTTGCGCAAACTGTATCTTTTTTAGAAAAAACTGTTGCGTCATGCCCCTTGCTGGTCTATCATTCTCCTCACACGCATAACGCGTATAGCTTTTCAGCAGTCCATACTGGCAAATCAGCAACAGTGGAGAAAACCATGAACAAGAAACTCGTTACCCTGGCCGTCGCCGCCGCCATGGCCGCGCCCGCGGCCGCCATGGCCGATGCTACCCTTTACGGCAAATTGAATGTCGGCATCTCCTACATGGACCAGGAAGATGGTTTCGAAGGTTGGGGTCTGAGCGACAACCAGGCCATCAAGAGTGGCTGGGTGAACCAGGGCACCCTTAACGGCGACGAATTCGTCAGCGTCAGAAACCCCTTCGTGCCCACCCCGCAAGGCCCCGCCAACCGCATTGGCGTGAAGGGTTCCGAGGACCTGGGTAACGGTCTTAAGGCCATCTACCAGATTGAGCTGGGCTTCAGTCTCTCCGACAGCAACAACAACGGCGCCGTCAACAATGAAGCCATCACCATGCGTAACACCTTCGCCGGCCTCTCCGGTGGCTGGGGTACCGCGTTGGCTGGCCGCCATGACACCCCCCTGAAGATTTCCACGGGGCCCCTGGATCTCTTCGCCGACACCATGGCCGACTACAATAATACCGTCGGTTTCATGGATCTCCGTGTTGACAACGCCATCGCCTATATTAGTCCCAGCTTCTCAGGCTTCACCTTCGCGGCGGCCGTTCATGCGGGTGGTGGTGCTACCGCCGGTATTCCTTCCCCATCCTACAACCCAAATTCCGACAGCCTGGCCGAAGGTTACTCCTTCGCCGGTATCTATAAGAACGGTCCTTGGTATGCTAGCTTGGCCTACGAAGGGTTGGGAGGCGAACTCGCCTGCAACACCGATTTCTGCGATGCGGAGACTTGGGGCAAGTGGCGTGTTGGCCTGGGTATCCTCGACTGGAACGGTTTCACCCTGACGGGTATCTACGAGGGCTGGGATAACGGTTACTGGGCCGACGGGGCCAAGGCCGATCTCTGGAACGTCCAGGCTGGTTACACCTTCGGCAACTTCATGATCAAGGCCATGTATGGCAGCAATACCCAAAAGGATATCGCCAGCTATGCCGGATACGTTGATAATCTCGCAACAGGTGACTTTTATGAAGCATGCGCCGGTTGCACTGATGACTTCAACTACAAGACATGGACCTTCGGTGTCGATTACAACATGAGCAAGCGCACCAAGGCCTTCCTGCTCTACACCGCAAACGATGCTGACGAGCTTGACCTGATTAATGTTGGTACCGGTCAATATTCTTGGGAAACCCAGGGTATTGACTGGAACGGCTTCCAGTTGGGCATGATGCACAACTTCTAAGACCGTGTAGTCTCAACTCTGAGACCGATGAACGGGGCCCTCGGGCCCCGTTTTCGTATTGGGAAGTTTACGAAAACTATCGCTACGGTCGCCTGGTGACTGTCAGTTGATCGGCATTGACCTCACGTGCGCCAGTCGCGCCGCCCAAAATCAGGACATCGGCCCCACGCAAGGCAAAGAGTCCCACAGTGACCACCCCAGCGAGATTGTTGACCCGCTGTTCCAATTCCTTGGGCTGATGGATGGCCAGCCCCTCCACGTCCAGGATGACATTCCCATTGTCGGTGACGACATTCTCCCGCCAGACGGGGTTACCGCCCAGTTTGGCCAGTTCCCGAGCGACATAGCCGCGGGCCATGGGGATGACCTCCACGGGTAAGGGGAAGCGCCCCAGCACCTCCACCAATTTGCTTTCGTCGGCGATACAGACAAATTGCTCGCTGGCCGCCGCGACGATCTTCTCCCGGGTCAAGGCCCCGCCACCCCCCTTGATCAGCTCCAGCCGCTGATTGGATTCGTCAGCGCCATCGACATACAGCGACAGCCCGCCGACACTATTGAGGTCGAAAACGGGGATATCCAGGGCCTGAAGGCGCTGGGTGGAGGCCTCGGAGCTGGAGACGGCACCGTCAATCCGCCCCTTGATCCTGGCCAGGAAGTCAATGAAGTGATTGACCGTGCTGCCCGTGCCCACGCCGATGACCCCACCCCGCACATAGGCCAGGGCGGCCTCGGCGGCCTGGCGTTTCATTTCGTCTTGCGTCATAGCGACTCCTCGTCTGGTTAGTGAATCCCTGCTCATCATAGCAAAGGCATCGGGCTGACCCAGGGCCTTGCCTCTGGACCTTGCTTCTTCACCGGTCGGCCCTGACTGGGGGCAGGGTTGAAGTACGCCGCTAAACCCGGAGTCCAGGGTATAAAATGCGCTCCATGCCAGATCGCTACATCGAACGCATCCTCCGGGCTCGGGTCTACGACCTGGCCCAGGAAACCCCCCTGACCCGGGCGGAGGGTTTGTCACGGCGCCTTGGGAACCGGGTGCTGCTCAAGCGCGAGGACTTGCAGCCGGTCTTTTCCTTCAAGTTGCGCGGCGCCTATAACAAGCTTGTCAACCTCAGCCAGGAGGCCTTGGCGCGCGGGGTCATCGCCGCCTCCGCCGGCAATCACGCCCAAGGGGTGGCGATGGGGGCGGCGCGACTGGGGGTCCAGGCCACCATTGTCATGCCGCGCACCACGCCAGCCATCAAGGTCCAGGCGGTGCGCGGTTTTGGCGCCAAGGCCGTGTTGCATGGCGATTCCTACGATGAGGCCTATGCCCAGGCCATGGAGTGGGTGGCGGAGCGCGGCCTGACCTTCATCCACCCCTTCGACGACCCGGAGGTCATCGCCGGCCAGGGCACCATCGGCATGGAGATCCTGCGCCAGCATCCCCAGCCCCTGCATGCCGTTTACGTGCCGGTGGGCGGCGGCGGGCTCATCGCCGGGATTGCCGCCTACATCAAATACGTGCGGCCGGAGGTCAGGGTCATCGGCGTGGAGCCGGAGGACGCCCCCACCCTCTACAGTGCCCTGGCGGCGGGTCGGCGGGTGGAACTGGCGCAGGTGGGACTGTTCGCCGACGGCGTGGCGGTGCGGTTGATCGGTGAGGAGACCTTCCGTGTCGCCCGGGAGCGGGTGGACGAGGTCATCCTGGTCAGCACTGACGAGATCTGCGCCGCCATCAAGGACATCTTCGACGATACCCGCGGTATCGCCGAACCGGCCGGGGCCCTGGCCTTGGCGGGGCTCAAGCGCCATGTCCAGGCGACGGGCCTCCAGGGCCAGAGCCTGGTGGCCATCGAGAGTGGCGCCAATATCAACTTCGACCGGCTGCGACATGTCGCCGAGCGGGCGGAGTTGGGTGAGCGGCGCGAGGGCCTGCTGGCGGTGGAGATTCCGGAACGCCCGGGCAGCTTCCTGGAATTTTGCCGCACCCTGGGCAAGCGGCAGATCACCGAGTTCAACTATCGCTATGCCGACGAGCGTCGCGCCCAGGTCTTCGTCGGCGTTGAACTGGGTCGGGGCGATGAGGAGCGCCGGGAACTCATCGCCCGCCTGGAGGGCAAGGGGTTCAGCGTCCTGGATATGTCCGACAACGAGACCGCCAAGCTGCATATCCGCTACATGGTGGGGGGCCATGCCCACGGGATCAGCGACGAGATGCTGGTGCGCTTCGAGTTCCCCGAGCGCCCCGGGGCCCTGCTCAATTTCCTCACGGGACTGGGCCGGCGGTGGAATATCAGTCTCTTCCATTACCGCAACCACGGCGCCGCCTATGGGCGGGTGCTGATGGGCTTGCAGGTGCCGGTCGGGGAGCGGCCGGATTGCATCCAGCGCCTGGACCAACTGGGCTATCGCTACTGGGACGAGACCACGAATCCGGCCTGCAGCATCTTCACCGGAACGACGGGGGATTGAAGGGGGCTTGTTGTGGGCGGGGAGGCAGGTAGATACGCTCCTCCGTGACGATCATGTCCAGAGGAATATCCCAGGGGCGGGTCGCTAGGCGCTCCACCCGCTGGCACTCGTGGGCCAGGCCGACCAGGATTGGGCGGCGCCAGTGTTGGCGGGAATTCAGGTAGGCCAGGGTCTGATCGTAGAAGCCGCCTCCCATGCCCAGGCGGTTACAGGCGGCGTCGAATCCCACCAGGGGGAGCAGTAACAGATCCAGCGACCAGGGCAGGCGGATGCGGGCCTGGCGCAGACTGGGTTCGGGGATGTGGTAGCGATTGGGCGTCAGCGGTTCGCCGGGTCGATGGCGCGCGAACCACAGCTTGCGTCGGGGGTGGGGCCGCAGGACCGGCAGATGGCACTCCTTGTGACGTTGCCAGGCCAGCTCGAGCAGGGGAGCCGGGTCGAGCTCGCCGTCGGCGGCCAGGTAGGCTGCCAGTCGGCGGGCGCGCAGGAAGAGGACATGCTTGCCCAATCGCCTCGCAACGCTGGCGGCGTGTCGCCGTTGCAGGCTAGGGGGAAGTCCCCGGCGCCGGGAGCGCAACTCGGAACGTAGGGCGGAATGGGGCTTCACGAGGAATAAAAAGAGGGGACATCCCCCACCTGTGCCGTCAAGACCTTTGTTCTTGAACCGGAGGGTTCAAGTGGGGACAGTTGGTCTAGCTTCAGGCTTCCCGCTCGGTGGCGGACATGCGCAACGGCTCGACGGTCGTGCCCCCAGGGCATTGATTAGGCTCAAGAAAATACCCAGGCCATCATCGAACACCGCAGGGAATGTCTGGACTAAAGACTATACGCTTTCCATCCTTTGGTCCAGTTCTCTTTGCGTGTCCAGGGCGCCCGCGATCCGGCGTTGCAGGACGCCGAGTCGTCCCGAGTCAGCGCCCTCACCCACCGAACCCTGATGATGGCGCAACTGGATCAGTTCGTGAGCGATGTTGAGGGCCGCCATGACGGCGATCCGGTCAGCGCCGATAATGCGCCCGGATTGGCGCATTTCGCGCATGCGCCGGTCCACCAGTCGGGCGGACTCCAGCAGGCCCTCCTGTTCCTGGGGGTCGCAGGCGACACGGTACTCCTTATCCAGAATGCGTACCGTGACCGGGATCTGTTCTTGCTTCACAGGTCGTCCTCCATGGATTTGAGGCGGGTGATCATGGACTCGACCTTGCTGCGGGCGAGTTCCGTCTTCTCGACAAGCTGGGCGCGATCATCCGCGAGGGTCGCCTGCCGGGCGCGCAGCCAGGTATTTTCCTCACGCAGGCGATTGCAGATCTGGATGAGTTCATCCACCTGTTGTTCAAGGGCCTGAATATCGAATTGGCTCACGGTATCGCTTCCAACGTTAGGTTAGGCCACTATAAAAGGGCCAACCGTCGGGGTCAATCGGTCGCATCCCGCGGTTCAGGTGAGTCAACGTCGCGCTAAGGGTAAGCGTTCAGACCCCCCTGCTGCCGGGGCTGGCTCAGAATGCATAACCTGCTGATTCTCTGCCCCCCCCCCCGGCGGGGGAGGGTTGTGGATGGGGGCTGAACGGCTAACGCCAATTCGGGCATGCTATGATTCAAGCCCCTTGAATGTTGCCCCGATCGTT
>WBZM01001497.1_pt1 | contig 22977 bp, 26 predicted proteins | sample 5204271 | NCBI WGS metagenome assembly WBZM01 (sample SAMN12344346, study PRJNA552823) | activated sludge metagenome | biome: Activated sludge suspended growth; feature: Nitrification reactor; material: Wastewater; isolation source: activated sludge from nitrification reactor of wastewater...
TACGCCGTCGCCCGCGCCGCCGACGACGCCGCCGACGCCGCCCTCGCCGCCGCCGCCGACGCCGCCCGCGCCGCCCGCGCCGCCGACGCCGCCCGCGCCGCCGCCTACGCCGCCCGCGCCGCCGACGCCGCAAGTTTGCGCGTGAATGCAGAGCTCGTGCGGCAACACCTTCCGTGGTCGGCCGTCGCTGTGCGGCTCTAACAACAAGGAGAACACAGACATGGACCCCTACAAGGTTTTCCAATACGGCGACAAGATCGTCGAGATTCATCACGACGAAACCGCCGAGGACCCGCGCCAGAACATGGATCACTGCGGCATCCTCTGGATGTGGCACAGGCGTTACCTCCTGGGCGACAAGGACGAGGTCAAGCGCGGGGGCGCACATTACAACAAGACCCTTATCGACCCCGCTGACTACGCGGGGTGGGACGAGTTGGAAGAGGCCTTTCACAAGACCTACCGTCCTGTAGCGCTGAAGCCTGTCTACCTCTATGACCACAGCGGTCAGACGATCTCCTGCAAGGAGTTCAGCTGCCGCTGGGACTCGGGTCAGGTCGGCCTCATCTGGTTCCCTCGGGAGAGCCTCAAGGAGATCGGCTACAAGATCGCCACCAAGAAGGCCAGGGCCAAGGCCGAGGCGTGCATCCTCGCTGAGGTCGAGCTCCAGGACCACTACATCCGTGGGGACGTGTTCGGCTGGGAGCTGCGTCCGCTCGTCAATGGCGTCCCTGGCGACGTGGAGGAGTCCTGCTGGGGATACTACGGCGCCAGCGAGATCCCCTACATGCTGGAAACGGCGTTGGGTTCAGCTGCGGCGGCTGGCGCCGCCGTGGAGCTGAGCGAACTGGACGCCGAAAAGCTCCGGGCCGCTTAGCTCGGCCCCGGACTTGTTGACGCACTCCTCTTTACGCCGTATGTTCTCGTTGTCGGGGGCGAAACGGCTTCGACGTGGAGAACTAAACCGGACTGCGTCACAGGGTTGGGCCACCTCACGGCTCACGTAGAAACGCGAACGACAACGCGACTGTCCCGCAGCTCCTCGCTGCGTGACCGTTCCGCCGGCGGTAGGCCTGGATCCTCCGGCGGGGCGCAATCAAACCGGGCAAGCGCCCATGCGCGGTGCGGCGCGTGGTGTCGTAGAGTAAGCACCAAACCAGACGAGACCCTGTCCGTGGGGATGCTCGGAGGGGGACGAGGCACACGGAACAGGTGACGTAGACGTTCGGCGTAACGCTTCGCGGACTCGGGTTCGACTCCCGACGCCTCCACCCTTCGTTCGCAGCGAGAGGATTCAACGGCCCTCCCGAGCATGCTGCTCGGGAGGGCCGTTGTCTTTTCTTTGGCCCCGACGGCGTATACTGTGGCATGGCCATCTTGCGCTATCTCGACGGTGGTACGTGGTACCAGCAGCAGACGATCTCCGGCACGGGCACGTGGAGCGGGGCTCCTGTGGGCTACGCGGGCTACCTGTACAGCGCAGGCGGCGCCTCGTTTCAGGTTCGATTCCCGTCGCAGGGGACGGACGGAAACGCGTGGACCTTCCAGATGATCGAACCGGTGAACGCCGCGATCACGAAGACCTATGCCGAGCTCGATGTCCTTGGCAAGGCGTGTCGCGTCTTTCTGCGCGGTACTCCCGGGGCTATCGTCGCGACCGCTACGGAGGTTGTTGCCGCTATCAATGCGGCATCGCCGCAGGCCATTGGTGTAGGCCGCGTCCAGCTCGGGGCTGGGCTCGTCACCAACGCCGTGATCCCGGCTGCGCTGGCGCCGGTGAGCCTTACGGGCGGCCTCGATCCGAACTTGGCCGTGAGCTACTCATCGCCGCGTTTCACCGCGCCTCTCAACGCCAACGGGGGGTTGTTCTACTTCAACCAGAACCGCCCCTGGCGGATTCTCGCCGTGGGCGGCGAGGTCACAGCCAATGCCAAGGTCACCATCCAGGTCGTCAACGTCGACAAGGCTCTCCTCCTCACGGGTGACATCGGCGCTGTGCTCTCCGAGCAGACCCTGAATGTGGTCCCACGACACCTCACGAGCCCCAACTACAACTACCCGCTTCGTCCGGGGCAGGCGCTGAAGATCACCACGGACAACCCGGCACAGGGGACGATGTTCGTGGTGGCTGTGTCCACCGGTGCGATGGACAACTTCGTACAGGGGTAGTTGACAGCGTCGGTGAGCCAGCTTAGCTTTTGCACGTGCTCACGGTCCTGATGTAGCTCCTCCGATATGCGCGCGGCCCTCCGAGGCACCAGTCAGTTTCCTCGCTGTCTGACTGGTGTCTCGGAGGGATTGTCATGTCGAAGATCAAGCAGTTCATCAAGGTTGAAGCAGAGGGTCAGACTCAGCTGCGTGGCGAGCGTCCGCGCAATGCGTCTTGGGCCTACTCGCGCTGGCAGAATCGCGTTACGCTGCGCGCGGCGCATTTGCTCTACGCGTACACGCGTGGCGTGCCGTACGCGAAGCTGGAGCGGCGTGTTCAAGAACAGCCTCCGTTCGGCTACGCGGCGCGCCTGTCGGGCAAGCTGTGCGACGCCCCGATCGAGGAAGGAGCGCTGAAGGCGTGGGCGACCGCTGCTACGTGATCACGCGCGCGGATCTCCCGCTCGCGCAGCAGGCGGTGCAGGCGGCGCACGCTGCTCAGACCTTCGCGGGGCAGAACCCCGGGGACTACGCGCGCACCACGCTCGTGATCCTCACGGTCCCCCATGAGCCGGCTCTGCGGCTCCTACATGAGCGCCTCGTCCGCACCTCCTCGCGCCTCGCGCTCTTTCACGAGCCCGATCGCGGAGGAGAGCTCACGGCCTTCTGCGCCGCAGGCGCTCCCGTCCGAAAGCTCTGCGCCAAGCTACCGATGGCCTTCACGGCGTAAAGGCTGCTACGATCTTGGCGTGAAGGTACCGCGTCTCGCGCCTGATCATCTTCCCCGACACCATCGACGTCGCGCCCTCCGCCTGTACAAGACGGAGATACGCGCGCTCCTGGATGCTGCCAAAGACAACCCCTGCGCCGCGTGCCGCAACCAGTACCCTCGCTGTTGCATGCAGTTCGACCACCTCCCCGGCGAGCGCAAGCGCTTCAATCTTAGCGAAGCACGCGCCGGGTTGATTCCTCGTCATGTTGTGTTACAAGAGCTCAAGAAGTGCGAGGTGGTGTGCGCCAACTGCCACGCGATCCGCGAGGCCAGTCGGCGACGAGATTTGCTCTTGTAGCTCAGCGGTGAGAGCAACGGATTCTAAATCCGTGGGACGAGGGTTCGAGCCCCTCCAGGAGCACTGCGGTCAGCGCTTGTGTACGAGGTGCAGCTTGCCGGGCGGCGGCGGCACCTCGCCCGGCACCGCGAGGCGCACGCGGGTCTGGAGGCGCTCGGTGATGTTGGCCTCGCGCTCGAAGCAGAGGATCAGCACGTCTTCGACGATCGGGAGGTTCCCGCTCATCTCCACGTAGGTGTCGACCACCTCGCAGCTCTCGTAGTAGAGGCCCAGGCCCCAGCCCCCCTCGTCTCGAAAGTTGATACCGACCCCGAAGGCGCGCGCGTCGAGGACGCCGCTCAGTCCCGTCTGGGCCGTCCGCGAGCGCTTCTCCGTGTACGCCGCAAGCTGCTCCTTCATGCGGGGGGCTCGGGTGAGGACCCGCCGGATCTCCAGGCAGTTCGTCCGGCCGGGTACGGAGCCCCGGAAGCCCGTCACCATGCCGAAGGCCGCATGGGCGTCCGAGATGTCAAAGGTGGGCCCCCCGAGGAATACCAGCGTGGTCTCGCAGGCGAAGGGCTGAACGGAATCCTGAGGCGGCTGTTGATTGTCGCGCATGCAGGAACTCTAACATGTCCCTGCATCTTGTCGAAGTATCAAGAAGCGCCGGTCTCTCCCGGCTGTCACCTCTTCGACCTTCTCCCTGAGGTTGGGCTCTCGCACTGGTCGATCGTGCCGAACGGGGTTGCAGGCCCCTCTCCCGTTCGGGGTGACGGATGGGCGAAGCCGTAGGGGGGTGGGGACTCCGGCGCCGCTCAAGGCCGCTGTCACGCGATAAAGTGAATCTACGCGGTTCCCTTTACGGCGTCAACTCGCCGCGCTTGGCCCTTGTCGTAATTGCTACGCCCTCGCTACATTTTGGCCATGCTGCCGCTCTATCCCGCTTACTTCCTCCTCGCCGACATCACTGTTCAAGCCGTTGGAGGCTGGGTCGCTGCCCTGTTCTTGAGTGGAGGCGTCCTCTGGGTGCTGTTCATGCTGGTAGTGCAGGGCTTCTGGGACAAGACGGGCAAGCCTGCGGTGAAAGACCTTCTCGTCACCGTCAACTCTGAGCCTGAGACTGTTCAGAAGCACACGGTGGAAGTCGAGCGAATTATCGCCGCGTGGCACAACGACCCCGAGCAGGTCCGTACCCGCACAGAGTTCATCAAGGGGATCATCGACAACGAGGTCCGTCGCGACGACGGGTTGATTCATCGCGACACGCGCAGCCGCGTCAGCGCGCTGGAAGCGGAGCTCGCACGCAAGATTGATGGCGTCGCGGCGAAGTTCGATCGCTTCCAGGAAGTGCAGGAGCATCGAGATCAGGCCAACCGGGAGTTCAACACTCAGGTGCTGGCGAAGCTCGCGCGCATCGAGGGAGCGTTTGCAGCCCTCGAAGGGCCTCACTTCGGTCAATCCGCAGGGTCGATGCTGGCGTCGCGGAACAGCAAGAATCTCGGTGACGCAGATTCAGAGGGCTGACCGGTTAGGCCACACGCTCCACCACCGCGCCCGCAGGGATCGACCCCGCGTCCGTGGTGCTCGCGCGGGTGCCGCCCGTCGTGCGGTAGTAGTAGGTCGTGGCGCTGGCCGCGGGAGCGCCGTCGAGGGTGGTGGGGGTGCGTCGCCAGCGGCGCGCGGTGCCGAAGACCGGATCCGCTCCGCTGTCGAGCGTGGTGGGCGGTCGACGCCAGCGGCGCGCGGTGCCGAAGACCGGATCCGCTCCGCTGTCGAGGGTCGTGATGGCCACGGCGTCACCTCACAGTGCCGGGGGCGTGGAGCCCCACGGGAGCCACAGGTCGCCGATGCGTACCCAGTACCGCGACCCCTGCTCCAGGTGTGTCCCGTGGGGCGAGGTCGTGGTGTTGGTCAGCACCCACCGCGCGTCGCGCACGTACCCGCGCGGCCCAAAATACGCCGGGCCCCAGTTGACTGCGACGCAGAGGATTTCAGCGGGGAGGTCTTCCCCCGATGATGCGGGCCCGATCGCAGAGATGACGCTGTGAAACGCGTCCACCCGCGCGAAAGGGGTCAACCTCCACGTGCCGCTCACGAAACCGCTCGGGCAGGTGTTGTACCCCGACATCCTCGACGCGGTCGCTACGCCGCCAGCGTCGTACGCCGCGATGGCCACATAGGGCTCGGTGTCTGCGCTCGGGTAGCTACCCGAGCGCATCGGCCACAGCCCGATGAGCGTGCGTGCCGCCCCGCCCTCCATGGGCATCGCGGCGGCCCATACGTGATACGGTGCCGCATCCTCGGCGCACACCAGCCAGCGATACCCGCCGTCCGCGGGCAGGAGCTGCGCGGCAGAGATGAGGTTCTGCTGGTCGGCCGCCGTCGGTGCCGTCGTGGCGCTCGGCGGCGAGCCGCCGCTGAAGCCCGCCGCGCTGTATCGCACGGTCCACGTAGTGGACGCCCCGCCGCGGATGATGAGCAGCTCGCGCGTGCCAGAGCCGGGACGCAGGCGCATCCACGCGCCCGAGGCGTCGAGACTGCCCGCGCCGCTGTCGGCGGTGATGACGTCGGTGATGACGTCGGAGCTGGCGCCGTACGCGCTGCGTCCGTCGCCCGAGGCGATCACGGACCATCCCGCGGCGACGAGCCGCGTCTTGAGGCGCCGCATCGCGGCATCGCCCGTGGCGGGCGTGGTGAGGTCTTCGAGGTAGGCCATGAGTCAGCTCCCGGTGAGAGAAACAGCAGAGATGAGGGCGTAATCGGTGTCGCCGCCGCCCGCCTTGCGGACGCGCAGCTCGTACAGGCGCGCCGTCCCCGGTACCGCGACAGCGGCGGTCTTGCGGGTCGGCGCGGTCTCGGTCCACGTCAGCGTGGCGACCACGGCAGCGGCGGTGAGGTCGTACAGGTCGAGCGTCCCGGTGACGCCGGAGACCACCTGGCCCTCCGCGGCAAGCGTGAGCGACGCGAGCCCTGTGGGGTCCACGTAGCCGTAGCCCGCGACGGTGTCGACGCCGAGCACGGTGGTGACGACACCTGCGAGGAGAGGCACAGGTGGTGGCTGCGGAGGGTGAACGTGATCTGCTCGTGACGCGTCGGTGCTGACACCCGGCGCGGGGACGCCCAGAGCCTCAGGGTTGGCGTTGGACAGTGCGGGTCCGCCCGCGCCCGCCGTAGTACGTGATACGAGCATGCTGCAAGCGTAGCTACTATTTGTTCTTGATATGTACCCCAGCGACGTGGGCCAAAAGTTCTTGATCCAGTACACGGTGTCCGGCACCGGCGGCTTGACGGGGGTCGAGTACGGTCGCGCGCGGCGTACGGTGGACCCTCTCCTGGGGCCGAAATCCATCGTGTCCTTTGCAGCGAAGCTCTATGGGTCGGCAGCGAATTCGCTCACCATCGAGTACGTCGATGCCGGCGCGGGTGTCGTCGTGAGCGCCACGACGGTCACGCAGACGGGGTCGGCGATTCGGGTGCTGTTGCGTCGCAGCGCCATCGCCGTGCTCGCTACGGCGGCGGAGGTGGCGGCGGCGGTCAACGCCTTTACCGCGTACAACGCCCCCGCGTTCGCCGTAACCGCGCGCGCGCAAGGCAACGGCACGGGCCTCGTGGCCGCTATCGGTCCGTTGGCGTTCACGGGTGGCGTGAACCCTGTGCAGCAGGGCTCGCAGTACCTTTGGACCCTCCCTCTCAACGACAACGCAGGTCTCGTGCACTTGGAGAACGCCCATCCCATGTGGATTCTGGGCTTCTCCTCGCGCTTCAACGTGCTACTCCCCGGTCCGTTTACGGTGTCCGTGGCGCGCGTGCGGCTGGAGCCGGACTTCACACCAGTGCTGGCGGAGTCAGTGAACCTCTTCGTTCACTCGGGGCTCACCCCGAGCGCCCCCGACATCGCCTACACCGATGTGAAGCAGCTCATTCACCCCGGGCAGGGTTTGCTCATCACCACCAGTGCGCCGCTGGCGGGGTTCTTCAACATCGACGTGATGCGGGCCGCGCAGTTCCCGTACGCCTGAGGCACAATGGACTCCTACGAGTATCTTCTCAAGACCGCTGGTCTTCCTGCGCCTCTGAGGCAGGACCCCGACCTCGACGACGTCGTCACCTGGGACACTCCCGGCGGGCATACGGTTCGGCACATCTACGACGCCAAGCGTTTGGCCGCGCGCCGGGCCGATCTGGCGACGCAGCTCGCGGGGGTCAATGCCCGCACTGATCGGTATGGGCAGCGAGTAGCGGAGGGTCAGCGGACGGCCAAGCAGGTAGCCCACGCTCTTCTGGGCGGCCTGGGTGGTGCAGGCGTCGGCGTCTTGGGCTCTGTGGCGCTCGGCCGGCACTCGCCGCTTCGCCCCGAGCACGCAGCTATGGCTGGAGGCTTGGCCGGCGCGGTGTACGGGGGTACGCGGCCCGTACCTCTGCCCAAGGTGCACGTCACCAAGGACTACACCGACCCCCACTATCTGGCGGAACGGGGGCAGGTTCCCGTCTCGGCGCTCTACGGACTATCGTCGCAGGATCGCGCTGCGGCGGCGCAGCGCGCTTTGGCTCGTGCGCAGCATGAAGAGCTTCAAGGTCTGCGAGATGACCTGTGGCACCGCGACCTGCGCGACCGGTGGGAGAAGAACAGCAACGAGGATACGGGGTACTCGACCGCAGCGCCGACGTCGACTACGCCTCGCCGCACGGGCATTGGGGCGCCGGCCCTTCCTCCAACGCCCTCTGCGGCGCCAACGACCATGGCTCCGCCTCCGTCCCCGAAGTTGGGAGGGCTGCTCGACGACATCGAGACGACGCTTCGACGCCGACGCCTCGCCGGTGCGGCGCGTGAAGCTGCGATGCGGCAGGCGGAGGTTCAGGTCCGGCCTCAGCTGGAGCGCTATCAGGCGACCCGCAGCAAGACCCTGAAGAGCCTCGGGCTACATGGACTGGGGGCGGGCCTCGGGGGCCTTGCCCTCTATGGCGCGGGTCGCTACGCGCTCGAACGCGCGTCGGCCCCTCCTGCTGAAGACTACGCCGCCAGCTACGGCTGAGCGTATTCTTGGGTATGCCCGTCATCGGCTACCCCGTCACCGCATCCATCCCTACCCGCGCTGAAGTTCGCCGCTTCATGCGCGACTACCCAGGCCCTGTCCAGGACACAGGCACGCTGAACGTCCTCTTGGACAACGTGGAGTTCTCTGACGCGGACATTGACGCCGCACTGAGCCACGCGGCGGACCTCTACAACGTCATGACGCCGATCACGTACTTGGGGCAGGGCTCGATTCCGCGCCCACTGCTCCTGTACGGGGCGGTGTCACACTTGATGCTCTCCGAGGGAATGCGTCAGCTCCGCAATCAGGCCACGGTGCAGGACGGCAACGTGCAGCCCATCGGCATCGACGACAAGCAGGCGCTGTACCAGCAGTGGGCAGCCTGGATGCGCGATCAGTTCAACACCATGACGCGCGCGGTGAAGACGCAGCGGAACATGGAGCTTGCGTGGGGCGGCTTGAGTTCGGGGTACTTGAACACCACGCGCTCCCGGGGCTGAGCAAACTTGTACAAGTTCGATGTACGGGGTAAAGTCTGCACATGCCGACCCTGTACTACGACAAGTTTGATCGAACGCTGACGGTCCTGCCTACGCCTGAACGGGCGCGAGGGCGCCGGCTCATTCTGCTGCACGGGGCCACGCCGTCGGGTTACCACTTGGGAAGCTGGTGGGACGACTTGCCGCCGGGGATCTGGTCGGTGGGCGGCACCGCTGTCCGTCTGGCCAAGAAGGGCTTCGAGGTCTTTGTACCCGAAGCCGGGGATGGGGCCGGCCGGCCGGGCGCGTGGATGGAGCGCTCGCTGGCCTGGGCGAGCGCCGGGGGACCTATTCCAGACGTCGCAGGCTTTTCGTTCGGCGGCTCATCGGCCATCCTTCTCGCGCGCCGCGCGGAGCGCTCATTGTGCATTGGGCCCCTGTTTCGCCTGGGGAAGTTGTACGGCTTGGACCCCGCGATCCGCAGTAGGGCTATTGCTGATGACTTGGCGAAGATGACGACGCCGATGGAGGTTCTCTTCGCACAGACGTATCGGACGCATGGGCGGCAGCGTTTTGACGCGCACGCCCAGGTGCGTACACAGCATGTTCCAGGCACCCGGCACCGGCACTTCGCGATCCCGATGGGAGTGCTCGGCCCGCTCTACGCCTTCGTAGACGCAGGGGTCGAACGTGCCCATGCGGCGTTTGAGGCTCTGCTGGGGGTATAATCTTCCTGTCATGCCAGATCACACCCTCGGGCCCACCGACGAATCTCCTGAACAGCAGAGCGCTGTCTCGAAGTGGCGCGGTCGCCTCCCGATGCTGCTCGCGGCGCTGGCGGCTACGGGCGCTGGCGCTGGCGCGTACCGACACCTTCGGCAGCGCCGGCTGAGCAAGGACCCCGCGCTCCGCGCCATGCAGATCCAGTCTGGGGGGAAGTTCACGCGCGTGATGCCGGGTTCTGCCAAGGAGCGCGGGGGGCTCATGCGTTTCGTCGACCGGATGGCCAATGCGGGGGGAGGCCGCGTCGTGTACGAGAAAGACATGCAGGCCCTCAAGGACCGTCTTGGGAAGACGCCCAAGATCCGGGGCGCGCTACTGCATCGTCAACGCGAGGGGGCGTCGCACGTTTCTGGCGACGTGAATCTCGCGTCCAACCAAGCGGCGAATGACATTCACGACAAGCTCAAGAACGACAAGTGGCTTGAGTACCAGATGATCTCAAAGACTACGCCCGGCGCCATGGGCCGGAGTGAGAACATCAAGCAGATCCTCGCGCGGATGGGGTACCGGGACATCCCCACGGACCCGGCTGCGCGGGCGGAGATGCTGAGCAAGCTCCAAAAGCGGCTGCACAAGACCTACGGCTCTGGCTTCTTGGTGAAGGACACGCTCTCCGCGGAGACGGGGGGCGCCTTCCCCACGGAGAAGCATGACTTCAATGACCTCTACGATCGGTGGATGCGCTCGGGGTACCACAAGGAGAAGTCGAAGTTGATGGAGACGGAGGGCCTCAACCGCCTCGGCTCCAGCCACCGCAAGGACTTGAAGATCAAGTACCGCGACACATACTCCGGTCGCGTCATTGAGAAGATGCTCAACAACCCTGAGAAGGCCATGGTGCAGGAGAAGCTCCCTATCGAGCGGGGCTCTTGGCTCGGGGCGTTGATGGGCCGTGCTACGGGCAATCCCAACACCAAGGAGATGCGCGTCCACGTCATCAACGGCGTGGTAACGCCCGGCGTCACCATCAACCGCTTCGACCCGATGGTTGCCATTACGGGCCGCAAGCACATGCGTCACGCCGAGAACGCCGCGCGCGAAGTCGTGGGCAATCTTCCCAAGAAGTACCGGAACGCGACGTTCGCCATGGACATCGCTCCGGTACGCAATCCCACGACGGGCAAGATGGAGTACCGCACCATCGAGACCAATCCGTCGGGGGTGAGCGGCATGCTCTACGCGCATAACAACCCTATCGCCGGACTTCAGCTGCACCACGCTTTCACGGGGCAGCACAGCAAGCCAATCGCGGGTGCGGGCGCGGGCTTGGCGGGAGCGCTGGCAGGAGCGGGCACGTATCAGGCGGCGAAGGCGGTCGCCAACCGTATCCCGGACGCGGAAGACGAGTAGCCTTTACGCCGTAAGCGCTCTTGCGGCACTCAAGTGGAGACCATGCCAACTCACCGCCCAAAAATCTTTGAGGGGACCCGATTCCTCATCGACCGCCCGAAGGGGTATGTAAAGGTCTGGCCGCGCCCGGATGGCGGTGAGAAGCGATTCCAGTACCCGTGTGATTACGGGTACTTCCCAGGACTCAAGGGTGAGGACGGTGAGGGCCTCGACGCATTTGTTGGGGACGACCCTAACGGCCACTTCGAGGTTTTTCAGAAGCTGAAACCCGGGACGCACGGCGGAATGGTCTTGGACGAGACCAAGTTCTTGGTGGGCGTCTCCGATGCTGAGCGAGAGATCATCTACCGTTTGTACGGAGACGAGATTCACTCGCGCCGCGTCTTTCGCGACATGGCGCATCTCCGGGGGGCGCTGGAGAAGTTCACGCCCAAGAAGAAGGACCGCTACGCGATGGACAACGAGAAGACCGCGCTCTCTATTCAGAAGCCCTTTGCGCGCGTACGAGACGCGCTCGGGGGTTTCTTTTCTGCCGGTGCGCGTGTGGCTCCGCCGGCCCACGTTGCACGGGGTACTCAGGTGATGCGAGGGGCTTTCCCGTCCCATCTCCCCACGCTCTCTGGGGGAGCGCATGTACCGACTGTGCCGCAGCGCGTGGCCCGTCCGGTTTCTGGTCCGAATGGGACACTTCCGCTCAGTCAAACGACCCCGGCGCACACCTCGGGGGGTGGCTTCTTGCGCGCTGAGCGGCTCCCAACTGCGCCCGCTCCGGCGTTCCCTCCGCCTTTGCCGAAGCGTATCAGTCCCGACGCACAGCCGTTCTCTGCCGCCACGGGCGCCGCGCGGCACCGGGTGGTGCAGAGGCCCTCCCTGCGGGGCGTTTCGCCGGAGCAGGCTGCGGCCCTTGCCAAAATCCCTCGGGCCAGCCAGCGCGGCGCAGGCGGCATTGGCAACATCTTGCCGCACCACGCCGAGTTCGCAGCGGCGATGCAGAAGGACCCCAAGATTCGCCAGTACATGGCGAATGCTTCTCCCTCTGAGCGGGACGCGCTGATGCACATGCTTCAGCAGCGCGGGGGCGCGGTCAATCAGTTCAAGGTCCGACAGGCCATGCGCGATCCGCTCTACGCCAACTTGGCGCAGTACTTGAAGACGGGCAGCTTGCGAACGCTGGCCAGCCGTGGCGTCTTCGCGCGGCTGAAAACGGCGGATGAGGGCTTAGGCCTTTATCGTTTCATGCGCGACCTTCACCAGCAATGTGCTCCGCAGAACGGTCTGTCGAAGTCGGCCCGGGAAGTTCTCGCGCGTTACAAGCTCAGCGACTTGAAGCGCGCGGACATCGACAAGCTCATCCGGGGGCACATCGTGGCGGCTCCGAACTCCGATCGACAGACGGAGGCTGAGGAAGCGGCAGTGGACGACCGTTTGTCGCGCGTCTTTGACCGCGCCGATGCGCGTACGGGCGCGACGGGCGCTGAGTCGTCGGCGGGGCAGCTGCCGCTTTCGGCCGAGGTGTCGTTGTGAGCCTACATGATGTGGCGCGCGCTCGCGCCGCGCGTCGAATCGTGGGCCTGTACTTGAAAACGGCCAGCCCGGAGATTGTGCAGCGCGCTTTTCCGGCGCTGTCGGCGGCCTTTGACACCTACAGCGCCGTGCGCGAGCAGGAGCAGCAAGCCGATCGTGCGCGACAGTTCGTGACGTACCCAGGGACGATGACGGAGCACGCTATGTTCGGCGGGGGTCCTATGCAGGGGCCTATGGGGGGTGGCGGTAGCGTTGGCGCGCCGCAAGCGCCAGTACATCATCATCGGCGGCACAGGCACCACCACTAGGGGTAGACTCCGTCGATGCTCCCGGTCTCTGCGGATACGTGTCTCCGCTGTCACAAGCCGCGTACGCTCCCGGCGTTCAGCGTAACGCCTGTAACGCCTCGGTGTGCGTGCGTCTCCCGCGATCCGGCGTTGACCAAGGAGCATGTTGATCAGGCCGTTCAAGATGCGCTGGCGGCGTATCGCGCCGAACATGCCGCAGACGACATCGCGCGCATCGTCATGCGCCTCAGTCACGTGGCTACGTGCGCTGGGGAAGCGTGGATCAACCAGGACAAGAAGTTCTACCTGTCGTGCTTGATCAGTAGCTCGGCCTTGTCCCGTTTGCTGATGGAGCGCGGCGTGGCCTCGGTAAGAGATGGAGTCGCAGATGAGTCCTCACAGGTGGTTGGCTCGCGCACGCGCGATTCGTAAGGTGGCGGCCGAGTACGGTCTGAACGGTGACGCTCTTGCCACGATCGGCGAGCTTTCTCGTTCAGCGGCGCCAGAGAGGGCTCTCGACCCGAAGCGCGACCGGCAGAATGAGAGGGCAGGAATCTCTACGGCCTTTGCCTCCAATGCGGCGATGGACCGGGTGACTCCCTCGCAGATGCCGGAGCCTGGAGTTGTTCATCGACATGTTGGATGATGCGCGGCGCTGTACGGCGTAAGGAGAAGGCGATGGCAGCAGGAAAGCTCTCGGTCGTGTGTGGCCCGATGTTCTCAGGCAAGACGGAGGAGCTTCTTCGCCGAGTGCGCCGCGCGTACTACTCCGACGTGGGGGTTCAGATCTTTTCGCCGTCCACGGACACACGGCGCGCGGGGCGGCTCGTGTCGCACGCGGGCACCGACCTCGCGGATCTTTCCGTGCCGTTCTGTGTGACCGTGGTCACCCCTCACGAGCTCTTTTCGACCCGAGTCCGCCCCAACGTCCAGTTCGTCGCGCTCGATGAAGCCCAGTTCTTCGCGCCTGCCGTTGTTCCCGAAGTTCTTCTACTTCTGGATCGAGGGGTGTCGGTACTCGCTTGCGGGCTTGATCGGGATTTCCGCGGGCAGCCGTTTGGCTCGATTCCGCAGCTGTTGGCGCACGCCGATGAGCGCCTTTCACTCACGGCTATCTGCGCCAGCTGCAAGAGTGAGTCTGGCTCAATGACTCACCGGCTGGTGGCGGGCGACGAACAGGTTCTGATTGGGGCGCGAGACGCGTACGCCCCTCTGTGCCGGACGTGCTGGATTGAGGCGACGCGCTACCGGCGCTGACTACTCGAACAGCCAGATCTCGCCCCGCGCCGACGCCGGGACGGTCAGGTAGAGGGCGCTCGCGGGCGAGTTGTAGCGGAAGAGCATCATGATGGGGCGGTCCGCCGGCGGCGGCGTCGGGTTCGCCGAGATCACGGTGGGCCCGTCGCCAGCGATGTTCCAGGCGAGGCTGATGCTGCCCTCGTAGAGGAACACGAGCACGAAGCGGGGGTTCGTGACGGATCCGGCCGGTACTGGGCTGTTGGCGATCGGCGTACTGTGGTTGAACCCGTAGATGCACTTCTCCGTGTAGGAGAGCTCGAATCCTACGGGCACGGGGTTGGGCTGGGCGCCATCGGCCAGCTGTACCAGAAGATTGCCTGTGAACTTGATCGTAGCGGCCATGGTGTTGCTTTAGTGTAGGGGGGAGGTTCTTCGTGCCCTTCAAAGCTGTGACGCGTCGAGGTCAGGTCTACTACGTCCCGAGCGCGCTCCCTGTGCCCCCCGAGCACTCGGACGCCGCACTGGCAGGGAGGGTAGACCCTTCGACCTCCGCTTTCTTTGTGGCCTCCTGGGGCCTCGTGCCGCCGCGCGAAGCCCTGGGAGGCCCCACGGACCCTTCGGCCCCTGCGACGGCTCCTGCGCTTACTCCAGAGCCCGGCTCTGGCGCCAGGAGCGAGACCGTGCCAGGAGCCACGCGGGAGCACCGCGCTCGGCGTCGCCGGGGCGGGGGATGAGCATGCCGCCGGGACCGTAGAGGCCGGATCGGATCAGGGCCGCTCGCGTCATGGGGCCAGGAATCCCGTCCGGGTCGAGGTTCCTTCCGCTCTGGATGTCCTTCCACATCGTCAGGTCCTCTCCGGCTTCAATGTCGAGCGGGAGGTACCCCGCGTCCTTCAACGCCAGGAAGGGCAGCGCAGAGGGGTCGCCGTGTCCTCGCTGGGGTTGGAGGCGCCCCGTCGTCTTGTTCACGCTCCAGACGTGACAGTGCCCGTAGAAGGCGCAGAGCGCGGCGCCCGCGCCGTGCGCGCTGAGGGCGCGCGTCAGCATCCCCATGTACGGCGCGCCGTTGCGCCAGGGGATGACCCGAGGAATGCCGCAGTGGTAGGACCACTCGTCGCAAAGTCGAACGTAACGATCCAGCTGGACGCGTGTGAGCATCCCCTCTGACGTCTGCACGAGCTCCCAGCCGTCCGTGTAGCGGTTGACCTGCGCGGCGTGCCAGGACGCGCCATTGCCGGGATCGGAGCTCTGGATGGCAGATTCGTCCAGGTCTTTCGTGAGAGTCCAGGACTTGTGGTCCTCTTGGGCGTTGTACTGCGCGAAGGCCCAGTCCCTCCACGACTCGATGAGTGACTTCTTGTCCAGTACCCGCACAGTGCCGGACGTCGTGTGTGTGACGTGCCCGCGGATCCAGTCGGTGGCGGGGTCTCGGCGCGTGACCTCCTTGATCTTACGCACGGCGGAGCCCTTGCCACGGGTAACCGAGCGCACAACCTCAGGCGGATCCAAGAAGCAGGCCGTATCGGGAACCTCGATACGCTGCCCGTAGAGGACGATGCTCATGCCCTTAGGGTAGCGCAGAGTTGCTTTTCTTTGAGACTCAGGCACCGTTGAGCTGTGTCTCGGCGGCTTCCACCCTTGCCCACCCGTTTAGCCCGCGCGTATGCGCGCGGCGCGTCGTGGAATTGGGTCTACTGGAGGGCCGTGATTCGCTTGGATGAGCGAGAGGTGTTGGTCGCCTCCGTGCCGCAGCGCCTTGTTCAAGCTGTGGAGCGCTCCGAGATGTCACGCCAGCACGCAGCGCAGCTATTGGCGTCACGAGACAGCCCTTCGCTGGAAGCCTTTACGCCGTATGTCCCGTTGTGGGGCGAGGCATTGTCTCTGTTGCTGGCTCTGCGCATTGACTCCCGTAGGGCTGCGCTATTGGGCCAGACCGCGCACGACTTGGCGCTGGAAGGCCGGTGGAGGGACGCCTTTGATGCCGCTTCCGCAGCTGCGTCGATCGAGCGAGCGTACTCTGGGCGCGTAGTGAAGTGGCGCGCCTTCCTTGGCCTGATTGCGCAGGAGCTGGTAGGTTCTGTTCATGGAACCGAACGACTCGATTCGCGCATTCAATCCGCAGCAGAGGCGGCCGTTGGAGATCCGCGTCCGCGACATGAAGGCCGACGGCGGTCTCAGCGAAGCTGAAGCTGTTCGACTGGGGCGTCACACCGCGGACGCGTTGGTGCTGATCCGCTTCCTGGCAGACGGAGACCGTCTCGTCATGCAGCTGCACACACAGAACGGAGCTACGCAGAAGGAGCTCGGCGTAGAGGCCCTGTTCGGCGCGTGGCTGCGGCTCACGGCGCACATCATCGCCATGCCGGCCCAAGACGACATGAAGAAGCGGCAGGGCTTCTTGACGTATGTCTTGAAGCTCCTGAACCTTGATGAGCGCCTTCAAGTCATCCAGAACGCTTCGGGGGGTCCGGGATCACGTTCCTTGCCAGCGGATGAAGCGGCGACGTCTTCGGATTGAGTGCGCCGCCTGCTCCGACGCTCACACGTCGCACGCCGGGATCTCCGTGGGAGTGCACGAACCCCGCTTTCAGCGCCTTTGAGCCCGGGTAGTCCAGGACGTAGAGGTTTTTCCACTGGTGCGGCGCGGAGAGAAACACTTGCCTCATAGGCTCGCCGCACTCAGGGCAGGGCAAGGTCGCCGGCTTGGCGGAGATCGAGCAGAAGTGTTCGATGACGTGGTCGTTGTCGCACTTGAAGTCGTAGGTAGGCATGTTGGCTCCTACGAGCAGCTTGCATCAGGTTCCCCCGGCGGTCGAGGCTGCATGCTCTCGTCGAAGGCGATGGGCGCGGCCTCCGCAGTGAGGGAGGCCTCCACTTCGGTCAGCGCCGTTTGAATGGACTCTAGCCCGGTGCGCGCTTCGCTATCTCCGCTGGATCCAAACAGCCCCTCTAGCATGGCGAATGCAGCGGCGATCGGGGCGGGGTCAGGGCCTACACACAGGAGCACAACACCTGTGACGTATTCGTCTCCGGTATCGAAGTTCGGTCGGTTGGGGTCTCGCGTGTCGTCCATGGTGAGGATCACGTCTGACAAGAAGGTCCCGACGCCGCCTTGTCCCTGTCGTGTCGTTGTAAACACATCCGCGTTCGGCGTCGCGAAAACCGCCTGGAGCTGAGAGAGATAGCTGTTGATCTCGGCTGTCTGCCGTGTGATGCGAGCGACCTCCCTGCTCAACATGTTCAAGTAGGCGTTGTTGGTCTCGTTGATGTTCCGGGATGCGCTGCTGAGCGTTTGCAGATTCTCTACTGCTCGATCGAGCAGACGTTCAAGCCCTGGAAAGAGCGCCGCTACTGATGTCGTTCGGGCCCAGTCGGGTGCGGCACTCAAGCGCATGTCTGTAAGCTGTGCGTTGGAAGTCGGCCGTCGCCATTCCGCGCACGACGACAACAGGTTGTAGGGGTTATCTACCCGTGTGACGCTGTCCGTCTGCGGTTCGCCAGCTGCGTTGGAGCGCGGGGGTGCGGGCACGGAGGCCCCGGCGCCGGCTGGAGCTTCCGTCCTCGACTTGAATGCGACGTGGTAGAACACACTCGGGTTTGTGAACTCTTCGGTGTCGATGTACCGATTTACAACGCCGTCGTAGCTCGCAACCTTCAGTACTTTTGCGCCGAACTGCCCCGTCTGCCCTTCGCGCAGCTCCGTATTGCTGAACAAGTCCAACACGCCAGTGGCCGTCTTCGCGCGGAAGTCCGTGGACCGGATTACGGCGTATTCGGTGGGCACGACTCGCGCGCCGTCGTAGCTCAGAAGCGCAACAGATTGAGGGACGCGTTCCCACTCCAACACGGGGAAGTAGCCGCGGCCGGAGGGGCCCACGCGGATGTTGCGGGGTACGAAATCGGAGACCCCACGGCTTGCGCTGACGCCGTTGGCGCTGCGCGCGCGCCCGAACAGCCGGTCGAAGAACGTCGCAGCGCTCAGCAGGCTTGTGACGTCTGTGGCGCCTGCCACCAAGAGGCTGTAGGCCCAGTAGCTTTGTGGGGCGAACTTGGGTCGGTTTCGGTCCCCTGCGTCGTACAGGGACTCCGCCAGCGTCTTGACGAAGTACGCGTTACCCCCGAGGAACAGGTCTCGGGGGTTGAAGATCTGGGAAAACGAGGGGCTTTGGCGAAGCTGATTCGCACGCGCAGGGGGCAACCCGTTCAGGATGTTTTGCTCAGGGATCTGGACAAAGTTCGATCCAGGCTCGTCAGGGTTGTTCGGCCGACTTGCGATCGACACCAGCCCCTTCTTTGGAAGGGGTACGATCAAGACGTATACGCCGGCGCTGTCCAGTAGTTGATTGACGAAGCCGCTGATCGCACTAACCGCGGTTTGCACAGCGGCGTTTGCGAGCTGTACCCGGATCCCCTCTTCCGTCTGAGCGATCGTTTGCGTAACACGAGCTTGCGCTTGCACTTGCGTCAATGCGCTCTTTACGGCGTCAAGGCCACTTCCGACAGCGCGGGCGACGGTGTCAACTGCGGGTGGGAGCGTCAGCTCCAGGCTCTTCCAGGGCATCGGTGTTTCCTTTGGCAGGACCCTGCGTTTCCAGCAGCCGTCGCGCTTTCGCCAACTTGTCCAGGGCCTGGATCCGCAGTAGGGTGTTCAAAAGCTGGCCTACGCCTTGCGCCGTTGCGAGGAGCCTTGGCTGCTTCGTCCAGGTCATCACACAGGAGTCTATCACATGCGGCACAGCGCGCTTCTTCAGGGATCAGGCACTACGGTCAATGTCCATGACCCCAAGACGGGGATGTACATGGATTTGAATTTTGAGCCTGGGCAGACGCATTACCCGCTGCGGGTGCTGATGAACGGGGTCACGCACACGGTCTTTCTCCGCCTTCAGCGGATCGAGGTAGACGCGGAGGAAGACATCGTCGCGTCGCTCCGCGTTCCGTCGAGCCCCTCGGATCAACCGCCGCCGCGTCCGAGCGCGACGCCGCACCCCGCGACGGTGCTCAAGCCGGAGGACCGTACACGTGCCGCCGTTGAGGGCGCGCGGGCCAACCCTCTTCCGCCGCATCCCGCGACGGTTCAGACGCCGAACGATGTCACGCGGGCGGCACGGGAGGCCCTGCGTGATCCGGCTGCCCGTCGGGTCCAAACGGCCGAGCGCGTTGCGGCGGAGGTGAAGGCTGCACATCAGCGTGAAGAGCCCGTGATGTCCGACGAGGAACTGGTTGACATGCGCGAGCGTGTGGCCGCCCAGCAGCAGAAGAATGCGCGCGCCACCATGGGGGCTCTGGAGCCTCTGGTGGAGAGCGACGTCGACGAGACGCAGCTCGACGAGTACCCGATGTCGGACGACGAGGTCGAGGCGCTCCAGAAGGACGCAGCGGCGCACCGCGCGCAGCGTTCTGCGGGAGAGAGTGGCGAGACGCGGGTGGAGTTCGTCGAAGAGGAGGAGGAGGGCACGGCGGGGACGCCTGTGCTCGAAGCGGAGACGAAGTCTGTTGGGCAAGGCAAGAAGGCCAAGAAGGGCAACGTGACCCTCCGCTGAGCGGAGGGCCTTTCGTCGATCAAGCCACGACCGTCTGTACCGTCTGGAGCTTCTGGTAGTCGAGGAGGATGTTCGTGTGAGCCTCCTCGCCCAGGAGCACGCCGGCCGCCAGCAGCGCCGCAGGGCTCGCGGAGACCACCATGTCGGTGTCGGTGTGCAGCGTGATGGTGGCCGGCGCGCCGCCCACCTGGGCCACGGCCTGCTCACCCGCGCCGCAGGCGAGGTAGGTCTGCTCCACGTCGCCGAGGTTGCCCACACCCACGGCGGTGGCGCGTACCAGAGCGCTGGCAGCGAGGTCCGCGTTGATGTCGGTGGCGATCGTGCCGATCGCCGTGGCGGCGGCGATGTACTCCACCAGGATGTTGTTGCCCGTCACCGTGATCAGGTCGGCGCCCTGGCCGCCGAGGACCTTCACGTTGATCAGGTTGCCCTGGTTGCCCGCGCGCTGCGCCTGGAGCCGAAGGCGGTTGGTCGGGTCAGTCCCGGACACGAGGAAGTCGGCGAACGCTGAGCCCGTACCGTCGCCGCCCTGGAGGAAGCGGAAGGGGCGCTCGCCGAGAGCGTTCGGGCCCACGATGGGCGACTTGTCTGCGAACGCCGCCACGACCTGACCGGCGATGACGGCGGTGGCCGTGATCCAGACGCTGGCCAGCGCGGAGCCCGCGACCTGCGCGGCGATGGCGGTGGTGGTCGGCGCGGCGGCGGCCGGCACGATGACGATCAGGACGCGGCCGTCTGCGTACTCTTCGACGCTCACGGACCCGCCGCCCGAGGGCTCCTTGATCCAGACGCCGATCTGGTTGCCGCCGGGGCCCTTCTGAACAGCCGTGAACGTCAGCAGCAGCTCGGGCTGGTTGTACAGGGGCGTGGTGCCTGCGGCGCTGAACGAGTTCACGGTCACGCGCTCGCGGTAGATGTTCAGCGTGGCCTTGAGACCAGGGATGAGGTTTTCACCGCGGATGGTCAGCGCAGCGCCACCGGCGACAGAGATGGTGCCCTCGACCTGATGGATGCGGGGGCGGTCGCCGGGGATCCACTCCATCGAGTACGTCATAGCCGGCCGCGTACGCAGCGGGATCACGACACCGTTGCCGTCCACGGCCGGGATGCGGCGCTGGGAGAGCTTCCGCAGCTGCGGGCGGAGGCGGTCCCACACGGGGCCCGAGCAGCGGACCACGACGGTCTCGTTGCCGTTGACGGACGCGCGGGTGAAGGTGGCCTCAGGCGTCAGCGTCTCCAGGCCGAGGATGTCGGTGATGACGGTGGATGCGTTGGCGGTGATCGTAATCTGTGCGTACACGGGGTGCCCCTTTCGTCTCTGTAAATAGAGAGAGCACGCTGAGTATAGTCAGCCGACCTTTGTCGTCGTGCAGCGTGCGGCAGACAGATCCAGCGCAATCGGGGTTGTGAGGGGAATAAGCGTCGGGGACGGTCCGGAGAACGTCAACGGGGCCGGGGGGTGGATGTGCGAAGCAAGAAGGTTGCGCATCCCGTCAAGTTGGGCTTTGAGGCTCTGAAGTCCGGCGTTCAACTCCTCAAACTTTGTGGCGTGGCTCCCCGCCGGACCTAGCTGAATCGCGTCGGGAGAGGATGTCACCACCTTGAACACGGACGCACGCGGGGTGAACTCGATGTTTCCTCCGAGCGCCTGTACCGCGTAAAGCTGTCCCTCGCGCACCTCGAAGCGCATTGGGCCTCGGGAGACGACGCTGCGGCTGCCTGCGACGACCTCGCTCACGTTGCCGCCTACTTGGGTCGAGAGGTCTTGGGTGATGTACGTTGTTCGGGACCCTCCGACGTTCAAGCCGTCGTTGTTACCGACGTCCCGCTGCGCGTTGGCCTCTTGTTGAACAAGGGCATTCCCGCTGATGCGTTCTTCGCTCTGCCCTTCTACCTCCACGGCACGACGCCCGTGAAAGCGCAGAGGATTGACGTCGCTACTCGCGCCACCTCCGTGCTGGTTGATGCCGCCGGCAGCGAAGAGTTCGCAGGCGCCGGCTGCGCTGACGTGGAAACGGAAGAGGCTCTGCCCTTCGCGCGTGGTGACCTCCAGCTTTACGACGTCCCCTGTGTGTCCGACGTCCAGCTTGATGGTGTAGTTCTCTTCGTCGGCTCCCGTCTGGGTGATCTGGTCCGTGCCTCCGCGCCATACGAAAGACGTCTTGCCGTTTTCGTTGAGCACGCGGCTCTCGCCCATCCATGAAACCATTCGGTACAGGCCTGTGACGATCTGTACGAGGTCGCTCTCACCAAAGGCTTGAACCTTTGCGAGCGCGCCGCCGCGAAGCTGGGCCACCTTTCCGTGGAGCGCGGCAACTGAAGCGCCGTCGGGGCTGGTGCCGACAAAATCTCCGGGGAGGATGTCGCGGGGCTCATTCGGCGCGCGAGATGACGCGCCAAGGTTCCGTTGCAGAAGTGGGTCGTCTCCTCCGTGTCCTGGTACATCGGTGACGGATTGAGGTGTCTCGGTGTTGGACGCTGCGACTTCGGGCGGAAGGACCCCCATGATGTAGGGCAAGCCCAAGGCCCAGGTGACCACTACGATCGTGCGCGGGGGTAGGAGCGTGATGTCGCCGGGGTGTGCTCGGATTCGCCCCATCTGCATGGTGCGTCCGGAGTTCAGCACGACGCGGTAGACCTGTCCGCGCGCGTCGCAGCTCAGAATGGTGCCGCGTTCAATGTGAGGGGTACCGGCGCCCGTGGCGCCGGCCAGGGGCCCTGGTCCGCGCGGGTCGGCCATCCCCTCAGGGATGAGGGGATCTCGGGTGGTGTGTTGACGCCCGGAGGGGCGGGAAGCAGTACGACGGCCAGCCATAGCCGTAGCGTACGCTACAGGGCGTTCACAGTGGAGTCACCGAGGCCGGTGTCGCTGAAGTTGCCCATGCGGTTGTACGAGGGCTCGGGGAACACGTTGGGGGCGAGCCCCAGCACGGCGTCCATCAGCGCGCGGCCGACCGAAGGCACCTCCATGGCGTCCGAGGCCTGATAGGGCAGGATGCGGTCGCAGAAGCCGCTGACCTGCTCCATGACCATCGCCTGCCCGGCGCCGATCTGCATCCCCCAACTGTTCACCATGCAAAGCTCCAGGTAGCAGCTCGCGACGAGCGTGCGGCTCTTGGTGCGCATGATGACGGCCATCCCGAAGGGGATGTAGAAGAGCTCGCTGTCCAGGTTGATGAAGAACTGCGAGTTGGGCGAGCCCTCGAACGCGGCGGGGTCATCGAACTGGTCAGGGTTCAGGCCGCCGACTTCGACCGCGTTGTGGTACAGTGCACGGAGGAGATTCCGCCCGTTGATCATCACGCGCTGCACGTTCCAGGAGCTCTGGCTCTTGCCGCGCAGGAAGTACGAGCGGCCCGAACCGATCGCCATCATCGGCGTGACCGGCGCCTGGGTCTGCACGCCAAACGCCGTAAACATCCCGAGCGCCATCAGCGTTCGAGGCGTGTTGCGCTCCGGCCGGGCCACGGCGCGGCGGGCCGGGCCCGCGAGCAGCAGGGTGTCATCCGGATGCGCGGCGTCGTACGTCGCGTTGTCGA
>WBZM01001498.1_pt1 | contig 22973 bp, 16 predicted proteins | sample 5204271 | NCBI WGS metagenome assembly WBZM01 (sample SAMN12344346, study PRJNA552823) | activated sludge metagenome | biome: Activated sludge suspended growth; feature: Nitrification reactor; material: Wastewater; isolation source: activated sludge from nitrification reactor of wastewater...
TACTCTCACCAAAATGGTGATCCATAAATATTTTGTAAAGGCTTGTGATGATGAATTTTTATTGAATTTAAGGGAGAGCTACTTTCAGATTAGGGTTAGTTCAGACGGAGGCACGCAGATAGATGTTGCATTTGCAAAACGTTCCGGTGAACAACCCTTACTAACTGAACCCCTAAGTTTTTATCTTGGCGAGAATTCGTTAAACGTTGATAATCGGTATTTCCGCACACATTCTGGAATAGTCGACGTTACCAGCACCTATAGAAATTTAGATACGATACCTGAAGGTGCGGCAGACAGTCTGGTTAATAAATTTCAAAGAAGTGTGCCCGTTAAAGATGGTGCAATTTATATCGTTTCAATTGAAAAGTTTTGGTACAAAGCAACTTTAGCGATTCAAATTATAGGAAATGTCCCGAACAAGTCTGTTACCTTGAAGTATAAACGACTTTACAACGGTCAAACTTTTCCAGGACAGTGGGATAAAAATTGACCTGATAACTTTCTAAATAAATGACGATTTGTCAGGATAAGATAGAAGAAGATATATTTCACACACCAAAAAAATCTAAAAACCGTCGATCTGAAGAATGGCTTTCACTGCACAATGATCAGTTACGTTTTCATAGTAATATTTGAAATTCAAATAACCTGGGCCATCCACTGTCTGGCTGCAAACATCAAATACATCGGGGCCTTTAAGTAATTTTACAAATCCATTGGCATATATTTGATCAAATTGTGATCGATGCTGCTGAGATCTAAACGTAAATGGCTCTTTATGGTTTAAATGATATATTGTTGGATCAACTTGTTTTAAGATCCTCTCAAGTAAAACCACGTCATCAAACTGTTGCCCTGAATCTTTCACTGGATACGTGTTCATATCTCCAAGCAAAATTGTTGGAATCCTAGTACCTTTTCTTAAGTCATTGGCAATTACAGTCATCTGTCTTTGACGTTCTTGAGAAAAATTAGGCTGCGCTTTTAAATGCACTCCAACCACCCGCAAAATTCTTTTTCCAGTCAGATCAACAACATCCGCTCGCACTGCAGGACGCGACCAAGTATTATCGGTGGCCACTTCTTCGATCAATTTGTTATTATCATAGGGAACATTCACAATTCGATAGATCGGCGACACACATAAAACAACATGTTGATGATGTAAATTAGGATGACGGTAGCCATCGCATATCCAATTTGGTGGCAGAATCAATTTCAAAGCATTCAGATCTACAACCTCTTGAAATACAACGAGTGACTGTGGATTTACGACTTTTTTCATGAAATCGGCCATACTAGTAATCTGCTTTTTTATCAGTTCGGGATTTCTAGGTTTTGGATTTGGGGTTCTTGGGTCATCGACCGTCAGCCCAAACCAGCGAATATTGAATGTAACGAGTTCCAATTGAGCCGCTGAAAAAACGGCAGGTGCTAATAATAGCAATACGATAAGTACTCTAAGCATTTTATCTCCCTTTTAGTTGGTCCTTTGCGGTGACCAGTAGAAACGCCAAACCTATCTTTGGCTTATAAAAAGGTTTCTCTTAGAAAGATGATTTAAATCGGGTCCTAAGCCTTGTCAAAGAATAAAATCGTAAATATTTGAGTCCCTGCGGAACTTTTACGCTTCTGTAAGAAAGCCTACATGCAGGCAAAGAAGGTATTTTGCGATCCAAAGATATGCATTTATTCACAGCTCCAAATAAAACTTAAAATTTGTATCAAATTGAAAATTCACACGTATAGTATTTACCAAAGAAGGTTGTCTGATATAATACGAAGGAGATGGGGTTTTCAACATGAGGTCGTCTTTTGAAAAAAATCAATATTTGAATTTTAGCTCAAGACGAAATCTTTGATTGAATGACTTTGGGATGTCTTTGGTCGGTGTACTTCTAGCCATTGGACTTATGGGAATTGCATTTTCAGCATTTATGAGTTTGATGTTCACACAAATTAAAGCTTCTAAACAAGTTGGAATTATCAGGCATTTCAACTTTTGGTGTTCCTACCTGCGGCTCACAACTTCGAGTGGAATCAGGGTATGGAGTTCTCCCTGATTCTTGCGGAGGAGTGAAGCAGTTCTTCTCTGGAAGTTGGTTCTGCACCAATCAAAATATTTATAAGGCTATCGTTTTCTCAACCCCCTTCACGGTTCCACCAAATGTCATTATCACTCTATCGGGGGCAGGTACGCCACCGGTCTGTATGAATGGTGCTGTAGATCAGACTGCTACAAGTGTTACAAATATTACTACTGCTGGTTTTCATGGGCTGGCGTGGGCCTCGCCTGTTACAGGAAACTGCGGTCTGCCTTATGACAGCTTGTCTGCCCCAATGAGATTTAATTGGACCGCTATCGGATACTAACCCAAAAGCCCAGCCGAATGCCAATCATAGGGACCTTGGATGTGATAACTTTTGTTTACAAGAGTATTAATCAAAAATATAATCTAATTATAAAAGCAGAAAGTAAAGCTTCAACTTCCTTCAATCTCCCCGGGAAAAATTGGGGAGTCAGTTGTATAAACATTTCTTCATAATGGCCATTTATTTGAAACAGCTCGCCTTATTTTGTCTTTAATGCCTTTTCAATTTGTGCGTTGAGCTTTTCATCTGATGGTTTGGTGGCTGAATTCCAGCGATCTATCACCTTGCCGTCGCGACCGATTAGGAATTTTTCAAAATTCCACTGCACTTCTTTAAACAAAATGCCTGATTTTGAATCCGTTAGAAATTGATAGACTGCCTGTTTTTTTGGCCCTGAGACGGGGTTTTTATCCATCAACGGGAAAGTGATTTGGTACTTATCCTTGGCAAATTTTTCAATTTCCTCATTGGGGCCTTTATCTTGATTGAAATCATTTGATGGAAAGCCAAGAACCACGAACCCTTGGGAAGAATACTTCTTATAGACCTCTTCCAGTTCCTTCAATTGCGGAGTAAAGCCGCATGCCGAGGCCGTATTCACCACCAAAACGACTTTGTTTCGGTATTGAGACAACGGCACTTCTTTTCCATGGATATCCTTGACTGAAAAATCAAATAAAGAGCTGCTGCTGACTTTTTTTGCATCAGCAAAAGAATTCAGACTGAAAAAACTTAAAATCCAAAAGGTAACAAAAAAAACTTTCATAAATGGACCCTTCTGCTTGCGAAAGAGGCTCGCTCTGTAAGCCTGTTAAAGTTGTTAGTGAATGTCATCACTGATTCTATATTTTACAACAATATCGCTTGATTTGACTGCCTGATTGAAAACAAGGTAGGACGTGACGTCTGAAAAAAGATCCAACTTTGTGTACCATAAGACACCATATTCCCCAGCCTTAATAAGTTTTTGCTCAAATGATATTTCAAGCTCAGTGAGTGGCATGCTCAATCCATTTCCAGTCAATTTAAGTGCTGCTTCCTTGATACACCAAACATCTAAAAAATGGACTTCATTTTGAAGCCATTGTGACTGCGACATCTCATTTTTCGTCAATGTTGCCTGTAGGATGCTATCGTTAACCTTCATCTGAGTTTGAATATCCAAACCTACTCTTACCTCATGCGAGCATGCCACAGCCAGGAATTGGCCAGAATGAGAAACGCTAAAGTTTAGCGAATTATCCATCAGGCTAGGTTTACCTTTGGATGAATAGGAAATCTCACTGGAAACAACTGTGCGCTTTAGGAAATCGCTCAAAAATTCTAGAACTATAGGCAATGACTGCTTTGGTTTAAATCTTTGGGGGGTTTCAAATATTTTTGTGTATACCGAAATCATAAATTAAGTGTAAAGTAAGCTTCATGGACTTCAACGATTTTTTATCACAAAGCTGCCACAAAATCGGTAACAAAAATTTTGTTACCCTGCTGGAGTTGAATGAACTCAATCAGAGCACTATATTTAATTCTATAACAGGTTCTCAGTTTTTAATATCAGTAGAAGAAGCGGCATCGCGACTGGATCTCAGCCAACTGCAAAATCATAAAGTTGCCATTTTATCAGAAAACTCCATAGAAGTACTAATTCTATTTTGTGCGTGCCTATCAAGAGGGGCAAAGGTTTGTTTGCTGGATTATAAGCTGACCCTTCACGAGATCGATCAGATCTTGGCCGACTTTAAACCTCACTTTCTATTTTTAGACACTAAGAAATGGAAATCTGTTGATTACTTTGATCCTATAAAAACGAAAATTATTAATATTCAAGATTTAAAAAATATTCCGCTCAATATGACCAATAGCACCCGAGCGATCAACAAACAGGATAGTCAAAAAATTTTAGTATATACTTCTGGAACATCCGGAAGTCCAAAAGGTGTCGTTCTTGATATTTCCGTTATTTTTTTCGAAGTTCAAAGCCTTAAAAACTCATTTAAGAGAGATTATTCAAAGCGAAAAACTATGTCTATTTTACCTTTAAATCATATCTACGGATTAATCGGATTTTTCATGAGCCTTTGGTGCGATCAAGAGATACTACTGACTCAGTCGCTTGCTCCGACTCATATTAGGCAACTGATTCAAGAAAAAAAACCTGATTATTTGTATGTTGTGCCGCAATTTCTATGGCTTATTAGAAATCGAGTGATCGACGGAGTTAAAGCGAAACCATTTTTAATTCGAATGATTGCCTTCGGCATGTTGTGGCTAAACAAGTATTTAAGAAGCGAACTAATTGCAAACAAGTTCTTTGGTGAAATTAGAAAACAAATCGGAGTGTCCATTGAGTTTTCAATTTCGGGGGGCGCACCATTAAGTAAAAGTGTTTTTGATTTTTTTGAAGCTATTAAAATTCCTGTGTGTAATGGTTATGGTCTCAGTGAAACGGGTCCAGTGATTTCAACCAATAATTTGCAGTTTCGCCGACGAGGTTCAGTTGGAAAAGTCATTGATGGCGTCACTGTGAAAATAGATTCAGTTAGCGGAGAAATTTTGGTTAAGGGACCGAATATATTTTCAGAGTATTACGGCAAACAAGAACTGACTCAGCAAACATTTACAACTGATGGATGGTTTAAGACAGGTGATTTAGGATATCTAGATAAAGATGGATATCTATTTGTAATTGGTAGATGCAAAAATATGATTGTTCTACCTTCGGGTAAAAAAATTCAACCCGAAGAGATTGAGGATCATTTTTCAAAGTTACCTTTTTTGAAAAACTGCTGTTTTATTTATGGAGGTGCTAAAAATAAGAATAAGAAATTATATCTTATTGTGGAGCTTAATGAAGGATTTTTGCTAGCCGACAAGGATTCCTATATACAATCATTAGTACAGTCTTCTCAAAGTCTTGCTGCATTTAAACGACCCCAGGAATTTCTATTTCGTTCGACTCCACTTCCAATGACCACCACATTGAAAGTAAAACGGTTTCTAGTGCAAAGAGAGATCGATATTGAAAACTAAGACAATGGCTATACCTTTCGGTATTATAGTGCTTATGATCGGCATCTACGTATTCCAATTACTTTGGGAGGCTGGCGCTTTTAAGACCCTCCAGTCTATCCACCTTAAATCTTGTCAGGCCGTGGAAACGTTACCAGGGCCAGAAGATATGGCGATACTAGAGGGGACGCCATATGTTCTTATTAGTGTGGACTCTAGGAAAGAAAAAAACAGAGTTGCTGGTGCATTATTTTTCTACGACTTGTTAGAAAATAAAATTGTAGACGTCAAAACAGAGGGGGCTCTCGTTGACTTTTTTCCTCATGGATTATCAGTACTAAAAATCGGTACATATTTTTTAATTGGTGTTGTTAATCAAAGTTCTTCGAACGAAACACGAATTGAGTATTTCCATTTTTACCCGGGTACACGGCAGCTAAAGTGGATTAAAAGTTTTTCAAACATTAATTTGTTGGCAGGCAACGATATCGCTTTATTGGGCGAAGATGAGTTCTTATACACACGAGATTTCAATACGAAAGATCCACAGAAAATACGCATCCAGCAATACACGCGACAGGCCACAGGTTCCATTTGGCATTATAAGGCAGGGGAGTATCGGGAGAAAGCCTCTCAGTTATTTTTTGCAAACGGAATAGTTTATGATGGTTCTGCTTCGATTGTATATGTAGCCGAGATGTTAGGGCGAAAGGTTCATTCATTTCATTGGGTTTCTGACATGCTTAAGCTTAAAACGACAGTTGAAAGTCCCCATGGCATTGACAATTTAACTTTCGATGGAGAGTTTTTATATGGGGCTGGGCATCCCAAGCTATTGGATCTGAAAAAAATGCGAGATTATCGTGAATTCAAATCTCCGTCTGCGGTAATGCAAATATCTAGGGATTTAACTAACGTAAAAATAGTTTACCAAGATGATGGCTCGGAAATCGCGGCCAGCAGTGTGGCCTTGCGAGCATCTAAGAATGAAATTTTAATCGGAAGTGTTTTTGATAATCACTTCTTGCATTGTCAAACCAACTTTTAGCTTTGAGTTACTTTATCGTAATTAACCTTCGTTACTAATTCCTCACGAAGTTTTTTTCTCAATGAATCGATAATTTTTAATACTCGATCATCGGTAATTTTGTTCTTTTGAAAATCAATTTCACAGTGATAATAATGTTCAAAATCTGTAACGTTTAACATTAGAGGAAATTCCGATGAACTGATTACAAAAGGATGTATCAGAAGTGATGCATCGTCAAACTCAGGCAGATCAGAAGTTGGTTCTAAATTAAAATACACATCAAAAAGCGGCCCGGTCTTTTCTTTTAATAGCTCGTACGGCCAAGACATGGTTTGGTACCCTTCGATCATTCTAGTTTTCACTTGCGATACAAAATTAAGAATCGACTCGTCGCTGTTATCAAACGTGACCGGTACTAAGTTAGCACAATTGCCATACATAACTTCCGTTCCTTTGACATCACGATTAGCAGCTGGAATAGCTAGAGTTAAAAAATTCTTTTCAAATTCTTCCATAAGAACTTTTGCAAACCCTGCCAAAAGCAGCATAAAGGGCGTTACTTTATTTTGTTTACACCAACGCTTCAGAGCTTCAAAAACTTTAAGCTCAATATCAAACACGATTCGTTCACCTGAAAAATCAGGAGACTGCTGGCTGGCCTCAAATAACATATAGGGTTCTTTTCCGAGATATTTATGGAGCAATACGTCCTCTGATATTTTTGGAATCACTTGTTTAAGTTGCAATAATTCTTGAAAATTAAAGGCAGGTCTCAAATGTGGTTGAGTATTTTTTAAAAGTGAATTGTAGACCGTAGCCAAATCTTCAAAAAACAATGTCATCGACCAGCCATCAAAGGCCATATGGTGGCAGACTACCGCCATTAAATGGGTTTCCTCGACCACATCGAACACTTTGACTAAAATCGGAGACTGTTTTTCCAAGTCGAACTTTGTTTTTGACAACTCGTTCAGCTGCTTATCTAAAATTTTCCAAGGACGATCTATCAATCTCAAGTTAACAAATTCAAAATCGACCGGCTTAGAGGAGGACTGAAAGAATTGCTTTCCTGATACCGAAGAGTAACTCCACTTAAATATATCGCGACGTTCAGCAATATAGTCGATAGCTTGCTTCAGCTTCAAGACATCCAGAAATCCTTTTACTTTAGCACTAACGCAAATATTGTTTGCCGCAGAGCCGCCTTGTTTTTCCAAATCTAAAAATCGTTTTTGAAATGGCGTAATTTGAATTTCGCTTTTAGAGGCCTGAGCCTCAGTCCTGTTTGAGGTTTGAGTGACTACGGGATAAAATTGAGCAGCCTGTATTTCAAAACAGCTCTGTTTAACTGCCTCGACAAACGACTTCAAATCTTGATCCGTATGGGCAGTCGACAGAAAGCAATTTCGTCCTTCCCAGATGTAAAATCCTTTTTCGAGCAGCTTTGCAAATAACAAGTCTAAATTCAAACTTCCTTTAAATCTAAACAGAGTTCCAAAGTTATGGACTTTGATATCTAGACCACGCGTTTCAAATAAACTATTCAATTTCATTACTAGGTCATTAGACTTCTTGTTCAGATCTTGAATAATAGTCTTACCCTCAATTTTCAATTTCATTAGTGTTGCATAGGCTGTAGCCATGGCTAATGGGTGTTTGCTAAAAGTACCTGCAAAGAATGTCATTTCGTTCTGGGGATAACTGTCGTTGCCGAATTCCCAATGACCACCATCAATATAATCTAAATATTTACTAGATCCACCAATAGCACCAATAGGCATTCCACCGCCCAGAATTTTCCCATAGGCAGCTAGATCGGCCTTGATGCCAAAATGCTCTTGAGCGCCACCGGGAGCAATTCTGAAACCGGTGATAACTTCATCCCAGATAAAGGCAATACTGTTAGCTTCAGTGATTGTTCGAATTCCCTTTAAAAACTCGACAGGTTGTAATTCAGGAAATCGGCTCTGAACCGGTTCTACAAGGACCGCCGCTAGTTCGTGTGCTCGTTCGCGGATAATTTGCAAAGATTTAGGATTTCCGTACTCTAATACAATAATATCATTTACCATATTTTGAGTAATTCCAGCTGCGACTGGCATGGACGTGATATTTTTTGTTCCCTTTGCTAATACACCATCAAAATGGCCGTGATAGGAACCGTCAAAAATAACAATCTTACTTTTTCCTGTTGCGGCGCGAGCTAGTCGAATCGCCGTCATTACTGCCTCTGTACCGGAATTCACAAAGGCAACTCGCTCAAGGCCAGTCAGCTCACAAAATAATTCCGCAACTAAGCCGGCGAGATGCGACTGTGGTCCTACGCAGACGCCAAGTTCCAATTGCTCTTTCATTGCGTGATCTAAAAAATCAGGAGAGTGGCCAAACAGATTCACGCCAAACCCCATTGTAAAATCAATAAACGTATTGCCATCAATATCGATAAAATGACTTCCTTTAGCCTTGTAACAATGAATGGGGTAAATCATTTCTTTTGTATTAGGACGAAATCCTGCACTAACACGATTGTCGGCAAGTTGCTTTCTATAGGTTTGCACATGCTGTTTAGTTTTTCGAGTCATCTGAGTAATGGACGAAATTGTCTTTTGCAAGAACATCTTTTTTGATTGCTGGTCATCGTCTGTCTTTTCTTTATTAACGAACGATTTAAAATTTCCGAGGACTCCCCTTTGTTCATTCCCAAGAGTTTCGATTTCAATTTTTGGTTCTACTGATTTTGTTTGAAGAATTAAAGTTGCTGAAGTTGCTGAAGTATTAAGCGATTGAGATTGATTTTGAATCAACTGAATTTGATTCTGCATCAGAGATAATTGATTATTTAACAATGAAACCAAATCCCCATTCAATACTAGAGGAGTTGAGTCCATAGACATACTCAGAGGAGCTAAAGGCACTGCGGTGCCGGTCGATTGAGTCAGACCAGGACTTGTTGTCGTTTTTGCAGGTGTTTTATCAGAAATGAAATTCGCAATTTTACGTAGGGTATTTAAGTCTTTGAATACTTCAGAAATTGGAATGGAAACATTATAGGTATCTTTGATAATTTGTACTGCATTTAACAGTACCAATGAATCCGCACCTAAATCAATCAGAGACTCATCAACATTTACGTCGTCAGGATTGACTCTCATAGTGGTGGCGATAATTTCGACCAATTTAGTTAAAGTTCCATCAACAGTAGAAGTATGTTTCGTAACCATAGTCTCTCCAGAAATAAAATAGGCATTTTTCTTCATAATAGTTTGTGGTAACTGAATGCTTGTTGTTGTGATCAGTGGATCGCGAGTAAATAGTTTTAGTTGTGAAAGTTTCAGAATACCCATTGCAAATGAATTCAGATCACTCAGTGCCAACCACTGAGTATTTTTCCCTGTTATAAATTTTTGAGCCATGCCGGTCAAAATGGGCTTTGGCCCAATTTCTATATAGATCTGACAGTCTTTAGATTCCAAATAGCGCATTGATTTTTCAAATTGGGTGGGTTGGCGAAGCTGCTGTTGCCAATACTCAACGCAATATCCAGATTCATTTTCTAGTGGTGCACCGGTTAGTGATGAAATTAGAGTTGTTTGAGGGTGGTCAAATGTCATTGACTGCAACGACTCTCCAAAGGGCTTAATAATTTGATCCATTAAAGAAGAATGAAAGGCTTGATCAACATCAAGAAGCTGATGGTGAATACCGGCCGTAGTCAAAATTGTTTGAATCACTTCAATGTTCTCTGTTTTTCCAGAGATAATTTGTAAATTCGGTCCATTGTTGGCAGCAAGATCTAATGAAATCTTCGAGTCTTTAAGAATTTGAAGAATTTTTTCCAAAGAACCAAAAACAGCAAGCATCGAACCCTTCTGGGTATGACGCATAAACCATCCGCGTCTGCAAACTAGCTCGATCGCAGTATCTAGATTCATGGAACCTGAAATCGCAGCGGCAACGATTTCTCCTAAACTGTGGCCAAAAACATAGTCGACTTTCAGTTGATAGGACGCAGTCAGAAGCTCAGCTAAGGCATATTCACATGCAAAAAGAATAGTTTGTGAATAGTTGGTTTGCTTGAGTTCATTTTTTAAGTTCGCATCTAACCAAACCCGAATCAAATTCAGAGGAAAATATTTTTGTGCTCGCAGTAAAATAGAATCTACAGACTTTTTAAACTCCTTTTGATTCCTATAAAGATCTTCAAACATACCGGTATAATGACTTCCCTGTCCTGTGAATAGAAGCGCTACTTTAAGATTGGGTTTTGGTTTAATTGCCAATTGATATTGAGAATTTATATTTTCAGCTATTAAATCGTCGATGGTTCGGAGTACATCTTCTTTGGAAGTGCCCATAAAAGTTGCCTGTTCCAGCAAGTTCATTCTTTGGTTCAGGGTTGCTTTTAGTGTTTGCTGAATGCCTTCCCAATTTTGAGTTGCAAGATGCGTTCTAAGTACTTTTAGGCTGTCACGTAAGGCTTTCTTGTCGTTGCTTGAAAATCCACCAAAAGCATGAGTCGGGAGTGGATTAGAAAAATTTTCGAAACCGGATGAAGAATTTGAAGCGGCAGAGCTTTCCGAAAGAATCGCATGTGAGTTTGTACCTCCAAAACCAAATGAGCTTACACTGCCAATCATTTTTTTATCTGAACTAAATTTTTCTGTCTTAGTAATAATTTCTAAATGTGGAATTTTATTTTCCAATAACGGACTAATTTTTTTAAAATGCAGGCTAGGAAATAATGTACGATGATAGATACTGAGCGCAACTTTTATTAAGCCTGCGACACCTGCTGCTGCCTCGAGATGACCAATATTCGTTTTTGTCGATGAAATTAACAGGGGTTTAGAAACATCTCTTTGTTGATGAACGCGTTCTAACGCCAGTCCTTCGATCGGATCGCCAACCGAAGTACCTGTTCCATGTGCTTCGTGAAAAACGATATCATCACTGTTCAGTTGAGCTCGTTGTAACGCCTGTAGAATAACTTTCTCTTGTGCTGATCCGTTAGGAGCTGTTAGCGAGCTGGATTTACCATCTTGATTCACCGCAACTGAAAGCACATCTGCATAGATACGATAGTTCGAATTAGAAGCATCAGATTTTCGTTTTAATATTATGACTCCAACGCCTTCACCCCGAACATAGCCGTTGGCATCAGCGGAAAAGGTTTTGCATAATCCATCAGGAGCCAACATTGTGGCGTCTTTAAACGCTTGGCTGAGATCAGGTTTTAACAATAAATTTACGCCACCGACAATGGCCATACTAATTTCTTTGCTTTGCAATGCCTTAAGCGCACAGTCCAACGCCACTAACGAAGATGAGCAGGCGGTATCAATAGCTAAACTAGGGCCTTTCAAATCAAAGAAGTAAGAAATTCTATTAGCTGCAATCGATTGCGAATTTCCGGTTATTGAAAAAATATTTTTTTGCGCAACGGTATCGATCTTATAAGAATAGTCATGACTACTGATGCCGATATAAACGCCGGTCTCGCTGCCGCGAACAGAAAGGGGTGGTATGCCGGCATCTTCAAGTGCATTCCACACTGCTTCTAGTAGCAAACGTTGTTGTGGGTCCATAGTCTGCGCTTCTAGATCTGAAATCCCAAAAACATCGGCTGCAAACATTTCAAGGCCATTTATGGCTCCGAAGAAGTTGATGGAATCATCAGGATTACCGTGCCACCGAATATGATCTTGTTTCTTAACGGCACACACACCATTGCTGAGAAGATTAAAATAATCTTGTATAGAATCCGCTCCAGGAAAACGCCCGCTCATACCGATAATGGCCAACGGTTCTTGAGTGGACGATATATTCTTCGCCTCGAGAATGGTTTTAGACAGTTGAGTATTTTGACTGTTTGAAAGTGAGGTTTTCATTTCCCGAGCGACTAAGATTTCCATAATATAGTCTGCTAGAGCATTCAAATTCGGTTTATCAAAAAGTGCAGTAACATTAAGGGGAATAGTTAATTTTTGAGCCAATCCATCTATAATATTTACAGCTTGCAAAGATTCAATTCCCATTTCCAAAAAGCCTTTATCAAAAGAGACATCATCCGAATCAAAATTCGGGACACAAACTCGTATCTCTGTTAGAATCAATTCACATATTTCTATGCGATTTAGCTTTTTGATCATGTGATTCGCTACCAAAAATTATTTTTTTTTAGAATGTTTGTTTGCGATATGCATAACTTGATCTGCAAAATCATACCAAACATCGAGCCACGTTGAAATTTGCTCTTTAACCAGAGCATATTCGTTTTCCTGGATAGCTTGGCGGAAAAGGTACCATGTGTCTTCCGAGTGCTCATCATCTAGAAATTCGCCCGAGTCATTTTCTACGTGAATTTTGTGGTAGCCGCGGCTGACATCTACATTTGTAGAAATTCCAACGCTCTTTGCCCATGGGCCTGCAAATAAAGTAAATACCGATTCTGCTACCGCTAAAACAGATGTCATCATTAAATGATTACCGTAATTTTCAGTAAATGTTTTTCGTGCATCCTCGGCCGCTGCTGACGGTTTATAATTTAATAGCTCATCATGGTTAGAACCCAGTTCTTCGAGAGTCTCGTTAAATTGCGAATAGTGAGCCAGTAAAGGATTACCGCAATAGTCTTCGCTATTATTTGCATTGGCTTTGGGCTTGAAACCCAGTTCATCCATCAAATTTAATTCCAACAAAAATCGAGCAGACACTTTTCCCATAGGACCGATTCGTTTTTCTAATTGGGATGACGTCATCATCGCCTGAATAACTGAATCAGTGAAAATTTCGGCGAAAGCATACGAAAATTCAAAGTGAATTAATTTAGTCGCTTCTACATTTAATTTTTCAGTACTCAGCAAGCCGATAAGGGGATGGCGACATAACTTATGTTTTTCGATCATGTTTTTGATCGAAAGGCTATACTCAACATTTTTGTTCCAAATTTCCGGATCAATTGTCGCTTGAATAGCTTTACGGCCTGTGATTCGCGGAGAATCGATCTCTTGAGAATCTACGAAGTTGTTAATTTGTTTAATAGTTTGTTTATAAGCCATTGATTCCTCCAGACGGTTGCAGTTAGGCTTTTTTAGGTTCATGCAAAGATCAGGAACGAAAATTAAAGAAGAACAGACTTAAAATTATAATGTAATATCAAGAGAATATCAAAATTATCACCTTTCATTTTCTGTGTACGGATTAGACAGAGGCCTATTTTCGTAAAGTTTGGACCAATGTTTTTAAATGATTAAAGATATAAAAATGGTCGCCAGGGAATAAGGTGGGGCCCTGATGAAAATTCAGTTTTTCAAACCATTCTGCCAAATCGTCCTCGCTGACTAAGGTATCCTCACGTCCGCCAAATAAATAACCTAAAGAACGATTTGAAAAGTAGTCATTACTGGCAGGAAAACTTTCAATAATTTTAAAATCATTTCTAAGTGTTTCAATTATTGAAGAAAGCATGGCTGGTTGTTTCTTTACGACCTCTGGAATCGCCTGAACCAACTCCATAGATTCTAAAAACTCACGATCAGGAAGATGTGAAATTCTATTTTTACGAAATCTCAATCCGGGCGCTTTTAATCCTGAAATTCCAAAGGACACGAGCTGACCTGGCAGTTCCTTTTCGATAAATTTGACTAGGTCATAAACAATCAGTGAGCCCATACTATGCCCTAACAAATAAATTTTATAATTTGGCTTGAAATTCAAAGCCGACCGAATGTCTTGCATGAGTGTATTGAAATCGGTATAGGAATTGTCTTTAGACTCCAGGCTGCGACCCGGAAGATTAATAATGTGAAACTCAATTGGAATATCAAAAGAATTAAACAACGATAGAAAATGAGCGACATTCCCACCTGCATGATGGAAAAAGAAAAGCTTATGTTCCGAAATTACTTTGTTCGCCTTTATAAACAAATGACCAAATGACATACCTCATACTAATTTAAGTCTGCTTAAATCCCAACCTTAAATTTAGCTTTACATTCATACTCAAAAAATTGAAAATTTAAAAATTAAGGAGAATGCAATGACCCAATATGGACAGCTCAATATACACTTAGGGTGGATAACAATCGTTTTAGGAATAATTACGGGTTCTATTCATGGCATGTGGGCTTTTTCAGGACCGTTTAAAGCTCCAAAAGGCCACAAAGACTATGCAGATTTGCCGAGACGCTTGAATCGCTTAGCTCATATCGCTTTTTTTATGCTGCCTTTGATATCTGTTGTTTATGGTCAGCATTTGGATTTGATTCCCGTAGCAGATAATTTGAAAATAATTGCTAGTTATTGTTGGATTGTTTGTATGTGGGGTGTTCCTGTATTTCTCACTTTAGCTTCATTCTATCTGCCATTTAAATATTTCGAAGTTATACCAGTGAGTTGCGGCATGGTTTCATTGTTCATTATGGCCTACGGTCACTTTCTACTTTTGACAGCTTAGTGAAATTCGTATTCCTTCTTTCCATTAGAAATCTAGTTCTTCATTGGAATCGTCACATTCTAACCATGCTTGGTTTAATTACAGGCATGACAGGAATTATTCTGTTTGGCGGCTATGTATTACGGATGGAAGGATATCTGGGAACTAACTCGATTTTCCTGCGCCATGTGGGCCACGTTAGTCTGTTAAAGAAAGACGCTTATTTGAATTACCAGCAGAATCCATCAAAGTATTCTTTTGATTTGGCCGAACAAAATGCCATTTTGGAAGTGTTGCAGTCATCATCCATAAAAATGAAGCGTTTGATTCCTGTAGTCGCAACACAAGCGATGCTCTCTAGCGGATGTCAAAATTTTCCAGTATGGGTTCAAGGGATTAGGTCCGATGACATGAACTGGATATACAGCCATACTGAAGTGCGAAAACAAATTCCCGAGTTGGCCCGCATGCATTCTGGTCAAGGATATTGGAATACCAACAACGTCCTGGCGGGCACAACATCTCCGACACTATGGAGATTTTTAGATAAAGATCCTCTAGATTCCATAACTGAGGACTCTCGTAAAACAGCCGAGGGTATTTTAAATTGTGATGACCCTGCAACCAGTGGAAAATTAAAGCATACAAATGATCTACAACTGTATTCTCAAGATTTCTATGGAGGATTGGGTCTTGTCGACACTACAGTTTCTGGCTTAAAATATTCTGGTTTTAGTTTAATTGATGAAGTGTTTTATATTACGACTTTAGAGTTAGTACAAAATCTAGTAAAGTCCGACAACATATACAAATGGGCGTTGTATTTTGAAGATACAAGTAATCTTTCAAAAAAGATTTTGGAGTTAAAGAAATCATTGAAAGAAAAGAATATAGAAAATATCGACTTGATTCCATATAGAGATGCCAGAGTCAGTGCATTATATGTAGGGAACATGACATTCGTTTTTATTATGTTTTTATTTTTTCTAATTCTCATATGTGGTGTGGTTGTCTTGACGGTATTCAATTCGCTACAAATTGCAGCTCTTGAGCGAAAAAAGGATATTTCCATATACAAATCGATTGGTTTTAGAAACACGATAATTACTCAAATTTTTCAGGTCGAGTATTTTTTGATATCTTTAGCGGCATGCATAATTTCAGGATTTATTGGGGTAGGCGCAGCACATTGGAATAATTCAATGAATTTTCGATTTCAATTACCTGGGTATTCGTCGACCTTACAATTTCGATTGGAACCATCCACCGACTATATTTTCTTTGTATTTGTCTTCATGATTTTACTCATTCAACTCGTCAGTTACGTTCAGATTCATCGGATTTTACAACAGCAATCAGCTGATTTAATGAGGTTTGATTTGTGAAAATCATTTGGACTTTAGCAATTAAGAATATCTTGAGTTATCGCAAAAAAAGTTTTGCAGCCATTCTAGCTATTGCAAGCGGATTTATTTCTTTGAACCTATTTCAATCTTATATCTACGATATTACCCTCTTATTTCAAAGCACTTATGCAGAACGAAATATGTTCGGGGATGTACTGATAAGAAAAGGCCAGAGGTACAAAACGATAAGTTCTGCCGAGCAAAATCAAGTCGGACTTTTTTTACAAAATCAGTCTCAGAAAATTACGGCGTATTCTAGGCAACTCTATTTCACAGGCACAGCTAATTCGGGACAAAATCAGTTTTTCTTCTTAGGCGTTGGCTATGATTTTGAGAAAGGTCAGCAACTAAGAGCTATAAATTGGAAACGAAATGCGCTTTATGGACAATCGTTACTCAGCAGCTCAGGTGAGTCCGAGGCGAATATTGGCGAAGGGTTTTCGTATCAATTGGGTTGCATTCCGGATAAAAAAATCACGGTTCCTATAGAAACGCGTGGCTATCATCATAATCCTACAAAGTTTAAGTGCCCTTTTGACAGATTGCAGTTGGCCACGACAACGCTGTCGGGACAAATTAACGCCCTTGACGTGAATGTGATTGGTATCCAGGATGGTTTGTTTAAAGAGATCGATGATCGTTTGGTTACGACCTCACTTTCCTTGGCGCAAAAGCTTTTGGACTCGACGGAAATATCCTATTACTCGGTTAAGTTGAAAGAGGAAAGCCAATTAGCAGAACTTCGAAAACAGTTCGATCAACAAGTTAGAATTCAGTTTCCAGATCTTATTTTGGATTCATGGAAAACTTTTGATGTTGGTGATTTTTATCAACAAAGCATCAGCTTTCTGAATTTGTTTAGAAATTTTTTTTCAATTATCGTTATAAGTATCGGGATGCTATCAGTGATGGCGACCTTCTATAGATTGATTCATGAAAGGCGAAAAGAGATTGGAATCTTACGCAGCATCGGATTAAAAAATTCTTTTATTCTGAAACTATTTTTAATCGAATCTTTTCTTCTTTCTTTTTGCGGTATTTTCGTCGGCTTCTTTGTTTCTATTGTAATTGCAACTATTATCAACAAGTTCTCTGTTCCGTATTCATTAGGGATGTTAACTCAACCGATAGCATTTGCTATGACTATGAATCCCGCAGTCGTTGGCATTTCATCAGCAGTCACGGCAGCCATATCCATGGTGTTCAGCTTGCTTCCCGTCTATCGGGTGATGAAACTAAAAGTTATAGATATTTTAAGAGAAACTAATTAGCTCGCAGTTGTCCGTCTTCGATCCAAGTTAAATTTCGTACTCGGGAAATCAACTTTTCATCATGAGTAGCAAACAAAAATGTTACATGGTGTTTTTGATTTAAATCCAAAAGCAATTCTATGATCTGATGAGCCGTTTTCGTATCTAGATTAGCTGATGGCTCGTCAGCTAGTATCAGCTCGGGCCCTGGGACCAGCGCCCGAGCGATTGCTACACGTTGGCGCTGCCCACCAGATAACTGGTCAGGTTTGTTTTTTAGAAAATCGGACAACCCGACATCGTTAAGTGCACTTTGCACGCGTTGGTTTTTTTCTAATTCGGTAAGGTCACTGCGGACACCTAACGGAAGATACACATTTTCTTGAACGGTTAACGAAGGAATCAAATTAAAGCTTTGAAAAATCATCGTAATGTTGCGGTTTCGAAGATCGCTTCTTTGATCTTCCGATAGCAAACTCAAGTCTTGGTCTGCAAAAAATATTTTACCACCATCAGGCTTATCCAAAGTGGCGACTAATTGTAAGAGTGTACTTTTTCCGGAACCAGATGGGCCTAAGACAGCTCGAAAATCACCTTTTTGCAAGTTGAAGTTAATTCCCTTTAGAGCATGGATTTCTGTATTGCCCAATTTATATTTTTTTTGAACGGATTCAAAACGGATGATATCACTCATAGATTTAGTATGTAAAAATCGTCACATAAGCTCAAGCATTAAAATGAACGCTTGATAACATAACTGCCATAGATATCTTGTTGTGCATTTAATTCGCCGTCAGGTTCACCCAAAGTTTTAATAAGGGCAAACGCATGACTCCAGTTATCAGATAAACTGGATTGAAATTCAAAATTAACAAAATGCGAACTGTCGGATAAAGAAACTAAATCTCGCAGAAACAGCGTGGAAGTAGAAAATAAAGAACTCAAAAATATCGGATTGTCCCATCTGAGTGAGTTGTAGACGTAATTTTGTCCTGGAAAAACATAATACCTTTGATAATAAGCCATAAGTGCTAGTGGCTGGAAGGGGTTTTGTTTAAGAGTAGTGCGCTCGGTTTTTAATTCTTCTTTAGACTTTCCAAACGAATTTGAAATCCATTCTATTTTCCATTCCATTCCGTTATCGAAGGTTAGTCGATGGCCTAAGACTCCAAGGAAAAAAATGTAGTTACTTTCGTCATAATGGCGAACTAGCTGGGTTCCATCCCAATAATCCACCTCGGATCCTGCTTGAGTCATATAATCGGTGTAGATCTGCGTCCAATCAGTATAATTCCATAGAGCATAGCCACCATATTGCCATCGCCAGCGATCAGAATTTTTCGCCCCGATTACCTGACCGACTGTAAGTGCGCCATTGTCGCTGGAGTATTCACCTCGAAGCAGCGTTCGATCAAAGAAATTGCGTGGTCTGTAGCCAACTAATTCATCAGTATGTTCCCACTCAAATGGTTTAAGCTCCTTTACCAAGTTTAAAGTAACATTTTGTAAAGGTGTCCAAAGTATTTGAGCCATTTCAATCCCCTGAAAAAATTGGTATGGCTCTGTCGTCAGAGTTTGCTGGGTCAAAAGAAACTGGCTCGGATTAACTAACTCGGAGGGACCCCATTGCAAATTGATGATACCGGCAGAAGCTTCTAATTGTTGAGCCAGCTCGATGGTTAAATAGTTTTCCCAAAATCCATAATCTGTGATTGTGGTGGATTTGTTTTCAGAGTTAATGAAATAAGTACTGGAACGTGCTTTAAGTAGCGGTTTTACCAACCACTTCAGCGGAAGGTGTCTAAACTTGAGATCGAAGGTAGGCTGAATTTCAACTTGCAGAGATGTTTCAGGTTTTTTTAGAATTTTGTTAAGAAAATTGAATTCGTCAGAATGATATTTTTGGTAGCTTAAAGATGCCAATGAATTTAATCGCAGCTCCCAGTCCCAAATTTTTTTAGAACGTGAAGAATCACGTTTGGGCGCCGTTATAGGCACGGAAAAGGCGACGCTTATCCAAAATAAAAAAAGTATTCCGCTGAGTTTCACTTGCCTAACTTATTAACGTTAAACATAGATTCATCCAATTTTTCAGAAACAGGCTGAGCATAATTCAGAATTGATTTTAAATTTTGATTTTTGGCATCCACGATTGTGATTTGGCTAACAAACGGAATGGTTTTGCCAGCCGACGTAATGCTATTTTTATATTCGAATGTTGCGGTTTTAAAAACTTCATTTTGCAATGTCAAATATTCGGCCTGAATGCCCAACATTTTGTCTTGTGAGATCCAATAGTTAATTTGATCATAGGTTACGTCTTTGGTTTTCGCCTTTAAATTCAATTTCCAACTTTTTATATTTGCGACTGTTTCTTCGCCAACTATGGTTGCCGTGTAGTCGCGAGAATAATTGGTCGTTGCGATATCGCCATTGGCCGCTTGACCGACCAACTTTTGACGGGTTGATAAGGACATCGGTTTTTTTAATCCTGGCTTATGAATCCATAAATTTTTATCTAGAAATAAAAACACCTCATCCTTGGAACGAGTAGGTGCTGTGCATTTTGCTAGGACAAAAGAATCCTTCACTTTAATTTTAAATTCAAAATCGGTATTTTCACCGTTTGAAATTGAAGTCAGCTTTAAATTCCACGCCAGTCCATCAGAGAGCCCACCGCGAGCACGATCGGACATTTTTAATAAAACATCTGGATTAGTGGCTGCCGAATTTTTAGATAAAACGGAAATACTGCAAAACAAAATAAGTAATAGCACATACATTTTTTTTAAAAACATTATCGCCTCCAAGTAAAAGATAAGAAAAATTCAGTATAATATCAATCTATTAGATATCGAAATAGTGCGTGGTTCTCTTTTTCTTCCATGAAACTCGATGTTAATTCAATTAAACTAGAAACTTTTGTAGCGACCATTTCAAGTCATGCTATTACTTATCCTACTTTAATCATCTGCCTCAAAGAGATACAATTACAAGAAATATTCTAGCTTCGAGACGGCGAATGTACATTTTGAAACAGAGTAAACGATAACTCAGAAAGCACCATTGGTAATCTAAAAATCTCATCAGGTTTTCTGGTTGCAGTGATTCTATAATGTTCTTTTGTATCCTTGTATAATCTTTATGGAGTTGGAGATGGAAAAATTCGTAGCAATTTTGAGCCCATTAGTCATTTTTTCTGACAGTTATCAGTGGTGAAGTGACCGATGAAGATAGTCCTATCATTACTTTTACTATTACTTTTCAACTTTGCACAGACGATTGAGAAAAATCAATGTGTGAGGATTTATAATGATTCAGCTTTTTTTCTAATAGAGAGTGGACTAAATATATCAAAGAGGCTCAGGATATGTTTGATCGGCCATTTGATTTTCTGGCTGCAACGAAAGTTCAGATGAGCCCCTTCGACTTGAGTGAAAAGACAAGTGATGACAATTCACTTTATTTAATGAGGACTTACGATACAGATATTCTTGGAATAACTTTTCCAGTACCACTCACAGGTATTTCTGCAATAAAAGGCGGTGTTATTACTAAATATCTTCAAGCGGCATACAGAGCCATGGCCTATGAGTACCTAGCTGGAGATCACAAATATAAAAATGAGCGAGCTGTAAAAGTCTCGCAAGAACTTGAGAGCTATGCCCTGGATATAGAAAATCATTTTGATGAACGATCGTATTTTTATATGGTTAAAAACCCTTTGAATGAAGGTTCATTAATAAAAGATCGGTTTTCTAGTTTTTTAATGCTGTATGATGGATCTAATTATGATGGCGAGGCAACGTTAACAAGAATGGAAAGAGTTTTAAATAAGGATTTTCAAGTGCCCTATTCTGAACTTAAACCACATGACGAAGAAGGCATTGTTGAATTATTTCATGGATACAACCACTCAGATTCAGAACTTAAAGGTTTAAATCATTTTTTATATTTATTGAAAGAGGCAGGAACATATATTGATATGCAGTTTTTGAAACAGAAAAGACCAGTGCGCGTTCGGATACTTGCAAACGCGGCACGTTTGCGTCTTTATGAAAGAGTTTATGGATTCAAAATTAAAAGAACTTTTCAAATTGATGAAGATAATAAATTAATGTGGCTTGAAGTGAGTGGTGAGGATTTTGTTAAGAAGTTTGGAAGCCGATGGCCAGAATGGAAAGAAAGACTTCATTTACCAGCGGCACCACCACGTTATTTTAGAAACTCTTTTTTTCTACGAAATGAAATATTAGTTTATCTTCAAAATGCAAGTAAGAAATATAATCAAATACGCTACCTTCTCAATCAAAGTAAAATAGTGTCGCAAGGAGAGAAGGAACAACCTTACACAAATCCAGAACAGTTAGGTACTTTTTGGGAATTTGTAAGTGATAAAATGGAGTTTCGAGTAAGGCAGAATAGAATAAATGGGCTTATTCTATTCTGAAGCTCATTTGTTCATAATAGCTCCGATCCTAATTTCATGTTAGTGGCAGCTATAAAATTGCCGTTTAGCTTTTTCTTTTTCTCCAAGAAGTCGATTTATTTGAGATTTAAAAAAATTCTTCGTGGCTCTGTCGTTTTGGTCATGATCCAAATAAATATTCTTTGGTGAATGAAATTTTTTACTTTCTATAGCCACGAAGTTCTCCTGACCGGGGACATGTGCTTCAATCTGAAAACGATCTAGCTTGTAGTCCATAATAATAAAATCCGCTTCGGAGCGGGTGAGTATTCCTGGGAGCTGAGCCATTTCTTTTGACATAAAATCACATCTCACTTTGGGAAAGACCATAATGTCCCCCTCCCCCCCAATAAGAATACCAGTTGGAATTCTCTAATGGGTATTGTGGAGTTGTGATTTTGTATTTGAAAGGACTCTCATGATGGAGGAAGTTTTAAGATGTTTAATGTTATCGATGAATTTAATAGAGAGTCTTTGATGATCAAAGTAAAAAGGAAACTTAATTCAATAGATGTTTTGGAAAGCTTGGCAGAGCATTTTTTAACAAGAGGAGTTCCCAAATATATCAGATCAAATAACGTGAATTTATTGCAAAAATCTTAAGGCAATGGTTATCAAAATTAGAAGTTGATACATTGTATATCGAACCAGGAAGTCCATGAGAGAATGGTAATGTAGAATCATTCAATGGAAAAATGCGGGATCAGTTTCTAAATGAAGAACTATTTTGCACACTAAGAGAAGTTGAACTTTTAATAGAAAGGTGGCGTAAGCATTATAACCAAGTCAGACCACATAGTAGTTTAAATAGAAAACCACCTGTTCTATTAACAATTATGGTGAAAAAGAAACAAGTTGCTTAAACAAATTCAGTCTGACAAAAAGTGAATGATCCTGCAAAGTGTAGAAGTGTCATTACCAAGGGATTTTGACGGTTTAATTACCGAGCGACTTTGTCGGTATCGGTTTACATAACTTTTACTTCAATTTCAATTTTATG
>WBZM01001501.1_pt1 | contig 22953 bp, 19 predicted proteins | sample 5204271 | NCBI WGS metagenome assembly WBZM01 (sample SAMN12344346, study PRJNA552823) | activated sludge metagenome | biome: Activated sludge suspended growth; feature: Nitrification reactor; material: Wastewater; isolation source: activated sludge from nitrification reactor of wastewater...
GGTCAAGGGAACGGACGTCGACAAGCCGAGAAACCTAGCCAAGTCAGTAACCGTGGAGTAAGCACCCGGTGACAATTTTCGTCAATGGCCGAGCCGGCTTCATCGGCAGCAATGTCTTCCTCGGCTGGCTGGGGTGTCCGAAGGGCGCTTCCTTCGGGGCGAAAAGCGATGAGCCGGTCGTCACCTGGCTGCCATGCAACTTGATCAATCGATGATCTCTCCTCGGCTAGCTGCCGAATCCATTCCTGCCAAGTGGCTCTCCGGCTTTTTGGTGGCCGTTTCGGCGTCGATTGTCGGCTGGATTCTCTGGTTGTGCCAGTTCGGTATTGACCTGACGGACGAAGGGTTCTATCTCAACTGGATTTCGAACCCATTTCTTTATCCGGCGTCGAGCACGCAATTCGGCTTCGTGTATCACCCGCTCTACTTGTTGGTTGATGGAAGCGTGATGCTCCTCAGGCAAGTGAATTTCATCATCACCTATGCACTTGCTTCTTGGCTGATGTGGGCGGTGATCGGGCTAACGAGCAATGAAGGTGTCAGGATCGACGGACAGACGTGTCTCGCCAGTGCGCTTTCGCTGGGAACCGCGGGTGCGCTCTCGCTGGTGTTCGCAGGTTTGTGGCTGCCTACGCCAAGCTATAACACATTGGCACTGCAAGGATTACTGATAGCGGCAATCGGATTGACGATGCTGGCGTCATCGGAGAACCGGAATAGAGCTTTGGCCGCTGCAGCTCTGATTGGAGTTGGAGGTTGGCTTGCCTTCATGGGAAAACCAACCACGGCGGCCGTGTTGGCGGTTCTTGTTGGCGGATTCCTGTTGCTGACCTTGCGTCTGAGGCCTGCCGAGTTGGTCGTGATGATCTTGGTTGCGGGGGCGCTAATGCTGCTCTCGGCAATCCTCATCGATGGCTCGGTCGCAGGGTTCATCCATCGAATCCGTGAAAATTTGAGAATTGGGGAGGTCCTCGTTGGGGGGGATACGTATGCTGTCGGAAGCCTAATTCGACTCGAAGAATTGAGGGCGTCTGAGCATGGGCTGGATAGGATATTTCCAATTGCCTGGTCGACGATCCTGGCTTCGCTGTTCATCGTCCTGGTTCCAGCACGGCGTCTGGTGAATGCAAGGCTCGTGATGGCGCTAGTTGTCGCGGGACCGCTGCTGTTTCTCCTGATCACCCCATCGGCTGTTTTCTCAGTTGCAGGGTCGCGTCGCAGTCTGCTGTTCTGTGCGGTGCCTTTGGCATTTGCGTTGTCAGTCTTGATTTTCGGGATAAAGGGACTCCTGCAGGTCCGTTGGGCCCATTTGTGCTCGGCCTTCGCCCTATTGCTCATGCCCTATGCCTACGCCTTTGGAACAGGCAACGAGTATTGGATACCTATCGCCGCGGCTGGGGTCTTCGCGCTTGCGGGAGTGGTCCCTTTTCTTGGTCTTCTGCGCGATGATCGTAGGGCAACGGCTTCATTGCTGGTTCTTGGATTGGCAGTTCAAGTGCTGGTATTCATTCTTGTGCATGCTGGCTCATTGACTCCGTATCGTCAACCATGGCCGCTTGTCCAGAATCGGAGTGAACTCATTCTTGAACCGCATAAAGCCCGCTTGATTCTCGCGCAGCCGCATGCGAGTTACATTGAGTCTGTGCGTGGCGTGCTGTTTGATGCAGGTTACCGAGCCGGAGCCCCGATGATCGATTTGACAGGGCATTCTCCAGGCCTGCTTTATGCAGTCGGTGCGGCCAGCATAGCCACCGCCTGGACGTTGGGGGGTTATCCGGGAAGTGATCGATCGCTGGCAGAGAACCTCCGGGGCGTTCCTTGCGAAGAGTTGGTCAAAGCGTGGCTTCTGACGGAGCCGCGGGGACCTCGGTCTCTCTCAGCTTCCGTTCTCGGTACTTTCGGGGCAGATCTTCTCGACGACTACAATCTGAAGGGCACAATTATTTCTCCTGACGGCCAGCACCAAGAAATTCTCGCTCCGCTTGACGCTAGTCTTGGTGGCGTCCTTGAGAAATGCAAGAAGGTGCGGGCCGCAGCATGAGCACGTTGCCATCCTCCAGTTCAACTACATCCCCTGGAACGGCTATTTCGGCATGATCGCCGCGGTGGATGAGTTCATCTCTTACGATGAAACGCAATACACGCGGCGCGACTGGGTGAGTCGTAATCAGATCATGAGGCCGCAGGGAACAGTGGCAATTTTCCAGGCTAGGGCACGTATTTCCAGGCTATTCGAGAGATGAACCCGCCCTTTTTTGAGGCAAGCAGGAAAGGAAGCCTTAGTGATTACAGTGATTATTCCAGCCTATCGGTCAAGCGAATCCTTGCCAATATTGGTCGAGCGACTTGAGAAAGTGCTCACGCAAGCGGGTCGGGGGTATGAGGTTGTGGTGGTCGACGATAGCAGTCCAGACGATACATGGTCGGTTCTCAAGGCACTCAAGGAGGATAGACCGTGGCTCAAGATCATTCGACTGCTCCGCAACAGCGGTCAACACAATGCCCTGCTGTGTGGCTTCAGCATCGCAAAGGGCGACGTGATCGTAACGATGGATGATGACCTCCAGAATCCACCTGAAGAAATCCCAAAACTTGTAGCAGCAATCGATGAGGGCTATGACCTCGCAATAGGCGCCTACAGCAGCAAGAAGCACTCCAAAGGGAGGAACCTTGCGGGGGGGTTCATCGATGATCTTCAGCGAAGCATCTTTGGCTTGCCGAAGGACTTTCAACTCACCAGCTTTCGTGCCATAAGGCGCGCCGTGGTGGACAATGTCGTCGCAATGAGTATCGCCTTTCCTTACATAACTTCAATGCTTCTTTCGCATACATCGAGATACGTCAACGTTGCTGTAAGGCACGATCCCCGTAGCTTCGGCCAGTCGAACTACAACCTTTCGCGCAGCTTGCGGCTGGCTTTCAATCTGCTGCTTAACTACTCCTCCTATCCGCTTTATTTTGTAGTTGCACTATGCCTGGTAGCGCTCAGTATGACTTTCGGAATTGGGGCGTGGGTTCTATGGAGGGCGTTGGCCGAGGTCGCCCCGGTACCGGGATGGGCAAGTACGATTGTCGCGATCTCTTTTTTCAACGGGCTGATTCTTCTCGCGCTGGTGGCGCAAAGCCTCTACCTATCCCGCCTGACCCAGCAAGTCTCACGCTCCAGGGTGGGATTCACGATAGGGGAACTGCATGACTAAGACGCTGCTCGTACTGGCAGCGTCCAAGTATCAGGTGCCGGCGATAGAGACTGCGAAGGCGCTGGGTTATCGGGTAATCACCACCGACAATGTGCCGATGAATCCGGGGCACGCCTTGGCAAACGCAAGTTATCAGGTTGATACCACGGATACTGACGGGGTACTGGGGCTGGCGACTAAGGAAAAGATTTCTGGAGTGATTGCTCCAGGGACCGACGTCGCTGTAATCACGGGCGCTCGCGTTGCCGAGACACTTGGTCTTCCCGGCCCGTCTCCCGCCGTCGCCGAGCTTCTGACTCAGAAGCTCGCTTTCCGGGCCTTTCTCCGGGCTGCCGGTTTCGACTGCCCCCGCGTGATCGAGATTACTGATAGTCTGCGTCTTGATGGCGCGGTGTTCGGCAGTACGAAATGGTTGCTCAAGCCCAACTGTTCATCAGGCTCCAAGGGCATCTTCATCGTCAACAATGGGGCTGAATACTACTCGCGCATAGTCGACAGCCGTTCGTTCAGTCTGGATGGTGAGGCCTTTCTTGAAGAATATCTTGAAGGCACGCAGCATACCTGCGAAGGTGTTCTGGAAGGCGGGAAGGTGGTGTTGTCCCTGCTTACGGATCGCGATACGGCGAATCCGCCATACACCACTACCATTGGCCACAGGGTGCCCAGCCGCTTGTCTGATTCGCTTCAAGCGCAAGCGCTTTCGACAATCGAGTCGGTCATGGCTCGCCTGGGAGTCAGCAGTGGGCCATTCGACTGCGACTTTGTCGCAACACACGATCGTGTAATGTTGATCGAGATCACGCCACGCTTGGGGGGGAATTCATTGTCCAGGCTTTTCAAAGCGGCGCTGGATTTCGATCTGGTCGCCTATGCAGTAACGACTGCGTGCGGTGATTGTTATCCTGTTCCACCATCGACGCAACCAAAGGCGGCCGCCATCAAAATACTGGGAGTCGAGCAGGGGGGGCGCCTGGCTTGGAATGAAAAGGAAGCCGAACTTCTGGCCGAACAGCCGTGGGTAGCCAATCTGATGTTCGATGTGCCCGGAGGCACCCAGGTGTCCCCATTCATCAACGGGCGCAATCGCGTCGGCGAGGCACTCATTACCGGCGGAAACCGGGATGAGTTGGATGCGCACTTGTTGGAGTTCACCCAGCGCCTCGCCTTGGAAGCGGTCTGAATCGTGCGGTCACGCTCCAAGTCGAAGCTTCTCGTCGCAACCTTTGCAGTTGCTCTGTTGTCGGGCAGCCTCTGGTATCTCGCCACTCAATACGAATGGTGGACTTCCTTTGCCCGTTTGCAGAAAATCGATTTCGCCCGTCTGGCCGTCTTGATATTTTTCGCCCACGTGGCCTTCCTTGCGGTTCGCACCTGGCGCTGGCTGATCGTTGTTCGCGTTTCCAATCCGGACGTACGATTCAAGGATTTGTACTGGATTTCGGCCGTCCTGCTCAGCTTTTCGATCATTACCCCGGGGCAACTGGGCGAGGCGCTCAAGATCGAGCTTCTCAAGCGGCAGGGCTTGCTCGGCAGATTGCCGGGTTTGGGCAGCTTCGCCCTTGAGCGCTTGCTCGACCTGGTGGTGATCGCGGGAATGGGCGTTGTCGGGCTCGCTCTCGACGACAGATTCAACCATCGCTTCCCGTGGTTTCACAGTGCTGCTGTCGTCCTGTGCACAGCGGGGGTGCTTGTTTTCTGGCTGCTGTGGGCGGCCGGACCGCACCGTCTGCCCACTGGCTACATGCGCAGGCTGCGTCATGCGAGTGGCACGCCAGTGGTATGGGGCAAAATGGCGCTGTTGACCGTGGCAGGATGGGGGTTGGTTGCGGTTGCCTGGCAGGTGACTCTGGGAACTGCTGACATCCGATTGTCCGTGCCAGAAACGCTCCGGTTGATTTCGCTCGTGACTGTTGGAACCATCCTGTCGTTCATTCCCGGGGGGGTGGGAGTTGCAGATCTGCTCACGGTTGAGGCGTTGATGGGGGTCGGCATTGATCAGGTTGCCGCGCAGACTGGGGCGTTAGCTTTGCGGGCTTACTCAATATTGATCTTGTTCATTGGACTAGGGCATATCGCTATTTGGTTTCTCCTTTATAGATTTCCTAGAGTCAAAATGATGTAACAAATGCCGATCGCTGGTACGGTCTGTCACATGTTTATTGAGGGTTGTGAGATGTTCAATCGTTTAAGTGAAATGGTTCGCCAACGGCGTGCTCGTGAGGATTTATATTCCAAGGAAGACTACTGGGACGCGAAAGCTGAAAAGTATGATGACACCGCAATTTCGATGTGGCCAAATAAGAAGCTGAATCAATTGCTAGAGGCTGAGCAGAAGGATGTAATCGGACGATACTTGGGTAACATCGAAAAGGCTGATTTGCTCGATCTGGGCTGTGGAACGGGGCGCTACTCGCGCTGGTTTGTTGCTCGCGGGGCAAAGGTTGTCGGGGTTGATTTTTCAGAAGGGTCTCTGAGAGTCGCTCGACGCTTCTCCAATAGCGGCAATCCAATATATCGACATGGCTCGGTATTTGAGTTGACCGAAGAATTCATGTTTGACGTGGCTTTTGTCATGGGCGTTCTTACCGTGGCTTGTCGTAACGATGCTGAGTTGCTCGATGCCCTCACAAGGATCCGACGCTCGTTGAAGCCGGGTGGAAGGCTTGTTCTGACAGAGCCGATCCATCGCGGCTTTCTTCATCGCGTTCTTGACCTTGGCTTGCCGCAGTTCCTCGACGTCATGCGGAAGGCTGGCTTTGAAGTCAAGGCGGTCACACCGCTGCATTTCTGGCCGATGCGCCTCGCGCTTTCCTACGTTCCCTGGCCTGCCTGGGTGACTGCCCCCATCTATCATCTCGGCCAAGCCATGATGAAACTCCCCGGGCTCTCCAAACTTGGGGATTACTGGGCGATTCTCGCGTATCCCTCGGCCCCCGTTTCAGAGTGAAATCCGCTTCAGACCCGAATATGGCGCCCTTGGAGGCGCTCCTCTGCCAATTGCGGGAATGCCTTGAAGAGCGCCACTCCCACCTGCTGGAACTCTTTGACGCGTTTGCCGACGAGGCGAGGTACGGCAGGCGCTTGCTTGCTGGTAGCCTCGGCCGGTTGCCTCGGGGGGCGCGCATTCTCGAAGTTGGCGGTGGCTTGATGTTGCTGAGTGCGGCACTTCAGCGCGAAGGGTTTGAAGTGACGGCTGTCGAACCGGTTGGATCGGGCTTCTCGGCATTTCATGAACTTCAGGCGATTGTGCTTTCTCATGTGGTGGCGTGCGGCCATGCACCGCAGGTGTTGCGGCAACGCGTTGAGGATATTGAACTGGAATCGCATTTCGATTTCGCTTTTTCCATCAATGTGATGGAGCATGTTGATGATGTCGATTTGACCATTAGAAGGGTCTTGGAGGCGCTAAGGGAGACTTCTGTGTACCGGTTTACGTGTCCGAATTATCTTTTTCCCTATGAGCCACACTTCAATATTCTGGCTTTGCCTTCGAAAGCCCTGACCGGGAAATTGATGAGGCGTTGGATAGACCAAAGCAGTCGGGTTTATGACCCTGAAGGCATGTGGGCGTCTCTCAACTGGATTACTGTTCCTGAGGTTCGTCGGGCAGTACGGGCAATTCCTTATGCTCGACTTCATTTTCATGGCGAAATACTGAGTGATGCTTTCGAGCGAGTGGTTCATGATGACCGATTTGCCGCAAGGAGGTCGCTTTGGATCCGCCGCTTGGTAACTTTGGCGGTTGCCTTCGGCATGCATCGCTTGCTTGCCAAGCTTCCGGCAAGTCTCTTGCCCGTCATGGATTGCTCGGTAGAGAGAATTGCGGCATGAGCGCCCGCCTGTTCAATCGGATTGGGTCGTAGCATGGCTCAAGTGACCCACGGCCTGCGTGGTGTGCTTTCGTCGCCACTCGTATACGGCGCATTTCAGAACCTGATGGGTGCCCGACGGGGATGGGTGGATTTCGTCCAGGAGTTCGTGAGGCCAAGTATAGGTGGGAGGCTCTTGGACATCGGTTGTGGGCCGGGGGAACTGCTGTCCTATCTGCCTGAGATGGAGTATTGGGGCTTTGACATCAGTGAGTCATATATCGAGCATGCGAAGGGGAAATTTGGAGCGAGGGGCCGTTTTGCATGCAAATTGCTGACGGCAGAAGATCTGAAGACGATGCCTCAATTCGATGTGGTAGTTGCCTCTGGCGTCCTGCACCATATGGATGACGATGCCGCTCGCGATTTGGTGGCTTTGTCACATACGGCCCTAACGCCCGGGGGGCGCTTTGTGACGGTGGATCCCTGTTGGACGGATTGCCAGCATCCAGTTGCGCGTTTCCTGATTTCCAGAGACCGTGGAAGAAATGTCCGAACTGCAAGCGGCTATGAACAACTTGTCTCCCCATTTTACGCCGAAAGGAAAGTCACAGTTCGGCATAAGGCTTGGGTGCCATATACTCATTGTTTCATGGAGTGCATGCGCCGATGATTTCCTTCAACAAGCCTCATATGACGGGGAAGGAACTGTTCTATATCGCCCAAGCGCACGCAAATGGAATGCTGGCGGGTGATGGCCCTTTCACCAAGCACTGCCACCAGTGGCTCGAACAACGGACGGGCTGCTCCAAGGCGCTGTTGACCCATTCGTGCACGGCTGCGCTGGAGATGGCAGCCCTGTTGCTGGATATCCACCCGGGCGACGAAATAATCATGCCGTCCTTTACCTTCGTCTCGACGGCCAACGCGTTCGTGTTGCGCGGCGGTGTGCCGGTGTTTGTGGACATTCGTGAAGACACGCTGAATCTCGATGAGCGCTTGATTGAAGCGGCCATCACGCCGCGCACCAGGGCGATCGTGCCGGTGCACTACGCGGGGGTTGCGTGCGAGATGGATGCCATCATGGCCATTGCTGTGCAGCATGGCCTGAGGGTGATCGAAGATGCGGCCCAAGGGGTGATGGCAAGTTACAAGGGCAGGGCGCTGGGGAGTATCGGCGACCTCGGGGCTTACAGTTTTCACGAAACCAAGAACGTCACTTCCGGAGAAGGGGGGGCATTGCTCGTCAAAGATCCCCAATTGGTCTTGCGCGCCGAGATCATCCGCGAAAAGGGAACCGACCGTAGCCGCTTCGTCCGGGGCGAGGTGGACAAATATACGTGGCAGGAGGTGGGCTCCTCGTTTCTGCCGGGAGAACTGATTGCGGCTTTTCTGTGGGCGCAACTTGAGGAGGCATGGTCGATTACGAACCAGCGGTTGGCGATTTGGGATTTCTATCACCAGGCGTTGGAACCGCTCGAGGCGTCGGGCGCTCTGCGCCGCCCGATTGTTCCGGAGGTGTGCGAACAGAATGCCCACATGTATTACGTGCTTTTGGCGCCCGAGGTCGACCGCCAAGCGGTACTTGATCATCTTAAACGTTGCGAAGTATACGCGGTGTTCCACTATGTTCCGCTTCACTTGTCACCCGCCGGGAAACGCTATGGCAGGGCGCACGGTTCGATGGCCGTGACCGATTCGCGTTCGGAGGGGCTGATCAGGTTACCGCTGTGGGTCGGGCTCAAACCGGACCAGCAAGAGAGAGTCGTGACTTCGCTACGTGACGCAATAGGCGTTAGCACGAGGCGATAGTCTTCTGGGGGGGTGATTCACCGTTCTTTCAACGTATGCCGGGTGAACTAGCCAAGCAACAAGGGACTCCAGCGCTCGATCGGAATCTTGCCCAGTGCCCAGAAAGGAAGGTGGCGCGGCTGCGGTACAATTTCGCCTTTGGCGGTTTCTGGGGTCGATGATCGCGTGTGGCATCGTCGCAGATAATCCAAGAAACCTCACCAAATAAGTCACCGTGGAGTAATCGTGAACTTGAACGACAAGAAGATTGCCATTATCGGCCTTGGCTACGTCGGTTTGCCGCTAGCCGTTGAGTTTGGCAAGTCGCGGCCGGTCATCGGTTTCGACATCAACCGTGCCCGTATTGCCGAGTTGCGTTCCGGCAGGGACAGTACGCTCGAAGTGTCGCCGGAAGACCTGCGTGCCGCCGGGCAGTTGCTTTACAGCGACAAGCTCGATGATCTTTCCGACTGCGCAGTCTTCATCGTCACCGTCCCCACGCCTATCGACAAGGCCAATCGCCCCGACCTGACCCCGCTCGTCAAGGCCAGCGAAACCGTCGGCAGGGCGATGAAGGCGGGTTCCGTGGTGATTTACGAATCCACGGTCTACCCCGGTTGCACTGAGGAGGTCGGTGTTCCCGTCCTCGAGAAATTCTCCGGTCTCAAGTTTAACGTCGAGTTCTTCTGCGGCTACAGCCCGGAGCGCATCAATCCGGGCGACAAGGTCAATACGCTGACCAGGATAAGGAAGATCACCAGCGGCTCGACGCCGGAAGTCGCCAAGGCGGTCGATGCACTTTACGCCAGCATCATTATCGCCGGCACTTTCCCGGCCACCAGCCTGAAAGTGGCGGAAGCGGCCAAGGTCATCGAAAATACCCAGCGCGACCTGAACATTGCGCTGGTCAACGAGCTCTCGGTTATTTTCGACCGCCTTGAGATAGATACGTTGGAAGTCCTCGAGGCTGCTGGCAGCAAGTGGAATTTCCTCCCCTTCCGCCCGGGTATGGTCGGCGGGCATTGCATCGGCGTTGACCCGTACTACCTTACCCACAAGGCGGAAGAAGTCGGCTATCACCCCCAAGTCATCCTTGCCGGGCGAAGGATCAATGACAATATGGCGCGCTACGCCGCGCGCAACGTGATCAGGCTGATGCTTCGCAATGGCATCGATGTCGCGCGTAGCACGGTGGGCGTGCTGGGCATCACGTTCAAGGAGAACTGCCCGGACATCCGCAACAGCAAGGTGGCCGATCTCGTTCAGGAACTCCAGAACTGGGGAGTCCGGGTGGTTGTTTCGGACCCGTGGGCTGTTGCGGATGAGGTTGCCCATGAATACGGCATCCGCCTAGGAACCATCGATGCGGCGCATCCGATGGATTCGTTGGTTGTTGCAGTCGGACACAACCAATTTCGCGACGTGGATCTCGCAACATTGCGTTCGCTCTGTCAAGGTGAAAAGCCGGTTCTCGCCGACCTGAAGTGTCTCTACGACCGCAACGCCGCAACCGCTGCCGGCTTCACGGTATTCCGTCTTTGAGAGGATAGAGGATAGAAATGCGAAATTACCCTACCATTGTCGGCCGCAAGATACGCATGGCCCTCGTCGGATGTGGGCGCATCGCGGCCAACCACTTCGGCGCCATGGAGCAGCACGCCGCTGACATCGAAATCGTCGATGTTTGCGACGTTGACCGCGTTGCCCTCGACAAGGCGGTCCAGCGTACTGGCGCCAAAGGGCATCTGAGCCTGACCGAAATGCTCGGGACCACGACGGCCGACATTGTCGTTCTGGCCACCCCTAGCGGCTTGCATCCTGAGCAGGCGATCGAAGTTGCCCTGTCGGGCCGCCATGTCATGACCGAAAAGCCGATGGCAACCCGCTGGCATGATGGTTTGCGCATGGTCAAGGCCTGCGACGACGCCGGGGTGCGCCTCTTCGTCGTCAAGCAGAACCGGCGTAATGCCACGCTCCGGTTGTTGAAGCGCGCGGTCGAGCAGAAGCGTTTCGGCCGGATCTACATGGTCAACATCAATGTCTTCTGGACCCGCCCTCAGGAGTACTACGACAGCGCCAAGTGGCGCGGCACCTGGGAGTTCGACGGCGGCGCGTTCATGAATCAGGCCAGCCATTATGTCGATCTCCTCGACTGGCTGATCGGACCGATCGAAAGCATTCAGGCCTATACGGGGACGCTCGAGCGCGACATTGAGGTTGAGGACAGCGGGGTGATGAGCATTCGCTGGCGCTCCGGCGCGCTGGGATCCATGAACGTGACGATGCTTACCTATCCGAAGAACCTGGAAGGCAGCATCACCATCCTCGGCGAGACGGGAACGGTGCGGGTCGGCGGCGTCGCGGTCAACGAGATCCAGCATTGGGAATTTGCCGAGAAGTTCCCGGAGGACGAGAAGATCGCCTCGGCAAATTACGAAACCACCTCGGTCTATGGCTTCGGTCATCCGCTGTACTACGACAATGTGATCAAGGTCATCCGCGGCGAAGCGGAACCGGAAACCGACGGGCGTGAGGGGCTGCGCTCCCTGGAAACCCTGATCGCAGCCTACCTGTCGGCGCGCGATGGCAGGCGGGTTGCCTTGCCGCTGGATTACTGACATGGCCGTTACAATACATCCGTCCGCAATCGTGGACGAGGGCGCGGTGATCGGCGACGGCAGCCGCGTCTGGCACTTCGCCCACATCTGTGCCGGTGCCCGCATCGGCAAGGGTTGCTCCTTTGGACAGAACGTCTTTGTTGGCAACGACGTGACCATCGGCAACAACGTCAAGGTCCAGAACAACGTCTCCATCTATGACGCGGTTCACCTCGAGGACGATGTGTTCTGCGGGCCGAGCATGGTGTTCACCAATGTCTACAACCCGCGCTCGGCGGTCACCCGGAAAGATGAGTACCGCGTGACCATCGTCAGGCGGGGAGCCACTCTCGGTGCCAACTCGACGGTCGTTTGTGGCGTCACGATCGGCGAGTACGCCTTCGTTGCCGCCGGTGCCGTTATCAACCGCGACGTCAAGCCCTATGCGCTGATGGCGGGCGTGCCGGCAAAGCAGGTCGGCTGGATGAGCGAGCACGGCGAGCGGCTGGACCTTCCCGTCAACGGAAGCGGCGAGGCATCGTGTCCAGTCACCGGAACGGTCTACCGGATGATCGACGGGCTGGTCGCCAAGGCATGAACGTCGCGGTGATCGGCGGCGGTATCAACGGCGTCATGTCCGCATGGGCACTGGCACGGCGCGGTTGCGCGGTCGACCTGTTCGAAAAGGGCAAACTGATGGCGGCGACCAGCAGCGCCTCCAGCAAGATGCTGCACGGTGGTTTGCGTTACCTCGAAAACGGCCATTTCGGCCTTGTCCGCGAGGCGTTGCGTGAAAGGGCGTGGTGGATCGAGCAGGCACCGCACCTCGCCCGGCCCCTGGAGATTCTCGTACCGGTCTATCGGGGCTTAGGGCGACCCTCCTGGCAGCTCAAGCTCGGCATCCGGTTGTACGAACTGCTGGCTGCCGGTTCGGGGTTTCCCAAAGGACGCTGGTACGAGGTCGCGGAAGTCGTTTCGGCTTTTCCCGCTATCCGTACGGAAAGGTTGGAGGGGGCCTACAGCTATTGGGACGGCCAGATGGATGACCGGGCGCTGGGATGTTGGGCAGCTGAACGAGCCCGTGAAGCCGGTGTCGCCATTCACGAGGGTATCGAGGTGACCGATGTCGACGCCGATAGTGGCAGCGTCGAAACCGGTGGGGCGCGACGCAACTTCGAGCGGGTCGTCAATGCGGCCGGACCTTGGGTGGACAGCTTACTTGCCGCGTCCGGGCAGGGCTCCTCCTACCGGCTCGACCTCGTTCGCGGCAGCCACCTCGTTATCCCGGGGCGCATCGCTAAAGGCTGTGTGCTGCAGGTTCCAAGCGAGCGCCGCATCCTGTTTGTCCTGCCGCATGGCGAGAACACCCTCCTCGGAACGACCGAGGTGCGCCAATCCAGTCCCGATGCCGCGGGCGTCACGGCGGCGGAAATCGATTACCTGCTGGCCGGCTGGAACCGTCACTTCGTTGGCGACATCGACGCCGCTGCCGTCCTCGATTCCTTCAGCGGCGTCCGCCCGATCGTCGCTTCGCGCCGCGATCATTCCGCCGCTAGCCGGGAATCGGTGATCGAGCGCCAGGGCAAGTTGATCAACGTATTCGGCGGCAAGTGGACTACGGCGCGCGCCCTTGGCGACAGGGTCGTCGCTGCAACCCTCCACTGAAAGAAATCCTCATGGCAATCCAGTTCATCGACCTCAAGGCCCAATATCAGGCGCTCAAGCCGTCAATCGATGCGCGTATCCAGCGCGTTCTCGATCACGGGCAGTACATCATGGGGCCGGAAGTGGCCGAACTCGAAGAAAAGCTTGCCGCCTACACGGGCGCTAGGTACTGCATCACCGTCGCTTCCGGTACCGAAGCCCTGCTCATAGCCCTGATGGCCCTCGGCATCAAGCCGGGGGACGAGGTGGTCACCACCCCGTTCACCTTCGTCGCCACGGCCGAAGTGATCGTCCTGCTCGGTGCCGTTCCCGTCTTCGTCGATATCGAGTCGGATACCTGCAACATCGACGTTTCCCGGATCGAAACCGCGATTACATCGAAGACGAAGGCTATCATGCCGGTCAGTCTCTATGGTCAACCGGCCGACATGGACGAAATCAACGCCATCGCCGAGCGACACGGGCTGGCCGTCATCGAAGACGCAGCGCAAAGTTTCGGCGCAGACTACAGGGGCAGGAAGAGCTGCAACCTCTCGACCATCGGCTGCACCAGCTTTTTCCCGAGCAAACCGCTCGGCTGCTACGGCGACGGGGGAGCGATTTTTGCGAGCGATGACGCCTTGGCAAAGATCATGCGCGAAATCCGCGTGCACGGGCAGGAGAAGCGCTACGTCCACACCCGTATCGGCGTAGGTGGGCGCATGGACACGCTGCAGTGCGCCGTTGTGCTGGCCAAGCTTGAGCGTTTCGACTGGGAAGTCGAGCAGCGGCTGAAGATCGGGGCGCGTTACAACGAGTTGTTGGCTGGCAAAGTTCCGGTTGTCACCCAACGTCCTGATCGTACGAGTGTCTTCGCGCAATACACGGTGTTGGTTGCAGACCGGGAAGCGGTGCAGGAGAAACTCAAGGACGCCGGTATCCCGACTGCGATCCATTACCCGTTGCCACTGCATCTGCAACCGGGATACAGGGAAATTTGCCGGGCGAACGGCAGCCTCGAAATAGCCCAGAGAATGTCAAAGCGGGTGATGAGTCTGCCAATGAGTGCCGACTTGGACTGTGAAGCGCTTGAGCAGGTTGTGGGCGTTGTTGGCAACCATGTCCTTTAGATTTCCGCGTTATGCTGCTCCCGCGCGTTTCGTAGACTTGGGGCGCGAAAATGCGTAAGGATGCGCTTGTGACCGCAGCGGGAATCGCCGGTGGGCAGGGAGTGGTCGTTCTGGCTACACCATTCCTGGCGCGGCTCTACAGCCCGGCCGAGTTTGGAACCTATGCGGTCATCGTTGCAGCAGCTTCGATCGTCGCAACGGTTTCGGCGCTTCGATACGACGTTGCAATTCCTGCCGTCCCGGAGCCCGAGGTGCTTCCGCTATTCCAAATCGCCGTGGCACTACCTGTAATCATATGTGCGTTCCTGGCGATGGCAGCCAGCGCGATCCCGTTTGACACGATTTCAGACCGACAGATATCTGTCCAAATGATGGGGCTTGTTGCGTCAATTGCAATCTTTCAGGGATCTGTGGCCGTTTGCCAAGCGCTTCTCATCAGGCGCGGTGAATTCGTTCATGGGGCTTTATTGCGGATTGTTCAGCCGCTAGGATTTGTTGCGATAGCACTTCTTCATTTTTCAAGCCTATCAGTTGCATTCGTAGTCGCCTATGCCTTAGCGTGCGTGACAGCGCTGTATATCGTGCGGAACGAGTTATTGTCAGGAAACCGCGAGCTATCGTTCGCGGCGGCGAAAGCCGCTTGGCGGTATCCAGTGATTTCAGCCCCAATGGCGCTTCTGGACACGCTTTCAGTTGCCCTCCCCGTGATTTTCATCGCTGAGGCGTATGGCGATCAGGCCGCTGGAAACTATTCGCAAGTTCAGCGTCTCGTTGCTGCACCTCTTCTGCTGCTTGGGATGGCGACGGGGCAGGTTTTTTTTAAGCATGCGGGGGATATATACCGGAAGGGCGATGCTGTGGTGCCTCTGATGATTCGCGTCGTAGGACTCCTTGCTGCAACGGGGATTATTCTGGTCGCGTTGGCTTGGGCGGTTGGTGGGGAGCTAATGAAACTCTTACTCGGCGATGGTTGGCGGACCGATACGGGCTTCATCGTCATTGTATTAATGCCAATTGTGGTCCGGATGGTCGTGTCTCCCGTTAGTAGCATTTTTTTGATTTCCAACAGGCTGGATCTTGGGGCAGCTTGGCAGTTCGGCTATTTCATATTGACGATTGGCTTGTTGGCCGTTTCATACAACTACCTTGGATTCGATCAGTTCCTGATTGCATATGTATTATGTGAACTGGTTTCCTACGTTGTATATCTGTGCCTTTCGTTTTTGGCATTGCGATTGAGTGCGGCATGAGCTTGCCATCTTTTATGGTTTATCTATTCATTGATTGCTCAATCGTCAGAGCTCAAGATAACGCTTGTATTTATGTCGATGAATCTGATATTTAAGAATCCGGTTGCCTCCTTCGGAATTGCTGTCCTTTTCGGCTATACGATTCTGTCCGGTTTCGCGTATTTTGAGACCGACGATCCGTCTTACTTGGAGGTGATGTGGGTTTCGGCGCTGTCATTTATCATCATCATTTCTGTTGGAAATATTTCGTTGTTTGGCAGGAGGCTTCATCTGCGCCGCATCAGTATTGACCGGGATCGTTTTCTAGTTCTTGTTTTCGCGGTATTTTCGATACTCGTCACTTACTTATTGGCGACGGCCCCAGGGATACCGTTGGTAGCGTGGTTTGGTGGCGCGGATCAGGCTCAACTGGTAATAATGCGTGAAGAATTTCTTAAGGCGAGAACGGGGTGGGAGTCGGTGTTGCCTTATGCGAACTCGGTGTTGGCCGGCGTGTTTGTTCCATATGCCATCGCTGACATGTTTCTTTCTCGTCATCGATGGCGCTGGTGGTTTTTTTTAGGGTTCCTGACATACTGCATATTATTCATTGAGAAAGTATATTTTTTTAAAGCGATTTTGCCGCTACTGCTTGCCTTTTTTTTAATGAATAAACTCAGGATTGGCAAGTTGCTCGCGCTGGCCGTTGGAAGCATTCTGTTGCTGTATTTGCTTGGGGTTGTTTCCGGTTTCGGTGCGGAGGGTGTTGATGGACTAGAGTTCCATTACTTCTCTAATCAATTTCGGCCAGCCTCTACGCTGGATTACTTGATTTGGCGTGCAGTTTCTGTCCCGATATTCACCACGGCTGATACGTTCTCGTATTTCCGGGAAGCTTTGAACTCGGAATTTCTCTACGGCGCTTCGTCCGGGGCTATCGCGCTGATGACTGGCAGTGAGCGTGTTTTCCTGGAGAGGGACGTCTTCGCCTATCAATGGGGCCAGACCGAAACGGGAACAGGGTCGTCGAATGCGGTTTTTTTTGCGGATGCGTTTGCCAACTTCGGCGTGGCCGGGGTTGTGCTCTACTCCATAGGTGTGGCGCTTGTTTTGGGGTACTTCGCAAGGACCCGTGATCGGGCGCTGTTTTGCCTATGGCCACTGCTTGCTTTCGGTTTTTATGTTTCGGGCTTTGTTAGTAATTTGCTGAGTGGCGGCTTCCTCTTGATTATGATGTTCTCAATGACCTTCAGGCTTGTAGATCGGCAACCGGTACTGGATTCTTCAGGGATTGTAAGGAGGCAATCTCGTTCCGGCCGCTGCGCGTATGAGCAGCAGCGAGATGTCAATAAAACAGTAGCAGAGGGCAAGTCATAATGTGCGGGATCGCCGGAGGCTGGTTCCCGGGCGGACAGGACGGTGTTGTGGCAGGGCTAGAGCGCGCCTTGGCAGCGCTTCGGCATCGTGGGCCTAACGATCAGGGATTTGAGATGTTTCCTGCTTCGGACGGCACGGTTTGTCTCGGTCACACCCGGCTCTCAATCATCGACTTGTCGTCCGCAGGGCATCAACCGATGACCTCATCCGACGGAAGGTACACTATTGTTTTTAATGGCGAGGTCTACAACTATCGAGAGTTGAGGGACGTTCTCTCACGTGAGGGCTACCGATTTGCCTCGGATTCGGATACTGAAGTGTTGCTTGCGGCCTGGCAGTATTGGGGTGTGGGCGCAATCGCCAGGCTGGTCGGGATGTTCGCATTTGTCGTTTTCGACAAATTGAAATGCACACTTACTTGCGTTAGGGATCCATTCGGGATAAAGCCGTTTTTCTTCTCGAGCATTAATGGTGCTTTTGTTTTTGGTTCTGAAATTCGCGCGGTCAGGGAACTTGTTGAAGGTCGTTGCGAACTCGATTGGCAACAATCCTACGAATATCTCCTGCATGGCAACTACGACAGCGGCGAGCGCACTTTTTTCAAGGAAATTCAGCAACTGAAACCCGGCCATATGCTGACGTTTGGCGGCGATCAACAGCAAGTCGCCATTGAGCGTTGGTGGTGGCCTTCGGTTAATGAGCGGTGGCATGGAGGATTTGACGATGCTGCCGAGGCGTTGCGGGAGATTTTTCTCAGGAACGTGAAGCTGCATTTGCGCAGTGATGTGCCGTTGGGGGCTGCGTTGTCCGGGGGGCTCGACTCATCGTCGGTGGTATGCGCGATTCACCACTTGGAGCCAGATGCCCAAATAAATGCCTTCAGTTTCATCGCCGCAGGATCTGAACTCTCGGAAGAGGGCTGGGTAGACCGCGTGGTGGCTGATCTGCCAGTCAAGTCTTACAAAGTGCGGGCGACCGGCGGGGAATTGGCGCACGACCTGGACGACATGATTCTTGCTCAAGGTGAGCCATTTGGTAGCACCAGCATCTATGCGCAGTACAGGGTGTTCAAGCTGGCGTCTGATCATGGCATTACTGTCACGCTTGATGGGCAGGGGGCGGATGAGTTGTTGGCTGGCTACCAAGGCTATCCCGGTGCAAGGCTACATAGCCTTATGGATCAGTATCGATATGGCGACGCTTGGCAGTTCCTGCGTAATTGGAGCAAATGGCCTGGACGTACTGCAAGAGGCGGGGTGGCTCGCCTTTTCAACGAGATGACCAGCGGACAGTTCAACTTGGCGCTCAGGTTCGCTGCGGGTCATCGGGACTTTCCGGATTGGCTGGACAGGGACCTTCTCAGAGAGGCAGGGGTGCGCCCGATTTTGCGGATGCCTCGGGAAATGTCTCCGGATGAAGGCTGCGGAAGACGCATGATGGGAGCGCTTCGGGAAGCGCTCACGATCAACGGATTGCCCGCGCTGCTTCGTCATGCCGATAGAAACTCGATGCGCTTTTCGATCGAGAGCAGGGTTCCGTTTCTGACCAGCGAAATGGCGGAGTTCCTGCTCTCAGTGCCTGAACATTTTCTGGTTTCACCGGGGGGGGAGACGAAATCGTTATTCAGGGCGGCGATGCGAGGTATTGTTCCTGACGACATTCTGGATCGGCGGGACAAAATTGGATTCGCAACGCCGGAGAAAGCTTGGCTAATCGATATGGCTGAAATGGTCAGATTGTGGCTGAAGGAAGGTTGCAGCGCGCCCTTTGTGAATTGGAGTCTTGTCCTGAACCACTTCGATGCCGTTGTATCTGGCCGTCGCGGCTTCGATTGGCAGACATGGCGGTGGATCAATTTTTCCAGATGGCACAAATTGGTTATTGAGGCTTAAATGCACGCACAGTGTCGGAAGATTTGGAATTTTTCGATTCGGTTTATGGCGGCAGCTGCAAATGCGGCGGCGCTGCTTTCCTCATTATTGATTCCATCGATTGCCAGTGCCTTCGGAAGCCCGCAGTTCGTCACCGATGAGATGGTTTTCCGTATCGCCAAGCGGATAATTGAAATCGAAGCTAGAGGAAAAGAGGCCGGGACCAATAAACCGAGCGGGAGCCCAGCGAAGCAAGATCTTCAGAAGCGTATAACCGATGTGCGGCAATTCATTTTGTCGAATGAGGGGGATGCATGGCACAAGAATTGGCTGAAGAAGTTCGGTCCTCCGCAGTCGGTGGATGAAAGGGTCTTTGCAACCCTTGTCGGGAATGAGGGCACGAAACTGGGCTACTACTATATTCGTCCGGCACCGATTAGCCCGCGATCGATGACGGCACTTTCATGTAAAGATGATCGGTTTCGAGACTCTCCTACCATGAAGGCATTCTGCGCCCTGGGAATGTGGAATGCTGCGAAAGCATTCAATGACGCGGAAGCGTTGGCTCGATTCCGCGAGTTGGCCAGGTGGCTCCTCGCTAATCAAAAGGATGGCAAATGGCTCTGGAGGATTGATGTTCCTTCCCGTAACTTGACTGCACCCTGGGTATTCTGCTTGTCCCAAAGCTTGGGTGTCTCAGTCTTGTTGCGTAAATATCAACTAGAAAAAGATGTCGGATACCTCGAAGCCGCTGCTCGCGCCTTGGCTGTAATGGGTAAATCATTGAAAGAGGGAGGGTGCAGCTATCGGATGCCCAAAGGCACGTGGTATGAGGAGTATCCGAATTCCGTCAAGCCGAGCCACGTCCTTAATGGACACATGTGGGCCCTGTTCGGGATATGGGATTATTATCGGGTGACGAACGACCAATTCGCCAGAAAAATGTTCGATGACGGTATTGTTGCGCTCTTGGACCAGTTGCCCATGTATGACATTGGATATTGGTCTGTCTATTCCCAGGACAACCGTTTAGACCAAGTGGAAGGAAACCATCAAGCGTTCATCATCGAGCAGCTCAAAGTGCTGCAAAGCATCACTGGAAATGCGAGATTTTCCGATTATATCAATCGGTGGGAACATGCACTTCACGATGGCACAGGCTTCGTCGAGCTGGCGGCTCGCGAATTCATAAACGGTGCAGCGAAATAATCATGATGTTACTGATTGCATCTGGCGCGTTCTGGTTTAATTCTATTGGTTAAACATGAAAATCGTAACCATTGTTGGGGCTCGGCCGCAGTTCATCAAGGCGGCGCCAGTGAGCCAAGCTTTCGATCGAGGCGAGGGGATTGAGGAAATCCTTGTGCATACCGGGCAGCATTTCGACCAGAACATGTCGGAAATATTTTTTTCCGAGTTGTCCATTCGTTCGCCAAAGTACAACCTAGAGATTGGCGGCGGGACCCACGGTCAGAATACTGGAAGAATGATCGAGGCAATTGAAGCAGTGCTCATATCCGAAAGGCCGGATTGGGTGTTGGTGTATGGAGATACTGACTCGACCCTCGCCGGTGCGGTGGCAGCCGCAAAATTACATATCCCGATCGCTCACGTCGAAGCGGGATTGCGATCGTATAACCGTCGTATGCCGGAGGAAATCAACCGCAAAGTGGCTGATCACCTGGCGACACTGCTTTTGACTCCTAATGACGACGCGGTAAGTACCTTGGCAGGAGAGGGAGTAAAGGGCGATTGGGTGAAAAATGTAGGCGATGTCATGTTCGATGCGACACTGCATTTCGGTGAAAAAGCCGAAAAAGCCAGCAGCATTCTGGAAATTTTGGGGTGTCCCCGCGGAGGTTACGTGCTTGCTACGGTTCATCGACAGGAAAACACGGATGACCCGGTGCGACTCAGGCGTATCTTGGACGCGTTCAGCAACTTCGATTGTCCCGTGGTTCTGCCGCTGCACCCGAGAACCAGGAAGCGTATCGAGCAGCACACCGTGAGACTTTCCTCCAATATCTTGTCGATCGATCCGGTCGGTTATCTTGATATGCTAATGTTGGAAAAGCATGCGAAGCTGATTGCGACAGATTCGGGTGGCGTGCAGAAGGAGGCTTATTTCCATCAAGTGCCTTGCGTCACCTTGCGTGACGAAACCGAGTGGCGAGAACTGGTTGATTTGGGCTGGAACGTTTTGGCCTCTCCGGATGCTTCCGATTTCGTCGAAAGACTCCTTCAGAAGCGTAAGCCCGGGCGCCTTGATAGAGTTCCCTATGGCTCCGGACATGCGGCTGACGAGGTTGTACAGGCAATTTGCTCCTTCCGCCTTGGTTAGACTGGAACTGCTATGAAAATCCTCGTGATTTCGAGCTATTTTGGCCCGGAAACGAGTGTAGGCGTATTGCGTGTTAATGCATTCGTTAAGTATTGGGCGCGTGCAGGGCATGAAATACACGTCGTGACCATGCCGTTTTCTGGAGAGTTGCCAGAGGGGCTTGACGAAGATGTCCGTGTTTTTCAGATCGCGCCTTATTTGATTGGTGCGAGAAGGCAGGGAGAGAGTCAGGGCTACGCTAAAGGGGCATCCGGCGTGAAGAAGCGCATCGTCAGCGCTCAATACTGGCTCAAGCGGCGTTTTCTCTCGAATTATCTCGATCCAAGGCTTCTCTGGTGGCCGAAAGTCGCTCGATATGTCAGGGGAAACTTGCTACCTGAGCATCGCTACGATGTTATCTATTCGACAGTACCTTCGTATACGGCCCATAGTGCTGCGGCGGCCATAAAATCGGTTTGTGCGGATACGTTTTGGGTGGCTGATTATCGTGACCTATGGAGTGGGAACCCGATCTTCCCCGGTTGTGCACTCGTGCGAGCCATTGAGCGTTGGCATGAGCGTTTGGTACTCAAGGCCGCGGATTTGATCGTTTCCATCAATCATCCACTGGTCGACGAGTTGAGGGTGCTGCACGGGGGCGACCGCTACTTGGTTATACCGAATGGCTTCGACGATTCTGAACTGGAGGCGCGGTCTGGTGCAGATGGCATCGATTTTGGAGCGAGAAGACCGAAGATCTTAGTGGTGTATGCGGGAAGCATTCTTCCGGGGCTTCAAGATCCAACCCCGTTATTAAAGGCGATTAAGGAGTTGGCTAAAGAAGGGGCAATCTCTCCGGGTGACTTGGAAGTGCGGTTCTATGGAGATTACTCCGCCCTTGATCAGTTTGAACTTGCATGCGATCCGATTGTAGCGAAATTTGTCCGTAAGTCCGGAAAGGTTGCTCGAAAGCAGATTCTCGTGATTCAAAGACAAGCGGATTTCCTCTTGTTCCTTGGATCGCAGCCGGTCGTTGATGGAGTGGGTTCGACTACGGGAGTCGTCAGCGGGAAGCTGTTTGAATACCTCATATCCGGCACTGAGGTTCTTGCCGTACGTGTGACCGCTGACATGATCGCAGCGGAGATGCTCGTGCGGTCGCGAGCCGGTGATTACTATGGTGATGACATCGAGAAGATCAAGGCGCGTATTCGTCGTGCGCTGCTGGATGGAAATGTGCCAAAGGTTGTTCCTGAGATGGCATACCTGGATCATTTCCGGCGAAGCAGGTTGGCGCGCAGCCTGCTTGACGAGGTGGAACGCCGATCTGGCCGTCGATTGGAAGGTAGAACCAATAATTCCCGGTGGTCTGCCTAGTTTCGTGAGGTTTTAAGGGTATTGATTATGGCGGGGGCTCTTGTTCTCAGAACTACAGTTCGCTTTAATCAGGAAATTTCCTCAAAGCTGATTGTTTGATTGGTGAGATATGATTGATTCATTCTACGCGTTCGGTTTCTCTGGTGATTTTAACGGTGACGGCAAGGATGATCTGTTCCGGCAAATAACAGGTGTTGGTGCGGACGTATTTTTGTCCACCGGAAGCGGGTTTGTTCATTCCGGGAGTTGGACGCCGGTGGGGTACGGTGATGAACCCTGGTATGTTGGCGACTTCAACGGTGACGGCAAGGACGACATCTTCAGGCATATCTGGGGGGTTGGTGCAGACGTATTTCTCTCGACGGGAAGCGGATTTGAACATTCCGGGAGTTGGACGCCGGCGGGTCACGGGGATGAACCCTGGTATGTTGGCGACTTCAACGGTGACGGCAAGGATGATCTGTTTCGGCAGATAACGGGGGTTGGTGCAGACGTATTTCTCTCGACGGGAAGCGGATTTGAACATTCCGGGAGTTGGACGCCGGCGGGTCACGGGGATGAACCCTGGTATGTTGGCGACTTCAACGGTGACGGCAAGGACGACATCT
>WBZM01001502.1_pt1 | contig 22953 bp, 16 predicted proteins | sample 5204271 | NCBI WGS metagenome assembly WBZM01 (sample SAMN12344346, study PRJNA552823) | activated sludge metagenome | biome: Activated sludge suspended growth; feature: Nitrification reactor; material: Wastewater; isolation source: activated sludge from nitrification reactor of wastewater...
CTTTGCTGGCGCGCTGCCAGGCGCTGCAGGACGACGTGGCCGCGCTGACGCTGGCGAGGGATGAGCAGAACGCGCTGGCGGAACAGAGGAAAGGCGAGATCGAGGCGCTGCAGGAGGCGCACGCAGAACTCGAGCACGAGCAGTCGGCTTTGCTGGCGCGCTGCCAGGCGCTGCAGGACGACGTGGCCGCGCTGACGCTGGCGAGGGATGAGCAGAACGCGCTGGCGGAACAGCGAATGGGTGAGATCGAAGCCTTGCAGCAGGCGCGCGGTGAACTCGAGCAGGCGCAATCGGCCTTGCTGGCGCGCTTTCAGGCGCTGCAGGCGGAACTGGCAACGCTCACGCAAGAGCGCGATGAACAGTCGGCGCTCGCCGCGCAGCAACAGGCTGAGCTGGCGAGCGTGTGCGCGGCGCAGCGCCAGCTTGAAGAAGAGCAGGCGGCCTGGTCAGCGCGCCATCAGGCGCTGCAGGACGAAGTGGCCGTGCTGGCGCGCGCGCGCGATGAACGAAGCACGCTGGCCGCGCAGCGCCAGGGCGAAATCGACACCCTGCAGTATGCGCGCAGCCGGCTCGAACAGGAGATGTCGGCGCTGCTCACGCGCAGCCATGATCTGCAAGCTGAAGTGGCGGCTCTTGGCCGGGCGCGCGACGAGCAGACGATCCTCGCTGCGCAGCGCCAGGGCGAGGTGCTGCAACTGACCAGAACGCAGGCTTCGCTGGAAAGCGAGAACGCTGCTCTCGGCTTGAAACTGCGCGAGCTCGAACAGCACCTTGAACAGTTGATGCGGGCGCGCGACGAACAGACCAGACTGGTCGCGCAACAGATCCAGGATCTGGCTGCGGCGCTGGCCGCGAGCAGCGGTGCGGTGGACGAGCAGTTCAGGAAGCACGCCGACGAACTGATCCGCCTGCGCAAGTACCTCGACGGTGCGTTCAGGAACGAGATCGCCAACTCAAGCAAGCAGACGCAGGCGCTCATCGGTCTGCAGAGCTACTACGCCACCGGCGAGCTGCCGACAGTGAACAGCGAACGCCATAGCTGGCCGGTCAGCCCGGATTTCGGTCTCTATCTGGTCGAACTCGTGGCCCTCAACGACTATGACCTGATCATCGAATTCGGTTCCGGGATCTCCACCGTCATCGTCGCCAAGGCGCTGGCAACGATGGCTTCGCGCGAAGACGGTCGGGCGCCGACGCGCTTCGTCTCGTTCGAGCATCTCGAACCGTACTACCGGCAGACCCGTGCGCATCTGCAGCAGGTGGGACTCGCTGACAACGTGCAACTGGTGCTCGCACCGCTGCAGGATTGGCTGGCGCCGAACGGCAATACCTACGCCTATTATGACTGCCAGGCGGTGCTGGCGAATCTCGCGCAGCAGTACGCCGGTGGCGTCAGGCGAGTCCTGGCGATCATCGATGGTCCGCCCGCCGTGACCGGCAAGCATGCCCGCTATCCGGCGGGTCCGTTGGTCGTGCAGCATTTTGTCGGCGCGCGCATCGACCTGGTGCTCGACGACTACATCCGCGAAGACGAAAAGGAAATTGCCCAGCTCTGGCAAGGCGAGCTGCAGGCGGCCGGAATCGTCCATCGGATGAGCGAGCGCAAACTGGAAAAGGGCGCCTGCCTGATTTCGGTCTACCCGGCCGAGAATGGGTCCGGCGAGTGAAGGTTCTGAGCGTTCTCGGCACTCGCGCCGAGGCGACCATGCTGGCGCCTCTGGTCTACCCGGTGCACCTCAACCCGAATGTCCAGACGACCGGGCGCCGGCTGCTTTCCGGCGGGCCCGAGGTCCACCTGGCCGCGCCGCTCGGCGACCAGCCGTTCGTCTTCCTGATGGAGCGTAGCGCGCTCCTCATCACCGATACAGGCGGCATCCAGGAGGAAGCTCCCGCATTGGGCAAGCCGATGCTGGTCATGCGCGACACGACCGAGCGGTCGCAGGCGGTGCACGCCGCTACGGTCAGGCTCGTCGGCACCGACTTGCGCATCCGCAACATCCTGCAATCCAGGCGGAAGCGCTCGGCGAGGAGGCTGGCGTGAGCCGTCGGCGAGAGCGGCGAAGGGCGGTTCCGGGCGCCCGGGTTCGCGTCGGGACCGCCCAACGGCGCGCTGCGCTCGGCGTCGCGGCGCCGTTCGCCGCTTGAGCAACGAAATAGAAAGGGGAATGCACGCCATGTCGCTGCAGCAATCGATCGTCCGTCAGGCGGCGAAAGAGTTTTCCCAAGGCAACTACCATCTGGCGCTCGATCTCTACCGCCAACTGGCCAGCCGTCTGGGCGAGAAGTATTTTTCGGCCAACATCGCGCTCTGCGAGAAGCGTCTGAGCAGCCAGGGCCGCCGCGACTGTTCGCAGCTTCCCCTGCAAGCGATCAAGGTGGCTTGCGTGATGGACGAATTCACCTTCCACAGCTACCAGCCCGAATGCAATCTCCTCGCGCTGACGCCGCAGGGGGCGATCGCTGAGTTGGCCGGTTTCGAACCGGATCTGCTCTTCGTCGAGTCGGCTTGGCGCGGCAAGGACGAACTCTGGAACCGCAAGATCGGCGCGCTGAGCAACGAGCTGCGTTCGGTGCTGCAGTGGTGCCGCCGCCGACAAGTCCCGACGCTGTTCTGGAACAAGGAAGATCCGATCCATTTCGAAACCTTTCTGACCACGGCGCAGCAGTTCGATCACGTGTTCACCACCGATATCGACTGCATTGCCCGCTACAAGGCGGCGCTCGGCCATTCGCGTGTCTACCTGCTCCCCTTTGCCTGCCAGCCGAAGATGCACAATCCGCTCGAGCTCTATGCACGCAAGGATGCGTTCTGCTTCGCCGGGGCCTACTACGTTCGTTACCCCGAACGGACGCGCGACCTCGAAACCTATGTCGCCGAGCTCCCGCAGTTCAAACCGCTCGAGATCTTCGACCGCAACTTCGGCAAGGACGATGCCAACTACCAGTTTCCGCCTAAGTATCAACCGTATATCGTCGGTACGCTGCCCTTCAGCGAGATCGACAAGGCGTATAAGGGCTATCGCTACGCGATCAACCTGAACTCGATCAAGCAGTCGCAAACGATGTTCGCGCGCCGGGTGTACGAGCTGCTCGGCTCGAACACGATCACCGTAAGCAACTTCTCACGCGGCGTTCGGCTGCTCTTCGGCGACCTGGTCATCGCCAGCGACAGCGGCAAGGAGATCGTCAACCGCCTGCAAAACCTGTCTGGCGACGAGGGCGAGAAGCTCCGCCTGGCCGGCTTGCGCAAGGTGATGCTGGAACATACGTATCAGCACCGACTGGCCTACGCGGCGTGCAAGGCGCTCGGCTGGCGCGGCAGCCACGCCTTGCCGTCGATGGTCGTTGCGGCACGCGTCAGCTCGGCGGACGATTGCCGCTGGCTGATCGACAACTTTCGAAGGCAGACCCACACCGGCAAGCGGCTGGTCGTCGCGCTCGCGCCGAACGTCCAGATGACCGGCTTGACGGCCGAGGAACTCGCGGCAGGCCGCATTCTCACGCCGCAGGAGGCGGCGCAGGCGCGCCTGGGCGACTTGGTCGCGGCCGACGAATGGCTGGCGCCGATGGCGGTTGACGACTACTACGGGCCGAACTATCTGCTCGACCTGGCGTGCGCGACGCGCTACAGCGACGCTCGGGTGATCGGCAAGGCGGCACACCATGCTCTTGTAGAGGGCAATATTCGTCTGCTCGAGGCCGACACCGCATATCGGCCAACCGTTCGCCTGGTGCGCCGATCGTGCGCGGTGCACGCGGATACGCTGCCGCGCGACGCTTTCCTGTTGCGCTGGCTCGATCCGCCGGAAGGCGAAGCGTGGTGCCCGCCGGGTCTGGCGATCGACCCCTTCAACTACTGCCGGAACGGCCGCCAGGCGAGCGATCCAAGCGAGCTCGGACGGCGCGTCGACGATCTGCCGCTCGACACCGGAGTGAGCATCGACGAACTCGTGCTCGCCGCGGAAAACATTCCGCCGGCGAGTTTCGATGAAAGCAATCTGGCGAAATGGAGCGCCAGTCGCTTGCGCGAGCTGCACAGCAGCGTCAAGCACCCTCAGATCAGCTTCCAGGCGGAAGCGGCCGGCCTCACGGTGTGCTCGTCGCTGCCTGACGGCAAGCACGAGTATCTCTACGCACGCGAGGATTTGCCCCTCAGCGCACTGCCGGTCGGTCGGACCTTGGAAACCCACCTCGCAGCCAGTCCTGGCCTCGACCTCCAGTATGTCTTCGTCTTTCTCGACGCGCGGAAACAGAAGATCAGTCATCTCATCTACGTCAGCAATCGCAACTACTCGGCGCAGATTCCGCCGGAAACCGCGTTCGTCCGTTTCGGCTGGCGTATCTCGGGTAGTGGAACGACGACCCTCAGGTTCCTGCTGTGGGGGCATGTGAAGCTGGAACCGGCGCGACTGCTGGGGCGCAGCGACACCCTGCTGCTCACCAACCATTACCCGAGTTACGACGATCTCTACCGCAACGCCTTTGTCCATAGCCGCGTGAGCGCATATCGCAAGCGCGGAGTGATTGTGGATGTGTTCCGCCTGCGTCGCGATGTGCCTACCTGCTACCACGAGTTCGAGAACGTGGATGTGGTCACCGGTGGGCAGCCTGCATTGCGCAAACTGCTTGAGGGCGGACGCTACAAGAGAGTCATGGTGCACTTCCTGTCCGAAGAAATGTGGGAGGTGCTTGAGCACTATCAGGAGCTCGAACTTACTGTCTGGGTCCACGGGGCAGAAATCCAACCGTGGCATCGGCGTGAGTACAACTATCGGGACGAACAGGAACGTGCAAAAGCGATGCGGGAAAGCAAGCTGCGCACGGCTTTCTGGCACCGCGTTCTCAACCCGATGCCCCAGAATCTGAAGCTTGTCTTTGTTTCCCGGTACTTTGCTGAAGAAGTATTCGAAGACCTGGGCTTCCGCTTGCCCGATGACCGGTACACAGTCATCCACAATCCTATCGATACCGAGCTCTTTTCGTATCAGACAAAACCCGCCGAGCAGCGCAAGCGTGTCCTTTCAGTCAGACCGTACGCCTCCCGCCAGTATGCCAACGATCTGAGCGTGGCCGCGCTTCTGAAGCTTTCCGAATCTCGATGTTTCAGTGACATGGAGTTTCGGATGATCGGGGACGGAAAGCTCTTTGAAGAGACGCTTCAGCCTTTACGGAAGTTCCCAAATGTCCAGGTCGAAAAGCGCTTCCTGACGCACGCGGAAATAGCCGCGCTGCACAAGGAGTACGGCGTGTTCCTTGTGCCAACGAGATGGGATTCGCACGGCGTGTCTCGCGACGAAGCAATGGCCTCCGGTCTGGTGCCCGTCACCACCTCTGTTGCGGCAATTCCGGAGTTCGTCGATGAAACCAGCGGGATCGTCGTTCCTCCAGAAGACGCCGTCGAGTTGGCCAGTGCCATGGAGAGATTGTATGAGTCCCCAGAGTTGTTCAAACGGCTGTCGAAAGGCGCGGCAGAACGAGTAATCGCAGGCCGTGCGTCACGGCTCGTCACCGATCAGGAAATCCGGTTCTTCCAACGCGCAGTCGAAGCAAGAGCAAGCAATCGACCGGTATCTTTTCTTTCGTTCGATGTCGAGGCGCTGCCAGGGCGCGCTGAGGAAGACCCCTTGGGGCGCTTGGTTTGGGGGCGGTTCGACGGCAAAGAGTTTGGCATTCGCCGAATCAGTCAAATTCTGAAAGAGTACGGGATCAAGGGAAATTTCCTGGTCGACTTCTCCGCGTGCCTTCTATACGGCGACAAAGCGGTCCGCGAGGTTATTGACTTCCTGATCTCTGAGCAGCACGAGGTGCATGTTCACCTGCATTCCGAATGGGTTATCCGAAAATGGGGCCTGTCGGACAAGAACTGGTCGGATGGACCGGTGGGAATGGACCTCGTTGATGACCGACTGAGCCACTCCTTGCTGCGATTTGCCGCATTCAAGTACCGCCAATTTGTCGGACGCTCCCCAGTCCTCTTCCGTGCGGGTGCCTACAAATTCAATTCGGAGACCGTGGCTGCAGCAAAAGCGACAGGTTTCAAGGCCTGCAGCAACTTCAACAGTGCCCGGCACGCGGCTGCCTGGAAAAGTGAAGATCAGGCAGTCGTCAACAATGAGCCATTTCAGTGGGCAAACGGGCTAATCGAAATACCGGTTGATCTCTCTCCGGAACCATTGAGCCACGACTGGGCGGTCTATAAGGGTAGCTTTGAACGTATGCTGTCCAGAAAGAAGCTGCAAACCTTCAACTTGACGATGCATTCATGGTCGTTGCTGACGCGGGACGCCAATGGATACTTCGTCGGATTTTCGGCTGAACATGAGGAACGCTTGCACAGAATGTGCGAGCACCTGAAGGCCAATAGCAGGCCGATGGGGTACGAGGAATTCCTGTCCGCGAACAGCGACATCAGGTTGGCGAACGACAATCGCTGCATACTGGCGCCGGGCGGCAGCGGCGAGGCGATCGTCCATTGCAGCGTTTGCAGTGCGAGCTATGGAAAGCCGCTGAGCAGTGATGTTTGTCCAAGCTGCGAATCTCGTGCTCGTCATCGTCAGATTCTCGACGTGCTAACGAAGATAGGCAACCCCTTCGACGGCCGCGATGTGTTGGCGTGTCACGCCAATCCCGTGGAGAAGCAAGCCATTCTCGGAAAGGCCAATACCGTCTTGAACTTTGATGTCCGCCCTCTGGGTTATGCCGACATACAGATGGATATTCAGGCGATGGATAAGGTCGAGGACAGCAGTTTCGATGCATTCGTAGCGATCCACGTGCTGAATCATGTGGAAGACGATGCCAAGGCGATCCAGGAGATTCACCGGGTATTGAAACCAGGTGGTTTCGCATTGGTTACCATTCCATGTCGGGAAGGCGCCTCGACAGAGCGATGCGAAAACATCACGGAGCACTACGGCAAAGAAGCCTTGACTCAGTTTGGCGTTGGAACTTACCGGCGCTACGGTTTGGACGATGCAACTCGATTGTTCGCGAAGTCCTTTGTCGTTTCGAAATACAGAGGGTTTGACGAAATCAGCAATACCCACGAATACGTCTTCCTATTGTCGAAAACCGAATGATCGTCGTCAGTCGCCGAGCATCGAAAGAAGAGAAACCTTGCCAGGATTACGGAGCCCCTCATGTCCAGCTGTGAACTGGTGGCGCAAGCAAGGTCAAGCTACAACGAGCAGAGCGCCAGCGGCCGCGCGCGAGAACGAGCGAGTACCGTCGACAAGTTGGTAGGCTCGCAAGGTCAAGGCGTTATCGGCGCCGGCTGCGGTCACGGCTTCTGTAAGGTTTTGGCAGCAGAGTACGATTGCGAGCTCGTCAGCACCGAGGTTTTGGCCTATCCTGAGTGTTCCCCTGCATCACTCGATCCTATCAGTTCGCTGCGAAGGCAGCTACTCCAACGCGAGGTCACTATGAATTCAACATCAGCAAAGCCGAACGACGTTGTCAGATTGCTATACGACGATAAGAGCCGCCTTGAGCGCGCCAGAGAGCGAGCGAGTCGCATAGACAGGTTGATGGGATTGCGCGGCCAGAAGGTTCTGGAGATAGGATGCGGGCATGGGGATCTCGCCTATGTCTTGGCCGAGGAATACGGGTGCCAGGTTGTTGGCGTCGAAGTGAGAGGATACGACACCTGGTCAGCCATGAAGCATCATAACTTGGACCTCATTGAGGCCGATATATCGGCGTTGCCTGAGCAGGGGCATCCGTTATTGGGGCGGGATGCCTTTGATCGCATCATATCGTACGTCGTTTGGGAACATATGCGGCATCCATATGCCGCTTTGCAGCAATGCCAATACATGCTGAAGGCTACCGGCAAGAAGTACTTGCATGCGTATCTCGGCGGTGCGCCAACGCTGAGCCATCTGTACCACGAACTGAAACAGCCGTGGATTCACCTTACTCACTCAGTGGCGGAAATTCAGGCGGCACTTGGGGTTGATGAACTACCGTGGTATTTCTGGTGCAACCGACTTACGCACTCGCACTATTTGACGTATTTCCGCCAACTCGGATTCTATGTGGCATGGGAACATGTCATCTCACAGCCGTTTGACGAAGAATACTACCGAAAAAATGAGAAGCTCCTCGGCTTGTTTCCATTGTATGACCTGAAAGCGCACGCCTTGCAGGTAGTCCTGGAGTTTGATTCGAACGATCCAAAGAAGGCGATTGCAGATCCGGTCTACGCTTTGTGCCGCCATCGATCCGCGGACTTCTGAGTTCATTCGCTGTCTACCACCGATCCACATACTGAAAAGGTTGCGTCATGGAAGAGAGATTCGGAAAAACGAAACTGGTTGAGATACAAGAACAGAAGCGTGCCTGGGATCAGGATAGCCGGCCCCTGATGGATGGGAGCCTTCCGGAAAAGGGGGCATTTGATTCTGCGACCGATACGATTGCGTCGGTCGTGCGGGCATCCGAGACTTGGCAAACGTTGCAGATTATCTACAATCTATGCATCATTCAGAAGCCGAACTTTGTGCTCGAGCTGGGCATGAACCTTGGAATTAGCACGGCGTATATCGCCGCTGCGTTAAAGGCTTTGGGTAACGGCAGATTTATTCATACGGTCGATGCTTCCCCGTACAAGGTGAAGCACGCAAAGGAAATGCACCTGCGTCTCGGACTCGATAACGTCAAATATACGGCGGGTCTCTTCTACGACGTTCTCGACGAGGTTCTCAATGAGTCTCCCGTGATTGATATGGCCTTTATTGACGGGCAGCACGAATACGAGCCGACACTCAAGTTTTTCACGGACATCTCTCAGAAGGCTCGCGTCGGCTCGCTTCTGCTGTTTGATGACGTTGCCGGCTACTCAACCGAGATGGACGAGGCATGGAGCGATATCAAGAACCACGACTCGGTTCACTCCTGGGCCGAATTTGGGCAGATCGGTTGGGTTGTTTTGCGCTGAGCTGATGCCAGGATAACGGCGCATGCGGATCACACGCGTTCGAGACAAATCCGGCTAAGCGCCGGTTCATCCGCGCTTCGAGGATACGGAATGGCCAGTACAGACGTCTGGCGGCATGATGTCATGTACAAGTCGAGCCGCCTTTTGCTGTAGTTTTGGTATCAATTACCAATCGCGGTTGAAGATCGTGTGTCGCTTTATCCGGACGTGAAAATCGGCATGCACAGTCATTCCCATAGCGGGTCTGTTCGCGAGGTCGCCCGGATTGGGCGATCCGGTTGTTCAAATGCTGATGCAGCAGGTCGAGGAAGGGGTAATCCGGCTCTGGGTCTGGTGTCCGCTCACCCGTTCGCGTCGGAGCGCAACTTGACCACAGGAGAAGGACTGCCGCAAGGTTTGGTGAGAGACATGCCGATATGCTGACTGGAGAAAATTGGGGGCTGGTGGCGCCGGAAGAAGGCGCTGCGATGGCCGCGCAAAGGGTCCGCGTGCAGGACGATGGCGCGTGCTTGCACGGACCCGCGCGCCGCGCGCAAGGTGCGGCAGCGATGCCGGTTCGCCAGGAACTCGCGCTGTTCGTGAACAAGGAGTTGTGAATGAAAGCGAGCGCATTTCTGTCCTTCGATGTCGAGGCGCTGCCCGGTCGGGCTGCGGCCGATCCGATCGCTACGCTGGTGTGGGGCAGGCTGAACGGGGAAGAGTACGGGATCAGGCGAATATGCCGAATTCTCCGCGAGTACGGGCTCAAGGCCAATTTTCTCATCGACCTCTCCGGCTGCTTGCTCTATGGCGACCGCGTGATTGGCGAGATCGGCCGCTATCTGCTCAGTGAGGGCCATGAGCTGCACGCCCATTTGCATTCCGAATGGGTAGTCAGGAAGTGGGGAATCAAAGGTGAGTATGTCGGGCCGCCCGCCTTGAACCAGCTCGACGCGGAACTCAATCAGCACTTGGTGAACTTTGCCCAGTTCAAGTTTCGCCAGCTTTTCGGGAGCAAGGCGCTCGTTCTGCGTGGCGGCGGGTTCAGCTTCAACGAGCACACGGTGTCGGCGGCCCGCCAGGCGGGCTTCGCCTGCCTGAGCAATTTCAACGCCCAGCGGCATGCGCAGATGCTGGCCGTCGTCGGCAACGGTGAGGCGAACGAACCCTTTTCCTGGGGTGGCGGGCTATGCGAAATTCCGGTCGATTTTTCCCCCGAACCTTTGTCGTTCGATGTCGCGAAGTACTACGGCTGGTACGATCGGGTTCGTGATCGGAAGCAGATCAAGACCTTCAACCTCACGCTGCACTCGTGGTCATTGCTCACGCGTAGCGGTGGCGACGTCTTCCACGCGGTGGCCCCCGCACATGAAGACCGATTGCGCGAGATCTGCGAGCATCTGGCGACCAATACGCAGGTGCTCGGCTATTCCGAGTACCTGGCTGACGCCGATCTGCCTCTGGTCGTGATCAAGCACTTCTATTCGACGCCGGTGCGTACCGAAGCGGCACGAGCGGTCGTCTGCACAGTCTGCGACGCTGTCTTTGTTCGGCAGGAAACCGATATCTGCCCTGGCTGCGGTTCGCGCGCTCGTCATCGCCAGGTCGTCGATGCGCTGAACAAGGTGGGCAATCCGTTCGACGGCCGCCGCGTGCTCGCCTGCTTTGCCAACTCGGTCGAAAAGCTGTCGATCCTGGCGCGCGCCTGGGAGCTGCAGAACTTCGACATTCGGCCCGTCAGCGAAACCGATTTTCAGATGGATATCCAGCATATGGATGAGGTTCCAGCGGAAAGTTTCGACTGCTTTCTGGCCATGCACGTCCTCAACCACGTGCGCGACGATGGTGCTGCGCTGGCCGAGATTCAGCGCATTCTCAGGCCGGGTGGAGTCGCCCTGATCACGATTCCCTACCGGTCCGGCGAAGCGACGACCGCGCTGTCCGACGTGCTGGAGCACTACGGCGCCGAGAACTACGCGAAGTATGGCGTTGGCAGCTATCGCCGGTATGGCCTGGACGATGCGGTGCGCCTGTTCTCCAGCTTCTTCGAGGTGAGCATCGTTGCCGGGATCGACTCGGTCAGCAACGAGAGCATGAACATTTTCCTGTTGAGGAAGCGATAAATGGGCAAGCCTCGCGAGCGCCGCCGGCAAGCCGCTGCCGGTTGCCAACCCGAGCGCAGCCGGTCAGTAACGACCGGGATGAAATGAGCACGCTTGCCCGTCCCTGGTCGAGCCTGCTGAGTGAGCCCTGGCTGGCAGCGAATCGCGTGTTGACCTGTGCCGTACTGCAGTGGCGCCTGCGCGCGCGCGCGCGCCGGCTGCCGTATGCGCGCGAGCCGGACAGCGTGCTCTACGTTGCGGCAAGTGCCTTGCCCTACCACATCAGCGGCTACACGACGCGCACGCACGAAGTGATCCGGGCGCTGCGCGCGGCAGGCGCAAATGTGCATCCGCTCACTCGTCCCGGTTACCCGTGGGACCGCAGCGACCGCCAGTGCGCCGCGCCGGTGGACGAAGGCGTCGCCGAAACCGTCGTCGAAACGGTGCGCTACCAGCACGCCAGCCGGCCGGGCAACAACCGCCCGGTGCTGCAATACGCTTTGCAGGCTGCTCCGGTCGTCGCCGAGATTGCCGCACGCCGGCGCGTCGCCGTCGTGCACGCCGCGTCCAACCACGTCAACGCCTTGCCGGCCTTGCTCGCCGCGCGCCAACTCGGCCTGCCTTTCCACTACGAAATGCGCGGCTTGTGGGAACTGACGCGGATTTCGCGCATGCCGCAGTACGAACGCGGGCAAGCCTACAAGCAGGGATTGCAGCTCGAAGGGCTGGTCGCCCGCCACGCCGACCGGCTGTTCGTCATCTCCGAGCAGCTTGGCCGCTACGCGCGCGAGCACTGGGGAATTGCCCCTGAGCGCATGTCGCTGTTGCCGAATTGCGTCGATCCGGCCTTGTTTGGGCCGGCCGATCCGGCGATCGTCGAAGCGGCGACGATCGGCTACGCCGGCTCGCTGATCGGCTACGAGGGTCTGGACACGCTGATCGACGCCGTCGATCTGCTGGTCAGGAAGGGAAACCCGCTCAGCCTGACGCTGATCGGCGACGGTGAGGCGCGCGCGCAACTGACGGCCCAGGTCGAGCGCTTGCGTCTGGGCGAGCGCATTCGCTTCCTGGGCAAGATCCCGCCGGCCGCCGCACGCGAGTGCCTGGCGCGCTGCGCGTTGGTCTGCATCCCGCGCAAGCCGTTCAAGGTGTGCCAGATCATTCCGCCGATCAAGCTGGTCGAGGCGCTGGCGATGGGCAAGCCGGTGATCGTTCCCGACCTACCGGTCTTTCGCGACGAACTGGGTGCAAGCCCGCCCGGCTGGTTTTTCCGCGCTGGCGACGCGGCGGATCTGGCGCGCGTCATTGAACTGGCGCTGGCCGATCGCCCGGCGCTGGCCGCGTGCGGAGCGCGCGCCCGGGCCTACGCGGTCAGCCAGCGCTGCTGGCGCGATTTTGTCGGCCAGGCGCTGCCGAGCGCGGACGACGAGGCGCAGAATGTCCACGCGCGTGCTTAGCCGACGTGCTGCGCTGGTCGACAATCGCGCCCGGCATGCTGGCGTGTGGCGTCAACCTGTGGGGCTGCCGACGTGCGGTGCGGCGCGCTCGAGGAGACCGACTGCCTTGCTTTCCTTCGACATCGAAGCGCTCGATGTCATGGCGCACGATGGCGCCGCAAACGACGAGAAACATGGCGTCGGCAGCGCTCGCCGCCATGGACTGGACGATGCGATCGACCTCTTCGCCAGGTTCTTCGAGGTCAGCCTGGTGACCGGGCACGACGCGGTGACCGGGCAAAGCATGAACGTCTTTTTCCTGCGCAAGCCGTCTGCTACGGCGAATCACAAGTCGCTCGCGGAAGCGCCGGCCGGCGCCGACTCTGCCTGGCTGCCGAGTGCGCAGTGGCAAGTCGTGCGCGCGCACACCGCGTTTGAGCAAGGGGCCTGATCGAATGGCTGGACGCGAGCGCTACGCGATGCTGACCGTCGATACCGAAGCGCTGCCCAAACGCGCGCCAGACGAGCACGTTGCGCGCCTGATCTGGGGTGTGCATGAGCACGGCAGCGCCGGAATCCGCGAACTGTGCGCGATTGGCGACGAGTTCAGGCTCAAGCACGTCTTCTTCGTCGACATGTGCGGCCTCTATCGCCATCCGGCCGAAATGCGCCAGGTCGTTCGCTGGCTCGACGAGCAGGGTCAGGATGTCCAGTTGCACATGCATCCGGAAGTGCTGCCGGCCGAGGTGTGGACGGCAAACGGCCTCGACTTCCGCCCGGAGTACATGAACGCCTACCGCCAGGACGACTGGGCCGAGTTCCTCATCGGGCACTTCGCCAGGCAGCTTGGCGAACTCACCGGCAAACGCGTTCTCGCCTATCGCGCCGGCTCTTTGCGCTGGAATGCGTCGTCGATTCGCGCCTTGCGGGCGATCGACATTCCCTTGTCGTTCAACAATTCGATGCGCGCTTATCGCGCCGGGCGATGCACGCACAGCGAACCGACCGACCTGCCCTTCGCCTGGTCGAACGGCGTGATCGAAGTACCGCTGACGGAAAGAAAGCTCCTGTCGGTCGGCCGCGAGGAAGAGACCTGGGTCAGCCTGACCTATCCGGAAGCCAGCCGTTTCCCTTTGCTCGAACGCGCCGGCGGTTTCCTGGCCAATCCTCTGCGGCGCAAGCCGCAGTTCTCCGTCGTCCTGCTCCATTCCTGGTCGCTGCTGCATTGGGACGAGCATGGCCATGCCACTTTCCGCGACGAGCGACGCCTGGAGGGATATCGCAAGCTGCTGGCGCGCCTGGCGAGAGAGTACGACGTGATTACGGCGCGGGATTTCGTCGATCTGCACGCGCGCGGCAAGATTCCGCTGGCGCCAGCGGTCGATCTCGCGCGGGCGGAGTTGCCAGCGTGAACAAGCAGCGCTATGCGTTGGTCACGGTCGACGTCGAGGCTCTGCCGAAGCGCGCCAGTGCCGAGCACGTGAAGCGGCTGATGTGGGGCAAGCACGACAAGGGCAGCGCCGGCGTGCGCGAAATGTGTTCGATCGGGCGCGAATTCGCCGTCAGGCACGTCTTCTTCGTCGATCAATGCGGCGCCTACGACCAACTCGACGAGATCCACGAGGTCGTTCGCTGGCTCGACGGGGCCGGCCAGGACGTTCAACTGCACACGCATCCGGAGTATCTGCCGGCAGACTTCTGGACGGCACGCGGACTCGAATCCGGCCCGGAACACATGAACAAGTACACCGATGCGGCACGCGCCGAACTGGTCATCGCGTATTTCGCGCAGCTTCTTTCGAGCGTCACCGGCAAGCCGATCCGGGCGCATCGAGCCGGTTCGTTCCGCTGGAATGCGTGCACGATCAGCGCCCTCGCTGCGGCCGACATTCCGCTGTCGTTCAACAACTCGATGTACGCCATGCACGCCGGCCAGTGCCCGTACAGCGAACCGACCAACCATCCTTACCTGTGGTCGAACGGTGTGATCGAAGTGCCGATGACGGAAAGGAGAATTCTCCCCGGAATCGGCAAGGAGAACTGGTGGGCGCGCCTGACCTATCCCGAGTCGAGCTATTTCAAATTTCGTCCGTGGTGGGGAAAGCTCCTGCTGAACGCGTTCAGTGGCAGTCCGCACTTCTCGGTCTTTCTGCTCCACTCGTGGTCCTTGCTCTACTGGGACGCGCAGGGATATGCGACGTATCGCGACGATCGTCGGCTGGAAGGTTATCGCAGGCTGCTCGCGCGCCTGACCCGCGACTACGACGTGATCACGACTGCCGACTTCCTCGATCTCTATGCCAGCGGCAAGATCAGAGCGACGCACACGGTCGACCTGGCGCGGGCCGAGCTGGCACCGGCGGCCGACAATGCCAGGCACTGGGGAGGCGCTGCATGGTCGGCAGAGTGATTCGGCGCCTCGGTTCGCTGGTCTACAAGTATCCGACGGTGGCGGAAGATGTCGAGCGGCCCGGCGAGTTCGGGCGCTTGAAGCTCGCGCTGGTCGCCGACTACTTCACCAGCGATTGCCTGTCGGCCGAGTGTCGGGTGCGCGCGCTGACGCCGGCCAATTTCGCCGAGGTGATCGATACCTGGAAGCCCGACCTGCTCTTCGTCGAATCGGCCTTCCACGGCGCGCACGGCGCCTGGCGCTATGAGTTGGCCAAGCAGCCGGGCTGGCTGCGTCTGGACAAGCCGAAGGCCATCTATCGCCTGGTCGAACGGGCGAGAAGCCGCGGCATCCCGAGCGTTTTCTGGAACAAGGACGACGGCGCGTTCTTCGACGCCTTCATCGATGTTGCGCAGGTCTTCGACCACGTGTTCACGACCGACGAGGACTGCCTGGAACGTTATCGCCAGAAGGTGCCCGCGCATGTTTCGGTCGGCACGCTGGCGATGCCCTACCAGCCGACCTTCCACAACTTCACCGGCTTCAATTTCACCCGCGCGGAAGCGTGTTTCACCGGCAGCTACTACCGCCGCATTCTGAACGATCGCCGGCTCTTCCTCGACATGGTGTTCGACGCCTGCGACGACAGCAACCTGCGGCTGAACGTTTTCGACCGCAACCACGATCGCCTCTCGCGTCATTTCGAGTTCAGCTTCCCACGCAAGAAGCAGCTTTGCCTGCACGCCAAGGTGCCGCACCAGGAGACGGCGCAGGTCTACAAGTCGCACGTGGTGTCGCTCAACGTGAACTCGGTCACCGGGTCGGCGACGATGTTTTCGCGCCGTCTGCTGGAGATTCTGGCCTGCGGCGGGATTGCCGTGACCAACCCGAGCCGCGCGGTAGACCGCCACTTTCGCGATTTCTGCCACGTCGTCGCGACGCGCGCCGAGGCGCGCGAGCTGTTCGCACGCCTGCGCCATGGCCCTTCGGCCGACGACTTGGCGCGGGCCGAGGCGGGGGCACTTTTCGTGCGGCAGAACCATACCTGGGAACAGCGGCTGCAACAGATCTGCGCCGCGCTGGGCATCTGAATGCAACTGTCGACCGTCATGGCCTGCTTGTCGGTCGGCGCGCAAGCCGTTTTTCTGCTCGTCGTCGTCTATTTTGCCTTGTACGTGCTGCTCGAACTGCGCGTGCTGTTCATATCGCGCCGGGTCGAACGGCGCCGGTTGAGCGAGCTGTCGCCAGCGCCGGCCGCCGGCGCCGAGAACTTCAGCCCGCCGGTTACCGTTCTGCTGCCGATCTGCAACGAAGCAGCCGTCGTGCAGCGCCTGATCGACGCCGCGTGTCGCTTGCGCTATCCGGCCGGCGCACTGCAGATCCTGGTGCTCGACGATTCGTCGGATGCGACCAGCGAGCTTGCCCAGACCACGGTCGACGCGCACGCCGCACGCGGCATCGATGTCCGGCTGCTCCGTCGACCGCAGCGCGTGGACTACAAGGCAGGAAATCTGCGGCATGGCATGCGCCAGGCGAACGGCGAGTTCGTTGCCATTTTCGACGCGGATTTCGTTCCGCCGGAAGACTTCCTGCTGCAGACCATTCCCTGTTTCAGCGACCCCGCTCTGGGTTTCCTGCAGACCGGAATCGCCTACGAGAACCGCGACGCCTCGTTCCTGACGCGTTTTCAGGCGATGGAGATGGGGCACCAGCAATACGTCACCATCGGCTTGAGCGAGGACGGCGGTATGGCCTCGCTCAGTGGCAGCTCATGCGTCTGGCGGCGCGCCTGTGTCGAAGGTTTGGGCGGATGGAACGCGTCCACCGTGACTGAAGACGTGGATCTCGGCTACCGGGCGCAGTTCGGCGACTGGAAGTACGCTTATCTGCCGCAGGTAATCTCGCTGTCGGTGCTGCCCGAGACGGTCAGCGCCTTTCGCGTGCAGCGCGAACGCTGGGGGCGCGGTCTGATCCACGGCGCGTGCAAACACGTCGGACAGATGTTCCGCCAACGCATGCCCCTGATCCAGCGCCTACACGCAATTTCGACGATGTTTTCGTCGCTGCTCCTCGCCGCAATCTACCTGCTCGTCCTCCTCAGTCTGCCGCTCAACTATCTGCTCGACTTCGGGCGTTCCGGCATGCCCTGGGTCGCCGGCGGCTTTTTCGTGCTGGTCGCGATCTGGGCGCTGGATAATGCCTTCGGGGCACACCGGGGTGCCCGCCTTGCGCAGGCGCCAAGCGTCGTGCGCACGCTCTGGGATACCTATCGCTATGTCGCCATGTTCCTGCCGATGGCGTGGTACTACTTTGCGGGCGGCCTGCGTGCGCTGGGCGGCGTGCACGGCGAGTTTCACCGGACGCCAAAGGGGGCGGACGAGCGCCAGGCGAGCACTCCACGGATCAATCGTCTTTTGTTTGCCGGCGAGGTGTTCACCTTTATCTATTCCGTGTTGGCCATCGTCCTTGCTTGGCGGCAGGGGAACTACTTCCTGGTGCCGCTGAACCTCACCGTCTGCGTCGGTTTCGGCATGGTCCTCTATTGGTCGTGGCGGGAGAGGCGAGGGCATGCCGGCGCCTGACAGCGAGGGCCGACGAATCCTGATCACCGGCGCGACCAGCGCGATCGGTTCCGCCTTGGCCGAGGCTTACGCGCGTCCGGGCGTGACGCTCCACCTGCATGGCCGCGACGCGAGCAAGCTGGGCGCAGTCGCCGAGCAGTGTCTGGCGCGCGGCGCCGCGGTGCAAACGCGCAATCTCGACGTACGCGATTCTTCCGCCTTGCACGACTGGCTGACCAGCCTTGGGCCGCTCGATCTGGTGATCGTCAATGCCGGCGTCAACAGCCACATCGGCCCGGCTGGCGAGGCCGAAGCCTGGGCGGAGGTGGAAGCCGTGCTCGCCATCAACCTGCAGGCGGCAATGCATGTCACGCACGCCGTGTTGCCGGCGATGCGCGCGCGCGGCAGCGGGCAGATTGCCCTGGTCAGCTCGCTGGCGGCGCATTTCGGCCTGCCGGTAACCCCGGCCTATTGCGCCAGCAAGGCCGGCCTGAAGGCCTACGGCGAAGCGCTGCGCGGTTGGCTCGCGCCCGAAGGGATACGAGTCAACGTGATCATGCCGGGCTACGTCAAGTCGCCGATGTGCGACGCGATGCCCGGGCCGAAGCCCTTTCTGCTCTCGCCCGAGCACGCGGCGCAGGCGATCCGGCGTGGACTCGAGCGCAACCGGGCGCGCATCAGCTTCCCCTTTCCGCTCAATCTCGGCACCTGGTTCCTGGCCGTTCTGCCCGCGTCCGTTTCGCTGCGCATCCTGCGCTGGCTCGGCTATGGCGCCTGACGCGGCATTTACCGCGCTGCTCGTCGCCACCTCGGGCGCAATCGCTTGCTCGCTGGTCATCGAGCGCCTGATGACGCCGCGCCCGCGACTGCTTCGGCCGGCCTCGGCGTGGGCTCTGCACATTGGCCTGTGCGCGTCGGCGCACGCCGTGCTGACACTCCTCCTCGGCCGTCCATGGTTCGCCGGCGCTGCCTTGTCGGCCTTCCTTCTCCTGCTGGTGCTGGTCAACAACGCCAAAATGAAGGCCTTGCGCGAACCCTTCGTATTCCAGGATTACGAATACTTTACCGACGCGATCCGCCATCCACGACTCTACATCCCGTTCCTCGGTTGGGGAAAATTCATCGGCGCGGCCAGTGGCTTTGTCCTGGCCGTGCTGATTGGGCTGCTTGGCGAAGCGATTCCGGACGAGCGCTTCGTCTGGTCCGGCCAGTTGGGCGCAGCGCTCGTCGTCCTTGCCGGCGGAATCCTGCTCGTGCTGGTGGCGCAGCGCAAGTTGCCGGCGGCGAGTTTCGTCCCAGAAAACGACGTACGTGCGCTCGGATTGCTCAGCAGTCTGTGGCTTTACCGGGCGGCCGAGCAGCTTCGCCTGCAGCTCGCTTTTCCCTTCCAGCGCCTGCTGCCGGGCGAGTCGGCGGCTGAGCTGCCGCACCTGGTCGCCGTGCAGAGCGAATCCTTTTTCGATGCGCGTGCGCTCCATCCGGGAATCCGCCGCGAGCTGCTGTCCGAGCTCGATCGTCTGCAGAGTGAAGCACTGGCGCACGGCAAACTGCAGGTTCCGGCTTGGGGTGCGAACACGGTGCGCAGCGAGTTCGCCTTCCTTTCCGGAATCGCCGCCGAACACTTGGGCGTCCACCGCTTCAATCCCTACCGCGCCGTCGCCGCCGGAAACGCGGTGCCGACGCTGGCGTCCCATCTGCAGCGCCTGGGCTATCGCACGATCTGCATTCATCCATACCCGGCCAGCTTCTATCGGCGCGATCGCGCGTATCCACGCCTGGGCTTTGGCGAGTTTCTCGACCTGCGCACCTTCGACCAGGCCGAACGCGATGGCCCCTACGTCAGCGACACCGCGCTCGCCGAGCAGGTCGCCGCCATCCTGCGTCAGGCCAGCGGTCCGCTGTTCATCTTCGTCATCACGATGGAGAACCACGGCCCGCTGCACCTCGAACGCGTCGATCCGGCCGAGGTCGAGGCCCTGTACACCCAGCCGCCACCGCCCGGTTGTGACGATCTGACCATCTACCTGCGCCACCTGCGCAATGCCAATCGAATGATCGCCGACGTGCGCCGCACGCTCGAAAGCGGCGCACGGCCGGCCAGCCTCTGCTGGTTTGGCGATCACGTACCGATCATGCCCGCGGTGTATGCACGCTGTGGGCTACCGAGCGGCGAGGTCGACTACGTCCTCTGGCGTACCCAGTCAAGCCGGCCGCCGCCGCGCCGCGTCGATCTGCCCGCGCACGATCTGGCGACGACCTGGCTGCGCGCGCTCGGCCTGGCCGGGTAAGACGCACTCGCCGCCAGCGTGGCGAGCCATGGCGCGCGATCACGATGGGCGCCGGCTCTTCCGAGCAAGCCTCTGCTCGAGCAGGCCGGCCTCGTCCGCAGCCTTCGGAGGGTGTTGAGACTTGCTACGAGTCCGGGCCAGATGACGTGTTCCCGACCAACGGCTCTGAACTGCAGAACTGCACTGGCCCGATTGACGGCATGCCTGTGATACCGGATAATGGCGAGCGCTTTTGGGGGCATAGCTCAGCTGGGAGAGCGTCTGGTTCGCAATCAGAAGGTCGGCGGTTCGATCCCGCCTGTCTCCACCAAATAAACAAACACTTAGCCCGGCTCACAAGGTCGGGCTTCTGTTTTCTGGCATTCGGGGAACGACTGGGGAACGACCAGATTGCAAGTGTCCCCGCACTCCGTCGGTGCGCCCGCCAAAGTGGAGCGCTACGCGCCGGCTGAAGTGGTCCAGGCGGTTCAGTCTGGTGCCTGTTGTAATGACCGTCGCTGTTTGAGGGGAAACAGGGGTGTTTCGTCTCGGGGTATTCAAGAAGCACTGGGGCGGGGTCAAGGGCGGGCAAAGCCCGGCAAAGCGAACCCTTGACCCCGCCCCAGTGCTTCTTACGCTGCGCCGGCAGGCCGAATGCGGCAATATTGCCGCATTCGGCTTGACAAGCAAATGCGCTTTTCGCCACTTGTCTCGCCTCGAATAGGTCGGGACGAAGAGTCTTGAATAGGGCGGAACGTAACACTTGAAAGCGAAGTCGTGACGGTCGAAGGTGTTGACCATCACCTCGCGATTGACGTGCCAACGCGACATGCGCGAGTTGTAGTCGCGAAGCTTGTCGAGCGAACAGGAGAGATAGCAGAAGGCAGCCGCAGTGCATTCGTTCCACCGACCCGAGGCCTTTTCCTCGTCGATCAATTCGCGGAACACTTCGACGGCAGTCCCATGGCCCAAGAGCTGCCGCGGAGAGAACAGATCACGCCAGAGTGGCATGCCGTACTGAATCGGACGGTCGTCATTGATGTCTGCCGGTACTCTTTCGGTGGGGAGCATGTCCATGGCTTCCCAGTCGGGAAGCTTCTCTGCCAAGGCTTCGGCCACTGCTTGCGAGACGTCGTCTTCCGGACGGGGCGCACGGTAACCCCCCCGCACCCACTTCTCCTTCGGTTTGCCGGCTTTTGTGTAACCGGTAATCACCATCTTCTTGTAGACCACGGTGTAGAGTTGTTCACCCATGCGTCCGGCATGCGCTTCGGCTTTGATGTGGTCGCCGGAAATCAGTCGCCCACAGTCGTCGAAAGGGCAGGTGGCGTCACCACCGGAGACCGTCCCTGTCGCATGCTCCTTGGCGGTGCTGACGATTGCGAAGCGCAGACGTCGGGTCTTGTTCTCCAGGTCCCTTGCCTTTCTCAGGCAGCAGGCGCACCCCGGTACCATCCGGAGCCAGACGCCAGTTGGGCGAGAGTGGGACAAGCCCTTCGCAGTGAGGGCAGCGGATGGTGCGAGCCCAGATGTAGGTGGTGTCAATACGATCGGGTGCGTTGGGCTGAAGGAAGAAAGGGGCAAGTCGTGCTTCAATCCGCTTGCGCCAGACTGCCAGAGCATACTTGATCGGCCACTCAACGGTTGCCTTTTGAATCAAGCATGCTACTGGGTTCAAGTCGTTACCGAGCGTGGTCAAGCCAAGGCGGGTACTTTCGTACGGAATACTGCCGCCGCCGGCGGTCGGGTCAAGCACAGCCGGTGACCCTTTTCCCATTCGCCCGGTTTCCGTAGCGAGCCATTGCAGTTCCTCTTTGCCTGGCAGGTAACCAAAGGCGCGCGAGTACCCATACGGATCTGCGGCATTATGGAGCAACCACCCCAGAGCGCGTCGCCCCGAGGCGACCACCCGCCGGCGACGATGTTTTTCGCAGTCTCACGCTATGAGACTGTCGGGTCGTACACTGATGCTCATAAACGACACCCATGAGGCCGTGCCATGAGTTTGCATTTTCTGTTGAGAGCTGAAGCCCGTAGCCTGTCGCTGGTTCAGGTCCTGGCGTTGAGTGACGATGACGCATTCACCCTGTTCCGCCGCCAGCGCTGGGGCGATGGGGAAGACGTGGTCTGCCCGCACTGCGGCCTGGTCCACCGGCACTACTTCCGCCCAGTGCGCAAGATTTGGCGCTGTGCGGGCTGCCGCGCGGATTTCTCGGTGACCTCCGGAACGATTTTCGCCTTCCACAAGCTGCCCCTGCGCTTGTACCTCGCAGCGGTCATCCTTTTCGTGAACGCCGTTAAAGGCATTTCCGCCCTGCAGCTGGGCCGCGACCTCGGCGTGTCGCACAAGACCGCCTACGTTCTGCTGCACAAGATACGCGAGAGCCTGCTGGTGAACCGGGAGGAAGCGGCCTTGCAGGGCGAGATTCACGTCGATGGGGCGTACGTGGGCGGCAAGGTTCGGCCGGCGAACAGGAAGGAAGACCGAGTAGACCGGCGCCTGGCGGAGAATCAGGACGCGGACAGGCGCTGCATCGTGGTGATCCGGGAGGCACACACCGAGGCAGAGGTAGCGGCCGGTAGCGCTGGGGCCAAGAAGACGCTCACGTTCGTCCGAGAGAATGAGAACCAGGCCGATATCGGCAAGCTGGCGTCGGCCTACGTCGCCCACGGTTCCGTAATTTGTGCCGACGAATCCGATGCGTATGACCGGCTGCCGGCCAAGTACGAGGTTCGCCGGGTGAATCACGGGAGGGAGTACCGCGCCGACGATGGCACGACCAACAATCTTGCCGAGTCGTATTTCTCGCGCTTCCGTCGTTTCCAGATCGGCCAGATCCACAAGGTCGCTCCGAAGTACCTGGACAACTATGCCAACGAGATCGCCTACCGGGAAGACACCCGGCGCTGGAGCAACGGGGAGATCTTCCGCGACATCGTGCGCAAGTGCGCCCATGCCCTGGTGAGTCGAGATTGGTGCGGCTACTGGCAGGGCAACCACCGCCAGGGGGAAAGCCTGGCGATCTGAGAGGGTCATACGACCGTCCAGGTCGCGCCCGGTCCGTTCCGACCCGCCGCAACGAGGGTGCCGGTACGCTGCAGGCGATGCACCACATTGAGGGCGTTCTTCTGCATTTGCTCGATCAGGGCTGTGCTGGGTTCCAGCGCCTTGCGTGCGGCCAGCGCTTCGCCGATCTGGCGGCTGCTCAGCGCCGCGCCTTGCGCCTCACGAAAGATGTCCAGGACCATCCGCTGGCATTCGCCTGGACCGAAAAAGCGGT
>WBZM01001504.1_pt1 | contig 22942 bp, 16 predicted proteins | sample 5204271 | NCBI WGS metagenome assembly WBZM01 (sample SAMN12344346, study PRJNA552823) | activated sludge metagenome | biome: Activated sludge suspended growth; feature: Nitrification reactor; material: Wastewater; isolation source: activated sludge from nitrification reactor of wastewater...
CTTTATGCCCTGTCGTCGGCAGCCAACAACAACGGCAGCGCCTTCGCCGGACTCTCGGTCAACACGCCTTTCTACAATGGACTACTGGCGGTCGCGATGTGGTTCGGCCGTTTCGGCGTGATCATCCCGGTGCTGGCGATGGCCGGTTCGCTGGCAGCCAAGAAGCGGATCTTCGTGACCGCCGGGACCCTGCCGACGCACGGCCCGCTGTTCGTCACGCTGCTGATCGGTGTCGTGTTGCTGGTCGGTCTGCTCAACTATGTGCCGGCGCTGGCGCTCGGCCCGGTGGTCGAGCACCTGGTGCTGTGGTCGGCCCCCTGATTCGCTGGAGAATTCAATGACCCGCAAGACCTTTTCCCTGTTCGACCCGGCGCTCGTCACGCCGGCCATCGTCGACTCGTTCCGCAAGCTGGATCCACGCGTGCAGTGGCGCAATCCGGTGATGTTCGTCGTCTTCATCGGCTCGATCCTGACCACACTGGCGGCAGTCCCGGCACTCGGCGGTCCGAGTGGCGAGTCGATGGCGTTCATCCTCGGTGTCGCGGTCTGGCTTTGGTTTACCGTGCTCTTCGCCAACTTCGCCGAAGCGCTCGCCGAAGGGCGCAGCAAGGCGCAGGCCGCATCACTGCGCGGTCTGAAGAAGGAAACCTGGGCAAAGCGGTTGAGCGCCGCGCGAGCGGACGCCGAGTGGCACACGGTGCCCGCGGAGGACCTGCGCGTCGGCAATGTCGTCCTGGTCACCACCGGCGAAATCATTCCCGCTGACGGCGAGGTGATCGAAGGCGTCGCATCGGTCGATGAATCGGCCATCACCGGCGAGTCGGCGCCGGTCATCCGCGAATCAGGCGGTGATTTCTCGGCGGTCACCGGCGGCACCCGCGTACTCTCCGACTGGCTGGTCGTGCGCGTCACCGTCAATCCAGGCGAGACCTTCGTCGATCGGATGATTGCCATGGTCGAGACGGCGAAGCGGCAAAAGACACCGAACGAAATCGCGCTGGCGATCCTGCTGGCGGCCCTGACCATCGTTTTCCTTGGCGTCACCGCGACCCTGCTGCCGTTTTCGGAGTTCAGCGTGAACGTTGCCGGTTCCGGCTCGCCGGTCAGCATCACGGTCCTCATCGCGCTGCTCGTGTGCCTGATTCCGACGACCATCGCCGGCCTGCTTTCGGCCGTTGGCGTCGCCGGCATGAGCCGCATGATGCAGGCCAACGTCATTGCCACCTCGGGCCGCGCGGTCGAAGCCGCCGGCGACGTCGACGTGTTGCTGCTCGACAAGACCGGCACGATCACGCTGGGCAATCGCCAGGCAGCTGCCTTCCTGCCCGCCGACGGGGTGAGCGAGAGCGAACTCGCCGACGCCGCGCAACTGGCGTCGCTGGCAGACGAAACGCCGGAGGGCCGCAGCATCGTCATCCTCGCCAAGCAGCGCTTCAATCTGCGCGAGCGCGATGTGCACGCGCTCGAGGCGCAGTTCGTGCATTTCTCGGCGCAGACCCGGATGAGCGGGGTCGATGTGCATGGCCGGCAGATTCGCAAGGGGGCCACCGACGCCATCCGCCAGCATGTCGAGGCGATCGGCGGCACCATGCCCGCGTCGGTGCTGACGGCGGTCGAAGCGGCAGCACGGCGTGGCAGCACGCCACTGGTCGTTGCCGATGACCAGCGTGTGCTCGGCGTCGTCGAACTGAAGGACGTCGTCAAGGGCGGCATCAAGGAGCGCTTCGCCGAACTGCGCCAGATGGGGATCAAGACGGTGATGATCACCGGTGACAACCGTCTGACGGCCGCGGCGATCGCCGCCGAGGCCGGTGTCGATGATTTTCTCGCCGAAGCCACGCCGGAAGCCAAGCTGGCGCTGATCCGCCACTACCAGGCCGAGGGTCGCCTGGTGGCAATGACCGGCGACGGGACCAACGACGCTCCGGCGCTGGCGCAGGCGGATGTGGCCGTGGCGATGAACACCGGTACGCAAGCTGCCAAGGAAGCCGGCAACATGGTCGACCTCGACTCGAATCCAACCAAGCTGATCGAAGTCGTTGAAACGGGCAAACAGATGCTGATGACGCGCGGCGCGCTGACGACCTTCAGCGTCGCCAACGACGTCGCCAAGTACTTCGCGATCGTTCCGGCCGCCTTCGTCAGTACCTACCCGGCGCTGTCGGCACTCAACGTGATGGGGCTGGCCAGTCCGTCCTCGGCGATTCTCTCGGCGGTGATCTTCAATGCCCTGATCATCATCGCGCTGATTCCACTGGCCTTGAAGGGGATCCGCTATCACGCCGTCGGCGCCGCCAGCCTGCTGCGTCGCAACCTGGCCATCTACGGCCTGGGGGGTCTCGTCGCACCCTTTGTCGGCATCAAGCTGATCGACATGGCACTCGCCGCCACCGGTCTTGCCTGAGGAGATACGCATGAAAAGCCTGCTTCGTCCAGCCATTTCACTGTTCGTTCTGCTGTCGGTCGTTACCGGGGTGTTCTATCCGCTGCTCGTCACCGGCGTCGCCCGCCTGGCTTTCCCGGCTGCCGCCAGCGGTAGCCTGATCGTCAGGGAAGGCAAACCGATAGGCTCCGCACTGATCGGCCAGAATTTCACCAACCCGAAGTACTTCTGGGGCCGGCCATCGGCAACCGCACCGCAGCCCTATAACGCTGCCGCTTCGTCCGGGTCGAATCTCGGGCCGCTCAATCCGGCGCTGGCCGCCGCGGTCAAGACCCGAATCGACGCGCTGCGTGCCGCCGACCCCGGCAATCTGCGACCGGTGCCGATCGATCTGGTCACCGCTTCGGCGAGCGGTCTCGACCCGCACATCAGCCCAGCGGCAGCTGACTACCAGGCGGAGCGAGTCGCGCGTTCCCGCCAGCTTGATCCGCAGACCGTGCGTCAGCTCATCGCGCAGCACAGCGAAGGCCCTGACCTCGGCGTTTTCGGCGAAAAGCGCGTGCATGTCCTCAGGCTCAACCTCGCCCTTGACGCGACAACGCGCTGAACGGGGTCACCTCACCCGAGATACATGACCGCATGGACCAGAAATCCCGGAAAATGAAGGAATCCTTGCGATGGAGTCGAGCCCGTGCTGATCAACTGCGTTGTTTACCGCGAAGGCAAGAAGCTTGCAGATATCGATATTGATGCAATCAGTGAGTACCTCAAGGATGCCGATTGCTTCGTCTGGGTTGCCCTGCGCGATGCAACACCGGCCGAACTCGACAAGATGCGCTTGGAATTCGACCTGCATCCGCTCACCATCGAGGACGCCAATCACGGTCACCAACGGCCAAAACTCGAGGAGTACGGCGACAGCCTGTTCGCAGTCATCCACCTGCTCGGGATGGAGCATGGCGCGATCGCCGTCGGCGAAGTCGCCATCTTTGTCGGTCGCAACTTCATTCTGTCGGTTCGAAACCGCAGCGAGCAGCATCTGCTGGGTGTGAGAGAGCGCTGCGAACGCGAACCGGAAGCTCTCAAGCAGGGCTCAGGTTTCGTCCTCTACGCCCTGATGGATGCGGTGGTCGACCGCTATTTTCCGATCGTCGATGGCATGGAATCGGATCTTGAAGGAATCGAGGAGCGGATCTTCGACCGCGGGGCGGCACGCTTCAACATCGAACGCCTCTACGGCCTCAAACGTCGTGTGACGGTGGTCAAACACGCCGTGGCGCCGCTGATGGAAGCGGTCAGCAAGCTTGCGAGCGGCCGCGCGCCACCGGTCTCCAGCAGTAGCCGCCACTATTTCCGTGACGTCTATGATCACCTGGCACGCATCAACGCACACCTCGACACCCTGCGTGACACCATCGGCACGGCCATCCAGGTCAGCCTTTCATCGGTAGCCATTGAGCAGAACGATGTCGCCAAGCGCCTCGCCGCATGGGCCGGGATCTTTGCCGTCGCCACTGCCTTTGCCGGCATATGGGGCATGAACTTTGAATCCATGCCCGAATTGAAGTGGGCATACGGCTATCCGCTGGCGCTGACGCTGATCGTTGGCGCAATGGGATTTCTCTTCTTCCGCTTTCGGCGCCTGGGATGGCTGTGATGAACAATGGACGTCCTGACCCCGATCAACTCTTGGCTCGCGTTCAGGAGGAGGAAGCCAAAGCTGCCCGCGGCAAGCTGAAGATTTTCTTCGGCGCCTCCGCCGGCGTCGGCAAGACCTACGCCATGCTCGGTGCCGCGCGACGGCAAAAGGAGCTTGGCACCGATGTCGTCATCGGCGTCGTCGAGACCCACGGCCGCAAGGAAACCGAGGCCCTGATCACCGGTCTCGAACGCCTGCCCCTGTGTGAGATCCCCTATCGCGGCAGCGTGCTGAAGGAGTTCGATCTCGACGCTGCGCTGGCGCGGCGCCCGGCGTTGATCCTGATGGACGAACTGGCTCACTCCAACGTTGCCGGCTCGCGGCATCCCAAGCGCTGGCAAGACGTCCATGACCTGCTCTCGGCAGGGATCGACGTCTACAGCACGGTCAACGTACAGCATCTCGAGACCCTCAACGACGTGGTCAGCGGGATTGCCGGCATTCGTGTATGGGAAACGGTACCCGACCGGATCTTCGACGAAGCCGACGAAGTGGTACTGGTCGATCTACCGCCCGACGACCTGCTGCAGCGCTTGAAGGAGGGCAAGGTCTACCTGCCGCAGCAAGCTGAACGGGCAATTCGCAACTTCTTTCGCAAGGGCAACCTGATCGCCCTGCGCGAGCTGGCGCTACGCCGTACTGCCGACCGCGTGGACGACGAAATGCTGGCCTACCGCCGCGAGTCCTCGGTGGCCACGGTATGGCAAACACGCGACGCGCTGCTGGTGTGCATCGGATCGGGCACGGGGGCCGAGAGACTGGTGCGCACCGGGGCGCGCCTGGCAGGGCGACTCGAGGCCCCCTGGCACGCGATTCACGTGCACACGCAAACCTCGGGACCGGAGCCCGAGGTGGACCGGCAGCGCATCGTCCGCGCGCTCGAACTATCCGCTTCGCTCGGTGCTGAAACGGCGACGCTCTCGGCTGACGACCCGGTCGCTGCGCTGGTCGATTATGCTCGCGAGCACAACCTGTCGCGACTGCTGGTCGGACGCGATCACCCCCGACCCTGGCGGCCTTGGTACCGTTCGATGGCCGACCGTATTGGACAAGCGGCACCCGACCTCGACGTGGTGCAAGTGGCGCGCAGCGACGACACGCGTGCAGCTGCTTCGCCGTCGACCGCCACGCCGGCGCCGGGCAACTGGTTGGCGTATCTCAAGGCAGCGGCAATCTGCGGCCTGGCCACGGGACTGGCAATGCCACTGGCCGGCGTCATCGAACTCACCAATATTGCCATGTTGTTCCTGCTTGCGGTGCTCATCGTGGCCATGTACCTTGGCCGCGGCCCGGCCGTTGCCAGCTCGTTCATGGCGGTTGCCGCCTTCGACTTCTTCTTCGTGGAGCCGCGCTTTTCCTTCGCCGTCAGCGATGCGCAATATCTGATGACCTTCGCCGTGATGCTCACCGTGGCGCTGATCACCGGCCAGCTCACCGCGCGCTACAAGCAGCACGCCGATGTGGCGACGCAGCGTGAAGCGCGCGCCCGCGCGCTCTACGAAATGGCACGGGATCTGTCGGCAGCTCTGCTCCCGATACAGGTCGCCGAGGCCTGCGATCGCTTTCTGTCAGTCGAGTTCGGCGCCCAGGCCGTCTTGCTCCTGACCGATGCCGAGGATCACCTGCAGGTGGAGACGGTCAACGCCAAGGGTCGCAGCGACCGCACACCGACCGTCGACGAGGGCGTCGCCCGCTGGGCCTTCGACCACGGCGAGGCGGCAGGGCTGTCGACCGACACCCTGCCGGGCAGCCCGCTGCTCTATCTACCGCTCAAGGCACCGATGCGCACTCGCGGCGTGCTGGGCATCGCACCGCGGGACCCGCTGCGTGTGCAAGGCCCGGAAGCGCGCCGGCAGCTCGAAACCTTTGCCAGTCTGGTGGCGATCGCCGTCGAGCGCATGCACTATGTCGAGGTGGCGCAGTCGACGCTGCTGCAGATGGAATCCGAGAGCCTGCGCAATTCCCTGCTGGCCGCGATTTCGCACGATCTGCGAACGCCGCTGAGTGTGCTGGTGGGACTGGCTGAATCGATCGGGCTGACGCAGCCGCCGCCAACCGATGCCCAAGCAAGAATTGCCCGGACACTGAAGGAGGAAGCGCTGCACATGAGCGCCAAGGTCGGCAAGCTGCTCGACATGGCGCGCCTGCAAGCCGAGAAAGTTCAGCTCAACCGCCAGTGGCAACCCTTGGAAGAAGTCGTCGGCAGTGCGCTGAAGGCCACCGCAGCACCCCTCGCGGCACATTCTGTGAGCACCATCCTGCCTGATGACCTGCCACTGGTGGAGATCGACGCGGTGTTGATCGAGCGTGTGCTCTGCAATCTTCTTGAGAACGCAGCCAAGTTTACCCCTGCCGGCACGCGCATCAGCATCGGCGCGGCTGTGCGTGGAAGCGAGATCGAGGTGTGGGTGGACGACAGCGGGCCGGGCTTGCCGAAAGGGCGCGAGAAAGCCATTTTCGAGAAGTTCGAACGTGGCGCACGCGAGCGCGCGACACCGGGCGTAGGTCTTGGTCTGGCCATCTGCCGCGCCATCGTCGAGGCACACGGCGGCAGGATTCATGCCGAAGACCGGGCCGGCAGCGGCGCACGTTTCGTCTTCTCGCTGCCGCGCGGCACGCCGCCGACGACCGCCGAAGAAATCGTCGCTCAAACAGAGGGCGGCACGCCCTGACCGCGCAAGCCGATGGCCGACATCGACGACTTCGACCCCATCAAACAGATCACGCCATGACAGGGCCGCTGGCTACCATTGTCGTCGTCGAAGATGAAGCCAACATCCGCCGCTTCGTCAAACTGGCGCTGGAAAGCGAGGGCTTTCTGGTATTCGAGGCCGACACCCTGAAACGCGGCCTGATCGAAGCCGGCACCCGCAGGCCGGACCTGGTGGTGCTCGATTTGGGCCTGCCCGATGGTAACGGCGTCGACTTCATCCGGGATCTGCGCACCTGGTCCGATCTCCCCATCATCGTGCTGTCGGCGCGGACGACCGAAGCCGACAAGGTGGGCGCTCTGGACTCGGGCGCCGACGACTATCTGACCAAACCATTCGGGGCAGCAGAGCTGCTGGCTCGCGTTCGTGCCCAGTTGCGACGCCGGTCCAGTGCCACCGGCAACGGCTCTACGGTCTTTGAATTTGGCAAGATACGGGTCGATCTCGGCAAACGACTGGTCGAGCGAGCGGGAGAACCCCTGCACCTGACGCCGATCGAGTATCGCCTGTTGGCCTTCCTGGTCACCCATCCAGACAGTGTGCTGACCCATCGACAACTGCTCAAGGCGGTGTGGGGGCCATCGCATGCCGACGACAGCCACTACATCCGGGTCTATATGGGGCTGCTGCGCAAGAAGATCGAAGACGACCCGTCGCAGCCAAGACACATCATCACGGAAGCAGGCGTCGGCTACCGTTTCGTTGCCGCATGAAGTGCCGATGCGTTTGTGACACGCCAAGGCAATGAGTGCGGCTGCGCGGTCGCTCATCCAGTGCATGGGCAAGCGCGCTATGGCAACATGACGTGTGGTGCTGCCATGCAGCGGGAAACGCACACACCGCTGCAGCGGGTCCTGACGGCGACCGGCATGGGATCGGTCTGCCGGATGGCAAGCGCCCATTCTCGAACAGCAGGGAGTCGGCAATGCAGAAACTGGTCCTGGCGCTTTCTCTGGCACTCCATGCCGCAGCGCTCCCGCATGCAGCGCCCTCGCCTGTCGGGCCGGAAGGTGTCCCGGTCAAGGATTACCCATGGCAGGCGCTGCCGGGCGAGACCAACGAAGCGCTGGAACGCAAGGGTGACCGCAAGCGCGGCCAGCGGCTCTATGCGCTGTGCCGCGGTTGCCACCTGGCATCGGCAGGCGGTAGTCCCGACGGCGCCATTCCCCGACTCGCGGGCCAGCACAGCAGCGTGCTGATCAAGCAGATGGCCGACATCCGCAGCGGTGTGCGGCACAACTCGACGATGTATCCCTTTGCCGCCGTACTGGCCGATCCGCAGGATCTGGCCGATCTCGCCGCCTATCTCGAAGGGCTGTGCATCCAGGACGGCGGCGGCCGTTACGACGCTGCGGACGCCGAGCAGCAAGTGACGGCCGGCAGGGCACATTACGACAAGGCCTGCAGGGCTTGCCATGGGCCGAGCGGAGAAGGTTCGCGCCACAAGGGCTATCCCATGCTGGCCGGGCAGCACCACCGCTACCTGCTGCGCCAGATGACGGAAATCCGCGACGGCAGACGTTCCGGCGCCCACAGCGAGATGGTCCGGATCATCGGCAGCTACAGTGACGATGAACTGCTCGCGGTCGCGGCCTACCAGTCGAGCCTGGTGTTGCCCGGAAAGGCGTGCGCCGGCAAGCGGCCAAGCCGCAAACAATAGGCCCGCGACGAATGTCGTTCGCCCGCGAGCACCCCTGCAGGATGCAGCGGATGGACCACCCTGGGCGGCTTTTCGACCAGGGCAGCGCACGTGCCGCCAGCGCCGCGTCCACCTGCCCACCGGTTCCGGAGCGGGCGACGCCGCACCGCGCAAGCCTCCGATTGACCGCGGTTGACGCGGAACCTATACTCGGGCCGACCTCGCCAAGGCTGCTGACCTTGGTCGACCCATTGTCTGTGATCGGGCTTTGCAATCGATCCCGCTTGCACCCATGTCGGTGATCCAGAGGAGGGCCCAGGCGCGGCCCTGTGGGACGTGCCACTCGGCCTTGCAGCTTCGTGATCCCCACCAGCCAGGACGCCAGCCGTGAAACTCACTGCCGTGATCATCGACGATTCCGAAATCAACCTGTTGCTCTTCAAGCATCTCGTGACGCGCAACGAAGACATCGAGCCCCGCTGTTTCAGTTCCTCGGCGGCCGGCCTCGAATGGTGCCAGGAACACGGCGCCGATATTGTCGTCGTCGATTACATGATGCCTGCCCCTGACGGCATCGAGTTCGTCCGTCGCTTCCGCGAGATTCCGGGAATGGGCGAAGTCCCGGTAGTCATGGTGACTGCGAACAATCTCGTCGAGACTCGTTACAATGCCTTGTTGGCGGGCGCAACCGATTTCCTGACGAAACCAGTTGACAAGCACGAGTTCACTGCGCGAATGAAGAACATGGCCGCCTTGCGGCGCGGCCAGAAGCTGCTCGCGGATCGTGCGGCACTGCTCGCCGTGGAAGTCGCCGCGGCCACCCGAACGATCGCCGAGCGCGAACGCGAAACGATCTTCTGTCTTGCCAGGGCCGCAGAATACCGCGATCCGGAAACCGGCGGACACATCATGCGCATGGCCCATTATTCGCGCCTCATCGCCTCGCGGCTGGGCTTGCCTGAGGAAGAGCAGCAGCTGATCTTCGAAGCCGCCCCGATGCATGACGTGGGCAAGGTCGGGACGCGCGACGAGATCCTGCTCAAGCCTGGTCGTTTGACGACCGACGAGTTCGCCATCATGCAGCAGCATGCGAGCATCGGCCACGACATCCTTGGCGACAGCAGTTCGCCCATACTGCGGACGGCTGCGACAATTGCCGGCACCCATCACGAAAAATACGACGGCAGCGGTTATCCGAACGGCCTGACCGGTGAGGAGATTCCACTTTACGGGCGAATCGTCGCGGTAGCGGATGTTTTCGACGCCCTGACCTCGAGTCGCCCATACAAGAAGGCCTGGGACGTCGACCGCGCTGCCGATTATCTGCGGGAAAAGTCTGGTTCTCACTTCGACCCGGCATGCGTGGCGGTGTTTCTTGACGCCTGGAAGGAAGTTCTCGAGATCCGCGCGCGTTATGGCGACACGGTTGACGAGCAGCACGAATGACAGACGTTTCCTGACTTCACCTACTTCACCCACTTCTCCTGCTCGAGATCCGACCATGACCATGCCCAGGATGTTGTTCAGTATCCTCCTGATCTTCTTCACCAGTGTTTTCGTCGGAAATTCCGTAGCGGCCGACCTCAAGGAGATCCAGGCACGCGGAGAGCTTCGTCATCTGGGCATCCGCTATGCCAACTTCGTGACCGGTGATGGTGATGGCTTCGACGTGGATCTGGTGAAGGGTTTTGCCAAACATATCGGTGTCCGCTATCAACTCGTTTACACCGACTTCTACAACGTTATCCGCGACCTGCTGGGCAAGAATGTCGTGCGCAGGGGCGAGGAAGTGACACTGGAGGGCGACTTCCCGGTCAGGGGAGACATCATCGCGACCGGATTCACCGTGCTGCCGTGGCGTGAAAGGGTTCTTCTCTATTCCGAACCAACTTTCCCGTCACAGGTCCTCCTCGTTGCCCGCGCCGACTCCCCCCAGTCGCCGATCAAGGGCAGCAGCAACCTCACCAGGGACATCCAGGAGACCAAGGCAATGATCGGCAAGAAAAGCCTTCTGGTCATGGAGCGAACCTGTCTCGATCCGGCAAACTATGGACTCAAGGGAGTGGGCCTCGACTTGCGGACCTATACCAAGAGCACCAATCTCAATGAGATGGTCCCGGCGTTGCTGAACAGGGACGCGGAATTGACCTTGCTGGACGTACCGGACGCCATCCTCGACCTGCAGAAGTGGGCCGGCAGGATCAAGGTTCTCGGGCCGATATCGGAGGAACAGGACCTGGCTGCCGCTTTCCCCAAGTCCGCGCCCGAACTGCGCGCCGCTTTCAACGACTATCTCCGGAAGATCAAGGCTGACGGCACCTACGACCAGTTGGTCAACAAGTATTACCCAGGAATCAGAAGGTATTTCCCGGACTTCTTCGCCAGGAAGGGTTGAGGGTCCCGGTCACGAATCGTGCTGCAACGACTTCGCGCGCGCTGGCCACTGCTGGTTGCAGTCGTCTTCTGCGGCTATTCCTGGTTGCTCCTGTGGGAGGCGTTCAATTCGCAGAACCAACTGCGGGCGGCGGCCGATGTGCGCATCGTCGCCGACAGCAACCGGCGAGCCGCGGCTCTTGCCGACTTTGCCGCCGATCGGCTGAGCGGTGCCGCCGAGCTTGCCGACGTCCCCGAAGTCCACAACTTCCTGGCAAACCGAGCGCTCGGGATGTCGCTGAAGTACGGGCTCAGCGCCAACCTGGACGCGATCGAGGTCCGTTTCCGGCGGCAGATGGAAAAGAGGCTTCGTGGTGAGCCGATCTACAGTCGCGTCCTGTTTGTCGACGACGCCGGCGAGATTCTCGTCGACGTCGCGCTGAGGCCCGCCGCTGGCGCGGCGATTTCCCTCGAGGATGCCGCGCACGCCGCCGCGAGGCTGTTCATCGATGCCGATGCCCGGCGGATCATCGCCGCGGCGCCAGTCCGCTACAAGGACGCCGTGGCCGGCAGCGTGGTCACCATTGGCGACCTCGGGCAGCTCTCACGCTACCTGCTTGCATTGTCGGCGGGGAAGGAATACCAGGAACTGTTGATCACCGACGACGCGGTCGAACTCAAGTTCCCGGGACAGCACGCGACACTCGGCAGGAGCGTCGCCTGGAACCTGGTCCAACTCCCCGAGAACCAGATCACACGGATTCCTTCCGACCTCCTTTCGGCAGGATCAGCCGCTGCCGCTGCAGACGACCAGGAACTGCTTGCCGTCAGGACCCCGGTTGCCGGCATGCCCTTGTCACTGCTGACCCTGTTCTCGGGCGAATACCTGTACGGCCACCTCACCTCGCGGCTTTTCCTCTATTTCGCGAGCGCATTTCCCTTGCTCGTACTGTTCGCTGCGATCATGTATGACCGCATGCGGCAACGTGCCGAAAGGCTGCAGGAAGATGTGCTTGAATCGGGTCTCCGCCGGACCGCCTTGCAGGAACTGAACGCCTCGCTCTCCGAGGAAATCGAACGCCGCGAACTGAGCGAGCGGCAGCTGTGCGAGAAGAGCCGGGAGTTGGAGCAGATGGCTGATGACCTGAGGCTCAGTGTGGCCCGTGCCGAGGAGGCCAATCGCGCCAAGTCGGATTTCCTCGCCAGCATGAGTCATGAGATCAGGACGCCAATGAACGGGGTCATCGGGATGACCGAATTGGCGCTCGACACCGACCTCACCGGCGAGCAGCGCGAATACCTCAGCATCGTCAAGTCTTCCGCCGCGGGCTTGCTGACGATCATCAACGACATCCTGGATTTCTCCAAGATCGAGGCGGGAAAACTCAGCGTCGAAGTGATTTCCTTCGACCTGAGCGCATTGATCGGCGACCTGCTGAAGCCGATTGCGCTCGCCGCCGAAGCGAAGCAGCTGGAGCTGCTGAGTGACTGCGATCCAGCCGTTCCGCGCCATCTGCTGGGCGATCCCGGGCGACTGCGGCAAGTGCTGATCAACCTTCTGAACAATGCCGTGAAATTCACCGAGAAGGGCGAGGTCGTTCTTCTGGTCGAAGTGGAGCGCATGGCGGCCGACCGTCTCTGGATCCATTTCAGCGTACGCGACACCGGCATCGGCATCCCGTTGGAAAAGCAGGAAGCCATCTTCGCGGCATTCACCCAGCAGGACAGCTCGACCACCCGCAACTATGGTGGCACCGGGCTGGGCCTGACCATCTCGAGCCGCCTGGTCGCGTTGATGGGCGGGCACATCTGGGTCGACAGTGAGGTGGGGAAAGGCAGCACCTTCCATGCCGTCGTTCCATTCGGCATCGCGCCAGGCAGCGCGACCACTCCGGCAAGGGTCGACGCGTGCGGCAAGCGCGCATTGATCGTGGACGACAATCGGGTGAATCGCCGCATCCTGGCCCGCCATCTGACGCTCTGGGGAATGGATGTCGTCGAAGCGCCGGACGGACAGACGGCGCTCGCCATGCATGCCGCGAGCGTCGCGGAAGAGAGGCCGTTCGACGTCGTTCTGCTCGACTGCCACATGCCGGGAATGGACGGCTTCGAGGTCGCCAGTCGGCTCTCGCAAGCGAAGACCACTGCCAGCCCTCTGCTGATGATGTTGTCGTCGGGCGGCGCGCGCGGCGACGCCAGCCGCTGTTGCCAGGTTGGCATTGGCGCTTACCTGAGCAAGCCGGTCGCTCCCGAGGAGCTGAAAACGTCGATCATGGCGTTGCTCGGTTTGTCGCAGGCGCCGCGCGTTCCCGGACAATTGATCACGCGGCATTCACTGCGCGAGAATGCCGTGGCGCTGAGAATCCTGGTTGCCGAGGACAACGCGATCAATCAGAAGCTGATGGTCGAGCTTCTCGGCAGTTGGGGGCACCTGGTGACGCTTGCCGCCAACGGTCGCGAAGCCATCGAGCTGTGGGCCCGTGATCGATTCGATCTCGTCCTCATGGACATGCAGATGCCCGAAATCGATGGATTTTCTGCCACTCGCGAGATTCGTGCTCGCGAACAGGCCAGTCCGCAGCGACGCACGCCGATCTATGCGCTCAGCGCTGCCGTGCTCCCCGATGACCGGGAAAGAGGATTCGCATCCGGGGTGGACGGCTACCTGAGCAAGCCACTGCAAAGGGAGGAGTTGCAGGATGTCCTGGCCGGTTTGCGGCGCGGGCACGGCGTCGAGCTGTCGACGAGCTACCGTGCCGGCCTCGCGCAGGCGGACGCAGAAGTCGTCGACATCATCGGCCACGCATTCCTCGCACAGGCACCCAGCGAGATGGCTGCGTTGCGTGCCGCCGCGATGGCCGCCGACTGGGCAGAACTGCGGCGGCTGGCGCACGGCCTGAAGGGCCTGGTTGCCCACTTCAATGCCGAACGCCTCGTCATGCAACTCACCCTGGTCGAGGAGCAGCCGCCCGAGGACACGATCGACGCGATGTTGTCCGGGATCGATGCCGAACTGAAGGAACTGTGTCGCGCTCTCGAAGCGCATCTGCAGGAACGTTCAGGCAAGGCCAGGGCGTAGCGGCCTGTCGGCAGCGACCGTACGCGGTCTGTGTTTCCCACCACCACCAGGCCAGCGTGATCTGCTGATGAGCCGCTCAGGGGCGCTGCGCGGCTTTATCGCGCAGCGCCCCTTGGAGCGCCGGGTTGGGCGTGCGCTTCTTGAAACACAGCGACCGGAACCGGGCGGTCGACAGCGACAGACTTCCGAAGAGCCTTGATACGTTCGATTTCGTGGAGTGTCTGAGCCGAGAAGTACGACTCCCCGCAGCGAGGACACGACCACATGGGGATGTTCTCTATCACCAGAAGCGAAGCACCGCGACCGGAACTGCGAGTTACCCTCCGCAGTTGCACGCCTGGATGGCCGCATGAGGCACAGAGCATTTCAGACAAGGTAGACGGTGATGACGAAGAGATTGCCGAGCGGGCCGAATTTGACGACTGCCTCGGCCTGGAGTCCGCCGACTGTGGTGCCGCGGACGACGAACTTGCGCTCGTGCGACTTGCAGTCGCGCTGGCGCTCGATGATTTCGCAGGTGAGAAGGATGTTTTCGAGATCGAGGATCGTAAGGTTGTCATCGTCAAGTTCTTCTACAGCGTGGATGGACACAACGTAGTTCAGTGAACGAACACAGTTGCGGATTCGGACGATAGTCGATTGAGCCACTCGTCAATTGTACCGGTTCAGCACCGTCAGCGCCCCATGGGGATAGGAGAAAGCCTCGCGGCCGCCCCCTCCCACACCGCGTCGGCGACGGGGGATCCAGTCTGCCCGCGATGGCCATTGCGACGACTGGGCCCCGAGCGACAGGCGGCAGCCGTCGCCCAACTCAAGGCCTTGTGCGAACGCTACCCGCACCGTCGCTTCGTCCAGCTCGGCGAATTCTGCCGCGAGATGCTCGACCATTGGCAAGCGATCATGCGGCCGCCACTCGAGCCCAGGCCTCACGTCCAATTCAGCGGGGAGCGAAGCGAGTCCGCTGCAGTACCGATTTCGGCGCGGGAGGTTGAGATGGCGGGGAAACAAAAGGATGACCGGCAGCAATACGCGCAACTTCCGACCTTTTCAGGTCGGCATAGATCGCCCGCAGGTCATAAGCAAATTTGGCGGCATGGGCATCACGAATAGCCCGAACCTCATCGATCATTTCGTCATTCAGCATTTCCTTCTCCAAGAAGCTCTTCCGGCGTGCAGATGAACGGCAGATAGAAGCCAATCCGGTCGAGGTACTCGGCAATGCCTCTCTGCATCTCCGGGTTGGCGATGTGCCGACAGTTCCATGTCAGCAGGTAGTACACAGCATGCACCGTGGCGACCGCAATATGCAGCGCGTCTTTCGCTGCCTGGGGTGGGGATTATTCCCTGTTGTACCAACGATTCCGCAATCAGGAGCGCCTGCTCAGTAATCAAGAGCAGAGGGACATCCTTCAAGACAGCCAGCCGCTTGGTAGCCGCGTCTGGATCACCAGAGCCACACTCACGCAATACCGGCTCCGACACCAACAGTTCGTATCGGTTGCGCGTTTCCCACCAAGCCAGCGTGATCTGCTGATGTGCCGCTCCCACAATCGTCTTGCTGGGGCGTGCCGTCAGATGGCTGATGACGGAGGTTTCCACGTAGATTTTGCGCTTCATGATTTTCGCTGTGGCTCAGAAAATCGTGGTCTGTCCCCTGTTTCTTCCCTGTTTCTTCTGTCCCCTGTTTCTTCTGCTCGGCTACGCCTCATATCTGGTTCTTGTCCATCGGCTCGCGGTTTCGCTCCACGCTTCCTCCCCACACTCGGTCGCCCTCATGCAGTTGCGCTTCGCTTCGTTTGCTGTGGTCAACTTACGGGAGGACTTCCACCCCCAAGATCGCGCCCATGCTGGGCGCACAACGGATCAGATCGTGGCTTCGCACGATCTATTCTTATCCGTTGTTAGGCACCGATATCCCTAAGAAATTGTTTTCCTTCATGTATTTCCCCTGACTTCCCAATAAAGAAAAATCCGATCTTCGGCGTATATATCTGCTTGTATGCGAACATGAGCAACTTACTATTGAGCATGGCAACCAGTTCCCTTGTTGCATCAATAAGGCCGGCGTGCCCGTCGAACTCGCCCACAAGTGCCAAGTTCTTTGAGACTGGAAAATATACTTGGGTGTTTTTCATCCCGTATCCTGGTGAACTTCTAAAAAACGGTGGAATTCTTTCTGACTCCTTCCATGTCAGATTTACGGGATTGTCCGTTGTAATAAATGGGCCTGTTTCATCTGTCGATCTAATTAGTAGCCAATTCCGACTATCAAGGTACGGGAGAATGGCTTCGATGCCTTTAAGCTCCATGTGGATGTGATGTTCTCTTGCAACCTCAATTGTGTACTGCTTGCTCTCGTGGAACTTCTTGATGTCTTCATAGCTTACATTTTCGTCTATCGCTTTTCCGCTCTCCTTCATCTGCCTGATTTGTGATTCCCAGCGCTCCTTTGTGGCAAGAGAAAGATCCATAATTCGCTCGGCGACTTGTGCTTGAAATTTTCTCCAGTGTTCTCGCATTTCTGGCGAACGAATGGCAAGGATGGCGACCAAATTCAGAATTAATTCTCTTTCCGCTCCTTCAAATGCCAATTTTTGTTCTATCTGTCTCAGCGCCGAAGCCGCCTCACCCTCAAATTTCGCTAGGGATGTTTCGATTATGTTTGGATCGACGCCTTCAACTTCAATGCGGTTAAAGTCTCTTATGCCACCAACGTTCCTGGGTATCGTTTCAAATAACTTCTTTTCCTTGAGGTCAATGACAGTGATCTTTGATTTCTTTGCGCCGCCCTTCGTAAATCCTTTCAAGTAGCATTGTGAAAGGTAGTGATGGTGTCGCGCTGACATTGAAGTCGTGCCTAACGGCTGAATTCACCGGCCTGCGCGGCTCTTCGCGCAGGTCCTGTGGAATGATGGGTTCGGCATCACCGTCACCAACGTTAGCTTGCGTTCAGTTCAATGATGACTTTGTAGCAACGCTGCAAGCGATGCTCGCTGGGCACCCGTCGCATCGACTCAACCAGAGAATCGAAATCGGATCCCGTCGCTTGGTGCGAGGGATTACCTGCCGCGGTGAATGCCGCAAATGCCAGTTCTTCATTACCTAGGTCGTCTGGAGCGATGTCTTGATAAGCAGAACAGCACTTGAGAATAAGCCGATGGTTGTCAATCCTTTCTAGCGAGAGCGTTCCGTCGGTGTCTCGGTCAGCGTGTTTCAGGAAGTTTGCAGCCCTATTGTTTTCGTTCCAGTACTGCTTTTCGACATCCTGGGGGATTGTGAGCGTGACGTCGGGAAGTCTGGAGTCGGCAGTGATGAAGAAAAGTTGATCTGCAATGCGCTCGACTTCAGCCATTATGGATGGGTCAGACGTGAAATGCGCCGGGAGCGTTCCACGGCGAAAGTCTCGAACCACATAGAAGAAGGCTGTGCGATAAATGTCGGCAGCTTCACTCTGCCCGCGATCGCGCTTTAAATCCTTTAGTAGTCCATATGCGGCCGATGCGACCGTATGGATAGCGAGTTCATCCTCATCCAAGAAGAACAGCCTGATCGCGGCTTGGATCTGACGTTTGGCGGCAGCGAGTTTGGTTACGTGGAGTGCTGCTGTGGACATGGGCTCAAGGAAGCGGTGAAGAGCGGGCTGGTGATGCCGAACTAAATGTCGCAATCCTACATGACGCGACGGGTTGCGTCAAAATGCATTGGCCATCGACAATAGCGCGCTGATTCACCGACGAAACAAGACGCGGCGCATTGACCGATCAACTAAAAATACCGGCAATTGCGTCACCACTGCCCTCTCTTCGCCCGGCACCGGCCGTGCAAGCGGACGAACGACCGATGGCGTCGGGCTTCGATCCGGCGGGGGACGAGGCGCCGCCTCCTTTCCCCCGCCGTCGTCGACGCGCTGTGCTCGGGCGGGCGCCGAACTACTTGCCGGCCTTGCCGCTGCGGGCGGGCGCCTTGCGCTCGGATTTCTTCTTCAGACCCAGAGAGGCGACTTCGTTGGAATCGGCACCGAATTGGGCGATGACCTGGTCCTTGACGCCGAGGATGAGGTTGTGGTGTTCCCACTGCGCGGCAATCGCCGCATCGCGGGCGGCGTCGAGTGCATTCTGCGCGCGCAGCTCGACTTCCTCGGCGGCGCGCATGGCGTCGTAGCGGGCGGTCACCGTTGCCAGGCTGTACGTCTGGTTGGCCGGGCTGTAGCCGGCGATCGCCTTGAGCGCGAGAAAGGCCTCTTCATCGGCCTGTCTGGTTTCCTGCGGCAGACGGACTGTTTCGTTCTTTGCCATGTCACTCCCCCACGAAGATGAAGTCACGAGGGACGGATTGCCCCTCTGCGAAGATGGTAGGTTGCCTCCGGTAGTCGTGTCAATGCGCCGCCGGGCTGACGACCGCGGCAGCGATGCTCAGGCGCTGGGAAGGCACCCCGACCGACCCGGGAAGCATCCTGATGCATCAGGGAAGCATCTCGGTCGATCAGGGAAGCATCCTGATGCATCAGGGAAGCATCTCGATCGGTCAGGGAAGCATCCTGACGCATCAGGGAAGCATCTCGATCGGTCAGGGAAGCATCCTGATGCATCAGGGAAGCATCTCGGTCGATCAGGGAAGCATCCTGATGCATCAGGGAAGCATCTCGGTCGATCAGGGAAGCATCTCGATCGGTCAGGGAAGCATCCTGATGCATCAGGGAAGCATCTCGATCGATCAGGGAAGCATCCAGACGACGGTGGCTTCGGCCAGGCTCTGCTGGCGGTCGCCATGCCTGCTCGGCTGCATCAGCGCGTGGATGCTTGCCCTACTGTCCCGGCGGCGCTCAGCCGGCGCTTCCACGCCGAACGCAAGAATTTCGCTGGCAGCCTTCGCGCGTGCCCGGCGCCGGCGGCCGGGCACGCACACTTGCTCCGAGGGCGCTTTCGCCGCCCCCGGCGCGCGGCATCAGGCGCGCAGCGCGAGGACGACGCCGGCGAGCGGCGGCACGGTGATGGTCAATGAGTAGGGACGGTTCATCCACGGCATCTCCTCGGCGACGAGTTGCCGATCGCTGTTGCCCATGTCGCCACCGCCATAGAAATGCGAATCCGAGTTGAGGATCTCCTGATAGGTGCCCGCTTGCGGCACGCCAATCCGGTAATCGGTCCGCGGCACCGGCGTGAAGTTGACGATCACGACGACGAATTCGTCGCCGGCCTTGCGCACGAAGCTGAGGATCGACTGCTGCGAATCGTGGCAATCGATCCACTCGAAACCCTGCCAGTCGAACTCGTTGCCGTACAGGGCGGGCGAGCCGCGATAGAGGTGGTTGAGATCCTTGACCAGGGTCTGCATGCCGGCATGGAAGCGGTACTCGAGCACATACCAGTCGAGGACGCCGGCGCTGTTCCACTCCAGCCCCTGGCCGAACTCGGTGCCCATGAACAGCAGCTTCTTGCCCGGATGGGTGAACATGTAGGTGTAGAGCAGGCGGAGGTTGGCGAAACGTTGCCACTCGTCGCCGGGCATGCGGTTGAGCATCGATCCCTTGCCATGCACCACTTCGTCATGCGAGAACGGCAGCATGAAGTTCTCGGAGAAGGCGTAGAGCATGCTGAAGGTGAGCAGGTCATGATGGTACTGGCGGAAGATCGGTTCCTGTCCGATGTAGCGCAGGGTATCGTTCATCCAGCCCATGTTCCACTTGATGTCGAAACCCAGCCCACCAATGTAGGTCGGGCGCGTCACCTGCGGCCACGACGTCGATTCCTCGGCGATGACCAGCGTGCCGGGCGCTTCGCTGTGCGTCGTGGCGTTGAGCTGGCGCAGGAAGTCGATCGCCTCGATGTTCTCGCGGCCGCCGTACTGATTGGGCACCCATTCGGTGCGCGAATAGTCGAGATAGAGCATCGACGCGACGGCATCGACCCGCAGCCCGTCGATGTGGAACTCGTCAAGCCAGTACACGGCGCTGGAGATCAGGAAGTTCTTCACCTCGTTGCGGCCGAAGTTGAAGATCAGCGTGGACCAGTCGAGATGCTCGCCCTTGCGCGGATCCTCGTGCTCGTAGAGCGCCGTGCCGTCGAAACGCGCCAGCGCATGGGCATCCTTGGGGAAATGGGCGGGAACCCAGTCGAGGATCACGCCGATCTCGTTCTGGTGGCAGAGATCGACGAAGTAGCGAAAATCGTCGGGGGTGCCGAAGCGGCTGGTCGGCGCGAAATAGCCGGTGACCTGGTAGCCCCACGACTGGTCGAAGGGATGCTCGGTGACCGGCAGCAGCTCGATGTGGGTGAAGCCCATGCGGCAAACATACTCGACCAGTTGTCGCGCCAGCTCGCGGTAGTTGAGGAACTCCCCTTCGTGGCCGCGCTGCCAGGAACCGAGATGGACCTCGTAGGTGGACATCGGCGCATGCTGCCAGTCGGCCGTCGCGCGCCGCTCGATCCACGCGGCGTCCTGCCAGGCGTAGGTCGAGCGCGGCGTGACGATCGAGGCATTGCCCGGCCGCATCTCGAAGCGCCGGCCGTAGGGGTCGGACTTGGTGAGCACCTCGCCGCTGTTCCGGTTCCTGATCTCGAAGCGATAGAAGATGCCCGCAGGGATGTCGGGGATGAACAGCTCCCAGACGCCGCTCCCCGGGCGCACGCGCATCGCGTGGCGGCGACCGTCCCAGTGGTTGAAGTCGCCGAGCACGCTCACCCGCTCGGCATTGGGTGCCCAGACGGCGAACAGGATGCCGGCGACGCCGTCGACCTCGTGCTCGTTGGCCCCGAGGAAGCGATAGGCGTGGCTGTGCCTGCCCTCGCCGAACAGGTGCAGGTCGAAATCGCTCAGTTGCGGCAGGTAGCTGTAGGGATCGTGCGCGATGTGGTCGTGGTGCCAGGTGTCGCGCCAGATCAGGCGGTAGTGTTCGGGAAGGTTCTTGCCGGAACCCCGCCACTCGAAGAAGTCGGAATCCGGCACCCGTGCCAGCGGCAGATTGCCTTCGGCGATGGAGACTTCCATCGCGTGCGGGATATAGGCCCGCACGAGAACGCCTTCCGGACACGGATGCCTTCCCAGTACCGAAAACGGATCGTGGTGGCGTGCTTCGGCGATGCGGATCATCTCGTCGTTCAACTTGCTCTCTCTCATGATTCTGTCTTGCCTCGGTGAAGGTCAATCGGTTGTGACGTCAAGCGGACGTCACCGGAAAGGATTCTCGCAACCGGCATCAGGCGGCATCCTGCAGGAACCAGAGCAGTGACCAGGGCGGCAAGCACCCCAGCGTCAGCGCCTGCTCGGCCTCGCGTGGCTCGGCCCAGAGGACGGAACCGGCCGGCCGCTGCAGTCCGTCGAGTTGCACGCCGCTGTAATTGGCCAACAGGCTGAGGACCGAGTCGTCGCCGAGCGTCCACCGGATCGACAGGCCGCGCCCGGCGATCAGGCTGTGGCGAACGTCCTCTTCATGCATGCCGGCAAGCCGCGGACAGATTTCCCGTCGGCGAACCGCCAGCAGGCGGCGGTGGAAATCGAGCCAGTCGGCATGCGGCGAGCGGTTGATGCTGTTCCAGTCGAGCTTGGAGCGCTGGAAGGTCGCCGGGTCGGTTGGGTCGGGGATGCGCGCCCGCGTCCGCGCGCTGCGAAAGCCCTGCAGATGGGCAAAGGACTGGCGCCGGTGGCGCGCGACGTCCTTGACCAGGTCCGGGTTGAAGTCGCAGAAATACAGGAACGGCTGTGCGGCGGCGAATTCTTCGCCCATGAACAGCGCCGGCGGCATCGGCGCCAGCAGAGCCGTCGCGACCAGCACACCCAGCGGCCGCGCCGGGCTCAACTGGTGCAGGCGTTCGCCGAGGGCGCGGTCGCCGATCCGCGCGTAGTCCTGCAGGAAGCTGACGAAAGCGGTGGGCAACAGGCGACCGGCGCCGCTGTCGGCAAAGCCGCGGCTCAGGCAGGCGCCCAACTGCTCGAGTGGCCGGACGGTGCCGGCCGCGCCGGCCGCTGCACCGGTCAACACGTCCTGCATCGCCTGCTGCACGGCGTCGTTCCAGACGGCTGCATAGCGGCGCGGAGCGCTGTGATCGGGCCAGTGGAGATAGCGCACGGCGCGCGGGTCATGGCCGAGCAGCAAGTGGCAATGCCGGTGCTTGCCCGGCCCCTCACGAACCGCGTCGGCGAGCGTCTCGAGCAGATCGGTCTCGCCCGCGCCTTCCTGCAGCCAGGCGGCATCGAGTCGCAGACCGTCGACATGGAACTCCTCGAGCCAGTACAGGGCATTGTGGATGAGGAATTCGCCGGCGACCGCCCGAGTGCAGTCGATGCTCCTGCCGGCGCGACCGGCCGTCGGTGGGGCGAAGAATTCCGGCGCGTAAGCGGACAGGTAATTGCCCTCTGGTCCGAAGTGCTGACAGGCGAGATCGAGCAACACCATCAGGCCCCTGTGGTGCGCGCTCTGCACCAGATCCTTCAACTCGTCCGGATGGCCATAGGTGGCGGCGGGGGCGAAGGGCAGCACGCCGTCGTGACCCCAGCCATGCGCCCCGGCAAAGGCAGCGACCGGCAGCAACTGGATCGCGGTGACGCCGAGTTCCACCAGGTGGTCCAGCCGTTCCCTGACGGCTGCGAAGCTGCCCTGCGCGGTGAAGGCACCGACATGCAGCTGGTAGATGATCGCCTCCTCCCAGGGCCGGCCGCGCCAGTTGCCGTCGGTCCATGCGAACAGCCCCGGCTCGATCACCTGGCTGGCGCCATGCACGCCATCCGGATTGCAGCGGGAGGCGGGATCGGGCACTGCGCAGGAACCATCGATCCGGTAGCGGTAGAGGTCGTCGACCGTCGCCTCGTCGCTCGTCAGTTCGTACCAGCCCGCTTCCCTGGATTCCATCGGCCGCGCGATGGCGCCGGCCTCCGGCTTCTGCAGCAACAGCTCGACGCGTTCTGCCGCCGGCGCCCACAGGCGGAAGCGCACCCGCCCACCTTCCAGCACCTGCGCGCCGAAGGGCATGAAATAGCGCCGGCGCCGGATGGGCTCGGCGACTCGGCCAGCCCGGCGCGGCTGCGTCAGCAGCGCCAGCGAACGGCCCGCCAGGCGGTACGA